>Ga0073899_10000142_pt1 | contig 63280 bp, 69 predicted proteins | sample KloWWTmetaKNB5Ph_FD_88975 | JGI IMG/M metagenome (GOLD analysis project Ga0073899, IMG submission 88975) | Active sludge microbial communities from Klosterneuburg, Austria, studying microevolution and ecology of nitrifiers - Klosterneuburg... | ecosystem: Engineered > WWTP > Aerobic digester >... | reverse complement strand
TCAGCCAGCCCCCCGGGCGCAGCGCGCCGGCCAGGCGCCGGTGCACGCGGGTGCGGATGGCGGGGGGCAGGTGCACATAGGTCAGCACCACGGCATCGAAGCTGGCGGGCGCGGGTGTCCACTCTGCCAGGTCGGCCTGCTCGGTCGCCAGCGGCACACCGCTCTTTTGCGCCAGCGCGCGCGCCTTGGCCAGGCCCACGGATGAGCTGTCAACCGACAGCACCTCATGGCCCTGTATGGCCAGCCATACGCCGTTGCGCCCCTCGCCGTCGCCCGGTACCAGTACGCGGCTGCCGGGGGCCAGCAGCGCCGACTGGGCGCGCACGAAGGCGTTGGGCGCGGTGCCGTACTTGTACTGAGGTGTGTCGTAAGCCTGATCCCAGAATGTCATTCAAATACCCCTTTAGCCCTGATAAATAAAGCGCAAGCAGCTATTGATACAGTAGTGAAACCCATCACTCTGGGGCCATGAACGACGCGCCGGCCTGGCGCAGCACGCCCTCGTCCAGCTGCCCGGCCAGCTGCGCCAGCTGCAGTTGCAGCACCAGCAGGCGGCTGCGTGCCTGGGCCAGTGCCAGCTGCGTGGCGGCGTGGTCGTTGTCGGCATGCAGCACGTCCAGCAGCGTACGGTCGCCCACCTCATAGCCGGTGCGCGTGGCGTCCTGACGCGCGCCGCTGGCCAGCAGCGCCTGCTGCAACGCCTGCACTTGCTGTGCCCCGGCCTGCTGGCCCAGCCAGGCGGCATGCACCTGGCGCGCCACCTGTTCACGCGTAGCGTCCAGCCGGGCCTGGGCTTCGTTCCAGCGGGCCAGGCTTTCGTCCTCCTTGGCCGAGCGGTAGCCGCCCGTGTACAGCGGCACGGTGAGCTGCACGCCCAGCATGGCGCGGGTGTCCTTGTTGCGTGCGCCGCTGCCGTAGTCGCCACTGCCCGAGAGGCGCTCCTGCGCGGCCTGGGCCACCAGATCGAGCCTGGGCGCGGCACTCGCGCGGTGCTTGTCGGCCTCGGCACGCGCCAGGTCGGCAGCGAGCAGCTGCAGGCGTATGCCGGGGTTGGCGGCGGCGGCGCGCTCCTGCCACAGGGCCAGGGCCTGCTCGGCGGGCGCCGTCGCGCGCGGCAGTCGGGCCTGCAGCGCGTCGACCGGCAGACCGGTGGTGTCGGCCAGCTGGCGACGCTGGATTGCCAGATCAGCCTGCGCAGCCAGGCGACGGGCCTGCAACTGCGCCTCCTGCGCGCGCGCCTCGTGCACCGCGGTGATGGGGGCGGAGCCGATGTCGTAGCGGTCCTGCGCCTCGGCGGCGGCCCTGCGCACGGCGTCGAGCTGGGCGTCGATGAGGCGCAGCGCCTCCTGCGCCACGGCCAGGTCCAGGTACTGCTGCACGGTGCGCAGCATGGCGGCCTGTTGCGCGGCCTGCCATTGCAGGTCGCCCATGTCGGCCTGCAGGTGGAGCTGCTGCTGCTGGGCGCGGCGCTCGGGGTTGTACAGCGGCTGGCTGGCCTGCAGGGCGACGCGCGTGGCCGTGCCGCCGGTGACGGAGGTGCCGAAGTCGACGTCGTTGCTCGTGCCCATGCCGGGTGCGCTGAACTGCGCGCCGCGCATCTGGCTCTCGCCATGGCCCCAGCCGGCGGCCGCGGTCATGCCCACGCCGGGGCGCCACAGGGCGCTGGCCTGGCGGCGCTGCGGCTCGGCCGCGCCGTGGGCGGCGCGCGCCACGGCCAGCTCGCGGTCATGCTGCTCGGCCGCCTGCCAGGCCTGCAGCAAATCGGTGGCATGGGCCGCGGGGGTCAGCAGCAGGGCGGCCGCGGCAAGTTTCAAGCCCAATAGCCCGACTATGTGTATGCCGCGCAAGCCCCTCACCCCTGCCTCTCCCCAAAGGGGCGAGGGCGATTGGCCGCGCCGGCTTGACTCCCTCTCCCTCTGGGAGAGGGCGGGGGTGAGGGCCGGCGGCCTGCCCTGAGGCATGCAGCTAATCAGGTCAAATATGGCTCTAGCGCTTATGGAATAAGCGCTGGCAGCTATCGTTTTCCTCATTGCACCACTCCTTCACCACGCACCACGTCCACGCGATTGCGGTAGGCCACGAAGTACAGAATGGGGATGACCACCAGCGTGAGCACGGTGGAGACGGCGATGCCGAAGATCAGCGAGATCGCCAGGCCGTTGAAGATCGGGTCGTCCAGGATGAAGAAGGCGCCGAGCATGGCCGCGAGGCCGGTCAGCATGATGGGCTGGGCGCGCGTGATGGCGGACTGCACAATGGCCTGCTTGAAGTCCATGCCCGAGCGCACCTGCAGCCGTATGAAGTCCACCAGCAGGATGGAGTTGCGCACGATGATGCCGGCCAGCGCGATCATGCCGATCATGCTGGTGGCCGTGTACTGCGCACCCAGGATGGCGTGGCCGGGCATGACGCCGATGATGGTCAGCGGTATGGGTGCCATGATGATCAGCGGCGTCAGGTACGAGCCGAAATGCGCCACCACCAGCAGGTAGATCAGGATCAGGCCCACGCCATAGGCCGCGCCCATGTCGCGGAAGGTCTCGTAGGTGATCTGCCACTCGCCGTCCCACTTGAGGCTGTAGCCGCGGTAGGGATCGCTGGGCAGGTGGATGAAATATTCCTCCACCTTGCCGCCATCGGGTGCGGTGATCTCGCCTATGGCCTTGCGCGCGGCGAACATGCCGTAGAGCGGGCTGTCCACCTTGCCCGCCATGTCGGCGACGACCAGGTTCACGGGCAGCAGGTCCTTGTGGTAGACGGGCTGCTCGCGCAGGCTGTCGCTGAGGGTGACCAGCTCGCGGATCGGCACCGTCGTCCCCTGGCTGGTGCGCACAGGCAGCTGCAAAAGCGTATCGAGGCTGCCCTGCTGCTCGGCGGGCAGCTGCAGCAGCACCGGTGTGGGGTACTTGCTCGCATCGCGCAGCCAGGTGACGTTTTCGCCCGCCAGGCCGGCGTGCAGGGCGGAGACTATGGATGCCTGCGGCACGCCCATGAGCGCGGCCTTGCGCCTGTCCACCAGCACGAGCTTGCGCGGCGCATCGGCAATGGCGCTGTCGTCCAGGTCCACGATGCCCTCTGTTTTTTGTAGCACGCCGCGCACGGCCTGCGCCACCTGGCGCCTTCCATCGGCATCAGGCCCATAGATCTCGGCAACGATGGGGGAGAGCACGGGCGGGCCGGGCGGCACCTCCACCACCTTCACGTTGGCGCCCAGCCTGCGGCCGATGTCCTGCAGGGCAGGGCGCACGCGCATGGCGATGGCATGGCTCTGGTCCTTGCGCTCGTGCTTGTCCAGCAGGTTGACCTGGATGTCGCCCACCTCGCCGCCGCTACGCAGGTCGTACTGGCGCACCAGGCCGTTGAAGTTGATGGGCCCGGCCGTGCCGGCGTAGGCCTGGTAGTCGGTGACCTCGGGCACCGTTGCCAGGTAAGCGCCCAGCTCGTGCAGCACGGCGGCGGTGGCCTCGGGCGGCGTGCCGGCGGGCATGTCCACGATGACCTGGAACTCGCTCTTGTTGTCGAACGGCAGCATCTTGAGCTGCACCCAGCCCAGCACCGGCAGCACCAGCGAGACGGCGATCAACCCCGCCACGCCCAGGCCCAGCAGGGCCCGGTTGCGTCCGCCGTGCCGCTCGTCCAGCAGCGGTTGGAAGATGCGCGTGAACAGCGGCGCGAGCTTGGCCGCCAGGCCGGTGTGCTCCTGCGCCTGGCCCCCATGGCTCTTCATCCACAGCCGCGCCAGCCAGGGCGTGACGGTGAAGGCCACGGCCAAGGACAGCAGCATGCCCATGCTGGCGTTGATGGGGATGGGCGCCATGTACGGCCCCATGAGCCCGGTGACGAAGGCCATGGGCAGCAGCGCGGCGATCACCGTGAAGGTCGCCAGGATGGTGGGCCCGCCGACTTCATCGACGGCGCCGGGGATGAGCTGCAGCAGGGTCTTTTCGGGGTGTAGCGCCTGGTGGCGGTGGATGTTTTCCACCACCACGATGGCGTCGTCCACCAGGATGCCGATGGAGAAGATCAGCGCGAACAGCGACACGCGGTTGAGCGTGAAGCCCCAGGCCCAGGAGGCGAACAGCGTGGCCGTCAGCGTCAGGCCCACGGCCACGCCGACGATAAGCGCCTCGCGCCGGCCCAGGGCCACGAACACCAGCGCCACGACCGAGACGGTGGCAAACAGCAGCTTCTGGATCAGCTTTTGTGCCTTGTCGTTGGCCGTGGCGCCGTAATCGCGCGTCTCGGCCACCAGTACGTCGGCGGGGATGACCGTGCCCTTGAGCTCGTCCACACGCTGCATCACGGCGCGCGCCACGGCGATGGCGTTGGCCCCGGCCTTCTTGGTCACCGCCAGGGTCACGGCGGGGTATTCCGAGGCCTGGCCGTCCTTGACCTCGCCGTACCAGACATAGCGCGTCGCGGGCGGCGGGCCGTCCTCCACGCGGGCCACATCCTTCAGGAAGACGGGGCGGCCGCCCTGGCTGCTGACGACGATGTCGGCCACTTCCTGTGCGTTGGCGAGAAAGGGCCCGGCCTCGATCGCCATGGACTGGTTGCCCGCCAGCAGCTCGCCCACGGGCAGGCCCATGTTGGCCGACTGCAGCGCTTGGCGCAGCTGGTCCACGGTCACGGCGCTGGCGGCCATGCGCGCGGCATCGAGCTGCACGCGCACGGCGCGGCCCGGGCCGCCTATGGTGCTGACGGTGCGCGTGCCCGGCACGCGCATGAGCTCGGCCTCCATGCTGTGCGCCACGCGCTCGAGCGCGAACGCGCCCTGGTCCTGGTCATGGCTGTAGAGCGTGAGTGTGACCACGGGCACGTCGTCAATGCCCTTGGGGCGCACGATGGGCTCCAGCGCGCCCAGGCCGCGTGGCAGCCAGTCGGCGTTGCTGCGCAGCGTGTCGTGCAGGCGCACCAGGGCGTCGTTGCGATGCACGCCCACCTTGAACTGCACCGTGAGTACGGCCACGCCGGGGCGCGAGACGGATGTCACATGCTCCACGCCCAGCATCTGCGACAGCACCTGCTCGGCCGGCGTGGCGATCATCTGCTCCACGTCGGCCACCGACGCGCCGGGGAAGGGCACGATGACGTTGGCCATGGTCACGTCGATCTGCGGTTCTTCCTCGCGCGGCGTGACCAACACGGCAAACACGCCCAGCAGCAGCGCCACGAGCGCCAGCAGCGGCGTGATCTGCGCGGCCTGGAAGGCCTGGGCGATGCGGCCCGAGATGCCCATGGAGTACTTCTGCCCGCTCATGTCAGCGCACCTTGGCTGCCTGTTGGGGTTCGAGCGCCACCTGGTCGTCTGCGCCCAGACCGCTCAGGACCTCGATCATCTCGCCCTGGGCCTGGCCCAGTCGCACCTGGCGCAGCTGCGGCTGGCCGTTGGCGCCGCGCACGTACACGCCCGTCATCTCGGCCCGGCGCACGACGGCCTTCACGGGTACCAGCACGCGCTGGGCCGCATCCGGCGCGCTGCCCTGCCACCACAGGCGGGCGAACGAGCCGGGCAGGGCGCCCGCCATGTCGGCGGGTAGTGACACGCGCACCGTGACGGTGTGGCTCAGCGGGTCGGCCGTGGGCAACACCTGAACTTGCGCGGCAGCGATGTCCAGGCGCTTGGCGCCCAGATCGGGAAGCTCCACTTGCACAGGTCCGCGCAGGCGCTGCGCCTGCTCCTGCGTGAGGGCGGCCGTCACGCGCAGCTGCGCCGGGTCGTGGATGGCCAGCAGCGGCCGACCGGGCATGGCCATGTCGCCCAGCGCCACGGGCACGCTGGCCACCACGCCGGCATAGGGCGCCTTGATGACATGCAGGCCCGACTGCGTGGCCGCCACGCCTGCCTGCGCTTGCAGCGCCTGCACCTGGGCCTGGGCTGCGCGCCACTGGGCCTCGGCCGCATCGAGCGCCGCCTGGCTGATGTAGCGCTTGGCAAACAGCTGCTTCTGACGCTCGTACTCCTTGCCCGCCACCTGCAGATGGGCCTGGGCCGCGCCCACCTGGGCCTGGCTGGCCGCCGCGCCCTGACTGGCCATGCGGGCGTCGATACGCAGCAGCTCCTGGCCCGCGCGCACGTGGTCGCCGGCCTTCACATGCAGGGCGACGATGGCGCCGGCCACCTGGGCGGACAGCTGGGTGTCGCGCACGGCCTCGACCTTGGCATCGCTGCTCAACCAACCGGACTGAACGGACTGCACCGCCACATAGTCGAGCGCAGACGGTTCAGCGGCGAACACGGACGGCAGTCCAGCCAAGCCGGCGAGCACGGGAAGCAGCCAAAGACGGTGACGCATGAAATTCACTCCTGTTGGTGTGTTTGATTATTTAGGCAATCAGCTAATTAGTCAATAATGTATCATACTGGCGCAAACCAATCACGCATGGAGCATTTGATGAAGGAACTGCCCCCCGAAGCCCTGGAACAGGTGGCCGCCTATTTCCAGGTACTGGCCGAACCAACGCGTCTGCGCATCCTCAACCTGCTGCGCCAGGGCGAATACAACGTCGGCGAGCTGGCCCAGGCCTGCGGCTACACCGCAGCCAACATCTCGCGCCACCTATCCTTAATGACCAAGCAAGGCATCGTCGCCCGTGAGGGACGTGGCACCAGCGTGTACTACCGGCTTACGGATGAATCGGTGGACGCGCTGTGCGACCTGGTCTGCAGCAACATCGCCCGACGCCTGGAACTGGCGTCACAGACGAACAGCGCGTTCCGGGCAACCCTGTGAGGTTTGTGAATCAGGAGGCAGGGAGCAGATGGGAGCAGCGTCTTGAACTTTACACCTTGTACTTAACATAATATACATTGTATCTAGTGACTGATGTTTGAAAAATGGGCCTTTGCCCACTTCATCCATCTGTCACCTACAACGGTACGGTTTGCGTCTTCCCTCTGCGAACAGCCCCTTGCTGAACTGCACACGGGTTCACTATAGGAGCATTGCATCGATTGTGTCAACTTATCGCGTTGCAAAGTACCCGCCCTGGTGGATTCTGCACAACATGCTTACACCAGCTTGAGCACTGGATTGGCCGGTGGCACCGGCAGCACCCAGCGCGCGGGCTCGACTAGCACGACCGCCGACAGCTTGCCAACCGCAGCGCCGCCACGGCCTAGAACCTCGTAGCGCAGGATGTTGATGCGCCCGGATCCCTTGGCCGGATTCATCCGGTGCCAGCCCGCCTTGATGACCTCGCGCTGAATCTGCAGGCCCGCAGCGTCGGCCTGCGACTCCGGGCCGTTCTCGCGTGCGTAGAGCTTGAAGATCAGCGGTGAGACCAGGGCCATGCCTTCCTCCGTGAAATGCACCGGCGCACCCGATTCGTTGTATTTGATCTCGCGCCCGGCCAGGCCTTGCTGGAGCCAGCGCATGAACGCAACGGCCGTCTCGCTGGCTTGCGGCTGCTTTGCCGCCGTGTCCTGGGGCAGCTCCGGCAGTCTGGGCATCAGCAGTACCGGATCGGCAAGCGGTATTGCTGCAGCTTCCTGCACCCTGGGCAGCGCCTGCAGCAATGGCCGCACCTGCACCTTGGGCAAGTCCGCATCGACTGCTTCAGCCTTGGGCATGGGTGTGAGCTGGGTTGCTGGCGGTGTGGCCGGTGTGGACGTCGGCGCGCTGCTGCGAGCGCTTGCGATTGCTGCAGCTTTGGGAGCACGCGGCATTGCTGCATGCTCCTGACGCCTGGGAGTTGCCGCAGTGGACGCCGGTGGCCGCACGCTCTTGCCGCTGCCCGGTGACTTTGCTGGTGCGGCTGCAGGCACTGGTGTTGCCACAGCCGCCTTCACATCGTCGTCATCATCGAGCCAATAGCCATCGTCGTCGCTCTCAAAGCCATCGACCCCGCCTGCCCCGATGCTGATGGTCTCCTGGGGGGGAACTGGTGGCCGTGGCGATGGTCGTGGCCGTGGCGGCTCAATGACGTTGACCGCGGACTTCACGGATGCCGGATTTGCAGCATTTTTGGCTGGGCTGGCTGAGGCACTTGCAGCAGTTGCAGCAGTCTTGGGCTTATTGAATGCGGGTTCGCGCACCTTGGGCTCGCAATAGATTGCAGCAGCCTTGGCCCTGGTCTTGACTGGTTCAGTGACTGCAGAAGCTCCGGAAACTGTGGCAGTGCCTGTGTCCTGTCCTGCATCATTTTCCTGCACGGCAGCTTTCAGGGTATCCGTGGGGCTCTCATCGACACCCCCGTCAACGACCTCAGCTGCAGCAGATTCATGATCTTTGCCGGCACGCTTGTCCCGCACCTCGATGCGCCCAGCCATGGCGGGCGGATACAGCCCTTCATCGTCGTACAGGCGCGCCAGCGGAAAGCGCAGCATCGTCAGGTTGTGGCAGTAATCGGCCTCGCCGCTGGCGCCCTGCTCTGCCTGCACTTGTCCGTGGACGGTCACATACCAGATCGCCTGGCCACTGGCGGGATTGACCAGGATGCAGCCATATTCCTGCCAGGTGTCAAACAGCCGATCATTCTTGCTGTCACCCGGAATGCTTTCATCGGGGGCGTTGTGCTTGATCCAGGCGCGCACGGCATCGGCCAGGCGCTTGGCGACAAACCACACCGAGCCGTCATGCACCCAGCCGGCGGCGCCCGAGCGATTGAGCGGCAGCTCGGTGCCGCTTCTGAGCATCGCCTTGATGGCATTCATCAGCAGCTCGATGAGCGGGATGCTGGTTGCCGTGTCAAACCGGACGCGGCTGCCTTGCAGCAGCGCGCGTGCAGTTGACGCCTGGTCGGCGCGGCGCACGATCTGGGCCACCAGGCTGCTCTTGTCCTGGCCGGACAGGTACTGCGTCAGCACATCGAGAGCATGGGGGGTGCGCGCCAGAAAGCTCAGCGCCGGTGCCGGTGCCACCTGGTGCAGGATGGTCAGGGCGAGACGGCTATGGGCGCCGTAGTCGCGCAGCGACTTGGGCGTGAACTCGACCCGGTACTCTGGAGCCTGGCGTCCCTTGCTGATCTGCACCAGGCTGCCTGCAATCGGCGTCCAGCGCAATGCATCGGGCATTTGCGCCGCACGCCAGGAGACGCGCAGGTCGGTCATGGGCTTGGCAATGTCGTGCAGCAGCGCAGCAAAGAAGACCACATATGTCCAGGCATCGCGCTCCTCATCGATCTGCTCGATGGTGGCGCTCTCCGGCAGGAAGTGACCATTGCGCCAGGTCAGCGCGGCCAGCAACATTTCCATCGTATGCACCAGCAGACCGCCTGGATGGGCGTGGTGATGCGACTCCGAGGCCGGCATCAGCTGCACGAACTCGGCCAGATGATGGATCGCGGGCAGCAAATCGCGCTGCCAGACCTTGGATGCCAGGCGCGACTGGCGCCAGATGCCATCGAGCGCGTCCTGGGCCTTGGCCGCGGCCAGCAGATCCGCCGCGGGCAACACGCGTAACCATCCCGCCTGCGTGCCATCGACCACGATTGGCGCATGCCGTGCAGGTGTTTGCGGGGCGGGCGTGGAGGCAGACGCAGGCGCTGCACCGCCCTGCCCTGCGCCACGCTTGGCCGGCACCAGAGCGCCGAACCAGCGCTTGAGCAATCCCACGCGCCCCACGTCAGGCCTCCAGCAAATGCGCACGCAGCAGGGACAGTGATGGAAGCGGCTCCCGTGGGCTGAGCCACACCCAGAGCGACTCGCCAGGCAATCGGTGCTCGATAAAGGACAGCCATGTCTGTGTCAGTGGCTGCCAATGCCTGGACGTGGATTGCGGCACAGGGTTGGCTCCCCAGAATGCCCGGTAGCGCAGGAATTCGAGGCGCAGGATGTCATTCACGATCAGGCTTTTGAGGGCCTGCGGCGCAACTGGACAGGTCTCGCCAGGGTCGTGGTTGCTGCGAGCCGGCCCTTTGTGCCCCTGTCTCTGCCCCTGTCCGATGACGTGGCGCATGAGCAGATCGCGCACGCACAGGATTGGATCGTGCGCATCGTCCTCGACGTAGCGCTCGAAACCATCGTAATGCGCCAGCCACTTGACCAGGCGGTTCGTCCAGGTTTGCAATCCGAGGATACGCAGGTGCTCCACGATGGTGAAGACCGCATGGCCATGATCGAGCGCGTCCCGACCGAAGTGGGGCCACTCAGGATTGGCTTGAAGCGCGCTGAGCTGCGCTTGCAGTCGCGGCGGGTGATCGTCGGGCAGCTCTTTCATTGCGCGCGATGGTGCCTTAGTTAGTAGGCACTTGTCCGCAACAAGCTGTAGGCACGTGACGCACGCTTCTCGCTTGAAATCCGTCTCGGTTTTTGCTAGGGATGCGCGCGTCTTGCCGCGCCAACCATCTCCCGCGGCATGGCGCACCTGCGTTTCGCGCTGCGTCAGCGGCAGACGCCCCGCGTCTGGCGCTGACCGCTACCCCGTAAAAGCCCTTTGCCCGTCCCCGTAGGCCCTTTCCCGCGCTTGGCGGCGCTCGTAGAGCCAAGCGCGGCCCTTTGGATTGGGCCATTAACCCGTAAGGCGGCCTTTACCTGTACGCCAGCCGCCCCGGCTGGCAGGCCTTTGGATAAGCACTGCCCGGTCAAATCTCCAGGCACATTCAGGGCCACCTTGTCAAGCGAGAAGCGTGCGTTACGTGACGCACGGTTTCCAATGGAATGTGCGGGGCCATAGCGGAACACTAACCAGCACTGGCGGCGCCTGTTTGTTTGAAGCAGGTGCCTTTGGCCCGGAAAGCCCGGTGAATTTCAGACTCGCCTCGTCTCCATCCGCTTTTGAGTTCTGAAGCATCGGTCATTCGGTTGGCGTAAGCCGGCTGGCCGGGCACCTTTTTGTCTCAGGTGCGCGAATGGCTCTTGCACGAACACTCTCACTGACAGGCTTGCTCGCCTTGGCCGCAACCGGCCCAGGCCTGGCACAGGCAAATACGCAGACCACAGGCGCGATGGCCGATGGTCAGATGCAGGTTGGCCGTTACACCACCGCGCAGGCCGTGCCCGTTGCACAGGCCAGCGATCCGCTGTCGGTCTATGTGCGCCTTGCCTATCCGCGCCAGATCGTGCGCACGGTCGGCGATGCCATAGAGCACACCCTCGTGCGCACCGGCTGGCGCCTGGCCGATCGCGCCACCCTGTCTACCGACGCCGCCCGGTTCCTGCAGCTGCCTTTGCCAGAGTCACAGAGAACGCTGGGGCCCTACCCCGTGCGCACGCTGCTTGGCGTGCTGCTGGGCGATACCTGGCGCTGGCAGGAAGACCCGGTACAGCGCGTGCTGTGGTTCACCGCTGCCCATCAAGGTGCCGACCAGAAAGACGCTGGCACCACGCCCGCTCCCGTCCCGACCACCGCCGAGGCCGTGACCACATCGCCGGTGCGCCTGCCCTACCCGGTGACAGGAGAGAACTGATGGACTCCCACAACCTCATGTATCTGGAGCAGCAGGAGCGGGCTGCCAACCTGCGCCGGCAGCAGGAGCAGCAGCGGCGCGAGGAAGAGCGCGAGCGCCAGTTGCTCGAAGACGAGGAGCGCGAGCAGCGCGCCGCCCAGGCCGCGGCCAAACCTGCGGCGCCCGAGGAGCAAGCGCCTGAATCGTCCGAGCCGCTGGCCAAACCTTCCAAGGCGGGACTCTGGACATGGTTCGGCAAGCGGCCCAAGACCGACGACGAATCCGACGACGAAGACGACGCCCCCGAAGGTGGACGCGCCCAATCTGAGCGCGTCAGCCATGCAGATGGCGGCGCCGGTGTTGTGCCCTGGCTCATTGGCCTGGCGATCGCCGCCGTCCTGGGATTCTTCGGCTGGCAGAGTTTCCGTTCAACTCCGGCGCCCGTGGGGCGCGCCCTGGAAACGCCCAAGCCCACTGCCGACCCGCCGCTGGCCCGACCCGACGAAGGCCTCTCTGCGCCTTCCGGCGTTCAGGCGGGTGTCGAGTTGGGCGAGCCCGCGGCAAGCGCCCAGCCTGAGCCTGCGGCCACAGCGGCTACTGACCCGATAGCAGCGGCCACGCCGGCGCAGGCGCCCTCGCGGCTGGCCGAACCCGAAGGCTCGGATGCGCCCGCGCAAGCGCCTGCAACCGTCTCGCACGAAACGCGCACCGCTGCGGACAATGCGCCTGCGGCAGAGCCCTCAGAAACCGAGCGCCTTCACGCGCGTGTTGCCGAGCTGGAGGCCAGCGTGGCACGCCTGCTGGCCGCGCAACCGCAGCCGCGTGAGGCTGCCCGCGTGTCGGCGCCTGCAGCACAGCGCCCGCACGCAGCAGTCGCCAGGGCAAGCGCACAACCCAAGGCTGCAGCGGCCCGGGCGCCAGTGGCTGCCCAGCCTGCTTTTCCACCGGGCCTGGAGCCGGTGTTGCTGTCCATCGATACCTGGGATGGCAGGCCGTCCGTGGTCATTGGCACCAGTGGCGACAAGCGCACGGTCATCTTGCAGCCCGGTGATTCCCTCAATGGCGTGCAACTGCGCTCCGTCGATGTCGCTGCGGGCAAGGCCACCTTCACTGCCGGCAACGGTGCGCCGATCACGCTCGATGTTGCCAACGGCAACCATGTCGGGAGCGCAGCGCCATGAAATTCGCCACCTCCCTCGCATTGGCCGCAGGCCTGGCAGCGCTTGCCTGCGGCAGCGCCAGCGCGCAGCAACAGCAGCGCACCCAGGTGCAGCGCACCCAGGAGGGCAATACCGCCAACAGCTACAGCACTCTGACCGACCGCGACCGCCTGCTCAGTCAGATCTGGGATTTGACGAACGAGGAGATGTTGCGCGCCAAGGTGCTGCTGGAGGGGCCGCGCAAGAGCTTTTCCGTTGAGAACCTTTCGCCCATCGAAGCCCTGGGCATCCACGCCCGCACCGAGGCCGAGCGGCGCAAGTACGCCGAGAAGTTTGTGCGCGCCTTCCGCGCCGACGTGGAGCGCAGCCTGGCCTGGAACAGGGCGTTCACCGAGGCCATGCAGCGCCTCTACCCCAACGACCCGGTCATTGACTATTCCGGCGTCCCCGCCGCCCAGGCGCCCGTGGGCGCCGCCGACGCCCTCGGTGTGCCGCGCGGCCTGGTGATCGAGCCGCCCAAGCGGCAGCCGACCCAGCCGGCCCGCGTCCCGCGTTGAGAGGCTTGCCATGAACCCGCCGCTGCACGCCCACAACCTGCACTGCCTGCACCGCCGCCGCCTGATGGCTGCGGGCGCCGCAGCGCTGGCCTGGCCCGCGCTGGGCGCTGCCCGTCCGTCCGAGGGTGCAGGCGCTGGCGTCATGCAGTGGCTGCCGTATGAACCCGACCAGGTCAGGCGCATTGACCCCATCGTGCGCGACTTCGAGATGCCTGGCGCCGTGCTGCGCATCGATCCGGTGTTGACGGCGCAGCCGGTGGCGCGCAGCCGCCCAGGGGCCACAGGCCAGCAGCCGCCCCGCGCCTACGTGCGCACGGGGCAGCGCCACGGCATCGCGCCCTGGCTCCTGTTCGGTGTCGCCCTGCAGGAGTTCATGCTCAAGTTTGGCGAGCGCTCCCTGCCCTACCCCTGGACGCTGTGCGTGCGCGGCAAGGGCATGCGATTTGGCGACTACGCCCAGACCCTGGCAGCGCTCAAGGGCTTTGTGCAGGCCCGCGTGACCAACGTGGACTGTGGCGCCATGCAGGTCAACTGGCACTGGCACAGCGACAAGCTGGTCAGCGTCGAGCGCGCCCTCGATCCCTACCCCAATCTTGCCGTGGGCGCGCGTATCCTGCGCGCCCACTACGAAGACAGGCGCGACTGGCGCCGGGCCATCGCCCTGTACCACACAGGATCGGATACGAGTGCAGAGACGCGCGCCCGAGGCGAGCGCTATGCCAGCCAGGCGCTCGCACGCCTGGCGCGCCAGGGCGTGGATGTGGCTGCGCTGCTGCGTGGAGAACGCCATGCGTAAGGCGCTGCTTTGCCAGCTCGTTGCCACGGCGTCGCTGTTGGGCGCTGGTGCGCCCATACAGGCCCAAACTGGTGCAGCGCCTGCGCTACGCCAGATTGACGCAGGAGGGCCGACCGTTCCGGTGGATCCTTATTTCAGCTACCTGATCGCTGGAGACGACCAGCCTGCAGTGCTGCAGGGTCTCACTTTCCCGATGCTGTCCCAGCTCAAACCTGGCGTCCTGATCGGGCGCAGCCGCCAGGTGATTGATCCCCAATGGCTGACCCAGCCCATTTTTGTCATCGGCGCCGACGACTTGTCGCTCGCCTGGCTGCGCCGCCACCAGGATGCCCTGCGTCGCCTGGGCGCCAGTGGCGTGCTCATGGCCGCGCCCAGCGCACAGGCCTTCAAACAGGCGCAGCGCGCCGCGGATGGCTTGCCCCTGGCCCCCGCCCTGGGCACCTGGCTGCAGGAGCGACTGATCGCCGCTGGCGTCACGGTGGTGCCGCTGCTCATTGCCCTGGACGGCCACGCCGTGCCGGCACCCGGCGAATCCGCCATCCAGCCCATTCGCAAAGGACGCCCATGAAGAACTACGCCGTTCTCGAAGGCCTGCTGCGCCCACCCATTGAGCTGTGGAGCACGGCTGTTGCCTGGGGTGTGGCCCTGGTTGCGCTCGCCGCGCCCTGGGCCTTGATGATGCCGCCCGAGCTGGGCTGGATCGCCGCCGCCATCGCCTTCTGGTTCGGCCTGGTGCGTGCGCGCGAGGCATTGGAGGTGCTGCGCTACCAGCATGGCCTGAAGTATTACAAGGTCACCCATGTGGCCCCCGCCAAGTTGCCCGTGACCGCCGACAAGCTCTATCTGGGCCAGGGCTTCGAGTGGACGCAGCAGCACACGCAGCGCAGGCGTGATGCCATGCAGCCGGACGCCAAGCCCTACGTGCGGCCCTCGGCCACCGAGCTGGCCTTGCGCCGCATGGGTCAGCGCTGGGTAGAGGCCGCAGAACAGCCCCAGGCCTCGCCCATTGCCCGTGCCTGCGCCGCGGTGGCAGGTGTGGATTCCTGGCTGAACCCGCTGCAGGCCTACCCCGATCTGGGCGGCTCGCCCATCCTGCACGGCGTGGGCGCGCCGCAGGAGGTGCCCGTGACGCTGCGCCAGTCGGCGCGCAACGGTCACATGATCGTCATGGGCACGACCCGCGTGGGCAAGACGCGCCTGCTGGAGCTGCTGGTCACCCAGGACATCCACGCCGGCAAGGTGGTGATCGTGATCGACCCCAAGGGGGATGCCGACCTGATGCTGCGCATGTACGCCGAGGCGCGCCGCGCCGGGCGCCAAGACCAGTTCTACCTGTTTCACCTGGGCTACCCGGAGATTTCCGCGCGCTACAACGGCATCGGCAACTTCGCGCGCATCACGGAAGTCGCCACGCGCGCGACCAACGCCCTGCCCTCGTCGGGCAATTCCGCGGCCTTCAAGGAGTTTTCCTGGCGCTTCTCCAACATCGTGGCGCAGGCCCAGGTAGCGCTGGGTCGGGTGCCGACCTATGAGACGCTATTGAAGGACGTGACCGGCATCGACGGCCTGTTCCTGGACTACGCCACCATGGTGTTTGAAGGCCTTGCCGCCAATGGTCAGCATGTGGATTGGCGCGACCGGGTGACCGCCCTGGAGGCTCAGATCGGCATCAAGGGTGGCGTGCCCGTGCCGCGCAGCCTGCAGGACAGGCCGCCCGAACTGGTGGCGATGTTCCTGTGGATCAGGCAGGCGCGTGTCGATGACAAGGTGCTCACCGGTCTGGCAGCGGCTTTCTCCTACGAGCGCAGCTTCTACGAGAAGATCATCGCCAGCCTGGGCCCGTTCCTGGAGAAACTGACCACGGGCGCCGTGGGCAAGCTCATCAGCCCGGACTACTTCGACGAGTCCGACAAGCGCCCGATCTTCGACTGGATGACGGTGATGCGCCAGGGCGGCATCGTCTATGTCGGTCTCGATGCACTGTCGGATGCCGTGGTTTCGTCCGCCGTGGGCAACTCCATGCTGGCCGACCTGGTGAGCGTGGGCGGCAAGCTCTACAAGACCGGCCTCGATCCCAACGATGCGGAAGGCAAGCTCAAGCTGCCCGAGGTCTGCTGCCATTTCGATGAGGTCAACGAGATTGCCGGCCCGGAGTTCGTCCCCATGGTCAACAAGCTCGGTGGCTCGGGGTTTCGGATCACGGCCTATACGCAATCGATGTTCGACATCGAGGCCAAGGTGGGCGACAAGGCCAAGGCCGGGCAGATTCTGGACAACTTCAACCACCTGGTGATGCTGCGCGTGCGCAGCGTGACCACGGCCAACCTGCTGGCCGAGCAGGTGCCGCAGGTGGATGTGGTGCATCTCACCCCCATGTCCGGCGTCACCGACACCGCGGCGCAGGGCACGGGCGTCGATTTCACGTCGCGCAATGACGACATCGTCACCAAGACCAAGGTGCCGATGATCGAGGCTGCGGACATCCTGGAGCTGCCCCAGGGCCAGGCCTTTGCGTTGCTGGAGGGCAACCGCCGCTACAAGATCCGCATTCCGCTGGCGGATGCGCGTGGTGATCCGTTTGTGCCCGAATCGCTCAAGAAGGTAGCCGCCGATATGAAGTCGCGTTACCGCACGAGCGAGCAATGGGCCAAGGAAACCGACTGGCTCGGCAACTTCGCTGGCTGGGCCGGTGGCCCTGGCCTGGGCATGAGCCTGGACGGTGGCCTCATCGACACCACGCTCGCGGACGAAGAGACGGGCAGCACAGCGGCCACGCCGACTGATGCTAGCGGCGTCCTCGGCCACAGCGGTGTGCTCGGTCAAGTCATGGGGCATGCGTCATGAGCGGACAAGCCTCCAACCGCCCGATCAAGCCGCGCACGCGCGGCCCGGTGGAGCTGGTCATCGAAGTGTTCTTCGGCCTGTTCTTCGTTTCGCTATTTGCCTGGTTCGTCGGCCTGGCCATTGAGGTCGCCGGCAGCTTCACGATCTGGAAGGACGAGGGCATTGGGCACTCTCAAAGCCTGGTGGAGCAGGACTTGGGCTACATCGCAGCCGCGCCGCGCAGCCTCTTGATCGACGACACGGATGCCTTCGCCCGTCGCCTTGCCGGTTACATCGCGCTGCCGTTTGAGCGCCTGGGCGTGCGTCGCTACTACGAGGCGCAGCTGGCCAAGGGCACGGCTCAGCCTGCGCCTGCCCAGGGCCAGAAGGCGGGCGCCGCAGCTCAAAGCCCATTACAGGGCGGCCTGCGCAAGGCCACGCAAGAGGCCATGCGCGAGGGCGCCAAGTGGGCACTGATTGCCATGCATGTGGCCCAGGACATTGCGCTGCGCCTGTCGGTGGCCGTGTTTGCCCTGCCCGCCTTCCTGCTCGCCTGCATCGTCGGCGCCGTCGATGGCCTGGTGCGCCGCGACCTGCGCCGCTGGCGCGGTGGACGCGAATCCTCGTTTGTCTACCACCACGCCAAGCGCTACACGGGCTGGGCACTGACCGGCGGCTTTGGTCTGTACCTGACCTGGCCCTTCGGTGGCTTCAACCCCGCCTACATGGTGCTGGTCTTCACCGTCCTGGTTGCAGCCGCCCTCTCCACCACGGTGGCGAGTTTCAAGAAATACGTCTGAGCCAACCCAAAGGAGATTCATAGATGTCCCAGACAAATCCCACCACGCCCGGCACGCGAGTGCGCCGCGCCTGGATGCTGGCCCTGCTGATTGCGGCCTCGGCTTCGGCCCAGGCACAGGCGATACAGGGCGATGACGAGGCCGAACGCGAGCAGCTCGCGCGTATTGCGCACGAGATCGAGCGCGTGCAGTCCATGGTGGCCAGCGCCGCCCAGGCGGCGCCCACCGGCCAGCGCGTCAAGTTCCGCTACGACTGGCTGCAGCGCGACCTGCAGATGCTGCGCGACGGCGTTGTCCAGCACGCCGATGCCCCGCGCCAGCCACGCCCAGCGCCGCCACTGCGCGGCGATTACCGCCAGTAACCCGCAGCCACAGGTGATCCGGCAATGAACACGCAGATGCGCAACGCCTTCATGAGCGGCTCGGGCGTCGATCCCGCGGTGCTGAAGACCACTCTGACGCTGATCGTCGTGGCCACATGCCTGACGGTGGGCGCCTGGGTGGTGCTGCAGCTGATCGACGCCTACCGCAATGACGACATCACCTCATCCGAGGTGACGCTCGGTTGCGTGAAGTTGATCGTGCTGCTCTCGCTGGTGTTCTACGTCGTGATCTGAGCCAGAGAAATCACCGTAGTTGCTGCATCAACCGTTTCCCGCCTCCCGTGTCTTCTCAACCAAAGGAGTGTTCCATGAAGACCCATCTTTTGCAAATCAAAACCCTCGTGAACCACGCTCGTGAACGCACCGCACGCATGCTGCTGGTGCCTGCCGTGGTGCTGGCCTGCAGCCCGGCGGTCATGGCCCAGGGCCTGCCGCAGATGCCGACACCCGGCCAGGGCATCGGCGGCGGTGCCGTGGCGCAGGGCGACTGGCTCGGTGCCATGGGTGCCTGGTTCAAGGCCGGTATCACCATCCTGGCCCTAGTGCTTACCTCCATGGCATTCATCTACGTGATGATGGGTGCCTTGAGCAAGTGGCGCGCCTACTCCATGGGCCGCGCAGAAATGGCCGACCTCAAAGAGTATTTCATCATGGGCGCGGTCTTGGCGGTGTTCATCGTCGTGATCGCCACCTACGCCCTGAGCACCCTGGCCTGAGCGGGAGGCAGACGCCATGAGCCGCAGCCGCACCCAAGCCAACGCCGATGCCGAAGCGGCGCGCCAGCGCACGCCCATCACCGATCGCGTCAACGTCGAGCCGCCCATTCTCAACGGGATGACGGTGAGCGAGGCGCAGGTGATCGCATTGGCCGCGCTGGCCGTGTTCCTGCTCATCGGCGGCCTGCTCTTTGCCGTCACCCGGTACTGGCAGTTCCTGCTGCTGCTGGGCATCTTCGGCCCAGCCGTCACGCTCTGGTTCGCGTCGCTCTACCTGGCGCGAATCAAGCGCGGCAGGCCGGACGCCTACTACAAGCAACGCATCCACTTCTGGCTGGCCCAACGCGGCCTGGTCAAGCACCGATACATCACACATGACGGTTGGTGGTCGCTCGGAAGGACGCTGGAGTTCCCCATATACAGCGCGTTTGAGCCGCCAACCGAAGCCTTCGATTCATCCACTGCCGCGAGCCATCGCAAGCCATCATGAGCAGCTCTCAACACCTGGACGCCCTCGCAGACGCACGCCGGCAAAACGCCAGGCTTTTCATGCTGGCCATGCTGGTCGGCGCCGTTGGCGTGGCGGGCATGTTTTTCGCGCACAACCTGCCCCGCAACCTGGACGTGCATATCGCGCCCGACGTCCGCGCAGGCGACACGGTGCGCGTCAAGGACGGCATTGCGCCCGTGCCCAACGTGAACGTCTACGGCTTTGCCTACTACATCTGGCAGCAGGTCAACCGCTGGCAGGCCGATGGTGCCAAGGACTACGGTGAGCAGATTTTCCGGTTCCAGAGCTATTTGACGCCAGGCTGCCGCGCGCAGCTACAGACCGACATGCAGGAGCGCCACAACGCCAGCGAGCTGCGTGACCGCACCCGCCACATGACCGAGATTCCCGGCTTTGGCTTTGCCGCCAACCGCGTCGTCTCGGATGGCGCCTCGGCCTGGACGGTGCTGCTGGACATGCAGCTCGTCGAGTCATTCCGCGGCCAGCAGGTCAAGGACACCTACATCCGCTATCCGATCCGCGTCGTGCGCTACGACGTCGATCGTGAGCGCAACCCCTGGGGTCTGGCCGTCGATTGCTATGGCTCGCACCGCCCCTCGCGTCTTGATCCGCAGAACGTGAAGGCTGTTTCCTCGGGCGCGGCCCAGCCCAGCCTGCCCAAGACCATCGCCCCGCCGAGCCTGCCGCGCACAGAAAACAACGAGGTGACCCCATGAAACCATCCCTGAAGCAGTCCATGCGTCTGGCCTGCCTGCTCGCCGCATGCGCCGCCCTGCCGGCCCTGTCCCAGCAGGTGCAGTCGGTCAGCCTCCAGGCCGTGCCCGCTGACCTCATAGACGCCGACAACCCGCCCCAGACAGCAGCCATCGAGCCCGTCGATCTGGGTCAGGACATGGGTGCAGGAGGCACCACGCCTACCGGGCAGGGAGCGAGCACCCCCGGCGCCGCGACACGCGCCGCGCGTGCAGCCCGGCCCGCGGCTGCGGGCAAGACACGCCGCCCGGCTGCGACCCTGGCCGTGCAGCGCGCAGGCGTCGAGCGCGCCGTCTTTGAGCGCCAGCCGGTGCGCGTGCCGCTGCCCGTGGGCCGCGAGCGCCTGGTGACCCTGCCGGCACCGGCGGCGCTGCATGTGCCCACCGACATGGCCAGTGTCGCCCGCCTGGAAGTGATCGACAAGACGATCTACGCCACTGCCCTGGTGCCCTTCACCTCGATCCGCATTGTGGCCGAGCTGATCGACAGCGGCCAGCAGATTCCCATGGATCTGGTTGCCGACGCGGGCACCGCCACGGCAACCGCCGAGCTGGAGGTCTTTGTGGTCGATCCGGGCCGACCCGGCGCCGCTCAGGCCGCTGCCGATGGCGCCCCGCAGGACGGCGATGCGAATGCCGCGGCGCCCGAACCGCCCGCCGCCGACATGGTGGAGCTGACGCGCCATGCCGCGCGCCAGGTCTATGCCCCGAGGCGCCTGGCCTGGAGTGCCCAAGGCGTGCAGCAGGTGGAAGTGTCCACCGCGACCATTTCCGGCCTGCTGCGCGGTGTGAACGTGGAGACGGTGCCCCTGGGCCAGTGGCGCAGCGGGCGGCTCTATGTCACGGCAGTACGGGTGACCAACCGCTCGCGCTACCCGGTGGAGCTGCCGCTGGAGGACATCCGCGGCAGCTGGATGGCTGCCACAGTGCAGCACGGGCGCATCGGCCCTGCGGGCAGCGACACCGATACCACGGCCATTTACCTGGTCTGCGACCGTGCCTTTGAGGCATGTCGCTGATGACCGCCGAGATTGAGGACAAGCCATGGCTACCAGTAATCGACTGATCCCCATCCTGGGCATTGCAGGCGTTGCCATCGTCGGCACCATCATGGTCAAGCAGTGCGGCTCCAGCACGTACAAGGCCGGTGCCCCCATGACGTCCGTGCCCGCGCCAGCGCTGCCCGAAGCCACGGGTGCCGACAACGACACGCCCGCCGAAACCTTGAAGACGGTCGCCGCCAGCAATAACCAGCTGCGCAAGGACATTGCCGAAGTCATCAAGCGCAACGACGCCCTGGCCGAAGAAAACCGGCGCCTGCGCGGCACACCCGGCGCGGCGGCAACCGCTGCCGCGCAAGCACCCGCAGCGGCTGACACACCTGCCGCGCCAGCCGCTGCTGCGACGCAGGAGCCGCAATCGACCCTGGAGCGGGCATTGGACACGGCGGGACGCGCCGCCGAGGCCGTCGCCAGCGGGTTTCCGACCACCGGCATGAAGCGCGCGCCCGAGACGGGCAGCACGTTCACGGCGCAGACCACTCGCACCACTCCTACTGCCGAATGGAGCGCAGAAGCACAAGACGCGCCTCACGGCACCGTGCATTACAGCCTCATGGCGCCCATGGGCTACGCGATCCAGACCGAGCAGGTGCCAGGACGTCAGGGTGGCCAGAGCGTGCCCATCACGCGCTTCGTGCGCACCACGCTGCCCAGCGATGCTGCGGGCACCGTTCCCGGCCATGGCCCGGCAGCTCAGGCGGCACGCGCCGCGCAGACGGGCAGCGTCAAGCCCGAAGACACGCCCTACTTCACCATTCCCGAGAACGCAACGCTGGTTGGTGCCACGGCCATGACCAGCCTGATCGGGCGCGTGCCCATCGATGGCCGGGTCACCGACCCCATGCAGTTCAAGGCCGTCATAGGACGCGACAACCTCGCGGCCAACAGCTTCGAGCTGCCCCCGGACATCGCCGGGATGATACTGACGGGCATTGCTATCGGGGACATGGCCTTGTCCTGCATCGAGGGTCGGGTGCGCTCCATGACCTTCGTCTTCAACGACGGCTCCATCCGCACGGTCTCCACCCGCAGCAAGGGCGGCTCCGGCGTCACCGGCAGCACGCAGGGCGGTTTTGGGGCGTCCGCAGGCAACGATCTGGGCTTCATCTCGGACGAGCATGGCAATCCCTGCATCACGGGCACTTTCGTGACCAACGCCCCTGCCTATCTCACCGACATCGTGGGCCTCAAGTCCCTGGGCGTCGCCGGCCAGGCCTTCGCCCAGGCGCAGACCATGACGCGCCAGAACATGGACGGCAGCATGACCGGCGCCGTGACCGGCAATGCCGGCAGCTTCGCCCTGGGCCAGGCCGTCTCTGGCGCCACCGACGAGGTGACCAAGTGGATGCTGCAGCGCCTGAAAAACAGTTTCGATGCCGTGATCACGCCCTCGGGCAAGAAGCTCGTGGTGCATCTGGATCAGGAAATCCGCATCGACAAGGAAGTCAAGGCCCGCAAGCTGGTCTATCGCCAGCAGGACAGCCGCCAAATAGCCCGTGGAGAACGCTATGGACTCGAATAAGCCCGCTTTTGCCCGCAAGGGCCATGCCGCCATCGTCGTGGCCCTGCTCGGGGGCCTGTTGCTCACTGGCTGCTCGGTCAGTGGCAAGCGCGAATCGCCCATCAACGAGGTCACTCGTGGCTCGCCCACGGTGCTGGACATCTATCGCGGCCGTACCGGCGCGCAGGGTGAGCCGGGCGAGGCCGAGTCGGCCGAATCGGCACAGAGCCGTCTGCGCCGCGACTCGCAGGCCCGGCCCATTGCCGCAGGTGACGAGGACACGCGCCGCTACTGGTCGGCACTGGAGCCCCTGCGCCAGCGCTTTGCGCGTGTGCCCAACCCCGACCTGGTGATGGTGGTCTACCCGCACCTGGCGCGCGGCAAGTACCCGGTGCCTGGCTACGTCACCGTGTTCCCGATGTACGAGCAGACCCTGTACGCGCTACCCGGCGAGGTGCAGCAAGACCTGATTACCGGACGTGGCCTGTACCAGCGCGAGCGCGAGCAGGCGGCGCAGGCGAAGCCTAGCGCCGGCAAGACGACCCGCATCGACCCGCAGCTGCACAACTGAAACACGAATACGAGGGACATGCCATGCAATGGTTCAAGAACCTGGGAGTTGCCGGAATCGCCGGGGCGGCTGGCCTGGGCTTTATCGGCGGCGGCAAGGACGGTGGCCGTTCGACCGCAAAGCCTGCGCAATCCAAGCCCTCCATGGGAGAAACCGTGGGCCAGCGTCGGCGCATGGCGATGCGTCCGCCCTCCTTCACGGACATGCTGCCCTACGTGAGCTACGACGAGAACGAGCAACTGTTCGTCCTCAAGGACGGCGCCACGCTGGGCGCCATGTTCGAGCTGGCGCCCGTGGCCACCGAAGCCCAGGCCATGGACTACCTGATTGACCGCGCCAAAAAGGTACAGGAAGCCCTGCAGGCGCTGCCCGAATCGGACGCCTCGCCGTGGATCGTGCAGTTCTTCCTGAACGACGACCGCAATCTGGACGGCCTCAATCAGTACCTGCACGACTACATCGCAGAGCAGCACCAGAAGTACCCCGAGCGTGCCAGGGCCATCCTGGGCTCACCGTACACCAAATCAGTGCTGGCAGAGTTCGCAGAACACCTCGATCTGGTCTCGCGCCCCCAGGGCCTGTTCACCGACACGCAGGTGACCGGTCAGATCTGGCGCGGCCAGGTGCGCCGTGTGCGCTGCTGTGTCTACAAGCGCTTTGCCAAGCTGGCCGAAGACCCGGCGCCGCCGACCTCCCAGCTCGAATCGGTGTGCATCACGCTCATGGCCACATTGGCCGAGGCCGGCGTCAAGGCGCGTCGCTGCAACGGGCGCGACCTCTACGAATGGCTGCTGCCGTTTTTCAACCGGGATGTGCCCTGGGCCAAGGACGGCGGTGCCCTGCTGCGCGGCGCACCCTACCCCGGCGACAACCTCAATGAGCGCGCAAGCGGCCAGGAGCCCGCGGGCCAATCGCCGCTGTTCGGCTGGGACTTGTCCGACCAGCTCAACCTGTCGGAGCCGCGCTCGGACGCCGATGCCGGCCTGTTCGAGTTCGACGGCGTGCCCGTCAAGGCGCTCACGCTGCAGTCCATGCGCACCACACCGCAGATCGGGCATTTCTCTGCGGAGCTGCCCAGCGGCAATGAGGCCTTTGCGCGCTTTGACCGACTGCCTGCGGGCTCCATGCTGTCCATCTCGGTGACCATAGAGCCGCAGTACAAGCTGGAGCGCCACATCGAGCGCATCCGCGATGCCTCGCGCGCCAAGACCGCCGTGGCCCTGGAGACGCACCGCGAATGCGAGCTGGTGCTGCACCGCATGGTCGAGGGCGACAAGCTGTTTCCGATGATGGTCACGCTCTACGTGACCGGCAAGAACCGCGAAGAGCTGGAGGCCGCGGTATCCCAGACCAACGCCCTGCTGGTGCCCACGGGACTGCGCTTCATCCATCCGCGCCAGGACTTGGTGCCACTCGATTCCTTCATGCGCAGCCTGCCGTTCAACTTCGATCCGGCATTCGACAACCGCGACCTGCGCCGCACGCGCCTGACCTTTGCCTCGCAGATTGCCGCCCTGCTGCCGGTCTATGGCCGCACGCGCGGCACGCCCCACCCCGGCTTCTGGTTCTGGAACCGCGGCGGCGAGCCGATCTGGTTCGACCCGCTCAACAAGCGCGACCGCAAAAAGAACGCCCACATGCTGGTGCTCGGGCCGACCGGCGCTGGCAAGTCGGCCACGCTCAATTACCTGGCGATGATGACCATGGCTATCCATCGCCCGCGCCTGGTGATTGCCGACGCGGGCCGCTCGTTCTCACTGCTGATGGAGTATTTCAAGTCGATGGGCCTGTCCACGCACTCGGTGACGCTGACCAGCGAGGCCGATGTGTCCCTGCCGCCGTTCGTGCATGGCCTGCGCCTCTTGGACGACCCGGACGTGATGACCTCGTTCGATGCAGCCGAGCGCCAGGCGCGCACCAATGCGGGCCTGCCCGATGACGATCGCTTGAACGAACTGATTGGAGCGGATCGCGCCGATGACGAGGGCGATGCGCAGTCTGAGGAGGACGAAGACGACGCCGCCGTGGAAAAGCGCGACCTCCTTGGCGAAATGCTGATCGCCGCCATGATGATGATCACCGGCGGCGAGCCCGATGAGGTGGCCCGCATGGGCCGCGCCGACCGCTACCTGATCACGCGCGCCATCATCCGTGCTGCACTGCGCTGCAAGCAGCAGGGTCGGCCCCACCCGCTCACGCATGACGTGGCCATCGAACTCATGGGCATGAACCAGGACGCCACCCTGTCGGCGCCGCGCCAGATGCGTGCCGAGGAGATGGGCCAGTCCATGATGAGCTTTTGCCAGGCGCTGCGCGGCAAGCTGTTCAACCGCAAGGGCCAGGACTGGCCCGATGCCGATGTGACCCTGGTCGAGATGGGCACGCTCACCCAGGACGGCTATGGCGATGCGCTGGCCGTCGCCTACACCTCCATGATCGACTCGGTGCAGTCACGCGGCGAGCGCTTCCAGGCGGAAGACCGCCCGACCATCTTCCTCACCGACGAGGGCCACCTGATCACCACCAATGAGCTGCTGGGCCCCAAGATCGCCAAGGGCACGAAGATGTGGCGCAAGCTGAACATCTGGTTCTGGCTGGCTACGCAGAACCTCAAGGACTTCCCTGACAGCATGGAGCGCGTGCTGTCCATGTGCGAGTATTGGATGCTGCTGACCATGGATCGCTCGGAGATCGAGGAGGTCATCCGTTTCAGGAATCTGACGCAGGAGCAGCGCTCGCTGATGGAGTCCGCGCGCAAGGAGCCGCCCAAGTACACCGAAGGTGTGCTGATTTCTGCGATCGGTCAGTTCCTGTTCCGCAACGTGCCGCCTGCCCTGCCCATCGCCCTGGCCATGACCGAGGGCCATGAGAAGGCGCACCGCAGGCGCTTGATGAATCAGCATGGCTGCACCGAGATGGAGGCGGCGCACATGGTGGCGCGCGAGCTGGTCAAGGCGAGGGCGTGATCATGCGCGGTGCCCACTCCATCCTTCGCCGGATCTGCTGGCCCTGCGCCTGGCTGCTGGCCGGTGCCCTCACCCTGCCTGCTGCCGCCCAGGGCATCACGACCGTCGAGGTGTTCGCCAATTCGGCCATGCCGATCACGCCGATGAGCGGTGAAGGCCTGCCCTTCAAGCTGGACGTGTACAGGCTTGATGCCATGCAGAACGTCGAGCACCTGATCAACCAGTCGCTGCCGCAGACCGAGGCCGAGGCCATGGCCTGGATCAAGGCCAACGAGGCGCGCTTGCGCCGGCAGCTGCAACCCATGGTGGTCAGCAGCGCCAACGGCATCACCCTGGCCGCGGGCTACCGGCTGCAGCGCCTGCCGGCGATCGTGATCAACCGTCAGACAGTGGTCTATGGAGTCACCGACGTGCAGCAGGCCATTGCCCTGGCGCAGCGCGAGCGCGGAGGCAGGCCATGAGTATCTCGGGACGCATCAAAGCCTGGGGCGTGGCCTTCGCTGCCTGCCTCGCCCTGCTGGGTGGCCCTCCCGCACAGGCGATCACCACGCCGCAGATCCTGGGGCAGACCATCGCTGCCATGCCCAGCTGCCTGTCCTACCAGGTCAAGGGTATGTGCTTCTTTCTGTCCTGTTCGCTCAAGGGCTGCACCATCCGTACCTCGGTGCGCGTGAGCCACTATGTGCCCGATGCCATCGTGAGTACCTACAACGACCCGCTGATGCATCCGTGGATCGAGGTAGGCAAACCCCTGGCCGCAGCCATGGGCACCGTAGGGTCGGCTATGTTGGCCCTGCCGCTGGATGCCTCCAGCGCCTACACCAGCACCGCGCAGCACGAGCGCGAGCTGGCGACCTTCAAGAGTGCCGATGCCATCGGCAATCCCGCAGGGATGATCATGGCGGTCGTCTCCAGTGGCACCCTGCCGAACCTGCCCAACGTGTTCGGCGTGCCTGGCCTGTCGCAGATCATGGCGTTCCCGACGCAGGAACTGCCCAGGATTCAGCAGCAGTGGCTGTCGGTGCCGCAGCAGGTCGGCAACAACGTCCTGGCTGGCGCCGCCAACCTGGCCAAGCTCCCTACCGACATCCTGAACAAGATTTCTTCGCTGCCCGCCACCCTGGGGCAGCTCCAGTCTGCCATCGGCAATGTGGGCCAGCTCATGCAGTCGGGCGCCCAGCTCGGGCAGATCGGCATGACGGCGCAGCAGCTGCTGGGCATCGATCTGGGCCCGCTGCAGCAGATCGCCAATATGGCCTCGATTGCAAGTCCTGGATCGCCGCTGGGCTCGCTGTTCTGCCCTGGCTCGGCGTCCGCATTCACGCTGCACTTCCAGTCCGATCTGGACTCCTACTTTTGGCGCGACGTGATCCCCGTCGAACTGCTGTATCCGGCAAGCTGGGTGCCCACGCTCGATGAGGTGAGCACCTCCCCGCTGATCAACACCTGGGGCGGTCGCTACCCGCGCACCGGCCACCTGGTACAGACGCACCCCGTCAAGGCCTCTGCGGTCTATGCAGAGCGCGTGGGCTCCATCATCAAGAAGAAGGCCCAGCCGCATATCTACACGCCGCTCACGCCCGGCAGCGGTTTTCGTTACTTCAACCAGATGACGGACACGCGCTGGCAGATGCTCTCGCCCGTCAACTCCGGCTGCCACACCTTCGGCACCAATGATTCGGTGTCGCTCACCTCGTATGGCGACGGCAAGACCAGCAGCAGCGACGGCTACACCTGGAACATGTGGAACAAGTACGACTGCTGCCAGCGGCGCGGCACCTACCTGTTCTCGGTTCCGTAATCCGCGATCTGCCAATTTCAGGGAGTCTCACCATGTCTTCACACCAGAACCTTCACATGCTGCGCCGCTGGCGTATGGGCATCGCGGTCGCTGCCTGCAGTCTCTCCTTCCTGAGCATCAGCCTGCCGACGCAGGCCCAGCCGGTGTCCAACTCCACGCTCTACTACCGCATGGGCGGCGGATCGCCCGGTGGCGCGGCTGCCAACGGTAAGCAGGTGGCCCAAACGCTGGGTATCGGCGGTGCCCTGCGCCTCAATTACTCCTGTGGCAAGTTCGACGTTGGCCTGTCCTGGCAGACGATGATGAACGGATTCAGCCAGCTCGGCACCCAGATCACGAATGCCATCCAGGCCGGCCTGGCCTCGCTGCCGCTCTACATCCTGCAACGCGCACAGCCCGGCCTGTATCAGCTGTTTCAGACCTATTCACAGAAGGCTGAAATCATGATCGCTGCCTCACTGAAGACCTGCGAGGAGATGGAGGCCATCATCCGCCAGGGCAAGAATCCTTACGACGATTGGATCAAGCTCGCCAAGGGCGAGACCTGGAAGATCAAGGCCTCGGCTTCAGGTGATGTGGTGCAGGCCAAGCACGACATCAACAAGGACGAAGAGCCGCAAAAAACCGGCGTCAGCTGGCTCGGCGGCATCAAGGCTGGCGGTTCTGGCCCCAATGCCAAGCCGCTGCAGCCGATCCGCGATCTGTCGATTGCCGGCTACAACGTCACGCTGAACAAGGCCGTCACTGCCTCGCCCACCACCAACTATTCGGCATCCGCAGACAAGAATTCGCGCCTGGTCAAGGCGTTTCCGACGCCAGACGATATGGCCGTCTTCACGACGGAAGTGCTGGGCGACAAGCGTGTGTATACCTGCACTCAGGGCACGGCTGGTTGCCCAGCTCCCACAACGGTGGTTACCGCGACCGGTCTCGGCCCCAAATACGAGGCCGAACTCGCGGTGGTCGAGCCCAAGCTCACCAGCCTGGCGAACGCGCCCGCTGGCTCGTTTGCCGACATGCAGGCCATCGCTGCTCCCGGCATGGCCGTCAGTCCGCAGCTGCTTGATGCCCTGCGCCGCCTGCCGCCCGACTCCCGCGCCCTGGCCGTGGCACGCCTGTCGCAGGAGCTGGCCATGCACCGCGTCATCGACAAGGCGCTCGTGGCCCGCGCCGCCCTGCTGACGGGCATGAGCCTGCCCGAGGTCACCGCAGCGGGCGATGCCATGCGTGACACGCAGGAGACGATTGATCGCCTGACCCACTACATCGACGATCTGATGTACGAGTCACGCATCCGCAAGGAGCTGACCAGCAACACCGCCCTGGCCATCATGGGCAGCCAGTTCCAGGCGGACAGCCAGTCCATGCGCGTGCCCGATGCCAAGCCGGTCGATCCAGCACCACTGCTGGAAGGCGGGCGCGTCAAGCCATAGGAATGGAGGTCGGCCATGGATCATCAGACCGCCAGAGACAACGCGCAGCAGACGCCGCTTGCCGCGCGTCAGGCACAGTCACAAACCGCGCGCTTCCTGCTGCGTGCGCTGCTATGGGCCGCACTGCTGATTCTGGGCGCCACGGCGCTCGTGGCCTTGCTGACCCACCTGCAAAGCCACCAGGACAGCCTTGCAGGTTGGCTCGAAGCCAGCGCCCAGGTCAAGCGCTGGGGCCTGGTGGCTCAGGTCACCGCACTGACCGCAGTGATCGTCGGCTGGAAGCCCTTGATTGCCTGGGCCAGGCGCAAGGACATCGTCAAAGCGCAGGAGTACGAGCGCGTGCTTGCCCTGCGCTGGAATGCCGCCCTGGTGGGCCTGGCCTACCTGATTCTGGTGCCGATCGGCCCGACAACCCTCTGGAGGATGGTCTTCGGTGGCTGAACGCCCCACTGACCGCCTGAAGGCCTACAGAACCACACGGGAGCCCGCGCCATGACGCTGGACAGTTACCTCGAAATTTTCACCACCATGTACGGCTGGGCCTTCGCCAACATCATTGGCGAAGTCATTACCGGCACGGGCCTCGTGGTGCTGCCGTTTGCCATCATCATCTTCAACGGCTGGCGTGAGGCCAAGGAGCAGGGCCTGCAGGCTTCTGGCGTGCTGCCGCTGCTGGAGCGGGTGCAGACCAAGCTGATCATCGCCCTGTTCGTGATGTCGGTGTGCTTTGCGACGACGCCGATCACCTCGCTGCACCACACCGACCTCTACTACACGCCACGATCGACGGTGCTGGAGCCCACGCCGACAACCGGATCGCGCGACACCGGCACCGGATCAGGCTTCGACACGGCCATGAAGGACGCCAGCGACGGCTCGATGAGCCCGACCGGCAACCTGGCCTATGTTCCGGCCTGGTGGTACACCGTGATGGCGATTTCTTCCGGGGTCAACAACGCCGTGCGCTCCGGCCTGAGCAATGCCGGTGGCGACATCCGGGTCATCGAGGACATGGCACGCAACGCCACCATCGAAGACCCGCAGCTGCTGTCCAACATCCAGCGCTTCTACAGCGAGTGCTTCATACCGGCGCGCAGCCAGTACCTGGCCATGGACAAGGCAAACCTGAGCGGTTCTGGTCAGAGTCTCGTGGCGTCCTCCAACACGAAATATGGGCCCTCGGACGTGGACTGGATGGGCAGCCAGCTGTTCCGCACCGAGCAGGGCTTCTACGCCAACATGCGCAGCTACAACCCGGTACCGGGCTTTGCAATCAACTTTGCACGCGATACGGACTACTACAACCCGGCCAGCGGCCTGGAGCCGCCGCACCAGGGCGTGGTCAACCCGGCCTGGGGCCGGCCCACCTGCAAGGAATGGTGGGAAGACAGCTCAATTGGCCTGCGCGAGCAGATGATTTCTCACTCATCGACCTGGAGCAAGCTGGGCACCATCGCTTCCAGCGCCATGAGCTGGGGCAGCAACGATGAGAAAAAGGATGCGTTTGCAAGGCTGGCACAGGCCAAAGCCAATCCGAGTTTTATTGACCCAGGACAGGTTGCAGGTACGGAATATGACCTGACGACCAGCATTGGCCGCGTCCTGGGAGGCGCGCTCAGCACCGTCGGTGTTGCCGGGAGTGCGCTGGTTTCTGGTGTCGCCGTTACACCGCTCGTGACGGCTCTGCCCATGATGCAGGCCCTGGTTCTGCTCGGGCTCTACATGTTCCTACCTCTGGTGGTGTTCCTGTCAGGGTTCGACCTGCGCGCCATGTTCTACGGCGCGGTAGCCATCTTCACGGTCAAGCTGTGGGCTGCAATGTGGTTCATCGCACAGTGGATTGATGCCCGCCTCATCAATGCCATGTATCCGGGAGCCAGCGGGAATATCTTCATCCAGGAACTCACTCAGATCGCCAACGGATCGGTGCCACAGGGCTACAAGCGGATGATTTTGAATGTCCTGCTGCTGGCGTTGTTTGTTGGATTGCCAATTATTTGGACTGCGATGATGGGGTGGGTTGGCGTAAATATTGGATCTGGGCTTAGCCGCATGCTCACAAGTTCGGAGGCAGGTGCTAAACAGGCAGGCAGTGCCTCAACATCCTTCGCCACCAAAGGCAAGGTGCGATGAACTTTAAATTCGTTTTGCGTCTTTACCGTAAAGAGCTTCCCATGCTTCATGCTCGATGTTTTCAACCCAGGGCGTTCCATCTGAGTGAACGCCATATTCTTCTTGTTCTTCCTTCGCTGCTATCTGAGTCGTGCCAAGCATCTGTTTGACAGCCTGCCATAGCGAATACCCAACTACAGGCAGCAGGATCATGAGCACACGCCAGCCCAGCTTGCCGCCGTTTCGGCCAAGCCGCTTGAGGTAATCGAGTGTCAACATGGTCTTCTCCTTTCTTGGTTCATCATGGTACGGCAACCCCTCGCCTGTCAACGCGCGTGGTTTTCGCTCCACGGGTTGATCACATGCAATCCTGCGGCTCTGAACGGCGCCTCGTCCCTCGTTGCCACCATGCAGCCGCGCGAGGCGGCAATGGCTGCGATATAGGCGTCAGGCAAGGGCAGGCCTTTGCCAGCCGCCCTCGCCGTCATGGAAAGCTCGGCATAGGACTGTGCGGCACGCACGTCGTAGGCCAGGACGTTCTTGTTGAACATACCCGTCAACCCTTCAAACGCAGCCTGGAGCCTGTCCTTGCGTTTGCCTGTCGGCAAGGCCGCAATCCCGTTCAACAACTCACCCAGCGTGATACTGGTCAGGAACAGGGTTTCGGACGCCTGGTCATTCAACCACTTCACGACGGCGGGGGCAGGATCGGGCCGCATGGCCTCCGAGATCACATTGGTGTCCAGGATGATCATTCAAAGCTCACTACGCGTGCAGGTGTCTTTTCGCGGCTGCTCAGGATGAGGTCAACGTCGGCATCGGTCAGTTGCAGCTCACGGCCGAGCTTGCCGAGCGCATCGCCGACACGCGTGCGCGTCTCAGGTTTGACCACCGAGGCAAGAATGTCCCGCACTTCGGCCTCTGTGCTTCGGCCATGCTGGAAGGCGCGCGCACGCAACGCGCGATGCACCTCTTCGGGAAGGTTGCGTATCGTCAAAACAGCCATGTCATCTCCTGGCGGTTGATGGTTGCTGTCAATTTTATATATTTGACAGCAATAGGCAAATGTATTGCACAATACAAACATGGATACCGTCTCAATCAATCCCACCCATCAGACCTACGCAGAGCTACAGCAGGCCTACGACCACTTCAACCTGGAGCTGTTCGGCTCGCAACTGCCCTCCTGCCTGATCACCCTCCAGCGAGAAAAGCGCTCCTGCGGCTACTTCTCCGCTGGCCGGTTTGCACACCTGGATGGCACGCTGACGGACGAGATCGCCATGAACCCGGTCTACTTTGCCGTTGTGCCGCTGGTCGAGACCATGCAGACACTGGCGCATGAGATGTGCCACCTGTGGCAGCACCATTTCGGGCAGCCGGGACGCGGGCGCTATCACAACGAGCAGTGGGCGGCAAAGATGGAGGGCATAGGCCTCATGCCCTCCTCTACCGGGCGCCCAGGCGGCAAACGCACGGGCGACCATATGGCCGACTACGCCATCGAGGGCGGGCCGTTTCTCAAAGCCTGCGAGGCGCTCCTAACCCAGGCCTTCCGCCTGAGTTGGTACGACCGCTTCCCGTCCATTGACCTGGTGCGTGTAGGGCAGTCCAGTCTGGCCATGGGCCTGGATGCCTCGGTCGGGGGCGGCAGCGTGCCCGCCATGAGCATTCCGGCCATGGCCGAGTTGGTGCAGGCAGCAGACGCCACAGTCACCGATGCCCAGGTGCCTGCACCTGTAGCTGTCAATCGCTCCAACCGCATCAAGTACCAATGCCCTTGCGCCAAGGCTGTCTGGGGCAAGCCGGGCCTGAAGCTGGTCTGTGGTGAGTGCGGCGAGGGATTTGCCTCGGTTGCAGTCTCCCATGCGCATCCGTGAGGATCAATCGGCCATAATCCTCAAGCACATTTACAGCCTCCCGTCAAGCGGAAACCGTGCGCCACGTGACGCACGGTTTGTAGAGGACACAAAGGAGCTGGCTTCCTACAGTCCTGCGATGCGTGCCGATTCCTTCAATGCCCAACCACCATCGATCTCAGCCATCGAGTCGGCTGCGATGCCGCCGCAAGGGATGCAAAACCTGGCCGAGGCCAGGGTGCTCTGGTCGGCTGGGGAGGGCCAGATCGTCAATGCGGGCGTGTTCCTGGTGGCAGTGCTGTTTTTCTGGCTGGTGGTACCGGTGGGCTGGGCGCTCTATCGCTACCTGAAAACATCCCGGCACCGCTACACGCTTACCGACCAACGCCTGCTGGAGGAGTCCGGGTTGATCGTCAAGCGTGTGGAGTCGCTGGAGCTGTACCGGGTCAAAGACATCACGGTGGCCGGGACGCTGCTGCAGACCATGGTAGGGCGTGGCCAGGTGATCCTGCGCACCACTGACACCACCAACCCCGTCCTGACCCTCAACGCCGTGCCGAATGCTGTCGAGGTCTCCCAACTCATCCGTGACACCGTGGAGGCCTGCCGCGCCGCCAAGGGCGTGCGCGCCTTCGATTATTGAAAGGATATTCCCCATGATCCAACCCCGCTCCCACCTGACTCTGGTTGCAGGCGCCCTGCTCGCCTTCGGCGCACACGCTCAGACTGAGGCCTCGATCAAGCAGGCCATCGAGCGCAACACGCAGGGCAAGGTGAAGGTCGATGCCATACAGGCCACGCCGGCCAAGGGCATCTACCAGATCATTTCCGATGGCGAAGTCTTCTACACCGATGCGACGGGCCGCTATGGATTCGTCGGTGGCTCCCTGGTTGATATGCAGACGCAAAAGGACTTGACGGCGCCAGTGGTCGATCAGCTCACCTCGGTGCCCTTCAAGAGTCTGCCGCTCAAGTACGCCATCAAGGAGGTGCACGGGAATGGCAAACGTCAGATTGCCTTGTTTGAAGACCCGAACTGTCCGATCTGCCGGGTGTTCACCAAGTTCGTCGCCCAGCTCGACGACGTGACGATTTACCGATTCATGTTCCCGGTGATTGATCCGAGTTCACAGCAGCTTGCCCGCACGGCATGGTGCTCGGGTGACCGCGCTGCGGCCTGGGAGGCTGCCATGGCAGGGCGCAGGATCACGGGTGACCAGAGCTGTGACGTGAGCGGCCTGGCCGAAATCCTCAAATTCGGGGAGAAACACCGCATACAGAACACGCCCACGGTGTTCCTGGGCAATGGCAAACGCCTGGTCGGTGCCACGCCGCCCGAGCAATTCATTGCCGAACTCGATGCCAGCGTTGGCCGGTGAAAAAAAGGAGCGCCCGACATGAAGCACTATCTGATGCAGATTTTGAAAAAATCACTCGCCCTGGCTGCAGGTGCCATGCTCGCCACTGCCAGCATGGCTCAGTCGCAAGTGGTCAAGCAGTTTCCGGCCAGCCTGCAATGGGAAACGATGGATTTACTTGCTTTTAACCTGAATGCGCCTGAATTCGCCGGTACGACAGCACAGCGCGAATTGGCACGCTCCATCTGGCAACCCACGATAGATGCCTTTCCACCAGGTGGCCCAATGGGCAAGTGGCCTGCTTTCATCCTTCTAAAGGCATTTGAGAGTCCAAGCCATCGCTATATCTTTTCAGCAATGAGCGCAGCCGCAACAGCCTACTCCAAGTGCGAAGACCCAATCAACAGCAAAGACCTGGCTACCCCTATCTACAGCCTCTGTCCCATGCGCTTGGTCGTGCAAGACAAGGCAAGCGGGAAATCCAGGCAACAAGAGTTTGGCCACTATTGCACCATTTTTGCAAATGATCCAGACAACCCCAGGAGCAAGAACTATCAACAAGTGGCTGTCAGCCAGGACGGCAAGACCGCCTATTTCCGGGTCGTCCAGTACGGCAAACCAGCGCCCGAGTGCAACCGGTCGATCCGGCTGAACTGACCCAGGAGGATGTGGTGATGAGACGGCTTTTTCTGAGCGGGATTGTGCGCAAGCTACTCTCGCTTCCCCCTACCCTGCTCTTTGCAACAGCCGCCCTCGCAGTCGTGGTCACTGCCGCCCAGGTGGCCGAAGCAATTCGCAACTCGCCCAACGCTACGCCTTGGCTGCGCGCCAACGCTGATTCCGTAGGCAGTCTGGCCATGTTTGAAAGTGCCGGCCGAACCGACGTTTTCAACGGATCGTGTTGCTATGGCGTTCTGCAGATGAATACGGGCAATATCTGGCAGTACGCTGGCGTCTCTCCGAAGGTGTTTCGCACCTGGTCATTGGAGCAGCAAGTAAACGCCTGGTCACAACTCACCAGCGATGCCATGAACAACCAGATCGTGCGCGGCTTCATTGCCATGGGCACTTTCGACGGCAGGCCAGTGGACGGAAGTATGGTGCTGGCGTGCGTCCAACTCGGAATTGGCAACTGTCAGAAAATGATCAAGTCGGGCAAGTGCACAGGCTTTGCGGATATTAACGGCACAACAATCTGTTCCATGGCCAACAGGATTGCAGGCGTAAACCCAGGAACGGGTACAACCCCAACCAATCCGGCAAACCCTGGCACTGGCACTGGTACAGGAACCGGAGCACCCTCGCCCGGCATCAGCTACAACGTCAGCTGCGTTCGCAATGCCTCGGGCGCCTGCGCTTCCATGAGCCAGGCAATCAACTTTGGTTTTGCGAGTGGATCAGGCGTGAGCATGAGCCAGCTGCGCTCGACGATTCAACTGCTGCTTGTGGCTGTCACATTGCTCGTGGTGGGCAGCGCCATGACAGGGGTCTGGCATAACTATGCCAAGGGCGCCATCACCAAGGCTGACATGATTCACTACATGCAACGCGGCCTGGTGATCGTGGGCATGGTATTTGTTGTCATGACAGTGCTGTGATTTAACGGTGGGCAGGCGCACTCAGGACGGGTGCGTCATTACTGCTGGAGCCTCATCGCCCGGTACCCGTTCGCCAGGGCTGAACCTCGATGAGCGGCTCGAACTCTTCGTTCGTGCCCTCTGGCATCTGCGCCGAGGCGGCATGCCATGTATCCATCCGATGCATGCCCTCATAGCGGCTGCCGCGAGGATGGTGTCGGTCAATCAGTTCTGTCAGCTGCTTTGCGCTGGTTTTGGCATAAATGGTGGTGGTCGCCAGGCACGCATGTCCTAAAAGCATCTGGATTACGCGCAGGTTGGCACCACCCTGGTACAGGTGGGTGGCAAAGGCATGTCGCAGCGAGTGCGCCGTCAACAATGGCATGCCTGCCGCATCAGCATGGCGTCGGATGATTGACTTGAGCACACCGTAAGTCAGGTTGCCGTCCCCCTTGTCATTCACGAACAACTGATAGTGATTGCGGCCGGTGCGACGCAGCAGGCGACTGCGTGTGCCCAGCAAGTAGTAGCGCAACCAGGTTCGCGCCGACTCGCCGTAGACGACCATTCTCTCAATCTGTCCCTTACCCATGACGCGGATGGCGCGCTCTTTCGGATTAATTTGATCAACCCGCAGACCTAGCAGCTCTGATGCGCGCAGGCCGCTTGCGTAGAGCAGCTCGATGATCGTTCGATCACGCACTCCACGTGACGTGCCGGTATCCGGCTGGAGGAGCAACCACCCTACCGCATCCTCGCTTGGCGTGAACCGCGGTTGCCATCGATAGGGATGGCTGGGGCGGGTAATGCCAAGCCACGGGTCGGCTTCAATTAGTTCGTTCTGCAGCGCCCACTGGTAGAGGCGCCGCAGCACCCATGAGCGCTTATCCACTGTGGGGCGGGCCTGTCTGCCGACAATCTCACCAAGCCAGGTTGCCAGGTCAGCGCTGGACACCTGCTGCCAGCCAAGCGCGTGCGCATCAAGCCAGTGCTGCCAACGCGTGAGTTCCAGTCTGGCCACGCGAATGCTCAGCATGGCCAGGCCATCGACGTGCCACAGGTGGTCTATGAATTCCGTCTGCCAGTTTGGGGACATATCGGGCGCCTCCACGCGGCCCACGTTTATCCCCAATTTCCAGGTCTGACGCAAACAATTCCGGATAGGCGCTGTTGAACCATTCGTAGGCGTGCAAGCGTTCATTGCTGTCGTTGGAGTTGCCTGCATACGTGAGCCATGGCCAGAAGGCTGCGCTTATCTAGTAGAAATAATATCGTATCGTATCGTATCGTCATTGTATTTCTATATCGTATCGTATAATATTTCAATATCAATACGAAAGAGGTTCACCATGGCACGACAGGGCATCTCGTTTGAACAAGTCTGCGCCGCCGCTACCGCGCTCGCGGGCGAAGGGCTTCAGCCTACTATCAAGGCCGTCAGAGAGCGCCTGGGTAGCGGCAGCCCGAACACCATCCATGAGCACCTCAAGCGCTGGCGTGATGTCCACCCCTCCACGACCATGGCTGCGCCCGAATTACCGCAGGCACTCACGGCGGCGATCGCTGCTGCCATTGAGCATGCAGCGGCGCAGGCACGTCAGGAGATTGAGGAGCGTCTGGCGCAGGCAAATGCGGAATCCGATGAGCTCACCGCATATGGCAGCGCCCTCGAATCCGAGCGCGACGAACTGGCCGAGAAGTTGGTTGCGATGACACGCGAGCGAGACATGGAGATTGGCAGGGCGCAACAACAAGCCACCGAACTGGTCTCTGCGCAGCAGCGCATCGAGATCGAACAAAAGGCTGCTGAAGCGGCGCGTGTTGAACTGGCGAAGGCTCGGCTAATTGAACAGGCACAATCCGAGCGCCGCGCAGAACAAATTGCTGAAATCGAACGCCTACGCGGTGCCCTGGCCGAGGCTCAAAAGGGTCGCGCCGTCGCCGAACAGCAAGCTGCAGTGTTGGTCGCAAAACTGGAGGCCATGGCAGAGCGAGCGAGGAGCGCTGAAGCACGCGCCAATCTGCTGGAAAAGCAAGTCATATCCTTCGCTGCACCGGGCTCGCCGGGCAATATGTCCGGCGCAAGCACCGCAGGGCCTGTAGCGCAGGCATCTTCCGATGAGAGCAAGCGATGAGGCATGAGGCAGACGTAGAAAAAAACCGGATTGAACAGGAACGACGAAATGGCCAAAACCAAGAAGCCAACCCATACCCCCAGCATGCCGTTCCCACCGGCACCAAATGCGCTGCACCAGGAGGGTCATTGGCTGTGGATTCCCCTGCGTAAGGAATGGCGCGACGTCAGCGCCAAACCAGAGGAAATCGTCCGTCAGAAATTCATTCGCACGCTGGTCGAGCACTACGGCTACGCCTTGGAGCAGATGGATCAGGAACAGCGCACCCAGCACGGCCATCGCAGCCCGCGTGCCGACATCGTCATCTGGCAGTCCATGGACGACCGCACGGCCAAGCGCTTTCCCGTCCTCGTCGTCGAATGCAAGACCGACACCATCGAGATTCAGGAGCGAGACTACTACCAGGCCGCGTCCTACACTGTGGCCTCTGGCTGCGAAATTTTCATCGCCACCAACCAGCGCCACACCGCCGTCTTCAAACTGGTCGCGCGCACGCCGGGCGAGTTCGTGGCCATCAATGAAATCCCCAAGGCATCCGATTGGGGCGATGCCAAACGGCTGAAGGAAGTTCTGGAGAGCTTGCGAGCATTCAATCGCAAGGAGTTCCAGGATCTGCTGTTCGTTTGCCACAGCATCCTTCGTGACGTGCACAAGATGGATCCGGGCCGAGCCTTCGACACCATTTCGAAAATCCTCTTCATCAAGATGTACGTCGAACGTTCAGGCAAGCACGGCACATTCACCAACGACTTCATCGAGGGGCGACAGAAATATTCACTAAAGAATGACGTTCCGGTACACGAGCAGCTGTTCACAGAGACGAAAGATTTCTACAAGGCCGACGACCTTTTTGCCGAAACCGACAAGCTCGACATCTCCGAAGAAACCTTCCGCCGCATCGTCAAGCAACTGGAGCGCTTCGACCTGTCCAAGACCGGCGACGACATCAAGGGCCTGGCCTTCGAAAAATTCCTCGGCACCACCTTCCGGGGCGAACTGGGCCAGTTCTTCACCCCTCGCCCGGTGGTGGAGTTCATGGTCGATCTGCTCAACCCGCAGGAAACGCAGCTCATCTGCGACCCGGCATCGGGCTCCGGTGGTTTCTTGATCCGCGCCTTTGAGCATGTCCGTGCCCAGATCGTGGCGGATATTCAACGCCAGAAGGACGAAGAGCGCGCCCGCATCGAAGCGCTTGGCCTGCCCGAAGATGAGGAAGAGCGTCAGATCGAGGAAGCGTTTTCACGCCTGAACCTGCAACTGCTGCCCAGTGACGATGACAACAAGCCCATCGACACCCGCGTGGGGCGACTGGCCTGGCAGTGCATCTACGGCACCGACGCCGAACCGCGTGCCGCCCGTACTGCCAAGATGAACATGATCATGCACGGCGACGGGCATGGCGGCATCCACTATCACGACGGCCTGCTCGACATCAACGGCATCTTCAATGGCCGCTTCGACCTGGTGCTGACCAACCCGCCCTTCGGCTCCAACGTCGGGGCAGACCAGAAGGTCGGCGGCAGCGATGAAACCCGCGTGCCGGTGGATGCTGCTTACTTGCAACGCTGCCGCGAACGCGGCTACGGCACCCCGTGGGAGGAAAGCCACCACCGCCTGCGGCAAGCCGCTGACAGCAAAACTCCAATCCTCGATCTGTTCGAAATCGGTAAGGGCAAGAACAACCGCCCCACCGAACTGATCTTCGTCGAGCGCTGCCTGAACCTGCTCAAGCCCGGCGGGCGCATGGGCATTGTGCTGCCAGACGGCAACCTCAACAACCCGTCTTTGGCTTGGTTGCGCCGCTGGGCCGAAGGGCGCGCCAAGCTGCTGGCCGTGGTCAGCTTGCCGGAAGAAACCTTCAAATCCAGCAACGCCACAGTCAAAGCCTCGCTGGTGTTCCTGCGCAAATTCACCGATGCGGAATCCGCGCAGTGGGAAGCTGCCTGGGCGCAGGCGCACACCGAGGTTGACGCCGGTTTCGATACCCAGCGCAACGACGCACACGCCAGCTACGCCCCGCGCATCGTCAGCGGCGAGGATGCCGACGCCACGCGCCTGCTGGGCGAACTTGCAGCCCTCGGCCTGCAACGTACCCTGCCGCGCTGGCAGCGCGGCGAAGCACCGGCCTACCCGCGGCAAGCAACGCCCACCATACAAGGCAAACCGTTCTGGCTGGGCGAAGTCGCCAAGGAACACAAGAAGGTTGCCACCGAACTCAAAAGACAAGCCACCGCCACGTTGGCGGGTGTGCAAAAGCGCAGCGATGCCCTGCTGTCGGAACTGAAGACCCGGTACAAGGCCATCGACGAAGCCCACACCGCCGCGCTGTGGGCGCGGGTGCGCGAGCTGTTCGACTACCCGGTGTTTGTCGCTGCTCCCAAGACGGTGGGCATCACGTCCACCGGCGAAACCGGCGAGGGCGTGGCCAGCGAGCTGCCCGATCTGCTCAAGTCCTACCGCGAGTTTGAATACTGGTTGGCGCAAGGCGCGCACCCGGAGGCCACGCCAAATTTTTCGGAGCCCTCCACTGCGTAATCCGGCGGTGGAGGGAGATCGAGCGCTGGATTGAAAGTGCCGCCGCCATCTCGCGGGCCAGCGGCTTTTCATTGCGCCCCTTGCGCGATGTGCTCGTGCAGCGCAGCGAGCCGGTGCGCGTCGATGGCATATTGGGCGACTGGCAAGCCATCACCATCAAGTTCTCGGGCGAGGTGCTACCCCGTGAGCGCACCGAAGTGTTCAAGGGCGCGATGTTCGCCGCCTACCCCGGTGATCTCGCGTTCTCGAAGATCGACGCCCGCAACGGTGCTGTGGGCCTGATTCCCGACAGCATTCCGAAAGCGGTCGTTACCAGCGAGTACCCGGTATTCACCCCGAATGCCGAAAAACTGCGCGCCGATTTTCTGCATCACCTGCTGCGCGCCGAACACTTCCGGGCCGATCTGCAACGCAAGGCTTCTGGCACCAGTGGCCGCAAACGGGTCACGCCAGAGGGCTTTCTGAGCCTTGAAATTCCGCTGCCTTCGCTGGTTGAGCAGGATGCCCTGATTGCCGCCTACACGGACGCGCTCCACCGCGCCACGCAACTGGAACAGGCCGCCGATGCCATCGAGCGCGCCGGCTGGCAGGCATTTGAAACCGCGCTGGGCGTGGCCCCGCCGCCACCCTTGCCGAATCGCCCGGTGTTCGTGGCGCGGTTCAAGGATGTGGAGCGGTGGAGCCATGACGGCATCTTGCGCGGCGCAATCGGGAATGGCGATACCAAGACTCCAACAGCCACTGAAGCGCTTGGGAACGCGCTGCTGGAAGTACGCCACGGCTGTTCAAAAGGGCCATCCAAGAAAGCCACGTCACTACGAGTTTTGAAGATCAGTGCCGTTACCAAGGGGCGGCTTGATCTGAGTGAGCACAAATTCATCGCGGATGAGCCAGCCATGCGCGAACAGTTTGCCCTGAAGAGCGGCGATATCCTGATGTGTCGAACGAACGGCACGTTGGCGTATGTCGGTATGTCGGCACTCGTAGATGCGGACATTGACGACATGATTTTTCCCGACAAAGTCATCCGCGTTCGGCCCAACCCTGAAAAGATCGAGCCGGGATTCCTTTGGCGCTTGCTCCAAGTGTCCGCTGTACGTAGCCAAATCGAAGCGGCAGCTCGGACGGCTGTTGGCAATTTCGCAATCGGCGGCAAGGACATCAAGGCCCTCAAGGTACCCTTACCGCTACCCGCCCGCCAGAAGTGCATTGCTCAAGCACTGGAAGATACGATGACCGAAGCGAAATCTAAACGCACCGAAGCCGCCACCCTGCGCCAATCTGCCTGGGCCGCTTTCGAGGCGGCCCTGTTCACCGCCACCGAGGAACCCGCCGCATGAGCGATTCCCACCCGTAATACGCCCTAACCACCTTGCTATCGAGGCGGCTTTCTTTGCGGGCTACGAGAACAGCTCTGAGTGCGTCCCGCTGCGCACGAAAACGACCACGCCGCTCTTGCCCGAGTCGTCGAGCGTGTAGATCAGCAGGAAGTCGCCGCCGATGTGGCACTCACGATGGCCTGCCCAGTCACCCGTCAGCGGGTGGTCGAGCCATTCAGGCGGCAGCGGCCCATCGTTGGCGATCAGCAGCGTCATGGCCGCTTTCAGCCGGTTCATGTCGTACCGACCTGAATGGGACAGGCGTTGCCAGTCCTTGAGGAAGTCCTTGGTGTAGTCCGACGCGCGAGGCAGGTTCGCCCGCTTACTTGCGGCTGGCTTCTTCGAGGTCATTCAACAGTGCGTCAGCGGTTGCGAAGCGAGCGCGACGGCTCTTAATGATCTCGTTGGCCTCGGCGATAGCGACGCGGCTGGCGGCGTTCGGTGCCTTGAGGGCGAACGGTAGTTCCTTGTCGGCGACAACGCGGGTCAGGAACACGCGGATCGCGTCGGAGACGGTCAGGCCCATCGAGGCCAGCGTTTCAGCAGCCTGCGCCTTTATGTGCTCGTCCACGCGGACGTGAACCATAGTGGTGGTAGCAGCCATGATGACCTCCTTGTGCGATTGATTGAGATACATTGTATCGCGCTTCGCTCGCGGTCACAACGCGACCCACCTGCCGCAATGAGCCAAAGGCAGTGCTGACAAAACAAAACCCCACCGCCCGCTTGCGCAGGTGGTGGGGTCAAAGGCTCTCGTCAGTTCTCCAGCAGCTTCTTGGCCAGCGCAACTTCCAGGCTGTCGCCCGAGTCGTTAAGCACATCCAGGCCGCTGTCGGGCATGTCGCCCGAGGTCGATTGCGACACGGCGATCTTCTTGCCCATGAGCTTGAGACACTCCATCTGGCTGGAGCCCGCATAGCCCAGGTACAGCACCTTCACCGGCCGCTTCTGCCCGATGCGCCATGAGCGCCTCGAAGCCTGCTGCACGGTGTAGACGTTGTAGCCCGACTGCATGAACACGATCGTCGGGAAGTCCAGCAGATCCAGGCCTGTTTTCACCAGCTCAGGATTACAGATCAGAACGTCGATCCCGCGCTCTACCTGGTCGGCCACCCAATCCTCACGGCGGGCGGCATCCACGCTGGCGCGCAGCACACCGACTTTCAGGCCTTCCTGCTCCAGGAGCGATTTCAGGCGTGATGTGGTGTCTCGCGTGCCCGAGTAGATCGAGTAGGCCAGAACCTTACGGCCCTGTGCCTTCTCCTCCTTGCAGATCCTCAGCAGTTCCTGCTCTTTTGGAGCAGTTTGCGCCTCGGAAAACACCGGGGGTTGCGAGTACAGCAGCTTGCGCGTGCGTGGATGGCTCACCGTCTCATAGCGAAACGCGCAGTCCGGCCAGGCCAGCAGCACGCTCATCACAACGCCCAGCAGGCTGTTGTCATGGCAGACCAAGGCCTGCTTCAACTCCTGCACCAGCCGGATTTCCATGCTGCGGTAAGCCGAAGCCTGTTCCTCGGTCATCGCCACTTCAACAAAGCGCTCCTCGTAGGGAGGCAATACCTTCTGCCCGATGTCACGCAGTTTCAGGAACACCGTGATCGGCAGTACGTAGCGCATGATGCCCACGGGGCCGAAGCCGGGCGCCTTGCTGGTGCGAACGCTCATCCTCTTGCCCTTGGCCGTGCGGTGTGACGAACTGCTGGACTCCTTGTAGATGTCCTTGAGCACGCCATGCTCACGCATGAAGGCCATTGCCGCCGTCCCCATTGAGCCGCTCTTGGCCGGCTTGAAACCGTCCTCGATCATGCTCGCCGGATTCAGGCGCCACAGCAGGTGAAACAAGTCATCCGCATAGCCGCCCATCAGCGTGCCGGTCAGCAGCAGCGTCTTCTGACACTGGCTGGCAAGCACACCCATGGCCTGGCCCTGAGCCGACCCCTCGTTCTTGTACTCATGGCCCTCATCGACGACCAGCAATCCGAAGTAGCCCTTGGGGAGATACCTCTTGATGAACTCGGTGGGTTGGTAACCCCCCTCGCCTATGCTGAACTCAAAATTAGCCAAGGCCCGTTCCATGCGTGCGGCCTGGCGGTCGCTGAATACCAGATCACCGTTTTCGTCCATGAGGTTGAGAAACTCATAGACGTTATCGCCCAGCATGGAGCCAAGCAGGTTCTCACCAAACAGCCGGATCAGCTTGTCAGCTGTCTTCTCTCCAATGGTGGGCATTTGCTTCAGGGCGTTCAACACCAGATCGCGCATCGACTCGATCGGCTTGCCGGCACGGATCAGCGTCCACAGAGGGCTGCCGCAGCAGTCGCACTTCAAGCGCTTGTCGTCCAGCAGGCTTTTGGCCAGCTCGGGCGACACCGGTAGCTTGTGCCCTTCTGCATCTTCCCTTGTGATGGGCTTCATGCAATCGGGACAGGCAGCGGCGTGAAACGTCTGATCGTCCCAGCGCAGTTTGCGGGTGATGAACGATGGCCGCCAGTGAAAACCCATGCGCATGCGCACGCGACCGATGATGAAGAACTCGGGCTTGCCGGTCTTGAAGCCCAGCATTTGCCGAATCAGCAGCAGCTTGCGCAGCGTGTCCTGGCCGTTCAAGATCCACACCTTGGCATCGGGCACCGTGTCCATGATCTCGCGCCGCCACTTGTAGACCAGATGGGGCGGCGAGATGATGAGCGTGCGCGGATGCGTGGTTTGCATCACCGCCGCAGCACAGATGGCCATCATGGTTTTGCCGGTGCCCATTTCAGCGTTGATAACGGCTGCGGGCTGGTTTTCATCTACCAGGAGCTTGGCGACAGCCTGGACGGCATCGGCCTGGGCCTTGAAGGGCTTGCGCTTGAGTCCGTCCAGCACCGCCTGGCGCTGTTTCCAGGCCGGCGAGGCCTCATCGATGGCCGGGTCATAGACCGCGGGGTTCTGCGCCCTCACCTGCCCCAGCAGCCCTTCACCGAACTCGTCGATGAAGGTGGCCAGGGCCATTTGGTTGGGATCGCCTTCTTCTGGTGCGGGTGCTTGCGCGTCCGCAATGGTCTCTTGAAACTTGGCGAGCAGATCCTCGGCGGTCAAGACCTGGGCACTGTCGCCTACTTGAATGACATCAATGGTTTCCATGGTGGTTCTCCTTGAAAGAAAAATGCGGAGAACCGACCCCCACGGGGATCGGACTCCCCGCGCGGGTTGAAAAAAAGACCTGCCTGAAAACTCAGGCAACCTGGAGCATGGGCTCCTGTTCAAAAAGCACAGCCTGGGCCTCGTTCACCTGTTGCTCATCGAGTTGGAGCGTGCCGGAACGCACGCTGTCGCTGATGAACTGAACAAAGTGATCGGTCAGACTGACCCGTACTGCCTCCACTGGCCCGAGGGGCGGATACAGGTCGCTACCCAGCGCCTCGATGGCCCGCTTCTCGCGGCACCAGTCGAAGATCGGGCCACGCCAGTGATCCTGCAGTGCCACGGGAGACAGCAAATTGACGAGTTGCCAGATGCGGGCGTTGAAGGCCTGCGCTTCGGGCACCGTCCGCATGCCGGTTTTGCAGTGATTGAGCGCCCACCCAATGCGGTTGGCTCGATCAGGTGCTCGCAGGCTCTTGTCGAACAGCCACAGCTGATTGAGCGGGCCAAACAGGTTCTGCTTGGGCAGCCTGCCCGATTGCTTATCAAGCCGCTTGGCATCGGCAATATCCACGCGGTGCCGCTCGCCCTCCTGGCCTACCAGGTAGATGCGATCGACGCCGCGCTCGGACTGACTTCCCAGCTCGAAAGCGGCCAGCAGCTGCATCAGTGAGCCGTCACGGCCATAGACCGAGAGGAACATCAGCCGGCCCTCGCTGTCGCGCAGGCAGGCGTCCGCCCACACCTCGGGGAACTCCTCGATACGGAACATAGTGGTTCTCCTTGAAAGAATCCGGGCTTGCGCCCGGTGGTGGTGAAAGACCACGGGCCGCAGGTGCGGCCTGTGGCAAGTGGTGTGTGCTGGGCGTCAGAGCGCTTCCAGCTCGCTCAGGTAGTGAGTGAGAACGGGCAGCCAGGCTTTGACCTGAGCGGCCAGCGATTGCCCGTTGCTGTCCGGGTGGCTCTTGTCGAACTGCTCGACGCGATCCTGCATGTCCAGAACCTCCAGCATCAGCTTCTCGATCTTGTCGGCCCGCTCAAACTGAACCGTCTGTGCAAACACGTCGCTTGGCCGCATCGAGCCGGAAGGCGCAGCTTCATAGCGCCTTGATTTCTCAAAGTGGCACCAAGCCGGAGCGGGGTTGCCGTTCACAACAATGGTGTTGCGATCGCTGCTGACGCCGGGAGCGCTGCCTATGTCGTAATCGAGCACCACGATCTTTGGCAGGGGGCCATCAGCGCCCCAGCCTTCGAGCACCACGTCCTGGATCGTGCCGGCCTCGATGACGATGGCGATGTAGGTGGGTGCATTGGTGATCATCTTTGCTGACTCCTTTTAGAAAAATGAGCGGGATGACGCACCCCCGAGGAGCGACGTCACCCCTCGGGTTGAAGTAAAACGAAAATCAGGCAGCGTCAGCCATCGCGGCTTGTTCCTTGCGCTTGAGCGCATAGAACAATTCCACGCTGGCCTGTATCTGCTCGATCTGAGCGACCACGCCCTCGTGCTGGTCACGCACAAGGCTCTCTGTCACTCGTTTCGGTTGGGACACGATCATGGTTTCGTGGTAATCGCCCCCGCGCGTCCCGAAACCCATGCAATGGGTCAGCATGCCGTTGTTGTTCGAGTAGCACGCAACGGTGGTTGCCAGGCCGTGGCCGATTCGCCTTTTGCCTGTGACGATGCGAATGAGCTGGCTGGTACCGTGGTTGACCGTGGTCGTCCCACACCATCCAGTGCTGTCGCGGTGGTAAGTCGTATTCATGGTGAAACTCCTTGAAGGAAAAATGCGGAGTCACCAGTCCCCTCACGGGGATGGCTTCCCCGCCAGGGTTGAAGAAAAATGCCCGGCCTGCTTTCACAGGCCTGGCGCGCTTTCATGGCTGAGCGCGCCTTGAAACCAATCCGTGTTTTGGTGTGGAAGGTTTCCCAAAGCCCACTGCCAGGTGGACTTTGGGAACCCCTCCTTGAAGGGGTTGAAACCCAGGCGCGGCGAGTGCTGCAGCCAGGTCATTCGGCGAGAGAGAACTGCATCCTCACTCGCTGGTGGAGGCAGCAACGCCGGCCTCCTCGTCGGCTACCCACAGCCACGCCATGACCCACGCGCCGCCGTCGCCTTGGTAGGTGACGGTGCGTTCATCGATCTGGACATTGCATTCGTTATCAAAAACAAGGGGCGACTTCCGCGCGGCTGCGACATAGGGGTCATCCTCGGGAGCGGCACGTTGCTAAACGCAATCGAAAAACGACAAAAGCGGGGAATGCAGACTCATGGCGTCACCTCACTCCACGCTCAGATCAGCAGCCAGGCCGTCGTCGTCATCACCGTTGATTTCAGCTGCGATGGCCACGATTGCCTTCGCACAAGCGCATCGGCCAACACCGACCGCCCCTTGCAAGACGGGCATGAGGTAAAAGACAGAATCGAGTTGGACGCAAACTGCCAGCCAGACGCTTGCGCGGCCTTGCACATCGGATCGTCCGGGCCGCTAAAGCGGCTGCCAGCGTCCACAAAGTCCTTGGTTACGTGGCGTGCCTCGCCCCATTCATAGGGCTCGTCATAGCGCATGTGATACGTATCCCAGGGCTCGCCGCAGGAAGGGCATTGAATATCCATGGTGAAACTCCTTGACGGAAAAATGCGGAGTCACCAGTCCCCTCACGGGGTTGGCTTCCCCGCCAGGGTTGAAAAACAGAACGTGAACTGACTTACCGATCAAAGCCCGCCGTAGAAGGCGTCCATCGTCTCTTTGATGTGGACTGCCGTCTTGACCCAAGCCTCGTGGGAGACAAAGTGGTTGGGCGACATCGTTGCAGGATCGAGCTGCGCGACGGCTGTCGCGTGCTTGTAGATCGCATCAATGATGAAGGCTTGTGCCAGGGCGCCAGCCGGGCTGAATTCCATCAGCTCGGTGACCAATTCGACATTGGTCTTGGGTTCGCCTGTTGCAATTGACATGGGGATGCTCCTTACAAAAGAAATCGGAGCACCCGCCCCACCGGGCGCAAAGGTGCCCCGGTGGGTTGGTGATGAGAGGTGTACCCAGCCCGCTTGCGCGAGGCCTGGCACGCTTTCAGGGTTGAGCGTGCCTTGAAACCGTTCTATCGGTTGATGCAGAAGGTTTCCCACGGCAGCCCGTGCGAGCCACCCTGGGAACCCATCTGCGATGGATTCCGAACGACCGATTGCACGATGCAACCGGTCATGCTTGCAAGCCTACTGGATATTGCAAGGCCCAGCAAGAGCTTTGCCGCAGCAGGTTACTCAGGCAGGAGCAAAAAACTTCCTGCATCAAGTTTGCCCAGGAAAATCCCCTGTTCCGTCTGAACAATGAGGCCCGGCCCGGTCTTGAAAATCGACATGGCCAGGTTGTCACCGTCGAAGTTGATGTGAACGCATGGCACCTGGTCAATGCCGTTTTTCGGGTGAGTTCCGATTTCGGCCGTCACGCATAGCATGTCGTCCACGTCGCCATCGATGCCTCCGATGTCCAGCCTCACCTGTCCGCTGCTGTCACGCTGGTCATCGAGGCTGATTACGTGCGTGTTGCGAGTGCCTTCGAGCCCGTAGCAACCCCAGTGCCTGACTTCGACGTTGACAGGCCCGTCAGTGCGGCAACCGTTGGGTCTGAGGTTGCCGTGGACTTGCCGCAGCCGTTTCAGGTTGGTCAGAGAAGTGTCAAGCGCGGCCTGCACGGATGCATCCGCATGTGCGGCCACGGTGGTGATCTGGTGGATCACACCATCCAAATCACCCTCTCCCAGATCAATGACCAAAGGCGGATCAATGGGGACACCATCAATCAGCTCCGTCAAGGCAGAATCCCCGATGGCGCAGACCATGCGGAAGTCCGTGCAAGTGCTCCAATCGGGATCAAAGACCAGGTCGTCCTGCAGCTCTGCATATCGCGCGCGGATGGCGGCGATCACCTGACTGCGGCTGGCACCCGCCTCGATCTGTACGCTGGCGCTCGCATAAGCATTTACGGTCAGCCCAAAGATGACAGTCTGTTGAGACATATGACTCCTCTCGAAAAATGCAGAGTCACCAGTCCCCTTGCGGGGAAAGGCTTCCCCGCCAGGGTTGAAGAAAAATGCCCGGCCTGCTCTCGCAGGCCTGGCGCGCTTTCATGGCTGAGCGCGCCTTGAAACCGTTCCTCGGTTGATGCAGAAGGTTTCCCACGACGGCCGATGGAGGCCACCCTGGGAACCCATCTGCGATGGGTTTGATCCAGGCTGCACGATGGCAACCCGGATCTGGCTATCAACTGATCTTCACGATCTGGCCCAGCCGGTCGCCCGGCGTGAACTCGATCGCGTTGATCACCGGCACGAACTTGTCGAGCATGGTGATGGTTTGTGACACATCGCCGTCCTCGCTCACATCCGTGGTCACGGTTCGTTCTTTCTTCTTGAAGGTGTCACCCTTGATGAGGAAGGTGCGACCACTCTTGGACTCAATCCGCCCCGTCACCTGACCGGCAGCCAGCGCGAGCGCCAGATGCCATTTGGTCATGTCCCGTAACGGCCTGCGGTGCTGATTCTTGGCCTGGTTGAAACAAGTCTCGAATCCAGGCCACAGAGTTGAAGCAGACCACTTCTGCAGCTCGTCGGCCAGTTGTTCACCGTCGAGTCGAACCGCATGAAAGTCGAACTCCTGTCCTTCTGGAGCAGGTGGCACGACATAGGGCTGTTCGTGACAGCTCACGGGCAGCACCTGGTCAAGCAGTTCACCGGCTTGCGCTCGGGCCAGCATGTCCAGCACATCCTTGCGAGGGTGCCCAGGACGTACCTTGGTGCCAAAGATGACGCACTGCTTGAACTGCTGCTCGGGCGCCATGTAGAAACGCAGGTCGGTGAAATTGCGCGCCAGGAAGGTGCGGATTTCATCGTCCAGCGCGTAGTACGGGATGACGTACACGAGCACCCCGCCTTGCGCCAGGTACGGAACGGTCTTTTTGAGGAAGGTGCGCTCCAGGCGTTCGGCCCGTTGCGCATCATCCCCTCCTGCGCTGTTTTTCAGATCATCCTTCAAGCCGAAGCCGTAGGGAGGATTGAGAAACAGCAGGCCGACCGAACGCGGCTTGACCACCACGTCGTGCATGTCGGCGTGAATGACCCGATAAAGAAGACTCTTGGCATGCCAAGCGCGTTCCTTGTCGAATTCCACACCGTAGGACTCGATCAGCGGCGGATCGGCCATCCGCTCCTGAAGACCCAGGGAAAGATCGGCCAATGCAGCGCCCTCCCCGCAGCACGGATCGAGCACCCGAATGGTTTGGCCCTCACCCGGCAGCAGAAAGTTCTGGATCCGGCCCAGGGTGTTGTCGTCGGTCGGAAAGTACCCGTTCTTGATGAAGTTTTGCGCCAGGCGCGCGAAGATCAATGCCATTTCACACCTCGAAAGAAGTGGACAAGGGCCGTCCCCAGGCGGGGAGCTTGCCCCGTCCGGGTTGATGAACTAGGTTTACATGAGGCCCGTCTGGGCCATGCTGGTTGTGCCGCAAGGTGCGACGATGATGTGATCCAGCACGCGGACATCCACCAGTGCAAGCGCCGTCTTGAGGGTCTGCGTCAAGACCTTATCGGCGTTTGACGGCGTGGTTACCCCGCTGGGGTGGTTGTGCGCCAGGATGACGCTGGCCGCATTCAGCTCCATGCATCGCTTGAGGATTTCACGCGGATAGACCGAGGTCTGCGTGAGCGTCCCGCGAAACATGATCTCGCGCTCGATCAAGCCGTGCTGTGCGTCCAGAAAGAGCACTGCAAAGACTTCATGCGGTAAGTTCCCGATCCACACGCGCAGGTGGTTGCACACCAGCTGTGGGGTATCAAGGCAGTCGCGCTCAGAAATCGCGCTCAGCAGAATCAATTCAGCCATGCGCAATATTTCAGCATCCTGGGCTGCGCGGTAGGTACCGCACGCCTCAGACACCAGCAACTGCATATCCGGGCGAGTAACAACGTAGGTCATGGAAAGGCTCCTGTGAAATGGACAGGCGCCTCCCCAACGGGGAAACGTCCCCGTCCGGGTTGAAAGAAAAATGCCTCGCCGGCAATGCCGGCGCCCGCGTGTTCGAGGCTGAACGCGGGTTGAAACCAACCAAGGTATCGAGAGGTGGTTTCCCACAGCGCCCTGCCCTATGGACAAGACCCTGTGGGAAGCCACCGCAGTGGACTCCCATTGAACAAGTGCGCTGGCCCAGCCAGTACCTGGTTCAATACTCGGATGGCAGCAGCATCGTGGTCAAAGATCGATCCCATTCGGTGATGATCCAGACCTTGAGTTGCGGCGCGACTTCGTAGGACGACATGAGCCGCCCCTTGTTGTTTACTGCTTGGTCATTGAGCCTGCGATCGGCATCACACAGGTCACCCCAATCACACTGCGCATGCCGCATGAGCCACGGCAATGGATTGAGCCGTCCGGTGGCGACAAGCTCGTGAATGCCTTGCGTCATCACAATGCCGCCAAGCGGAAACCTGACCTCCAAGCGAGCAGGCTGTTCATGGGTTTGAAGCATGGTGGTTCTCCTGAAGAAAGTTCGGATAGGCCACCCCCTGCGGGGAGCGGATTCCCCGAGGGTTGATGAAAAGAGACGCGCGACGGGAGCCCGGTCGGGCTCGCTCGCGGTAGTTGAAATCAGGCTCAGAAAGCCTTGGGCAGGCCCGCCTGCTTGAGCACGGCGTTGGCTGTGTGCCTGGATTTGATCTTGTGATCGACCGGAAAGCGGATGCCGGTGCGTGGTGAAAACCAGATGTCGTGATCGCCCTTGCCAGGACGTTCAAACCGACAGCCAGCTTCGCGCAGCAACCGGATCAGCTCCGGCGTGAAGCTGGCGCCCATCGAACTCAGTTCACATGCCTGGAGGGCTGTGTGACCGAGAAGCGTCGGGCCAGCAATTCATAGCTCACCTCATCGTCCGCCTGGGCACCATTGGCACGCAGCAGCTCCGGCACGAGGTGCTGAAGCTTGTCCGACAGGGCTTCGAGGGTTTCGCTCTCGGTGACAAGACCCGGAACATCTTCCGAGGTTGCCACCCAGACGCCCGCCTCGGCATCCCAATCGGCCAGGACAACAAGAGGTTTTTGCATCCATCCAGTATAGGACGCGGGTGCCATTTGAAGGGTAGCCAGCATGGCGAGTCCTTTGCAGTGTCTTACGGGTGAAGAACGAGTGAACAATGCGACACTTCACGCCATGAACGACGCACGCACACACCTTCAACTCATCCACGGTGGCCACGCCCTCCAACAAGCCGAATGGATCGACCTGCTGGAGAACGTGGACGTGCGCGAGGCGCTGCCTCGGCTCAGGGCGCTGGCGCGCCAGATGCAGCCTGCGGCCAATTGCGCTCTTGCAGTAGTTGCCGCAGAGACTGCGGAAGGCTCGGGGTCATGTCCGGGCGCTGCAGACAGCCGCGCACCAGACTGACCGTCGAACACACTTGGTGAGGCGCGTAGCATTCACGCGCTTCCCCCAGACGGTCTAGATCCTCATCACTGGCTGTGAGCAGCCAGTTGCCGAAGATCGAATGAAACAGCCGACGTTCCTGCTCGTCGCGTTCACGCGAATAGGCCAGGCTGATTTTTGTTGTAGTCATAGGTCATCTCCACAGAAAAATGGGGACGACCTACCCCACTCGGGGATCGGTGTCCCCAGGGGGTGAAAGAAAGAATGTCCGGCTGCGCAGGGCAAACCGGCAGTCAGCTCAAGACAGGTATTTCAGCAGGGCCAGCATGGCACCGTTGGCCACCACCACGAAACCGACCAGTCTCCAGGTCTGTTCGCTGATGGCCTTGAGCACATCGCTGCGCAGTTCTGCGATTTCCTGGCGAACCTCAGCCATGTCCGCTTTCAGTCCTGATTTCAACTCCTGACCATCGGCCTTGGTCATGAGCTGCTCACGCATTTCTGCGCGAACACCGTCCTGACCGGCCTGAATGGCGGCTTCGACTTCGCGCTCGACCTTGCGCGCGGTGTCAGGCTTGACACCGGCTTCGGTAAGCGCTTCATACATGCTCAAATGGACGAGAGGCATGTTCATTACTGTACTCCTTGTTCATTGAAAAATGCAGGAGCCGTCCCTTGCAGGATGGCTCCTGCAGGGGCGAGGTGGAGGATTAGAAGAGACGCAGCGCTAGCTGTGCCGCTTCGGTGATGTCGGCCAGTTCTTCATTGGTCATTTGCTTTCTCCTTGGAAAAAAGGCAAAGACGCTACGCCCTTGCGGGTGTAGTGCCCGCCAGGGTGGTTGATGTGAAAAATGCCCAGCCTGCTTTCGCAGGCCTGGCGCGCTTTCAAGGCTGAGCGCGCCTGTTGAAACCGTTCTTTCGGTTGAGTCAGAAGGTTTCCCTCGAAAGCCTGTTGCCAGGCCCTCCAGGGAAGCCCTTCTGGGCTCCGTAGGCTAAAAATACCGCTAAAAACTCTACCCCCTCGCGTGCCAAGCTGCCCAGGTGGGCGACTACTGCTTGCATGCGGATTACCGAATGCGGGGGTCAAGGTAATCAAGGAAAGGCGCGAGGGTCACGACCGTGGCTTGGCTTTCGCCCGGTACAGCCCATTCGCAAAGCCGTGGCGCATGAGGTCGCCACCACCCAGATCGAATTTCGATCCACCGCGATGCGGATGGCTGGCCTTTGCACCGACACGTTCGATGCAAGGGCCAGCCCACCGCAAGGGTGAACTGGTTAGGACGGCGGTTGGCGCCGTGAGAAATCAGACCGGGAAATAGGTCTGTTGCCTGGAGTCGAAGCGGTAGCCGAATTCCTTCATGCCTGCGGCCTGCTCGCGCAGAATCGCGCGGTCGATGGTCGCATCCAGCTTGACGGGTTCGCGCCGCTCGATGGCAGCAAGAATCTCGTCGCCATAGATGCTGTCATCGCGGCTGCCGGCCTGCGGGGTGCTTTCCGTTTCGGTCTTTGGCTTGGCAGCCTTAGCCGGTTTCTTGAACTTATCCCAGCGGGTATCGGCAGCAGGCTTGCCGCCACTTTGTCCACCTTGGGTTGGTGTGCCGCTCGGTGCAACCGTGGCGGACACAGGCTCAGGAACAGGTGGCGGTGCGCGCTCGTCAAGCGGATCGACCTCTGCAGCCTCCGCAGGCACTGGCCGTTGATCTTCGGACAACACCTGCAGGTCATGCAGCTGCGCCCGAACCTCAGAGACGGCCTTGCCGTAGGCGATGTACTGACCGAGAAAAATCTCGGTGATCCATGCCGTGACTTCGTACTCCCCTTCCTCGAATTGATCGAGGAAGGCCTCTTTGACTTTGAACCTGCCAAAGTCGGTAGACAGGTCAGCCACGCAAAACGTGCCATTCCTGCCATTGATGCGCTTGACACGCAATAGGGCGTTTTCTGCCTTAACCATGGTGCTCTCCAGAAGTGAAGCCGAGAGCAACCAGCGCACCCCAGCGGGACGTGTGGAAGTCCCAGCGGGGTTGAAAAAAAGGGGTCGAGGAAGCGCCCAACCAGCTTGCGGCTGGCCGGGCGTTCCATGAGCTTGAAGTAGTCTGACAGGCTTGCGACCTGGCAGCTTGGGCAACGCAGTCAGCGAATGTGTGTGCAGTTCTCCGAGGTGCCTCTACCTATGCCCCGGCGCTAGGCGCGTCCACGCTTCAGGGGCTGACATGGATCAATCACCGGGACGGTACCCGGCCAGCGGTTTGTAAGTGACACCGCCAAACACTCGCAAAGTCCTCTAAGCATATGCGCAAAAGGTGATGCTTTCAATCACAGATAGTGATTTTCAAACGCATGCTGAGCGCCATAAGCCTCACCCACTTTGAGTTCATGGCCACTGCCTCTGCTTCCACAAGCCCTGCGCAAGAGCATGCTGAGCGGCGTCGCGCGTCCGAAAATATTCGGATTCACGCGAGACGGGGCCTTCGTGATCCGCTGTGCCGAGATAGAACCCAGCACGGGATTCCAGTACCTGGATCGGCAGGTGCTTGGCGCAATACTCAGCAGCGAGCTTTCCAAAGAACACCCGTCCTTGGGTTTCAGATGTCATGGTCATTCCTCCCGTAGACCGACATGCGTGCCTGCCGCACGCGCTTGATTTTGAGGACGCACCGGTTGTCGTCGTGGACGACCAGGCTGTGCGGACGGATCTGCTGGACTGTGTAGCGGTGCCCATCGTGCAGGAAGCAGGCGTGATCGTCAGGATTGCGCCAGGTCTGCCCCAGATGGGAATCGCGGGCGCATGCGAGCGCGGCGTGTGCTAGGGCCAGGCGTGCCGGCTTGATCTTGTAGGTGGTCATGGTGATCTCCGTTGACGGTTGCAGAGGTACGCACAGCCACCCCGCTAGGGCATGTCGCGCGCCCCATGGGGTTAAAAAAACGAAACCCCTCGATCCGCCACAAGGGCGAATGCGAGGGGTCAGGAGCAATGACCGTCAGGCCATTGCATCCGCTACACGATCGGCTCCCTGACGGAAGGCGCGACCAGCAGCGTAGCCGCTACGGTAGGCGGGACGCTGGTCGTTGGGACGACCTTGCGGTTGCCGGATGGCCGGCTGGTAGCGCTCTTGCGAGCGCGGCTGGGCTTGGCGCTCGTGTTGACCACGAGATGCGGCCTGTGTCGGCACGTCCTGGTCGAACTGCTCAGGCTGGGAAGTCTGCGCCTCGTCGTCTCCGACAGGTGCAGCCTCGTCAGGCAAAGCGTTCTCAGGATCGCGCCGGTACACGTTCTGGCCGTCAATCGTGATGCTGTTGATCAGGAGGAGGCGGCCCTTGATGAGGGACGCGTTTTCCTTCTCGCCGGTCTTGCGACCGTCACGATCCTTGACCTCACGCTCGTACACATGCGGGTAGATGTCCCCCACACGAAACGAGATGAAGACCTTGCGCCGAGCCTCGATGTCCTCCCCCAGCCGCTCAACCATTTCCATGGCCTCGCGTCCGCTAACCCGAAGGTCAAAGTAGGTGTAATCGGGGTTCTCGGAGTCACCGCGCAAAGCGGCAACGCTGCAAGCAAGGAACGGATCGGCCTTGCGGCCAGCATTGCGACGGGGTTCAACCCAACGGACGCGGTTCAGGTAACCAACGCCGTTGACGTGCAGGTTGAAGTGGTTGGATTGCGCGGGTGCGTTCATGATGATCTCCAAAGAAGAATGGACTTGGAGATCACGCAGCCCAGCATCGACCGTATGGCCGAGGACAGGGAAAACGCGATCCCTGTCCGGGTTGCAAAAAAAATACTCTGGCGCTGACCTTGGGAGTCAACGCGTGCGCCTTTCAAGAGCTGAGACGCTGCGTGGTGCCGTATGGCAGTTCACGGGTACAAAGGTACTGAGGTTCGTCCCACTTGTCAACATCAAGCCTTGCCAACGAGGTGCATGCTAGGCGGCGGGCTCATACCTCGCTGAACAAGACTTCGGGTGGCAAGCATGGTAAGGTAATACCTTGCGATACTTTTGATGGAGGCTGCGATGACTGCTGCTGCCGTTCGCCCTGTGGCGATCAAGATCGACGAGGACATCAAGGCTCGTGTAAAGCGCTTGGCCGACGCACGTCATCGCACGTCGCACTGGTTGATGCGCGAAGCAATCACGCAGTACGTAGAACGCGAAGAAAAGCGCGAGGCCTTTCGCCAGGACACGATCAAGGCGTGGGAGGAGTACCGCGCCACTGGACTGCACGTGACCGCCGATGAGGCCGATGCCTGGCTGGCCCAGCTCGAACAGGGCAACGACATCGAACCTCCAGCATGTCACGCCTGATTTGGTCGCAACCGGCACTGCTCGATGTGCAGCGTCTCTATCGCTTCCTCGCGCCGAAGAACCTCAACGCGGCCAAACGCGCGGTGAAGGCCATCCGCCAAGGCGTGAAAGTGCTGGGTCAACAAACCGGCATAGGCCGTCCCATCGAGGACATGCCTGACGAGTTTCGCGTGTGGATCATAGACTTTGGCGATAGCGGCTACGTGGCCCGCTACCGCATTGACTCGGATGCCGTGACGATCCTGGCGGTGCGGCACCAGAAAGAGGTGGGCTACTGAGGTGAGTACATTTCGACCGCAGAACCCTTGATGGCACCTCTGAATATCTCGGCAGCACAGGGTTACTTGATACGGCTACGCTGGCCGGATCGCTGCCTGTCCTCATGAGAAACCAGTTAAAGGCGTGACCTACTCTGCCGCAGAAATATCGCTCAAAACCGGGAATTCAAACCAGCCTTGGTGGGAGGATTTCTGAGACGAGTCAATGGCGAACAAGAATACTTACTGGAAGGGCTGGGGCGAGATCACGGCTCGCATCCGGCGCGCGGTAGACCTCACGGATCGACTCGCCAAGCAGCGGCCTTTGATCCGTGCGGGCGAACATCCGGCACTGTCAATGCTGGATTCCCGATAACCGTGATCCTTGGCGCGCCTCTCGCTTGTCATAAAGCGCGGGCTACAGGCACTTGACGCCAGTCGGTGGTGTACTGCGGTGTGCGACGAGCTTGACGCATCGCCCAGTCACGCCGCGCAGCTGCGGTGCCGGCGCTACCCTGCTTCACCGTGGACTTACCCCAGCGTGATGTGCCGCCATGTGGCAGATCATTTGAGTGGTCATCGAGATGGCGAAACGAGTAGTTGGATACACTTCGTGCCATCAGAAAGCAGTGGTTCCAATGCAGGCGGTTTCTCTTTTTTCAGGGTGCGGTGGTTCAGACGCGGGCGTGGTCGCTGCCGGGTTTGACGTAGTCATGGCCAATGACAAGCTGGCCTATGCACGCGACGTGTACCTGGCCAACCACCCTGCCACTGACTACCGGCTAGGCGATGTGTCCAAGATCGAGGTGTTCCCGGCCGCCCAACTGCTGGTGGGCTGCTACCCCTGCCAGGGCTTTAGTCAAGGTGGGGTGCGCCAGCCCTCACGCGGCATCAACCAGTTGTACCTGGAGTTCGCTAGGGCGCTGCGCCTCATCCGGCCCAAGGCTTTTGTGGTCGAAAACGTCTCTGGCATGGTGCGCAAAAACTTCTCGCACCTGCTGGAGGATCAGTTCCGCGTCTTTCGCGAAGCAGGCTATCGTGTGAAGGCCGACGTGCTGAACGCGGCGGACTACGGCGTGCCCCAGCAGCGCAAGCGCATCTTCATCGTGGGGGTGCGCGAAGATTTGGGAGTGGACTACACCTTTCCCCACCCCACGCACGGCCTGGGGCGGGCAGCGCCGCACATCACCATAGCCCAGGCCATTGGTGACTTGCCCGCCTGGCCCGAGGGCGAGTTCTATGCCCGGGATTTTCATTGGTATTACCTGTCGCGCAACCGTCGCCAGGACTGGCACGAGGTGTCCAAAACCATTGTGGCCAACCCGCGTCACATGCCGCTGCACCCCATGAGCCCGCCCATGGTGAAGCACGCGCATAACGACTGGCGCTTTGAGACCGACGCGCCCGCGCGCCGCTTCAGCTATCGCGAGGCTGCACGCCTGCAGGGCTTTGCGCATGACTTCGTGTTTCCCGACACGCCGGCGGGTAGCCTGGACATGCGCTACAAGGTGGCTGGCAACGCCGTACCACCGCCGCTATTCGAGGCTGTGGTGCGGGCGCTGCCGCCCGTATGGGATTAAGTCGCGGCGACAACCCCTATTTGGCGTGCCTCGTCCACAAAGGGCAAATGTGGCAGCTTGTCCCATGCAGTACGCCTATTGAGCAGGCTCAGCAGGCGCAGCCGGTCAACGACGATGGTGCGCTTGATATGGCTGGCGCGCTGCCAGTGCTTGTCGCCTGCTGAAAGGTCGTGCGGCACAAAACAATACGCCGCACCAGGATGCTGTGGCGCCAAATGGGCCTCGCTCGAGGCCGGGGTGACGTCAAGCTGCTTGCTCTCCCAGTCGGTGGGGGAGCACGCGCACTGCCCGAAAATTACCGGCATATTGCCGCGCTGGTCGCCCATATCCAGCCAGGCAACCAAATCAAACCCCGCGTCACCGGTGTTAAGGGGGTCGTAGTCTTCAGGCGACTTCATTAAAACCGCATGGATGTCTGTGGCCAGGGCTTTGAGCTTATCCAAGAGCGTTCCATCGTAGGCGCCTGGCAGTTTCTGATGGGCGCCAAACGGTTTGACAACCCAATGCTCGTTCAGAGATTGCCGCAGCCAGTAGTAAGCAATCTCCTCGAATGCGGTGGTGACTTCGTTGCTGCGCTTCTTATGACAAAGTCGAAGGGACGAAGCAATCAGGAGCGCTGCATACAGTCGGTGACTAGGGTTTTGTTCATCGAAGCTGGAGCGCAATACCTTGGGCTCAAGGGTGAAAGGCCAGCCGGGGTAATTCTGCCTGCGGGCCTCAAGCCGCTGGTGAATGTCGGCCCAGCGGGCGGCCACTTTGTCGTCCATCCTCGCATCGGCATCCTGGTCGGTGTCGTCGTGGTCTTCATCGTTGGGCAGGGTGTCGGCCTGCACGTCGGCCGCCTCTTGCACCTGGGCCTGCAGGTTGCCGCTGGAGATGAAGCCGTTACGGCTGCACAAGCACAGCAGTTCCACGTAGTCAGCCCACAGGAAGGGGTAGGCATGGCGCGGCAACGTGTGCAACGCTGTGAACAGCTCAGGCATCCGCGCGGCCCTCCGCCTCGCTCATACGCGCCCGCTTTTCACGCTGACGTATGTTTTTTTGGATGATCAGCTGCAAGTTGTCTGCGTTGTCCACGATGCGCTGCACCAGTGCGGCATGACCATCATCAGGCTCGACATCGCCGCCCAGCAGACCGATGCACCTTGCAATGCTTTCCTCGATGCCAGTGAGTAACTGGGTAAAGGTCTCTGCCGGCCCACTGGAAAAAACGTAAGCCTTGTCCAGGTCATTGGTTTTGCGCAGCTCTACCAGGGCATGCTCAGAGCCGACAACCGCAGCCAGCGTCTTGAGTCGTCGAGACTCGCCCAGCACGGTTTCCCCGCGTTGATCCTGCGCGAACATCCAGCCAAGCAGCTCTTTGGCATGTGCATCATTGACAGCATCCACGTCTACCGCATCGCGGCTGGGCAGATTGAGAAATTCGACAATGTTGCTGTATGACAGCGCAGTAGAGAGCAGGGAGAAATTAATGTCATCTTCATCAACCCGCTGCAAGTCGTAGAAGTGCGCGGCCTTGGCGCGATCGTAGAGGTTGAGCGCCGTCAGCAACTGCGCCACATAGTCACGGCGGCTGCCAATATCGCGCGCAACGGATCTCAGCTGATCTTCGCGCACCAGGTGGCTGTAGAAATTGCGAATCAGATCGGCCAGGTACCGCGCCTTGGACAAAGGCTCCCATCGCCTGGGGCCAGAAATATGACGGAAGCCAAGGTACTTGAGCACGTCGCGCCGCAGCGGAAACTGGAAGCACTCCACTTCGGTCGGCTTGTGTTGGGCTTGCTGTACCAGATCGGCAAGGGTGCGTGGCAGTTTTTCTGCCGCAATCAGGCCGCCCAAAACGCGCAATGCCGCCAGGCGGCGGTTACCCTCCACCACAATCCAACGCCCAGGGGATTGGGGGTTGGGGGTGACGAGAAGCGGCTCGCCCGCGAAGAAGCCTTGGTTGCCTATGGAGCCAACCAACTCATCCAGGTTCTCTTGCTCCAGCATTCGCTGTATGGCCTTGGCATCGCCGTCACTAGTGCCTGCGCTGTCGTAGAAGCGGGGGTTTTCTGGATCGAAGTCGAGTTGATCAACAGGAGGGGTGATCGATATGGGTTTGACCATGGTTGCTCTCTTTCGGGCTACAGTTTCGCGCCCATCCACACGGCGCGGTCGATGAGGGAGGCACCCTCTTCAAAGGCGAAATCGGGGAAGTCCTGGCGATCACCGTTGACAGACCGGACTACTTATTGACCGCCGGATTTCACCACAGGATTGACTACCAGGTGGACGGTGGCATCGCTGAGGCCTGTCACCACCAGCGACAACTCCTTGCCCACCTTGGCAACCATGGGATCAAGCCCCACTGACCGGCCACCAACTCACTGCCCTGCCCTGCGTTGCGGCTGCTGCTGCGGATAAAAACACCAGTGCGCTTTGGCACAACAATCTCGTCCCACCAGTGGTTTGGATGATCCCGACCGACGTGCCAGAGGCGCTCGATCTCGCGCTCCTCGGGGGTCTCATAACGGTTGCACATGGCCCAATTGTGCAGCGTGGCAGACCCTGCTTGCCGCCCACAGCAGAACCTGGCACTTTGAACAGCGTTACCTCGCCGACATTTCTTCTTCGAGGTACTGCTCCTGCAGTGCAAGACACTTGCTGTCAAAACAGTTCAGGTAGGACTCGTCGTAGCCGGCGTCCTTGACCCACTCGGCAAAGCCTTGCCAATCGGCCACGATCACGGGCGGCCTGGTCGGAAAACCGTTGACGGGCCGGGTATCTGGCTCGACCCTCATACCGCTTGCCTCACGCGCGAAGCCGCGATCGTATGTCTTCCGGCAGATCAGACCAGTGAACATATTCCCCCGCCGCGCCAGGGTCTGCGGGTTCCAGGCAGGCGGGCTGCCTGCTGCTGAGCCGGCTGCCACGCGAAATCATGCCTACGGTCAAGCCATTCGCCAGCGTGGCCCAAGCCGCCACGCGTTGCACCTCACGGCTCGGTGGGGCACCCACCTCACGGAAAAACCAGTTGCCATCGCTGGGTGCCAGGTGGACGATTCGTTGAGGGCTATCGCTCATGCCATCTTCCTCCGGTCAACGCTTGGGACAGGCGAAGGCAATGCCCACGATGGAACTCTTGATAGCGCCAGCGCTGTAAGGGTGTGTGCTGTTGAGCGTGTTTTGCATCTGCACCACGTTAGCGCCCATGGCTGCTGCCTTGTTGCGCAGGTCATTGCGCGCGCCCTGCATCAGGTTCTGGTCGGATGTGAAGTCGCCCGAGAACACATTGCCCTGGCTGCCCAACACCTCGCCAAGCATCTTGCAGTTGGCAGGTCGCTCCGTGACCAGCTCCACCTGGGCACCTTGCGGCGTCACCGAGGTCGCGGCGCAGCCGCCCAACAAGACAGCTGCGGCAGCGGCGCCCAGGATCATCATTGCTTTCATCTTTTCCTCCTTGGTTTCGTTGGTAAAACGGTTGTGGTGCTCATGGCACCGATGCTGGAGCAGGTAATGCCTGCCTGACCGCCTCGACCACATCGAGTTCGGTTTCATGTTTGGTTTCGAGGAGTCGCCAGACAGCCTCGTCGATCGTGCCGGCCACCAGCGGGATCAACACCAGCACATTGCGCTTCTGACCCAGCCGGTAGGCCCGATCCTCTGCCTGGCGCATCAATGCGGGCGTCCATGGCAAGGACGCGAATGCGACGTAGTTGCCTGCAGTCAACGTGATTCCAACGCCCGCGGCTGACGTGGTTCCGATGAAAACAGTAACTGTTGGATCATTCTGAAAGGCATCAATAGCCCGCTGGCGCTTTGCTGCCGAATCAGCTCCCACCAGGGAGACGCAGCCAATGCCCGCAGCCTTGAACGCCTCGCGCATGGTTTCAACCGTGGCCATGTATTCGCAGAACACAATGATCTTGTCGCCCTCGGAAAGGCTTTCCACGGTCTCGATCAGAAAAGGCGTCTTGAGCGCTTCCAGGCACTGGCGCAGCCGGGTGATCTTGGGCATGGTCTGCAGACTCATGTCGGCCATGATCGCCTGGTAGGTGGCCCGGCCTTCGGCTGGCGACACCCAGCGCACCTGGCGCGACTTCTCGCCCAAATCCGTGAGCACATCCTTGCGACGGCGCAGCATCCAGCCTTTGAGCGCATGCGCCAGAGCGGCCCGTTTATCCTTGGAACCGGCGTACTCCTTGCGGAAATCCTTCAAGGCCATGGCCCCCAGGCGGTGGCCTGTCATGCGCAGCAAGGTATGAAGCTCGATTTCCCGGCTGAGCAGCGGCGTGCCCGTGATCACGTAACGCCTTGGAATGCGCGTCGCCATCACAAAGGCGTTGCGGGTGCGGCCAGATTGGTGTTCCTTGAGATATAGATCCGGCCCAATAAAGCTTGAAATTCCGTGATTGATCCCCAGCTGTCGTGCATGGAAAAAGAAGACGCAAGATTTCAGACGCTGGAGCAACTGCACGAGAGGCGCAAGCAAGTCATTC
>Ga0073899_10000141_pt1 | contig 63413 bp, 57 predicted proteins | sample KloWWTmetaKNB5Ph_FD_88975 | JGI IMG/M metagenome (GOLD analysis project Ga0073899, IMG submission 88975) | Active sludge microbial communities from Klosterneuburg, Austria, studying microevolution and ecology of nitrifiers - Klosterneuburg... | ecosystem: Engineered > WWTP > Aerobic digester >... | reverse complement strand
GCGGGTGGCGTCCACGCAGGCTGGAATCACGGCGGCATCGACGAAGATCGCGCGGCGCAACGGCTCGCCGCGGAGCCACGCGACGGCGGCATCGAACTGCGCCGCTGCGGGCCGTTTGAAGCCGAACTCGGCCACCGCGCCGATCGCCTGCAGCAGGTGTTGTTCGCGCCAGCCAACCAGACCGATGCTGGTGTCGGTGCCGGCGGCGGCGCGTGCGCGCTGCATCACCGCGCGCCCGGAACTGTGCGCGTCGAGCAATGGATAGGCGACCAGGCTGAGCCCGATCCACAGAGCTGTCAGCAGCACGAAGCAGGCACGCAAGGCGTGGCGCGTGCGCGCCAACGCCGCCGCCACGAGCCCGACGCAACCGACCGCGCCGAGCATCCACCACAACGCGTCGGCGCCTGCGGCCACTTCGTAGCGCAATTCCTGGCGCGCCTCGAATCCGGGCTCGCCGAGCGCTGCCATCAGCCCACCGACCGCCAGCGGCAACGCCAGTGCCAGCACGAAGGCGAGCACGAGACGACGGAATCCCCTGCGCCGTGCCGCGAACACCAGCCCCGGTGCCAGCGCCACGCACAGCATCGGCAACAGCGGCAGGATGTACATGTCGCGCTTGCCCGGCGACAGCGAAAAGAACAGCAGCACCAGCACCGCCCACAGCAGCGGCACGAACACGCGCGCGTCGCGGCGCGTGCGCAATTGCCGCCAGGCGTAGGGCAGCGCCCACGGCCAGGCCAGCACGAACGGCAGCCACGTCGTCAGCATCACGCCAGCGAAGTACCACCATGGCTGGAAGTGATGCTCGGGATTGGCGTAGCGCCGCGCGGTCTGTCCGAGCAGGATCTCGCGCGCATAGGCCACCACCTCGGCGTCGCCCCAGGTCGCCACCGCGATTCCCAGCGGCACCAGCCATACCGAACACGCGGCCAGGAACGCCAGCAATCCCCAGGCCACATGTGCCGTGGCCAGCACGCGATCGCGGCCGCAGGCCGCTCCTACATGGGCTCGACGAACCTTCAACGAGGAAATGTAGGAGCGGCCTGCGGCCGCGATCGGCCGTGCCTTGAACCACCGCGCCAGCGAAATCACCGGCAACATCAACAACGCCAGCGCCCCCACGCCCTTGCTGATGGTGCCGATCGCCGCCATGAACCAGCCTGCGGCGTGCGTCGCGCGCGACGGCGCGAGCAGGGCATGGGACAGGAACGCGTGCGTCGCCGCGGTCATCGCGAACACCAGGAATGGGTCGATCTGCGCGCGCTTGGCCTGGTAGCTGAACTGGAACGCGAACAGCAGCATCAGCGTCGCCAGTCGCGCCGCGCGCCGGCCCCAGAAGCGCAGCGCCAAGTCGAAGGTGAGCGCCAGCGTGCCGAGGCTCGCGAGCAGCGACGGCAGCAGGAAACTGATGCGCCACTCGCCGGTGAGCTGGTGCGCGGCGACCAGCAGCCACATGAACAGCGGCGGCTTGTCCGGATAGATCTCGGCGCCGCGATGCGGCACCAGCAATTCACCGCTTTGCACCATCTGCTGCGCGACCAGCACGAAACGCGGCTCGTCCGCCGGCCAGGGATCACGCAGTCCGATGCCGACGCCAAGCACCAGCAAGGCCAACGCCAGCAGAAACCACAGATCACGACGCGCCGCGACACTCATGCCGCTGCTCCCGCGACCGGCAGCCACAAGACAAAGCGCGCGCCTCCGTCCTCGGCATTTTCGGCGCGGATGCGTCCGCCATGTTCCTCGGCGATCTTCTGCACCATCGCCAGACCCAGCCCGCCACCCTTGGGCTTGGTGCTCATGTACGGCTCGAACCAGCGACCGTCGAATTCCGCCGGCAGACCCGGGCCATGATCGCGCAGCGCCAGCTCGATGCCGCCATCGCGCAACGCCAGCTGCACATCGACCGCGACACCATGGCCACCGGCTTCAACCGCATTGGTCAGCAGGTTCACCAGCAGTTGGCGCAAGCTTTCGCGGTCGGCGCGCAGTGCCGGCAGCGACGCGGCGAAATCGCGCGTGATCCGGCATTGCCCGCTCGACTCGTACAGATCGAGCACCTCGCCGACCAGCGGCGCAATCGCCAGCGCGCGCAGGTCGATGCGTGCCGGGCGCGCGTAGTCGCCGAAGGCATTGACCAGGCCCTTGAGTGCATCCACCTGGGCGACGATGGTCTGGGTGGCGCGATCGAGCACCTGCGCATCGGCCGGCTCGAGCTTGCCCTGGAAACGATGCTGCATGCGCTCGGCGGCAAGCCGGATCGGCGTCAACGGGTTCTTGATCTCGTGTGCCAGCCGCCGCGCCACCTCCGACCACGCCGCTTCGCGCTGCGCCTGCGCGATCACGGTCATGTCGTCGATGATTACCACGTAGCGCGCGCCGTCGCCACCGAGTTGCAGCGCACGCAACAGCAATGCTCGCGGCGGCTCTCCCGGTGCGGCCAGCTCTTCACGCCACTCGTTGCGTGCCTCGCGGCTGCGCGCCTGGATCATCGCCATCACCTGCGCGGCGACTGGCGATGCTGCGGCCGCTGCGGTGACGGGCTGGTCGATCAGCGCCGCGAGCGGGCAGCCGAGCAGCTCCGCCGCCGCCGCATTGGCGGTGGTCACGTGCGCGCCATCGACGCTGACCACGCCCGCCGACAGCCGCGACAACACCGCCGCGAGATGCGCGCGGGCGTGCTCGGTTTCGGCACGACTGGCCTGTTCACGTGCGTCGAGCTCGGACAGATCGCGACTCATGCGATTGAACGCCGCCGTCAACACACCGAGATCATCCTGCGATTGCACCTCGACCTGCGCCCCGAAGCGGCCCTCGCCGATCGCCGCCGAGGCCTCGGCCAGACACGCGATCGGCCGCGTCAACCGGCGCGTCGCGGCAAGCGCGGCGAGTAGGGTTGCGAGCAGCGCGAGCAAGGTCACGAAACCGAGGATCAACACGAAGGTGGTCTTCAAGGCCGTGCGCTGAAAACGCAGCTGCGCATAGTCGATGCTGCTGCGTTCGAGTTGTGCCAGCTGCGGTGCCAGCTCCGCCGGCAAGGGCTGGATCCACTGCAGCAAATGGCTGCGACCGAGCGCGTCGGTGGTGGTGGCAAATGCGCGCACCACCAGCTGGTCGGCCAGGGTCACGGTCTGCGCGATACCACCGGACTCGCCGATCTGCAGGCGCAAGGCTTCGTCCGGCGCCGCTGGCAGGGTAATCGCGGTGGTGCTGAAGGCGAGCGCTTCGACGCCGCCGTTGGCGTCGTAGCTGGCGAGATGCACCGCCAGCGCGGCATCGTCTTCGAGCAAGCGGTCGAACTGCGCCTGCACATCGCCGCCCGGATCAGCGCCAATGCTGCGCGCCAATGCCTCGGCCCGCGCCAGCGTCTGCCGCTGTTCGCGCAGCAACACCTGCTCGCCCAGCGCGCGCGCCGCCTCTTGTGCGGCTTCAAGATCGACGCGGAACCAGGAATCGATGCCGGCATCGAGGAAGCGGATCGCGAAGCCGGCCACGAGCAGGGTCGAGGGCAACGCGATCAGCCCGAACAGCGCCGCCAGACGCGCGTTCAGTCGCGCCCCGGGGCGCGCTTGTGCGCGCTCTTGCCACAGTCGCCACAGCTCCCGCGTGATCGCTCCGACCAGCACCAGCACCGCAGCCGCGGAAATTCCGAACAACCAGCCATAGGCCGCACCGAGCCGACTATCGGCGCTCTCGGCATCGGCGGCGATCCACAACGCCGCAACCAGCAGCGCCAGCACGCTTGCGGTCGGTAACAACCAAAGCAGTCGCCGCAGCATCAGCGACTCCAGGATCGCTGCGGCGTGGCCAGCTGCCAGTCGCGCTCGATCAGCGCCGGCAACCGCAGTGGCGCCGGCAGCGCGCTGCTGACCAACTCCACGCGCACGCGACCCGAATCCGCGGATACCTCGCTCAGCACGACCCGGTCGAGCGCGGCCAGCAAGCGCGCGCGGCTGGCGAACACACGCGCGTCGGCCTCACCGGGCAGGCGCAGCTCGTACTGCCGCGACAATGGCCGGTAGCGCAGCTCGATGCGCTGCACGCTCGCGCTGGCGCCATCGACGTGCAGCGCCAGCTGCAGCGGAATTCCGTGATCGAGCGCCTGCAGCAGGGTGTCGGTAAAGCGCAGGTCGAGTTCGAGCCGCAGCGCGCCGTCCTCGATGCGGGCACTGCGCACCGTCGAGCCTTGCGGGTCGCCGCCGCAAGCGGCCAACGCGAGGCTAAGGACGATGGGCCAGCACCGCGTAATAGAAGCCATCGCAGTCGTCCTCGCCGGGCAGGTTCTGGCGCCCGTGGCGCTGCGCGCGGCCGAACCACTGCGGCACGAGATCGAGCGCGACCGCGTCGCGACGACGTTCCAGAAACGCTGCGACTTGGCCGTCGTTTTCATCCGCGAGCACCGAACAGGTCGCATAGACTAGCCGTCCACCCGGGGCCAGCAAAGGCCACAGCGCATCCAGCAGCTCGGCCTGGCTGCGCTGCAGCGCGGCGATATCGGAATCGCGACGCAGCAGGCGGATGTCGGGATGACGCCGGATCACGCCGGTACCCGAGCATGGCGCGTCGAGCAGGATGCGATCGAAACGACGCGTGCTGTAGAGGTGGCGACCGCGCAGATCGGCCGCGGCGAGTTCTGCCTCCAGCTGCAGGCGCTGCAGTCCCAGGCGCGTGCGTTCCACCCGTTCCTCATCGATATCGACGCCGACCAGCACTGCCAGCGCGGGCTCGCGCTCGGCGATGTGCGCGAGCTTGCCGCCGGGCGCGCAGCAGGCGTCGAGCACGCGCTGGCCCGGCGCCAGATCGAGCAGCTCGACGGCGAGCTGCGCAGCGCCGTCCTGCACCGAGAAATTGCCCTCGGCGAAACCAGGCAACTGCGTGACATCGACGCCGTGATCGATGCGCACGGCATCGGGCAGGCCGACCTGCACCCGCGCGACGACGGCGTGCGCCGCCAGCAATTCCTGCAGCCGTTCGCGCGAAGCCAGGCGCCGGTTCACGCGCAACCAGGTCGGCGCCGCGCGGTTGTTGGCTGCGCACATCGCCGCCGCCGCGTCGCCCCAGTCCTGTTCAAAGCGGCGCAGCATCCACGACGGATGGTTGTGCGCGATTTCCGGCGTCGCCGGCAACGCCGCCAGCAAGGCTTCGCGCTCGCGCTGGAAGCGGCGCAGGACCGCGTTCACCAATCCGGCCAGATTGGTTTCGCCGAGCGCGCGCGCGGCGCCGACACTGGCATCGACCACCGCATAGGCCGCGTCGATACCGAGTTCGAGCTGCGCCAGGCCGTTGATCAGCAGTGCCTCTACCGCGTCGTGGCGCTTGGGCAGCGGCTTCGCCAGCAGCATTCGCAACAGGGCCTCGTAGCGAAAGATGCCGCGCAAGCTGGCGTAGAGAATGGCGCGCAACTGGGCGCGATCGCGGGCGTCGACCAGCAGCAGGTCGCACTCGATGAGCAGATCGGTCAGCGACGCGCCGCCGCGGCGCAGATTGGCCAGCGCGCGCGCGGCGAGGGCGCGGATCGGCAGCGTCGGCATCATCGACGGCGCAGATCGCTGCGCGCGTTCAGGTATTCGTGGGCGGCGAGCGGACGCCCGCCGTCGCGTTGCACCCGCGTCAGCCGCAACAGGCCGGAACCGGTCGCGACATCGATGCCATCGCGCCCGGCATGCACGATCTCGCCGGGCAGATGATGGCTGGCGGCATCGAGCGCCTGCGCCGCATGCACGCGCAGGCGCTCGCCGGCGAGCACGAGTTCCGCGACCGGCCACGGCGTGAACGCGCGCACCCGGCGTTCGAGTTCCTCCGCCGGTCGTTCCAGGTCGAGCTCTGCCTCGCGCTTGTCGAGCTTGTGCGCATATTCGACACCGATCTCCGCCTGCACCTCGGGTGCCGGCAACGACCCGTCCGCCAGCCGGCGCAGTCCTTCTGCAACCAGCTCGGCACCGAGCGCGGCGAGCTGGTCGTGCAGGCTGCCACCGGTCTCATCGGCAGCGATCGGCAAGCTGCGCCGCAGATACACCGGGCCGGTATCGAGGCCCTGTTCCATGCGCATCAGACACACGCCGGTCTCGGCGTCGCCGGCCGCGATCGCGCGCTGGATCGGCGCCGCTCCGCGCCAACGCGGCAACAGCGAGGCATGTACGTTCCAACAGCCAAGTTTGGGGATGTGAAGCACCCTGGGCGACAGGATCAGACCATAGGCGACCACGATCATCAGGTCCGGGCGGTAGTCCGCGAGGCGCTGGCGGCTCGCCACCGACTTGAAGTTCTCGGGTTGCTCCACCGGCACGCCGGCGGCGAGCGCACGCTGTTTCACCGGACTCGCGCTCATCGCGCGACCACGCCCGGCCTGGCGGTCCGGCTGGGTGTAGACGGCGACAACTTCCTCGCTGCTGGCGAGCACGGCGTCGAGGCAGGGCAGCGCGAACTCCGGCGTACCGGCAAAAACGATGCGCATCAGAGCGAGTGCTCGCGGTCGCTGGCGCCGCGTTTTTCGCGCGCCTGCTTGGCCAGCTTCTTGCGCACCATGTCGCGCTTCAACGGCGACAGATAACCGACGAACACCTTGCCGGCGAGGTGGTCGAGTTCGTGCTGGATGCAGACCGCGAGCAGGCCGTCGCTCTCGATCACGCAGCTCTCGCCATGGCGGTTCAGAGCCTCGACCCGCACCGAGTTGGCGCGCGTGACATCGGCGTAGATCCCCGGCACCGAAAGGCAGCCTTCCTGGTACACCTGCTCGCCCTCGCGCCGGGTGATCCTCGGATTGATCAGCACGATCGGCTGGTCCTTGGCCTCGGAGACATCGATCACGATCAGTTGTTTGTGGCAATCGACCTGGGTCGCCGCCAGCCCGATGCCGGGCGCGGCGTACATGGTTTCCAGCATGTCGTCGATCAGCGTCTGCAGGCTCGCGTCGACATGCTCGACCGGCTTCGCCACGGTGCGCAGGCGCGGGTCCGGGAATTCAAGGATGTTCAAGATGCTCATCGCGTTCTCCTGCCCACGGAATGGAGGCGGGAGTGCCTCGATCAAGCGGCGTGATGGGGGGCGCATTTTATCGCGGATGGAATTGGGTTACACTCGGACCAGTCCTCGCCAAATCAGAGGCTTAGCCGCCATGCTTAAAAGATCGCTTGCAGTATTGGCCGGAATCCTGTTCAGCGCATCCGTTTTTGCGTTGGACACGGATGACCTGCGTCCCGACCATCCCGATTCCTACACCGTCGTCGAAGGCGACACCTTGTGGGCGATCGCCGGTCGCTTCCTCAACAACCCGTGGCAATGGCCAGAAATCTGGCAGGCCAACGACCAGATCAAGAATCCGCACCTGATCTATCCGGGTGACGTGATCAGCCTGATCTATGTCGATGGCAAGCCGATGCTTACCCGCGGCCTCGCCGGGCAGCGGCCGAGCAATGAAAAGCTCTCGCCGCGAGTTCGCGACATGGGCGGCAGGCGCGCCGTCGGTCCGATCCCGCTGGACGAACTCAAGGCCTTCCTCGAGCACACCCGCGTGCTCACCGAAGCCGATGCCGATGCGCTGCCCTATGTGGTCGGCAACGAAGAAACCCGGCTGCGTACGACGGAACTGGGCCTGGTCTATGTGCGCGGCCTCGATGCGCGACCGGGCACCGAAGTCGATATCGTTCGTCCGAGCTTCGTCTATACCGAGGTGAAAAAGGGCTGGCCGTGGCAGCACAAGCCGCGCGAGGCTCAGTCGCAGGACTGGAACCCAAGCCAGGGTTTCACCCTGGGCAGCATCTGGACCGACCACATCGGCCGCTACTTCCGCGAGCGCAGGTCCGAGGTCCTCGGTCACGAAGTGGTCCAGGTCGCGCGCGCGCGCGTCATCGCCGAGGGTGATCCGGCCACGCTCGAAATCCGTCACGGCGAAATGGAAGCGCGTGCCGGCGACCTGATCCTGCCGGTCGATGAATCGCCCTACGATCCCTCATACTCGCAGCATGCGCCGGAGTCGGTACCCGACAACATGCGCGTGCTTGCAGTCTCTGACGGCTTCGCCGTGACCGGTCCGGCACGCGTCGTCGCACTCTCGCGCGGCGCCCGCGACGGCGTCGGCAACGGTCAGGTGTTCGCGCTGATGAACCAGGGCGAACGCGTGCGCGACACCGTCAAGCACCCGAGCGGCGACCTGCGCAGCGCGTTCCAGACCAAGAAGAAGTATGTGACCCTGCCCGAGGAATTCGCCGGCCACGTGATGATCTTCCGCACCTTCGAGAAGATCAGCTACGGCTTGGTGATGGACGGCAAGCGTCCGATCTTCGTCAACGACCTCGCCCGCGAACCGCAGTCGCTCTGACCCGCGCCGCGGCACCACCCCAAGGGCGCGACCTCAGGTCGCGCCCTTTTCGTTTGCGAAATTTCCGGCTTGCATTTGCGAGCCTGCCGGGCGCGGTTGTGCCGCGCGCGGTGCAGGCTATCCGGATGAACCATGCAGCGCACCGCGAACCCACCGAACTGGAAGCCTGGCTGATCGCATTGCGCGCGCCCGGGCTCGGCAACTTGCGCATGGCCAGGCTACACGAGCATTTTGGCAGCCTGCGCGCGGCGCTCGATTCCGGTCGCCCGGCGCTGCGCGCCGCCGGCTTGCCGGAAGCGGTTTGTAGCGAACTGGCGCATTGCGGCCGCGACTCGATTCGCGCCGACCTCGACTGGCTCGAAGCCGCGCCCAACCGCCACCTGATCACCCTCGCCGATCCCGACTATCCGCCACTACTGCGCCGCCTCGAGAATGCGCCGCCGGTGCTGTTCGTCGAGGGCGACCTGAATGCGCTGTGGCGGGCGCAGATCGCCATGGTCGGCAGCCGCAATGCCAGCCGCTCCGGGCTCGGCATCGCGCGCGACTTTGCGACGCACTTCGCGCGCCTCGGCATCGTCGTCAGCAGCGGCCTGGCCGAGGGCATCGACGGTGCCGCGCATGCCGCCTGCCTCGATGCCGGCGGCAGCACCATCGCCGTGTTCGGCACCGGTCTGGATCGGGTCTACCCGCAACGCCACCGAGCACTGGCGCAGCGCATCATCCGGCAGGGCGCACTGGTCTCGGAGTTCCCGATCGGCACGCCGCCGCTGCCCGAGCACTTCCCGCGCCGCAACCGCATCATCGCCGGCCTGACCCTCGGCACCTTGGTGGTCGAGGCGTCGTTGAAGTCGGGATCGCTGATCACCGCCCGGCTCGCGACCGAGAGCGGGCGCGACGTGTTCGCCATCCCCGGCTCGATCCACGACCCGCGCGCACGCGGCTGCCATGAGTTGATCCGCAACGGCGCCACCCTGGTGACGGCGGCCGAGCAGCTGGTCGAAGCGCTGCAACCGATCGGCCACGAACTCGGTGCCGCGCTGCGGGCGCGCTTGGCGACGCAGCCCGCAGCCGCCATCACGGCCATGGAGCCCGATGCCGGCAACACCCGGCTGCTCGACGCCATCGGCTTCGCGCCCACTGATTTTGACAGTCTGGTCGGCGCCACCGGGTTGACCGCCGGCGCGATCTCTTCCATGCTGATGTCGCTCGAACTCGACGGGCACGTCGCCGACCTCGGCGGCGGTCGCTTTCAACGACTGGCGCGGTGACTGCATTGGTTGAATCCGCATGGATTTCCAAGGCTGAACCCCTTCCGCAGCACGACGCGCGGTCTTCCCCGGCTCCCTCCGAATCCTGCGCAACCCGCGCTGATCGAGGCTGCTTTACGTCGCCCACCTGCAGGAGAGCAAGATGAAGGAGTCCGTGCTGTCGGTGCTGGTCTACCTGTTCCGCAACTATTTTCTCGGCGAGCCGGACACGGTGCACGACCGCGCCTCGCTGCAGTCGGAATTGATCGAGGCGGGCTTCGACGCACTGCATGTCGGCAAGGCCTTCGACTGGCTCGCCGAGCTGCAGGACGAGAAGCCGAGCGCGCTCGATCTTGCGCGTCAGCAGCCGCTGCGCGTGTATGCGCCCGAGGAGCTGGACCTGCTCGACACCGACTGCCGTGGTTTTCTGATGGCGCTGGAGCAGCGCGGCGTGCTCGACGCCGAGGCGCGCGAGCGCGTGATTGAACGCGCGTTGGCGCTGGAGCAGTCGCCGGTCGATCTGCATGACCTGAAGTGGGTGGTGCTGCTGGTGCTGTACAACACGCCGGAGCGCGAGGCTGGCTATGCCTGGATGGAGTCGGAACTGCTGGCCGCGCACCTCGCACGCAACTGAGCCGGCGTCGAATTGGCTTGACAGCACCAGCCCGCCCGTGAATCACTGAAATAAGGACGCGCCTCGGGCGTGACGACCGGGCCGCGCGGTCAGCACCACGTCACCGGCCCGCAACACCGAACCCACAATCTGCCGCAGCGATCCTGCGGCGCAGAAGGACTATGGCCAAGAACCTGCTCATCGTCGAGTCGCCCGCCAAGGCCAAGACGATCAACAAATACCTCGGCAAGGACTTCCACGTCCTCGCTTCCTACGGCCATGTGCGCGATCTGGTGCCGCGCGAGGGCGCGGTCGATCCCGAGCGTGATTTCGCCATGCGCTACGAACTGATCGAGAAGAACGAACGCCACGTCGAGGCCATCGCCAAGGCCGCCAAGCAAGCCGATGCCCTGTACCTCGCGACCGACTTGGATCGCGAGGGCGAGGCAATCAGCTGGCACATCAGCGAGATCCTGCGCGAGCGCAGCCTGCTCGAAGGACGCTCGCTGCACCGGGTGGTGTTCTCCGAGATCACGCCCAAGGCGATCCTGGAAGCTGTCGCGCATCCGCGCAAGCTGCAGCTCGATCTGGTCAATGCGCAGCAGGCGCGACGCGCGCTCGATTACCTGGTCGGCTTCAATCTCAGCCCGGTGCTGTGGCGCAAGGTCCAGACCGGGCTTTTGGCCGGGCGTGTGCAGTCGCCGGCGCTGCGCCTGATTGTCGAGCGCGAGGAAGAGATCGAGGCGTTCACGGCGCAGGAATACTGGTCGATCGCGGCGCAGTGCGCGCATCCGGTGCAGGCCTTCGATGCCCGCCTGTTGCGCTACGACGGCCACAAGGTCGAGCAGTTCACCTTCCGCGACGGCGCCGCTGCGGAAGCCGCGCGGGCGGAACTGGCGCGTGCGGCCAACGGCATGCTCAAGGTCGCCGATGTCTCGCGCAAACAGCGCCAGCGTCGTCCTTCGCCGCCCTTCATCACCTCGACCCTGCAACAGGAAGCCGCGCGCAAGCTCGGCTTCGGCACCAGCCGCACCATGCGCCTGGCGCAGGGCCTGTATGAAGGTGTGCAGATCGGTGACGAAGGCTTGGTGGGATTGATCTCCTACATGCGTACCGATGCCGTGCATCTGGCCAACGACGCCATCGCCGAGTTGCGCGAAGTGATCGCGAACCGCTACGGCGCCAAGTCCTTGCCGGACTCACCGAACGTGTACAAGACCAAGTCGAAGAATGCGCAGGAAGCGCACGAAGCCATTCGCCCGACCTCGGCGCTGCGCACACCGGAGTCGGTGGCAAAGTACCTCAACCCGGACCAGCTCAAGCTGTACGAGTTGATCTGGAAGCGCACCGTCGCCTGCCAGATGGCGCCGGCGCTGATGGAAACGGTCGCCGTCGATCTCGCTGCCGGGTCGAAGCATGCCTTCCGCGCCACCGGCACGACGGTGATCGAACCTGGTTTCCTCGCCGTGTACGAGGAAGGCCGCGATCAGAAGACCGAGGAAGACGATGACGAAGGTCGCCGCCTGCCGCTGATGAAGGAGGGCGACAGCATTCCCTTGTCGCAGGTGCTCGCCGTCCAGCATTTCACCGAGCCGCCGCCACGCTATTCCGAGGCGTCGCTGGTCAAGACGCTTGAGGAATACGGCATCGGCCGGCCCTCGACGTATGCCAGCATCATCCAGACCCTGCTCGGGCGCGAGTACGTGATGCTCGACAACCGCCGCTTCCGGCCCACCGATGTCGGCCGCGTGGTGGCGAAGTTCCTGTCCAACCATTTCGCGCAGTACGTCGACTACGAGTTCACCGCACGCATGGAAGACGAGCTCGACGCGGTGTCACGCGGCGAGGAGGAATGGGTGCCGCTGCTGCGCAAGTTCTGGGGACCGTTCAAAGCCCAGGTCGCCGACAAGATGGAAACCGTGAGCCTCGACGAGGCCAAGCAGAACCGCGTGCTCGGCAATGATCCGGCGACCGGCAAGCCGATTTCCGTGCGCCTCGGCCGCTTCGGGCCGTTTGCGCAAATCGGCACCAAGGACGACGAGGACAAGCCGAAGTTCGCCTCGCTGCAGGCCGGCCAGAGTCTGCACACGATCACGCTTGAGGACGCGCTCGAACTGTTCAAGCTGCCGCGCATGCTCGGCCATGCCGCCGACGGCAAGGAAGTCAGCGCCGCGGTCGGGCGCTTCGGACCGTTCGTCAAGCACGGCAGCACCTATGCCTCAATCAAGACGCCGGAAAGTGCCTACACGATCGAGTTGCCGCGCGCGCTGCAGCTGATCGAAGAGAAGGAAGAGCAGATTCGCAACCGCATCATCATGAGTTTCGACGATGGCGCGATCGAAGTGCTGAACGGCAAGTACGGTCCCTACATCACCGATGGCGCCAAGAACGGCAGGATCCCGAAAGACCGCGATCCGAAGACCCTGACCCGCGAGGAATGCGTCGAATGGCTCGCCGCTGGCAAGCCGGTCAAGAAGAAGGCTGGTCGCTTCGGCCGCGCCGCGAAGAAAGCACCCGCCAAGAAGGCCGCGAAGAAGGTGGTTGCCGGCGAGGGCGCCACACCGATCAAGGCCGCTGCGAAGAAGGCTGCGGCAAAGAAGGCGCCGGCCAAAAAGGCTGCGGCCAAGAAGACCGCGAAGAGGGCGCCCGCCAAGAAGGTATCGGCCAAGAAGGTGGCTGTGAAGAAATCGGCCTGACCACGGCGGGGCGGCGCATGCCGCCGCTGCCGTATGATCGACGCCTCTCGGCCACGGCCCGCCCATGTTCGGTCTGGAAATCCTGCTCGCGCTGATCCTGAAGTTCTGGGCGGTCCTGTACGGGCTCGTCTACGGCGCGATCTCCAGCCTGCCGCGGCTGCACCGCTCGCTACTGGCGCGACAGCTTAAGGTCGAGTGGCATGACGCCGAGTTCCTGATCGTGCAGAGCCAGGGCCGCGACCTGCACATCGGCGATCTGACCGTAATCGTCCTGTGCGGCGGCCGCGGCGCCATCGCCTACCGCGAGCGCGACACCCTGCTGCTGCAGGGACAGACGCTGCGCATCGCGGTCGATCCCGAAGCCGATACGCTGGTCCTGCTCGGCAACATGCTCGACCTCGGTCGCGGCCGCGAAACCCGGCTCTATCGCCGCATCGAACGCGAACGCGGGGTGCTGCCGCCGTGAGTCGCATCTTCGCCTCCGCACTGCTCGGCCTGTCGCTATTGGCACTTGCCGGCTGCCTGCGACCCGACGCGCACCGCGGGCCGCGGCCGACGCAACCCCCGGTTGCGATCGCCTGCGCCGCAGGCGAAACCGCGATGCAGCGCTCGACGCTGTATTTCGGCGCCGCAATCCCGGGCTCGACCGACACCGTCGACGCCGTCGAATGGCAGCGATTCCTCGACAGCAGCGTGACTCCGAGATTCCCCGATGGCCTGACCTGGCTGGACGCCCGCGGCCAGTGGCGCGGCAAGGACGGTCGCGTGATCGGCGAACCCAGCCGCGTGCTGATCCTGCTGCACCCAGACGACGGCGAAACGCACACCGCCATCGACGCGATTCGCGCCGAGTACCAGCGCGCGTTCGCGCAGGAAGCAGTGCTGCATGAACACGCGAGCGTCTGCGCTGCCCTGTGAACGGCTGCGCCTGCGTCGAGAACCGCTACCGGCTCATTTCAGTCCGACGAGCATCCCGGCCTTCTGCATTTCTTCGACGAGCGCCGGTTCTTCCACCGAATAGACGCCGCGCGCGGCACGCCACACCAGCTTCTTTTCCTGCAGCGCCGTGAGCGCGGCCTGGACGCCCGGCACATCGGCTCGGGCGTCGGATTCGGACACACCAGCGAGCAGCAAGGCGCGCCGATACTGTTCGAGGGTCTTTGCCTCGAACGGCGCGTAGTCCGCGCCAGCCGCCGCCATCACGCGCAGCACCGCCGCCTGTATCGGCGTCAGCCTGTGCACCACTTTCATCAACTCGGCATTCATCACCTCGATCTGGGCCCGCACCTCGACGGCGAAGCGGGACGCGCCATCGCCCGGATCGAGCGAGAAGTCGAAGCGAAACACGTCTGCGGCCGCGTACACCACTTCCGGGCGATGTCCGGCCAGCTCGAACAGCTGCATCACTTCTTTCGGGTCCAGCCGGAACGGAAGATCGACGTGTACGCAAAACCAGCTCACGAAGTCTGCGCCCAATGGTGGAAAGCTGACCATCGGTGCACCGAAGAACGCTTGATCCTTGCCGTTGCGCAGCATCGCCAGCTTGTCGCGATTGGAGCCGGTGCACACAAGCCGCAAGCCATGGTGAGCGGAACCATTGAGCTCGTCGCGGGCCGCCTTCAACGCGAACATCGCCTCGCTACCTTCCTGCGTCGTGATCGCATGCTGAGCTTCATCGATGATCAGGACGATGATCTGGCCGGTGTCGTCAGAGAGGGCAGCCAACGCATCCGCAAGCGAGACGTCTCGGTCCAGTCCGACGCGATCCAGATCGAACTGCGCGCCGCCCACAGTCACACGCCCCAGGCCCGCGCGCTTCGCCAGCCGCTGCACCACGCCGGCGCGCTCGGCAAGTGCGGCGCGCACGGCGCCAACGATCACTTCGCCGGGGTTGGCTGCGGGGTTGGCCCACAGATCGACGTAGAGCACCAAGGCGCCCGCGCGCTCGAGCGCGGGGCGCAGGTCTTCGCGCAGGAACGTGGACTTGCCGGTTCGCCGCGGCGCGGCGAGGAACACGCCCGACGCGGCAGCGCTGCCGACCGCCACATTCAAGATCTTGTCGGCGAGCGAACGCGCCAACTCCGGTCGGAAAAACACATTGCCGCGATCCTGAGATGCCATTACGCGCTTCGTTTATAGCGAATTATGGCCTTTTATAGTCGATTATAGCTGTGGGCGCGAGTGCCGCCCCAGGGCCGACCGCCAGCGCGCTCAGATCCCATGCTGCGCACGCACGCTCTGGATGCGCTCGCGCACCTTCGGTTGCAGCGACTTCGAGGATTCGGCGCGGTCGAAGATCGACTTGAGCACGCGCTTTTCGTCGTCATCGACCACCTTGTCGCGCAACGCGAGGCCGAGCAGGAAGTTGAGTTCGCTCTCGTCGAGGGTGCCGTCGTCGGCGAAGACCTTGATCGCGCTCCAGGCGATTTCGGTGTAGCTCTTGGGCTGGATCGGGCTCATGCGGCTTGCTCCGTAGGGGGAATGCCGACGCTAGCAACGGCGCGGTCGATCCGACAACTCCAATGCGCGTTCGGCGATTCGCACCTGCATGGTGCCAATTGCCCCGTATTCGAGCACAGTGCCCGGCAGCTTGTCCGACCGCACTGCCAAGCCATTGATTGGTAACGCCTGCGGCTTTGGCACGCCGATTGCGCGAGCAAGCGCACCTCAACCCAACGGAGTGCTGCGATGTCGGTCGAAAACGTGCTGAAGATGATCAAGGACCACGAGGTCGAATTCGTCGACCTGCGTTTTGCCGACATGCTCGGCAAGCAGCACCACGTGACCTTCCCGGCCCACGCCATCGATGCCAGCACCTTCGAGGACGGCAAGATGTTCGACGGCTCCTCGATCGCCGGCTGGAAGGGCATCAACGAGTCCGACATGGTGCTGATGCCGGACGCAGCCACCGCCGTGCTCGACCCGTTCACCGAACACGCCACCCTGATCCTGGTCTGCGATGTGCTCGAGCCGAGCACGATGCAGGCCTACTCGCGCGACCCGCGCACCACCGCCAAGCGCGCCGAAGCTTTCCTGAAATCCTCGGGCATCGCCGACACCGCGTTCTTCGGACCGGAGCCGGAGTTCTTCATCTTCGACAGCGTGCGCTTCCGCAACGACATGAACGCCACCGGCTTCGAGATCGAGTCGGAAGAAGCGGCGTGGAGTTCCAACAAGAAGTTCGAGGGCGGCAATACCGGTCATCGTCCGAGCGTGAAGGGCGGCTATTTCCCGGTCGCGCCGGTCGACTCGCTGAACGACATCCGCGGCGAGATGTGCAAGGTGCTCGAAGCGATGGGCCAGACCGTGGAAGTGCACCATCACGAGGTCGCGAATGCGGGCCAGTGCGAGATCGGCGTCAAGTTCAACACCATGGTCGCCAAGGCCGATGAGCTGATGAACATGAAGTACGTGGTCAAGAACGTCGCCCACCGCAACGGCAAGACCGCGACCTTCATGCCCAAGCCGATCGTCGGCGACAACGGCTCGGGCATGCACGTTCACCAGTCGCTCGCCAAGGGCGGCCAAAACCTGTTCGCTGGCGACGGCTACGGCGGCCTGTCGCAGCTGGCGCTGTGGTACATCGGTGGTGTCTTCAAGCACGCGCGCGCGATCAACGCCTTCACCAACTCGACCACCAACAGCTACAAGCGCCTGGTGCCGGGTTTCGAGGCGCCGGTGATGCTCGCGTATTCGGCGCGCAATCGTTCGGCCTCGTGCCGCATTCCGTGGGTGTCGAGCCCGAAGGCGCGCCGCATCGAGATCCGCTTCCCGGACCCGGTGAACTCGGGCTACCTCACCTTCGCCGCGCTGATGATGGCTGGCCTCGACGGCATCCGGAACAAGATCGACCCGGGCGCACCGAGCGACAAGGACCTGTACGACCTGCCGCCGGAAGAAGCCAAGGACATCCCGACCGTCTGCCACTCGCTGGACCAGGCGCTCGATGCCCTCGATGCCGACCGCGAGTTCCTGAAAGCCGGCGGCGTGTTCAGCGACGACATGATCGACGCCTACATCGAACTGAAGATGCAGGAAGTCACCAAGTTCCGCGCCGCGACCCACCCGCTCGAGTTCCAGCTGTACTACTCGATCTGAGCCCGACGCATCACCCGCAGTAAACCAACGCCCGGCCCAAAGCCGGGCGTTTGCCTGCATGCTTCCTTGACCAGTGCTCGACCCACAGCGCACCATCGGCCCGCCCAGCGGGAGTGGCGCGATGAACGTCACAAGCCGGTTCTTGCTCAGCCAGCATCTGGCACGCCTCGGGGAAGTCAACACTCCTGACTGTGCAGCACACTCCGCCCGGGAACTCTGCGGGCTGAGCCGAACCCGCTATCGGCAGCCCGAGCTTCGCCAAGATCTCGAAGCTCTCCAAGACTGCCGCAAGACTTTCAGAGAATGGACAGCATGACGACCTTCGATAGCACCAAAGCGTCGCTCAGCGATCTGCTCCGGGAGATCAAGGAAGGCAAGATTCAGCTCCCCGATTTCCAGCGCGGCTGGGTTTGGGACGACGACCACATCCGTGACCTGCTGGTCAGTATCGCGAGGTCGTTTCCTATCGGCGCAGTGATGCTGCTGGAGGCGGGCGGCGAAGTGCGCTTCGAGACCCGGCCGGTAGAAGGGCTGGAAGACTTGGTACCCAAGAGCCGAGTGCCGGAGAAGCTGATCCTTGATGGGCAGCAGCGGCTTACGACGCTGACGCAAGCGCTTTCACTGAGCGAGCCGGTACAAACGCGCACGGCGAAGGGCAAGCGAATCAGGCGGCACTATTACTTTGATATCCGCAAGGCAGTAGATGCTCCGCACGCGCTGGACGAAGCTATCGTGGGTGTCGACGAGAACCGCCAGCTCCGAGGCAACTTCGGTCGCGACTTGGAACTGAACCTGTCGACGACGGAGCTGGAGTGCCAGCAGCTTTTTTTTCCCTGCAGCCAGATTCTGCAATCGGACAACTGGGAGGCCACCTTGCATCAGGTCGCCCCAGAGCAATTTGGACGCTACATGGCATTCCGAAACCAGGTGCTGGCCCCGTTTCGGGGCTACCACCTGCCGGTCATTCTGCTGAAGAAGGAGACCTCGAAAGAAGCTGTGTGCCTCGTCTTCGAGAAGGTCAACACCGGTGGCGTGCAACTCTCTGTGTTCGAGCTGATTACCGCCAGCTACGCCGCCGACGGCTACAACCTCCGTGACGACTGGTTCGGCTCCAAGCTCCGCAAGGTCGAGTCTCGAAAGGATCGACTGGAGCAGGACCCGCTGCTCAAAGACATCGAAGCCACTGAGTTTCTGCAGGCCATCAGCCTTCTGCACACCTCCGAGATTCGGCAGGCGGATGTTGCCGCCGGCAAGAGCGGAAAGCAGGTTCGGCCCGTCAGTGCCAAGCGTGCCGACGTGCTGCAGTTGCCGCTCAGTGCATGGGAGAAATGGGCTGCGGATCTGGAGGCAGGATTTCGCCTGGCCGGGAGGTTCCTGAAGAAGGAGCGCTTCTACAGCCGACGAGAACTGCCCTACAGCACGCAGTTGGTTCCGCTGGCAGCCCTGCTGACGCGGCTGCAGGAGCACTGGCTGGAACCGCGCATCTACGACAAGCTCGCGCGCTGGTACTGGTCGGGCGTGCTGGGCGAGCTCTACGGCGGCGCCGTCGAAACGCGCATGGCGAACGACTACGAGGAAGTGCTGCGCTGGATCGATGAGGAAGGGGCGCTGCCGCGGACGGTACGCGACGCGAACTTCCAACCCGGTCGGTTCGATTCCCTGCGCTCCCGCCTGAGTGCCGCTTACAAGGGCATCAATGTGCTGGTGCTCCGTGAAGGCGCCAAGGACTGGTTCTGGAAGGCCAGCATCCAGGAGCTGGATGCCGACGAGATCGCGCTCGATATCCACCATATCTTCCCGCGTGACTGGTGCGAAAAGCAGGGCATCAGCAAGGACCAGTACGACAGCATCCTTAACAAGACACCGATCTCGTACAAGGCCAACCGCAAGGTTGGAGGCGAGGCACCATCGCGTTATCTGCCAAGGATTCAGGGCGAGAAGCAGGTTGCCCTGCAGGACGCCGAGATGGACCTCCTGCTGAGCAGCCATGCCCTGTCGCCGGCGCTGCTTAGGCAAGACGCCTTCGTCGAGTTCCTTGAAGATCGACGCCAGCGTCTGAGTAGGCTCGTTGAGCAGGCGATGGGCAAGCTAGTCAGTCAGGTGGCCGAGGCTTCCGACTATGGTGACGACTGAAGACACCCACTCATGACCCAATCGCCCCCATTCCAGCTCACCCACGTCATGCTCAGTCGCGTTGCCGAGATCGCGGAGCTGGTGGCCACGTGGAACGCGGCGAACCCTGCGGCCTTGTTGCCGCAGTTGCGGCGCGGCAATCGCATTCGCAGCATCCAGGCTTCGCTGGCGATCGAACAGAACACGCTGTCGGTCGAGCAGGTGACCGCCGTGCTGGCCGGCAAGCCGGTGCTGGGCACGCCGCGCGAGATCCAGGAAGTGCTCAATGCCTTCGCGGCCTACGAGGCGATGGCGGACTGGCAGCCCACGCGTCTGGACGATCTGCTGGACGCGCACGAGCGCCTGATGCGCGGACTGGTCGAAGACTCGGGACGCTTGCGCACCGGTGGTGTCGGCATCTATCAGGGCCAGCAGGTCGTGCACATGGCACCGCCGGCCAGTCGCGTGCCCGCGCTGATGCAGGGCCTGCTGGATTGGCTTGCCAACACGGCCGCCCATCCGCTGATCGCCTCCTGCGCGTTCCACTACGAACTGGAGTTCATCCATCCCTTCAGCGACGGCAATGGGCGCATCGGGCGGCTCTGGCAGACGCTGATCCTGAGCCGCTGGCAGCCGGTGCTGGCCTTCCTGCCGGTCGAGAGCGTGATCAAGCGCCGTCAGGCCGATTACTACCGAATGCTGGGCGAATCCGATCAAGCCGGCGACTGCGGCGGGTTCATCGCATTCCTGCTGGATGCCATCTTCGAGGCCTTAAAACAAGCGATCGGTGCCTCGCTGGCCAGCACCGTCGATTCGGTCACGCCGGTAGAAACGCCGGTAGAAACGCCGGTGGTTGGACGGCCCAAGACGCCCGAGCGCATCTTGGCGGTCTTGGCTACCCGTCCAACCTGCACGCTGGCCGAAGTGGCCGCGAGCATGGGCAAATCGGTGCGCGCGGTGGAACGCGCGGTGGCGCGCCTGCAGCAGCAGGGACGGCTCCGCTTTGTTGGGCCACGCAAGGGCGGGCGCTGGGAGGTGCAGGAATGACCTGTACCCATGTCGGCAAGCGCGAAGCACTCCTGCCGCGATGTCGCTAAGCGAGTCGCTGCCGTTGCTGGATGCCTTGAGCCTGCCGATGCTGCTGGTCGACGGCTCTCGCCGCATCGTCGCGCCGAATGCGGCGTTCTGTGCGTGGACCGGGGCGGGGGCGCGGCGCTGGAGTGGCATCGCGGTGCGCGAACTGGGCGGCATCGGTCAGGCGCTGGACGCTGCGCTGGCGCGTTGCGCGGCGGAACGGCAGACGCAGCGGCTGGCGAATGCGCTGTTCCAGCCGAAACCGGATCTGGAGCTGCGCGCGGACATCGTTTGCAGCGCGGTCGCGAACGGCGACATCGCGTTCTTGATCGAGTGGCACCGCGCCGCCGACCTGCCCGAGGCCGAGCGTGCCGCGGCGTTGCCGAGTGCGCTCGCGGCGACGCTGAAAGGCCTCGCGCACGAGGTGCGCAATCCGCTCGCCGGGCTGCGCGGCGCAGCGCAGTTGCTGGCGCGGCGCGTGCATGATGCCGACGCGCGCCGCTACATCGAGGTGATCGACGCCGAGACCCAGCGCCTGGCCGAGTTGGTCGAGCGTCTTCTCGATCCGCATCCCAGCCGGCCATTCGCGGCGCTGAACATCCACGACGTGCTGGAACGCGTGCGCGCGCTGGCCGAAGCCGATGCCGGATGGAGCGCTCGCATCACCCGCGATTACGACCCGAGCCTGCCCGAGTTGCTCGGCGATCGCGATCGGCTGATCCAGGCGATGTTGAACCTGGTGCGCAACGCACTCGAGGCCGGCGCCAATGAAGTGCGCCTGCGCACTCGCGCCGAGCACGGCGTGCCGATCGGCGACGCCACGCACAAGCTGGCGTTGCGCGTCGACGTGATCGACGATGGCCGTGGCATCCCCGAGGCGCTGGCACCACGCGTGCTGCTGCCGCTGGTGTCCGGACGCGCCGAGGGCAGCGGGCTGGGCCTGGCGCTGGCCCAGGAGATCGCGCGCGAGCATGGCGGCGGCCTTGGCTTCCTCAGTCGCCCGGGCCATACCGTATTCACGCTGCTGCTGCCCTATGAGCGCGATACCGGCGACAATGGCGCATGAGTGAGATCTGGATTCTCGACGACGACCGCTCGGTGCGCTTCGTGCTCGCCGAGTCGATGCGCGACGCCGGCTACACGGTGCGCGACTTCGACAACGCGCGCGCCGCGCTGTCGGTGCTGGCGCACGCCACGCCCGATGTCGTGTTCACCGACGTGCGCATGCCCGGCACCGACGGCTTCCAGTTCCTGGAGATGCTCAAGCGCACGAAGCCGGAGGTGCCGGTGATCGTGATGAGCGCTTACACCGACATCGCCAGCACCAGTGCGGCGTTTCGCGGCGGCGCCTTCGACTTCCTGCCCAAGCCCTTCGATCTCGACGCCGCGACCCGGCTCGCGCAACGCGCGCTTGCCGGCACCGCGGCGAGTTCGGAACCACCACCCGCCACCACCGAGGGGTTGTCGCTGCTGGGCGAGTCGCAGCCGATGCGCGAACTGTTTCGCGCCATCGGTCGCGTCGCCGGCACGCCGCTGAACGTGCTGATCACTGGCGAGACCGGCACCGGCAAGGAACTGGTGGCGCGCGCCCTGCACCAGCACTCGCTGCGCGCGCGCGGCCCGTTCGTGGCGCTGAACACCGCCGCGATTCCGACCGAACTGCTTGAATCGGAATTGTTCGGGCACGAGGCTGGCGCCTTCACCGGCGCGCACAAGCGCCACATCGGTCGCTTCGAACAGGCGCAGGGCGGCACGCTGTTTCTCGATGAAATCGGCGACATGCCGATCGCATTGCAGACGCGCTTACTGCGCGTGCTTGCCGAAGGCGAGTTCTATCGGGTCGGCGGCCGCGAACTGATCCGCGTCGACGTGCGCGTGGTCGCGGCCACGCATCAGGACCTCGAAGTGCGCGTCGCCAATGGCGAGTTCCGCGCCGACCTGCTGCATCGCCTCGACGTCGTGCGCCTCGACATCCCACCGCTGCGCGCGCGTCGCGACGACATCCCGCTGCTGGCGCAGAACTTCCTCGACCGCGCCACGCGCGAGGCGCGGGTCGAGCCGAAGCGCTTCAGCGCACAAGCCCTGCAACGCGTTCAGGCGCACGACTGGCCGGGCAATGTGCGCCAGCTCGAGAACCTGTGCCGACGCCTGGCGGTGATCACCGCGGGGCGCGAGATCGGGGTGCACGAGTTGCCGGCGTTCCTGACCGATCCGCAGATTGCGGCGATCGCGGCCGGAGGCCGCTCCCACAGTGCCGAAGACGTTGTGGCAGCGGCCTGTGGCCGCGATACCGACTGGCCGCAAGCCCTGCGCCACGCCATCCAGCGCTCGCTGCGCGATGGTCGTGCCGGCGTGTTCGACGAAGCGCGCGAACTGTTCGACAAGACTCTGCTCGAAGCCGCGCTTGAACTCACCCGCGGCCACCGCGTCGAAGCCGCGAAACTGCTCGGCATCGGCCGCAACACCATCACCCGCAAGCTCGGCAGCTCGCGTGGGCGGTGCGGGTGAGGTCGGTGGCGGCATGAATCGCGCCGTACACGGCGCTCCTACATCGCGTTGTAGGAGCACCGCGTGCGCTGCGATGGTTACGCCGACACCGCCAGGCTTTCGCGGTGGTAGATGCGTGCGGTGATGGCTGCGGCGATGCCGGCAATCAGCAGACCGCTGGCCGCCAGCGTCAGCCACTCCATCGAACCGATGCTCTCGGCGCGCACCAGTTTCATGATCGCGTGGTGCTGCGCCAGCAGCGGCACCGCAAACATCCACAGCTGCGTCTTCACCGGCACCACCATCATGATCATTGACGGAATCGCCGGGATGATGGTGAACATGCCGAGCCAGCTCTGCGCCTCGCGGTAGCTCTTTGAATTTGCCGCGATCAGCGTCTGCAGCGACGAGGCCAGCAGCACCACCGGCCCCAGCGCCGCCAGCATCTGCAGGAACACCAGCGGCCCGAAATTGAACTTCAGCCCGAGCTTGGCCAGTGGCAATTGCGGCAGCACGAGGGCGAAGGCGATCAGGGTCAGCAGCAGCGAGGTGATGGCGAAGGCCGAGGTCGCCGCGAGCTTGCCGAGCATGATCTGGCCGCGCGGCACCGGCGTCGCCAGCAGCGGCTCCAGCGACTGGCGCTCGCGCTCGCCCGCAGTCGTGTCGATGGCCAGGTACATGCCGCTCATGAACGCACCCATGATCAGCACGTACGGCAACATCATCAGGATCATCGCGCCACGCGCGACCTCGGAGGCCTGGTCGCGCTCGACCACGGCCAGCGGATGCGTGATCTGCGGACTGATGCCGCGCGCCACCAGGCGCAAGGCCGAGACCTGCCGGCCGTAGGCCTTGAGCGCATCCTCGACGCGACGCGTCGCGCCGCCGGTGTCCTGGCGCGAGGAGTCGAAGAGCATCTCGAGCTCGGCCGGCTTGCCCTCGGCCCAGGACTCGGCGAAGTCCTCGCCGATGCGCAGCACGACTTCCTTGTCCTGGTCGCGGATCGCCGCCTCCGGGTCCTTCGGCGCCGGTTCGATCTTGAGGTTGCGCGTGGCCAGGAACGCGACCAGATTCGGTGCCCGCTCCGCCCCCACCACCGGCAGGTCGAGCGGCTTTTCGGCGCGACTCTGTTCGCGCGTCAAAACGGTCGAGAGGATGATCGCCATGATCAGCGGTCCAAGTATCGGGCCGAGGATCAGCGCGTTGATGACGGTCTTGCGGTCGCGCAGGTTTTCCAGCACTTCCTTGCGGAAGATGGTCCAGATTGGGTTCTTCATCCGAACAGCCCCTCGTCGGTTCCGATCGCCTTCACGAAGGCGTCTTCGAGATTCGCTTCGCCAGTCTGCGCACGCAGCGCGTCCGGCGAACCCTGCGCCACCACCTTGCCCTTGGCGATCACGATGATGTGATCGCACAGCGCCGCCACCTCCTGCATGATGTGCGAGGAGAACAACACGCAGCGGCCCTCGTCGCGCAGGTTCTTGAGGAAGCCGCGCATGGCGCGCGTGGACATCACGTCGAGGCCATTGGTGGGCTCGTCCAGGATCACGTTCTTCGGGTCGTGGATCAGCGCACGTGCGATCGCGGTCTTCACCCGCTGCCCCTGCGAGAAGCCTTCGGTGCGGCGATCGGCGATGTCGTGCATGCCGAGCGCCTGGATCAGCGCGTTGCTGCGGGCATCGGTCAGCGCGCCGTCCATGCCGTGCAGGTCGGCGAAATAGCGGATGTTCTCGCGGGCCGTCAGACGCTTGTACAAACCGCGCGAGTCCGGCAGCACGCCGAGGCGACGCCGCACCTCAACAGTCTCGGTCTGCGCATCGAGCGCATCCACCAGCACATGGCCGTGGTCGGGCTTCATCAGCGTGTACAGCATGCGCAGCGTGGTCGTCTTGCCGGCGCCGTTCGGGCCGAGCAGGCCGGTGATCTTGCCGTCCTCGGCGCTGAAGCTGACGCCATCGACGGCCTTCACCGCGCCGAAGGCTTTGTGCAAATCACGAACTTCGATCATGGCTCAGGGACCCCAGCCGTTGGCGTTCAGGAAGGCCGGGATCGCCGGCATCACGTCCAGGCAACTGGCGTCGAGCGCCTTGGCCTCGTTCTTGTCGATGAACTCGGCGGCGAGCTTGGGCATGCAGCCGGCGGTCAGCACGATGTGGCCGCGCCCGCGCACCACCAGATGACGGCCGTTGCGATAACCCTTCGCGGTTTCCTCGCCGTAGCGCGGCGGCGTCACCGGATCGAATTCGCCGGACATCAGCAGTACCGGCACGTCGCTGCTCAGCGGGTCGTGGAAGTTGTCGGGTCGCACGCCCTTCGGCCAGGCGCCGCACTGCGCCTGCATCATTTCGATCATCTCGGTGCCGAGCAGGCTGTCGGCATCGTCCGGGTCGAGCACGAAGCGGCCTGCGTCCTCGCTGCAGATCACGCTCAGCTGCATGCCGTGCATGATCGACTCGCCGAGTTCGCCGGTGGCCATGTCCGACTGAGCCATCAGCGTCTCGAAACGCCCTGCGGCCGCCTCGTTCAGCGCGTGCGGCAGCAATGCGGCGGCTTCGGGCGCGTAGGCGAACAGGCGCACCGTCGATGCCAGGTGCCCGAACGCGAAGTCCTGATCGCGCAAGTCCCAGGTCGCCGGGTCGCGGTAGCGCACCGGCTTGGCTGCGCTGCGCAGCTGCAGCTTGAGCCGCGACAGGTCCTCGGCGGGGTCGCCAAATGCGGCGAAGCAGGCCTTGTCCTCGCGACAGCGCCGGAAGATCGAGGCCAGCGCCGTTTCGAGATTCTTGGCGTGGTCGTTGCCCAGCGCGAGCGTTGGCGGCACCACGCCGTCGAGGATCATGCTGCGCACGCTGTCCGGGTGGTAGCGCAGGAAGGTCTGCGCGGCGCGGGTGCCATAGGAGCCTCCGACCAGGTTCACCTTGGGTGCGCCAAGCGCCTTGCGCACCGCCTCGAAGTCGGAGACCGCCACCGTGGTCGTGTACTGGCGCGGGTCGGCGCTGCCGGCGAGTTCGTGCGCACACTTCGCGGCGAAGTCGCGCTGGGCATCCGGGCTGTCGCCGGATTCGTCGCCGAACGCGCTCTTGTCGCCCTCGCCCTTGCACACCAGCTTGTTCGAACCGCCGGTACCGCGCTGGTCGATCAGCACGATATGGCGCTTCTCGCGCATGCGCTCGAAGCCGGCGGCAATCGCCGGAAAACTGTCGAGCGCCGATTGCCCCGGTCCACCGGCGAGGAAAAACACCGGATCCGGCTCGGGTTCCGCGGCGCGTGCCGGCACCAGGCCGATGCGCAGCGGGATCTTGCGGCCATCCGCTTCGGCCGGATTCTCCGGCACATCCAGCGTCGCGCACAGGCCGCCCATCACTTCGCCCGCCATGGCGTTCTTCAGGTCGCAGTCGCGGAAGGTCAGCGACCCTACCTTGCGCTCCGCGGCCACTGCCGGCGCCATCATCGCGGCCGCGACCACTGCTGTCGCCACCACCTGTTGCCACTGTTTCATCGCCATCCTCCGTACGCGAGGCGTGCATCCTAGAGGAGTGGCCGGGAATTGCCACGATCTGATGGTCACGATGCCGGCCGTGGCAGAATCCGGCGCCGATGCCAGCGCCCGAGATGTTCCACCGCAATCGTCCACTGCTGCTGTTCGTTGCGCTGGCCAGCGTGCTCGTGGCGGCGCTGGCGTCGATTCCGGGCTATTTCAGCGCCGATGAATTGCAGTGGCTGGCGCGGGCGCGCTCGGCACCGACGCTGGCGACACTGCCGTGGGTTCCGTTCACCGATTTGAGCCCGTTCCAGTATCGACCGCTCACCTTCAACCTGTGGCTGCTGCTGGCCCACCTCGGTGGCGAGCGGCCCTGGATTCCGCACACGGTGTTCGCGTTCGCGACGGTAGCCATCGCGCTGCTGTTGCGGCAGCTGTTGCTCGCATTCGGGGTGCAGTCGTCGCGGGCATGGCGTGGCGCGATGCTGTTCCTGTTGTTGCCGACGACGGTGTTCAGCGCCGGCTGGGTCGGCACCCTGGCCGACCTGCTGGTCGCGGCGATTGCGCTGGCTGCGATGCTGCTGGCCAGCCATGCGCGCGCACGCCCGATGGCGCTGGCAGTACACGCAGTGATCGCGTTGCTGTCCACCGCGGCGGCCTTGCTGGCCAAGGAGTCGGCGCTGGTGCTGCCGCTGGCATGGTTGCTCTACGCCGTCGCCAGCGGCGCGCGCCGCGAAGGGATCGTCGCCGCTGGCGCTGCCAGCGTCGCGGTGGCGGCGTACCTGCTGCTGCGCATGGATCCCTTGCTGCATCCGCCGAACCCCGATCCCTACTACGCCTGGCAGCTGTCGTACCTGCCGCAACGCGCGCTCGACTACCTGCTGTTCCCGCTGCTGCCGAGCGTCGAGGAGGCGCACACGGTGGCGCTGCGCAGCAGCGCGACGCAACTCGGTGCCGGCTTGCCGTTGCTGCTCTGGTGGCGCGACTGCTGGCAACGCGCGCGCTGGCGCGGCCTGGCGCTGACCGCCGCGAGCCTGGCCCTGATCGGACCGGCGCTGCTGCTGCCGAAGGCTTCGGCGCACTTCGCCCTGCTTGCCGGCCTCGCGCTCGCCGCCGGGTCGGCCCTGCTCGCCCCCGCGTCCGCGCGAAGCGCGCGCTGGCTGCATCCGCTGCTCCTGCTGCTGTTGTGCTGGCACGATGTGAACCTGCTGCTTCGATTCCATCGCGATGCCGCGGTCCAGACCGCTTTGCTCGACGACGCGGCTCGCACCACGGCCACGCCTGCAGGCACGCACTCGCTGCGACTGCACGCCGGTAGCGCAAGCGTCGCGCACGTGCTGGCGCGCAGCGCGTCGGTTCCGTCCTGGCGCGGCCAGCCCTTGCGGCTGCACGTGGTCGCTGGCGAACCCGCGCGTTCCGGTGATTTCGTGGTGCAGGCCGACGGCCGCCTGCGGCCCGCAACCGGACGCTGAGGCCTCAACGCGCGCTCAGGTATTTCTCGCGCCGGATCGCCGGCACCGGCAAGCCGCAGGCCTTCAGCGCCTCGAAGCCGGCGTCGACCATGTCCGGGTTGCCGCACAGGTAGGCAATGTCGCGTGCCGGATCGGGCGCGAGTTCGGCGAAGGCATGCTGCACATGGCCGTGGCGGTCTTCGCGTCCGGGCTGAAGCCGTGGCTCGCGCGACAGGCATGGCAGGTAGCGAAACCAGGGATGCGCGGCGGCGAAGGCATCGAACTCGTGTGCGTACAGCAGTTCGGCGCCGGCGCGCGCACCCTGCAGCAGCACGACCTCGATCCCGCGCTCGCCATGCAGCCGTTCCAGCTCGGGCAACATCGCGCGATAGGGCGTGACCCCGGTACCGGTCGCGACCAGCAGGTAGCGTGCATTGCGGTCGGCCGTGGCCAGCACGAAGCGGCCGTATGGCCCGCTCGCTTGCACGATTTCCCCTGGTGCGAGTGCGCTCAAGCGCTGCGTGGCGGCGCCACCCTCGACGTAGGACACCGCGATCACGATCAACCCTCCGGCGTTGGCCGCAGCGCCGGCAACGGTTGCGATCGAGTAGCTGCGCTTGAACGTGACCCCATCGGCGCCGCCGAAATGCAGTTGCAGGAACTGTCCGGCAATGAATGCGCCCGCCGCGCCGTCGACGCGCTCGAACGCAAGCTCGCGCACGCGTGGTGCCAGCATGCGCGCGTGCGCCAGCCGCAAATCGAATGTCTGGCTCATGCGCCGCCTCCGTCGAGGCCGGCATTCTATGCGCTGTGCTAGCCTCGCGCGCCGATTTCCGGAGCGGTGCATGACCGAACTGGCGCTTTCCATCCGCGGCCTGCGGAAGACCTACGACAATGGCGTGACCGCGCTCGCCGGCATCGACCTCGATGTCGCCGCCGGCGACTTCTTCGCGCTGCTCGGCCCGAACGGCGCCGGCAAGTCGACCAGCATCGGCATCATCACCTCCTTGGTGAACCGCACCGATGGCAGTGTGCGGGTGTTCGGCCATGACCTCGGTAGCCAGCGCGAGGCAGCGCTGTCCTGCGTCGGCGTGGTGCCGCAGGAAATCAACTTCAACCAGTTCGAGAAGCCGTTCGACATCGTCAGCAACCAGGCCGGCTTCTACGGCCTGCCACGCAAACTCGCGCGCGAGCGCGCCGAGAAATACCTGCGCCAACTGTCGCTGTGGGACAAGGCGCAGGTCGCCGCGCGCACCCTCTCCGGCGGCATGAAGCGACGACTGATGATCGCGCGCGCCATGGTGCACGAGCCGCGCCTGCTGATCCTCGACGAGCCAACTGCGGGCGTCGACATCGAGATCCGGCGCTCGATGTGGCAGTTCGTGCAGGGCATCAACGCCGCCGGCACCACGGTGATCCTGACCACGCACTATCTGGAGGAAGCCGAGAGTCTGTGCCGCAACATCGCGATCATCGATCGCGGTCGCATCGTCGAGCACACTTCGATGAAGGCGCTGCTGGCGAAGCTCGACCGCGAGACCTTCGTGCTCGATCTGGTGGACAGCATGGACACGGCGCCGACGGTGAGCGGCGCGGTGCAATTGCGCCGCATCGATGCGACCACGCTCGAGGCCGACGTGCCGCGCGACACCACGCTGAACGAGCTGTTCGCGGAACTCGACCGGGGCGGCATCCGCGTGCGTTCGCTGCGCAACAAGGCGAACCGGCTGGAGGAACTGTTCCTCGGCCTGGTCGAACGCGGCAACGGAGCTGCACCATGAACGCTGCCGGCAACTGGGAGGCGCTGAAGACCATCGTGTTCCGCGAGGTGCATCGCATCCTGCGCATCTGGGGCCAGACGCTGGTGCCGCCGGCGATCACGATGACGCTGTACTTCGCGATCTTTGGCAAGCTGATCGGCTCGCGCATCGGCGAGATGGGCGGCATGCGCTACATCGACTTCATCGTGCCCGGCCTGATCATGATGGCGGTGATCCAGAACAGCTACGGCAACATCGTTTCCAGCTTCTTCGGCGCCAAGTTCCAGCGCTTCATCGAGGAGCTGCTGGTCAGCCCGACTCCGAACTGGGTGATCCTGCTCGGCTACACGCTGGGCGCGGTGGCGCGCGGACTGATGGTCGGGGCGATCGTGCTGGTGGTAGCGATGTGCTTCACCCGCATCCAGGTGCAGCATCCGCTGATCACCCTCGTCACGCTGTTGCTGACTTCGGTGATGTTCGCGTTCGCCGGTTTCATCAACGCCATCCATGCCAAGAAGTTCGACGACATCGCGATCGTGCCGACCTTCATCCTGACCCCGCTCACCTACCTCGGCGGCGTGTTCTACAGCGTCGCGCTACTGCCGCCGTTCTGGCAGCGCGCATCCGAGCTGAATCCGATCCTGTACACGGTAAACGCCTTCCGCTACGGCCTGCTTGGCGTCAGCGACGTGCCGCTCGCCAGCGCGTTCGCGGTGATGCTCGGCTTCACCGTAGCTCTGGGCGCCATCTCGATGCACCTGCTGGTCAAGGGCAAGGGTTTACGCGCGTAGCCACGAGCGCCGATAATCGCCGGCGCAGCGTGCGCTCGGGGGCGGCGGACGGTGCATCTCCCACCTTCCATCGGGGTACCCATGTCCAAAATCGCGTTTTCCGCGGCGCTCGCCGCGTTGCTGGCGTTCGGTTCCGCAACGGCCTCGGCCCAGGAGTCGGAGGCCGATCCGGCCGAGCTCGTGCGCCAGTTCAACGCTTCGCTGCAGTACCAGACCGGAGACGTGCCGGTGGCGGCCGCACACGCCACGCTGCATCTCGACGGCGGCTTCCGCTACCTGTCGCCCGCCGATACCCGCCGCGTGCTCGAGGAACTGTGGGGCAATCCCCCGGATGAGGACGTGCTCGGCATGCTGGTGCCGGGCGGTATCGAAATCACCGACGACAACAGCTGGGCGGTGGTGTTGTCGTATTCCGACGACGGCTTCGTCTCCGATGAAGAAGCGGCGAAGATCGACTACACCGAGATGCTGAAGACCATGCAGGAAGAGACCGCGGCCGCCAACGACGAGCGCGAGAAGGCCGGCTACGGCCGCGTCGATCTGGTCGGCTGGGCCAGCCCGCCGCGCTACGATGCCGAGCAAAAGAAGCTGCATTGGGCCAAGGAACTCAGCTTCTCCGGTGCCGACACGCACACGGTGAACTACGACATCCGAGCGCTCGGCCGTGGCGGTTACCTGAGCATGAACGCGGTCGGCGGCATGGGCGATCTGGCGAATATTCAGCAGGGCATGCAGCGGGTGTTGCACATGGTCGAATTCGATAGCGGCCATCGTTATGCGGACTTCGACGAAAGTACCGACAAGGTCGCCGGCTACGGTCTGGCGGCACTGGTCGCCGGCGCTGCAGCAAGCAAGATGGGTCTGTTCGCCAAGCTCGGCGTGCTGCTGCTCAGCCTGAAGAAGTTCGCGGTGCTGATCCTGGTCGGAGTGGCCGCCTTGCTGAAGAAGTTCTTTGGCAAGAAGGACGAGCAGGCGGGCTGAGCCGGCGCGCTCAGTCCGGGAATCGAAAAAATCGCTTCGCCGTCGCCGTGCTGTTCGCGGCGGTGGCTGCGGGCGCTTCGTTGCGGTCGCGCGCGATCTCCTCGCAGATGTGTGCGAGGAACGCGGGTTCGTTGCGGCGGTGGCTTGGCTTGGGCTTGAGCGTGCGCGGCAACAGATAGGGCGCGTCGGTCTCGATCATCAGGCGATCGGCGGGAATCAGTCGCACCAGTTCACGCAGGTGCTGGCCACGGCGTTCGTCGCAGATCCAGCCGGTGATGCCGATGTGGAAGCCGCGATCGAGGCAGTCGATCAGCTCCTGGCGCTCGCCGGTGAAGCAATGCACCACCACCGGCGGCAGGCGCTCGCGCACTGCGTCAAGGATGGCGATGAAGTCGGCGTGCGCGTCGCGCTGGTGCAGGAACAGCGGCTTCTGCACCTCCATGGCAATGGCGAGCTGCTGCTCGAAGGCGAATCGCTGCGCGTCGCGCGGCGAGAAGTCGCGGTGGTAGTCGAGCCCGGTTTCACCCACCGCGAGTACCTCGTCGTGCGCGAGCAGGCTGCGCAGCAAGGCGTCGAGCTCGGCGTCGTATTCGTGCGCGTGGTGCGGATGCAGGCCCGCGGTCGCATACAGGAAGCCCGGATGCTCGACCGCCAACTGCTGCGCCTCGACGCTGCCGCTGCGCGAGGCACCGGTGACCAGGATGCGTTCGACGCCGGCCGTGCGCGCGCGTTCGAGGACTGCCTGCAGGTCATGCTGGAAGCTCTCGTGGGTGAGGTTGGCGCCGATGTCGATCAGGTGCATGGCCATCGCGGGCTGAATGGGGGCGCGAGTATAGTGGCGCGGTTAACCACGGATTCAGTGCGCTCGCCGCATCGTCCGCCGCGCATCCACAGGAGCTTTCGATGAAACGCGCTCTCGCCCTGATCACCCTCGCTCTCGCGTCCTCCGCTCAGGCGTACACGCCGGCCTCTGGCTTCTGGTGGAACCCCAACGAGTCCGGCACCGGCATCACGCTGGAGATCGAGGACAAGACCCTGTTCATGGCCGCCTACGTCTACGACTCGCAGGGGCGTCCGACCTGGTACCTGAGCGCCGGGAACCTCGGCACCAGCATCGTCGGCGGCAGCACCTACTACAACGTCTACAACGGCAGCCTCGACGCCTATGCCAACGGCCAGATGGTCGGTGGCCCGTACTTCTTCCCGCAGTACTTCCCGAACGCCGGCGGCCCGGTGCAGATCGTGTTTGACCCAGCCGACGAGACCCGTGCCACCCTCACCTGGGGCGGACGCACGGTGACCATCCGGAAGCTCGACTACTACGCTGGTTTTCCAGCCGCCGATGTCGAGATCGAGCGCATGCTCGGCGAGTGGTCGGTGGTCGTTGACGCCTATGCGCGCGGTGGCGACTACTCGGTGTTTCCGTACTACGGCGATGTGCTGGTGTTCAATCGGATCAATCGCACGCCGACGCCGGACTTCTTCGAGGGCTGCCGTGCCGACACCTCGCTGATCGGCCGCTGCACCTCGAACGCGCTCTACTACCACGATGCCGCCGGCTACTACGACGCCGGTCGCGACGAGCATGTCGTGGTGGTGACCGACGCGATCCAGACCTCGAGTTCACCCGCGCAGTACTGGGCCTACTACCTCGAATTGAACACGTCCGATTTCGAGGGCGTGGTCGAGTGGTATTTCGGCAACGACCCGAACTCCCCCGGCAATGGGCCCTATTACCCGGTGCGTGGTTTCCGCTCCGGCAGCCGCAGCTTCGTGCTGAACAACGGCGCCGGCCCAGCGGCGGTCGAAGAGTCTTCCAAGCGGGCCTACACACCGCGCTCGCTGGCCAAGATGATCATGGACCAGAACGGCGGCGTGATGCCCGAAGGCCTGAGCGCCGAACAGGTGCAGGAGCGCTACGGCATCGATGTGCACGCCCACCGCGCCAAGGTGCAGGCGCTGCAGGCGTCGTTGGGCAAGTAACCAAGTAGAGCATCGCGGGCCGGAGCCCGCTCCCACAGTTGCTCCAGTTGAGCTTGTCGGAGCCAATGTGGGAGCGGCCTCCGGCCGCGATGCTTTTTGGGCCATTGGCCGCGACAATGCGGCGATGGCCTCACTCGAACTCCCGATCACCCCGCTGCTGCCCGAGATCGTGGGGTCACTCGCGGCGCATCCGCGCCTGGTGCTGGAAGCGCCACCCGGCGCCGGCAAGACCACCCAGGTGCCGCTCGCCTTGCTGGCCGCGCCGTGGTGCACGGGCAAGGTGCTGATGCTGGAACCACGGCGCATCGCCGCGCGTGCGGCCGCGGGCTTCATGGCCGAGTCGCTCGGCGAGGCGGTCGGCGCCACCGTCGGTTATCGCATCCGTTTTGAATCCAAGGTGTCGGCGGCGACGCGTATCGAAGTCGTCACCGAGGGCATTCTGACGCGCATGCTCCAGGACGATCCGATGCTCGAAGGCATCAGTGCGATCCTGTTCGATGAATTCCACGAGCGCCATCTGCACAGCGACCTCGGGCTCGCACTCTGTGTCGACGTGCAATCCGGCCTGCGCGAAGACCTGCGCCTGCTGGTGATGTCGGCCACGCTCGATGGCGAGAAGCTGGCGCGCTTCCTCGACTGCCCGCGCCTGAGCAGCGCCGGCCGCAGCTATCCGGTGACGGTTACGCATTTCCCGGCGCGGCCGCAGGAAGCGTTGCCGTTCCAGCTCAAGCGCGCGGTGCAGCAGGCCTTGGCGCAACATGCCGGCGATTTGCTGTGTTTCCTGCCCGGCAAGTTCGAACTCGAGCAGTGTGCACGCGTGCTCGGCGATGTGGAAGCCGAGGTGCTGCTGTTGCACGGGGAGTTATCGGTCGAGGAACAGGCACGCGTGTTGCGTCCGGGCGATCATCGCCGCGTCGTGCTCGCGACCAATGTCGCCGAGTCGAGCGTGACCCTGCCTGGGGTGCGCGTGGTGATCGACTCCGGGCTCGCACGCGAGCCGCGCCTGGATGCCGGCAGCGGCATGAGCCGGCTCGACACGGTGAGCATCGCGCAGTCGTCAGCGACCCAGCGCGCCGGCCGCGCCGGTCGCGTCGCCGAAGGCTGGTGTTATCGCCTGTGGCCGGAGAGCCAGCGCTTAGAACCGGGCACGCGGCCGGAGATCGCGCGGACTGAACTCGCCGCGTTCGTGCTCGAACTCAGGCAGTGGGGCACGGACGCGCTGCGTCTGCTCGACCCGCCGCCGCCAGCGGCGCAGGCCGCGGCGATCGCGTTGCTGCAGGCTCTCGATGCACTCGATGGTGACGCGCGCATCACCCCGCACGGCAAGAAGCTGCTCGCGTTCGGCACCCATCCGCGCATCGCCAACCTGCTGGTGCGTGCGCGCGGCGACGAGCGTGCGCTTGCCTGCGATGTCGCCGCCCTGCTCGATGGACGCGACCCGCTGCGCGGCGAGGCGCGGCGCTTGGAGGATCTGCGTGATCGCGTGCATGCCGTGCATGATTTCCGCAGCGGTTGCCGCATCGAAGCCGCCGATCGCGGCACGCTGGCGCTGATCGACCAGACCGCGAAGCAGTGGCGGCGGCGCCTGCATCTGGATCGCGATGCCGGGGCGCGCCTCGATACGCATCACCAGCTCGGCGATTTGTTGGCGCTCGCTTATCCCGATCGCATCGCGAAGATGGATGCGGCGCAGCCGCGGCGCTACCAGCTCTCCAACGGCCGCGGTGCTCGCCTGCACGACAACGCGCTGCTGTTCGGCGAACCCTGGCTGGTGGTGTCCGAGCTGCGCTTCGAGGATCGCGACAGTCTGATCCAGCGCGCGGCGCCGCTCGATCCCGACACTCTGGACCGCCTCTACGCATCGCATTTCCATGCCCGCCGCGCGCTCGGCTTCAACCGCGACAAGCGCGCGGTCGAGGCCAGCGAGGAGCGCTGCTTCGCCGATCTCGTGCTCGAACGACGCACGCTGCCGGCGCCGCGCGATGCCGCAACCACGGCGATGCTGGTCGATGGCCTGCGCCAGCTCGGGCTCGCGGTGTTGCCATGGAGCGAAGGCTTGCGCGAATGGCAGGCACGCGTCGAGTTCCTGCGCGCGGCCTGCCCGGAGCTCGGCCTGCCCGATTGCAGCGACGCCGGTCTGCTCGCCGCACTCGACGACTGGCTGGCGCCCTATCTCGAAGGCCGCTGGCGCCTGTCCGACTTCGACAGCGACACCCTCGGCGAAGCGCTACGCTCGCGCCTCGACTACGCGCAGCGCAAGCTGCTTGACGAGCACGCACCACGCGAACTGACGGTGCCGAGCGGGATGACGCGCAAGCTCGACTATCAGGGCGACGCACCGGTGCTGGCGGTGAAGTTGCAGGAGCTGTTCGGGCTCGCCGACACGCCGCGCATCGCCAAGGACAAGGTCCCGGTCGTGCTGCACCTGCTGTCGCCGGCACGTAATCCGATCCAGGTCACGCGCGACCTGAAAGGCTTCTGGGAACGCACCTATCCCGAGGTCAAAAAGGAGCTCAAGGGCCGCTACCCCAAACACCCCTGGCCCGACGATCCCTGGACTGCGACGCCGACGCATCGGGCCAAGCCGCGCGCCCATTGAACTCAGCGCTTCATCGTCCGCCGGCGTTGCAGCCACGGCATCAGCGCGAAGCCCAGCTGGCCGAGCAGACCGAGCCAGCCGTGCGGCGCGCGAAAACCGGCGAAGAACATCGCGGGCGATTGCGCGAAGACCATGGTGCCGAGAGCGAACTCCGCGAGCAACAGCAATGCGAACGCGCATCCGCCCATCACCAGCCTCGTCGTGCCGACACTTGGCACCGCGAAGCGCCGCAACAACCACGCGCAAACCCACCACGACGCGGCGAGCATCAGCGGCAGTTCGATCAACACCGCGGCGGTGGCACCAAGGGCAGGCTGCAAGAACAACACCCGCAGCGCGCCGAGCACGAAGCCGAGTGCGAACACCAGCACGAAATAGGCAAGGCCGGCGCGCAAGGCGACGCTCATCCGCAAGGCACGCGGAAGTTGATGTGGTAGTGCTCGTCGTGACGGATCCACGCCGGCGTGCGCGAGAAGCGCATCGCCTGCTGCAGCTTGCGACCGTCACGCGCCTGCCAGAGTTGCTGTTGCAGGATGTTGTCGAAGATGACGACATCGATGCCGATGCCGTTGCGGCGGGCGGCGCGTTGCAGGGCGAGTAGCTGAGCGGTCATCGCGTCGTAGTCGATGCGGTAGTCGCGGTAGCGGCCCTGGCGGTCGAATTCGACGGCGTATCCGAAGCCGTTGAACAGGGATGCCGGAAAAGGCACGGGCGTACCGTCGCGCACCACTGGCACCAGGATGTCGACGGAGGTGCCGTTGCGATGGGTACGATGCGGTCGCAAGCGACCACCGAACGGCCAACCGCTCTCCGCGAACACCGTGTGCACATCCGGCTGCGAGCGGGCGAGCTCCTGCTGGGCATCGATCAGCGTCGCGTAAACCTTGTTGTGCACATGCTGGCGACCGAGCAGCCAGCCGAGCGTGCTGTAGCTCGAGAAGTTCTCGCCATGGTGGGGGATGCTGACGGCCGCGCGCAGTGCCCCGTTGGCGGGCGTTCCGCTGCAGCTGCTGACCGCTCCGGGCCCGCGCGGATGCACGATCGCGAACAGGGCCAGCACGAGCGCGGCCAGAGTCACGGCCAGCGTGCGCCAGATGCATCGGCAGCGACGACTGCCAGGAGGCTTGGTTGCATCGATGATTGCCAGCACCCGCATTCCGCTCGAAGATTGAACGGTAGCAGTCAGCCAGGGCGCGCGTGAAACACCACATCACCATCCTGCCCAGTGGGCACCAGTTCGATGTCGACGGCGACGAGTCGGTGCTGGCGGCGGCGCGGCGTGCCGGTTATGCATTGCCGTATTCCTGCCTGAGCGGCCTGTGCGGCAGTTGCCGCGCGCGGGTGATCGCGGGCGAGTGCCGGCACGGCGAGGAGGCGCGTGCGTTGAGCGCGGACGAGCGAGCGCGCGGCGATGTTTTGCTGTGCCAGGCGCATCCGTCGACCGACCTGACCATCGCCGTGCGCGAAGTGCCGAGCGTGGCCGACCTGCCGCGACGCATGCTGAGTCTGAAAATCGTCGCCAAGGACCTGCTCGCGCCCGACGTGCTGCGCGTGCGCCTGAAGCCGCCGAAGGGCGAGCCGTTCCGCTGGCTGGCTGGGCAGTATCTCGACGTGCTGCTGCCCGAAGGCAAGCGCCGCGCGTTCTCGATCGCGAATGCGCCTGAGGACGCCGGCCTGATCGAACTGCATGTGCGCAAGGTGCCCGGTGGCGGCTTCACCCAGCAGTTGTTCGAGGCCTATCCGATCGGCAGCCTGCTGCGTGTGGAAGGACCACTCGGCACCTTTGTGCCGCGCGAGGACTCCGAACGCGCGATGATCTTCATGGCCGGCGGCACCGGCTTCGCACCGGTGAAGGCGATCATCGAACACTTCCTGCATCTGGGCAGCGCGCGACCGATCCATCTGTACTGGGGCGCACGCCACAAGGCCGACCTGTACCTGCCTGAGCTGCCGGCGCAGTGGTCGGCGCGCCATCCCGCTTTCGCCTACACCGCGGTGCTGTCCGAGCCGGATGCCGAGGCGTCGACGCGCATGCGGCGTGGCGCGGTGCATGAGGTCGTGCTCGCCGACTTTCCGCAGCTGGTCGACTTCGACCTGTACATGAGCGGCCCGCCGCCGATGATCGAGGCCGCACGACGCGCGTTCATCGCCGCCGAGTTGCCCGAGGACCGGCTGTATTACGACTCGTTCGAGTACGCGCCGGAAGTGATTGCCGCGATCCTGGCGTCGCGTGCCGGGCTGCGGGTCGCTTGAGCACAACGGCTATCAGCTGCGGTTGGCGCGATAGAGGTTGGTCAGGCGCGAGATCAGGATGGCGACGAACAGCACGCCGATCACTTGTTGCAGCATGGCCAGCGCGCGTGCCGATGGGCTGACCGGGGTGATCTCGCCATAGCCGGTGCTGGTGAGCGTGGTCAGCGAGTAGTAGACCAGGTCGCCGAAGCCGACCACGCCATCGGGATTGTTGCTCGGGTTGATGTAGATCGCGTTTGGATCGAAGTGGATCACGATCGCATACGCACTCGCCCACAGCAGCCCGAGCAGCATGTACACGCCGGCGATCGCGAACAATTCGTCGAGCGTGATCACGTCGTCCATCAGCACGTAGGCGAGCAACACCAGCGCCGCATAGCCATGGAACACGACCTGTGCGACGAGCATGGGCAGCTCCACGCCCGCCTGCGGTGCGCTCAGATGCCAAGCCTGCAGCAGCACCGTCGGGATCGCGATTACCCAGCCCGAACGCCAGCTCACCGCCTGCGCGCGGATCATGCGCACGACCATCAGCACCACCGCGACATCCAGCAGTTGCGCCACCGGTCGCAGGCCGCGGGTTTCATCGGCGAACGGGTAGGCGACGATGCTGAGCGCCAGCACCAGGCACATCGCCGCCGATGGCTGGCGCCACCAGGCACGCGCGCGCACGCTCTGCGGCAACGTCATGCCGGCTTCCGCGGCGCGCCCGGCAAGCGCGGAATGCCCATGTCGTCGCGCTCCTCGGCCACCGGCAGCGGTGCCAGCAGGTCTTCGGCGCTGTGTCGCGCCATCAGCGAAGCCGGGGCTTCGCCATGCTGCACCGCCAACGCATTCGCCAACGCCTTGGCGGTGCGCTCGGTATCACCCTGCTCGGCGTAGCAGCGACCGAGTTCTTCCCAGGCGTCGGCGCCGGCACCGTAGGCCACGGCCCGGCGCAGGTAATCCTCGGCCTTGATCCAGTGGTGCTCCTGACGGCTGAGGCGCCCGAGCGTGAGCAGCAGCGCGGGGTCGCTGGCGTGCGCTTCCAGCCAGGCCTCGGCGTGCTTGAGGCGGGGCGCCACCTTGGCGTCGGGAGGCAACGCCCCGTAGGCCAGCACCAGCGCCGCGGACCAGCCGTGCTTCAGCGTCGCTTCGATTTCCTGTGCTGCCTGCGCGATCAGGTTCAGCTGTACCGCTCGCTTGGCGTAGGCGATCGCGACTTCGGCGATGCGCTTCTCGTCGCGGTTCAGGTCAGCCCACAGCGCATGCAGGTTGATCGCGTCGCTGGTTTGCTCGATCGCGGTGACCAGGATGCGGCTGACGAAACGCGCCAGCTCGTCCGGCGGCAGCTGCCGGCTCTGGCGGATGCGTGGCAGCTGCGCGAGCGCCTCGCGCGCGCGCTTGCGTGCGGCGAGCGCTTCGACCAGCCAGCGCGCGCCCATCGGCGACAAGCGCGACGCCTGCGCCAGCGGCACCAGCATCTCGATCGCGGCACCGGCGCGGCCGTCGAGCAATTCGTTGCGGGCGCGCAGTTCGGTCGCCAGGTCGTGGGTTTCGGCGGCTTCCGTGAGCAGGTCGAGCAGGCGCACTTCCTCGCTGCGGTCGCCGCGCGCATGCGCCGCCGCGTGCGCCGCGATCAGCGCCGGCAGTTTCAGCGAGGGCAGGCGAGTCGCCTTCAGCAGCTGCTGCCCGGCGCGAGCGGGGCGGCCGGCGACGAGCGCGATCATGCCGTCGAGGAAGCGCCGCCGCGCGCCGCGCCGGGCACCGGCCTGCCACAGCCGCAACGGCCAGCGCAGCAGCCAGACCGCGACGTACAGCAGCGCCAGCGCCGCCAGCAGCAAGAACACGGCGTTGACCAGCGTGGTCTCCATGGCCAGATCACCGCGCTGGATCAGCACGTAGCCGGTGTCCCCGCGCAGGCCGTACACCGCCAGCGCTCCCGCCACCGCCGCAATCAGCAACAGCAGCAGCAGCCGGTACAAGGTCACTGCTCGACTCCGTGCGCGACGTCCTGGGTATGGCGCAGGTTGACCAACTGCTGCAACGCGACGCCAGGCTGCGGCCACGGCGTTGGTTGGTAGGCCGATAGCTGGGCGAGCCGCGAACGCACATCGCGTGTGGCCGCTGCTTCGAGATCGAATCCGGTCGCCAGCGATTCGCCGGCCTGGGTCACCAGGGCGCGATAGCGCCGCGCGTCCATCTGCCGCAGTGCCTCCTCGGCATGCAGCAGGTCGAGCGCGATCACCGCGCGCAGCGTTTCCGCACCGAGCGGGCCGAGCAGCCCGGCCTCACGCGGCGTGACGCGGCGCACACGCACCAGCCCGTGCAACAGCGCCTCGAAGCGGCTCGATACCGTCGCCGAGGCTGGCACCGCCACGGCCCCGTGGCGCAACGGCAACTGCGGCAGTCGCGCGCGCAGTTCGGCCAGCTGCACCAAGACCTCGGCGTGTGCCTGCTGCGGTACCGCCTCAAGCGCCACGATTTCCTGCGCCAGGCTCTGCCGCACTCCGGCGTAACGCGCATCTTCGAGCCGCGCCAGTTCCGCGTCGGCGAGGCGCAGGGCGGTGATCGCGGCGGCGACGTCATGAAAGATCTGCAGGCGCTCGATGCCGGCCGACATCAGCAACTCGGCCTGGTTCAGACGCAGCTCGGAGACGCTGTCCATGCGGTTCTCGGAGACGCGCTTGATTGCCTGTTCGAGCAAGGCCGCGCGCTCGCTGACGCCAAGCAGTTCATCGCGCAGGCTGCGATCAAGTGCGGCGTCGTCGTCGATGCGGCGCGTGAGGTCGGCCAGATTCCGCTGCAGGCGCGCGTTTTCCTCTTCGCCGAGCAGCAGTTTGCGGGCGATCACCTCGCGTTCCTGGGCGCCGCGGTCGATCGCATCAAGCCCATACCAGAGCGCGCCCAACGCAAGCGTGGACGCCAGCAGCGCCAGCAGCGCGAAGATCAGCGCAGCGCGACCGGCGCGTGCGGGGCGTTCGGGATTCGACTCGTTCATGGCAGCGACTTCGACAGACGTCGCCATGCTATCAGCGCGTGCCTGCGATTGCGGCGCTCAGGTCGAGCATGCGCGCCGAGGCCGCGACCACCACGTCGCGACAATGCATGCCGCGCGCCAGTGCGGCCAGACGGTCGCTGCTGACGAACAGGGTCTGCGCGGCCAGGCGCAACCAGCGTGCCTCGCCAAGCAGGGTCGGCAGCGCCAGCAGCGCCTCGCGGCTGCTCACCACCAGTTGCGGCTGCGCCATCGCGTCGATGCGGCGCAGAGTTGCGACGCGGGCGGTGCAAGGAACGCGCACGTACACCGGCAGATCGGCGGCATCGACGCCGCGTTCGCGCAGGCGCCGCACCAGCAAGTCGCGCCCGCCCTCGCCGGTGATGCGCACCACCCGGCGCGCGCGTGCCAGCCACGGATGCTGCAGCACCTCTTCGCTGCGAAAGCCGGTCGCCGGCATCTCCGCGTGCACGCCGTGCGCGGCCAGCGCGTCGCGGGTCGCCGGACCCTGCGCGATGACGGCGCCGCGGGCGACGAAGTCCGGCACCAGCGCAAATGTGTGCCGTACCGCCAGCGTGCTCGCGAACACCAGCACATCGGCATTGGCGGCAGCACGCAGTGCAATGCGCGCGATCGCCGGGTCCTTGCGCGCCACCACGCGAAACGGCGCCAAGGTCACCACCCCGGCACCGCGACGGCGCAACTCGGCGGCGAAAGCGCGGTTCTCGCCGGCCGGTCGGGTCAGCACCAGACTGCGGCCGCGCAGGATTCCGGGCTCGGATTCGGTGACCTTCATGGCGCGAAGGTTAGTCGTGTTCGGGGATCGCGTCATCGCCCGGCGCTTGCGCTGCATGCGGGCGAGTCGGCAGACTGCGCCATGATCCACGACACCATCTCGCTCGAACGCACGATCCTGGAGACGATTCCGGTGGCCCGCGCCATGGGCATCGGTGTGCTCGACTACGACGGTCATCGCATCGCGCTGCAGGCGCCGCTGGCACCGAACGTCAACGACAAGGGCTGCGCCTTCGGCGGCAGCCTGGCCAGCCTGATGACGCTAGCCGCCTGGGGACTGGTCAACCTGAAGCTGGCCGAGGCCGGTGAGGAGGCCGAGGTATTCGTCCAGGACAGCGCCATCAGTTACCTGAATCCGGTCTGGGACGCGCTCACCGCCGAAGCTGCGGCCGAACCAGGCCAGGACTGGGACCAGTTCATCGCCGACCTGCGCGCGCGCGGCAAGGCGCGCATCACCATGATGGCCGAGGTCGCAGTCGCCGAAGGCGGCGGGGTCGCCTGCCGCATGTTCGGAAAGTTCGTCGCCAAACGGAGTGCATGACATGGGCTTTACGCTGCGCACGCTGTTGTTCGCCATCCTCGCGCTGCTGGTCGCCTGCAGTTCCACGCACGAGCAGGACAAGCTGCTGGACTCGATTCTCGACCAGTACGCCGCGACCATCCGCTGGGGCAATGTCGATGAAGCCGTCGGCTTTCTCGCGCCGGATGCCGCCAAGCCGTCCACATTCGAGATCGAGCGCCTGAAACAGCTGCAGATCGCCGGTTATCGCGAACAACCGCCGATCGTGATCACACCGACCGAGATCGAGCAGATCGTCCAGCTCGACTTCGTCAACCGCCACACCCAGGAAAGCCGTTCCACCGTCGAACGCATGCGCTGGCGCTACGACGCCACCGCCAAGCGCTGGTGGCTGGTCAGCGGCCTGCCGAAGCTGCAGGCGTCGAACTAGAAACTCCCGCGCCTCGATACTGCCGAAGCGCAGCAAGGACACCGACCCTGCCTCGACATCAGAGCGCGGCTTCACCGGGGGCCGGGGTGAGCACGTTGGTCGAATCGCTTGCGAGCTGCTCGCCCACGCCGGCGAGTACGGCAGCGATCACGGTAGTTCCGAGAAAGTAGCCGGACCGGGTCAACTGCTCGAGCAGCGGGCGCGCAGCGGCAATCTTGCCCGTGCTCTTGGCCAAGCCAATCACCGCCGCGGTGCCGATCAAGGCAATACCCCGGCTCCTGGCTTCCGTGCGACCGGCCCGATCGTCGATCACGAGCAACACGGCGTCGCCCGCCTCCCGCCACAGACACGCGGCATGGATGGTGCTTGCCTCACCGGCGTCGACGCCGGGGTTCAGTGGCGCCCAGTGGTCGGTTGCCACTTCGACGACCTCGATCCAACCTTCGGCCAAGGTGCGCAGCAATCCTTCCGACTCCGGGAAACGATCGGCAGCGGACGCGGGCAGAATCTCTTCCCGAACCGTGCACGTGATGTATACGCGACCGAACAATTCGTGCAGCAGGTTCAGCGCATCGATCCGCGCCAGCGCGATCAGTGGCCCGGCGTCGGCGATGACAACGCGGCTGCTGCGCGGGGCCGCGGTCGGAAGCCCGAAGCTCGTCGGGCGCGCGCTCACCCCGCCGGCTTCACTAGCCAGTCGCGCGCGCGCCGCATCTCATCGCATGCTTCATCCGCCGCGACCTCGCCGGTGAGCGAGAGGCCCATGCTGGACAACAAACTCAGCATTGCCGCCAACGGCTTTTCGGCCACACGCGCGGCGAAGCCGGCAGAGACCGAACCGCTGCGGAACAGCGACACCGCCAGCGCCACGCGCACCGCCGGCAGATCGGGCACGCCCAGTTGTTCCAGGTCGACCAGTAGCGCTTGCGGCGTATCGCGATTCATCACCACTACCAGATCGGTGGCACGCGCCGCGGCCAGAGCGGTGCTGGGGTTGTTCTTGAGTTGGCGGATATTGACCGTGCGCACGGTGGGCCTGCGCCAAGGGGCGCGTAATGTAGGAACATTGCCAGTCTGGCAGGACTGGCGTGGGTGCGCCACGACGCCCGCAGTCCGGCGCCCGCACTTCGCCCCGGCCGCCATCACCAGATCGATCACTGTCGGCTCGCTGGCGCCATCGGCAGGCAGAGCACGGCGGCGAATCCGTGCTCGAGGGTGCGTTGTTCGAGCTGGCCGCCGTGGGCTGCAGCCACGGCGCGCACCAGCGACAGGCCGATGCCGAAACCGCGCGTACCGACGTCGGCCTGTTCGGGACCGCGGCCGTGGTCGCGCACTTCGATTTCGATGGTGTCGGCCAGCGCGCGCGCCGACAGTTCGATCGGTGCGGCGCCGTGGCGGAATGCGTTCTGCACCAGATTGCCGAGCGCGCGACGCAGGGCCGAGGGCTGCGCCACGACCACCAGCGGTGCCGCCACGGGCGAGCAGCGCACCTCGCCGAGCACGCGGAAGCGCGCGGCCAGTTCCGCCAGCAATGCCGCCAGGTCGAGCGGCTGGCGGGCTTCGTCGCCGGCACCGCGGGCGAGTGCCATCGCCTCGCCGATCAGCGCGTCCATCTCGCCGATGTCGTCGAGCATGCCGGCGCGCGCCAGCGGATCGGCGTCATCGCCAAGCTCGAGCGCGAAACGCAGCCGCGCCAGCGGCGTGCGCAGGTCGTGCGACAGCCCGACCAGCATGCGTTCGCGAGCCGCAGCTTGCTCGCGCAGGGCGCGCGCGGCGCTGGCCAACGCCGCGACCAGTTGTTCGGTTTCGTGCGTGGCGCCGTCGAGCAGGTCGGCGGGTGGATCGCCGGCCAGCACCCGCGGCGCCGCCGCGGCAACCCGCTCCAGCGGCCGCAGCAGTTGTCGCGCCAACACGCCGGCACCGACCCAGACCACGGCACCCGCCAGCAGCAAGATCCAGAACGAGGCGCGCGCCACCGGCTCACGCAGGTTTTCGAGCGGCAGGCCGATCCACAGTGCCGGCACGCTGCGCGAACGGATCCAGATGCGCACTGGCGGGCCGGTGCTGAAGTGCAGCTCATCGGGAATGCGCCGATCCCGTTGCAGTGTGGCCATCAACTCGCGTCCGAGCAGCGTGTCCGGCACCTGGTGCGGCGGCGGCGCGTTGGACAACTGCACGCCCAGGCGCGCCAGCGACGCACGTTCCTCGGCGCCACGGTTCTGCGGCAGGGCGCGATCAAGCGCCGCCACGGCGGCGCCGACCATGCGCGCCAGCCGCGTCGCGCCCTCGCCCAGCGTTTGTTGCGCCATCACCGCCGCGGCGATCAGCAACACGCTGCCGACCACCGCCGCCAGCAACAGCAGCAAGCGGTTGCGCAGGCGCGGCCGACTCACGGCGCGGCCGCAGCGTCGGGCACGAACACGTAGCCGAGGCTCCGCACCGTCTGCAACCAGCGCGGATGGCGCGGGTCGTCCTCGACCAGCTTGCGCAGTCGCGACAGCATGACGTCGATCGAGCGGTCGCTGGCCTGGTGATCGACACCTCGCGCCAGGTTCATCAGGCGGTCGCGACTGAGCGTCTGGCGCGGATGCCGGACCAAGGCCGCAAGCACCGCGAATTCGCCGCTGCTGAGTAGCTCGGGACGACCGTCACGACGCAGGATGCGGGTGTGCAGTTCCAGCTCGAAGCGTCCAAAGCGCACCACTTCGGCCTGCACCTGCGGGGCCGCCCCGGCGGCCGGCGGCTGGCGCCGCAATACGGCGCGAATGCGCGCCAGCAGTTCGCGCGGATTGCACGGCTTCGCCAGGTAGTCGTCGGCGCCGATCTCGAGCCCGACGATACGGTCGATGTCCTCGCCGCGCGCGGTGAGCATGATCACCGGCGTCTTCATGCCGGCGCCGCGCAGGTCGCGGCAGGCGGTCAGGCCGTCGCCGTCGGGCAGCATCAGGTCGAGCACGATCAGATCGACGTGACGCTTTTCCAGCTCGCGGCGCATGCCGGCCAGGTGCGCCACCGGGGCCACCCGGTAACCCTGGTGTTCGAGATAGCGCGCGGTCAGTTCGCGCAGGCGGTGGTCGTCGTCGACCAGCAACAGCAGCGGGGCGTTCATGGTCGCGAGCATGCGCGGTCACGACGCGACGCTCAAGCGCGGCGGCGGCGGTTTCGGTGAGCGCATGTTGCGCAGCTGAATGTGGTTGCGACGGGCGCTCGGCGACGACAATCCGCAGCGTCGCCTCGGCTATCCTTGCGCCCGCGGCAACGATGCCGTTTCCGGACCGCCGATGTCTCCGCTGCGCTGCCGCCACCCGTTCCCGCTGCCGTGTCGATGGGCGCTGTCGACACTGTTGCTGTGGGCGCTGTGCGGGCCGTTGCCGGCGGCGGTACCGGACGATGCGGCCGCTCTCGCCGAGGATACGGCGCGCGTGCTCGCGCAGATCCGCGTCGACCAGCTGAACCTGACCGCGGGCAGCCTGGCACGCTCCGATCCGGCGCGCGCCGAGTCGCTGGCCAGCGACGCCCTGGTCACCGCCCGCGAGCACGGCTACGAATCCGGGCGCATCGAGGCGCTGCACAATCTCGGACGCGTGGCGCGCCTGCGTGGTCAGCTGCAGGCCGCGAATGGCTATCTGGTCGAAGCCATGGCGGCAGCGGAACTGCTCGGCGACCCGCGCCAGATCGCCAAGGTCGGCAACAGCTACGGCACGGTGCTGGAGCGCCAGGGCCTGGATGTGGAAGCGCTCGCCCAGCACGAGCGCGTGCAACAGCTTTGGAGCGAACTTGGCGACCTGCCCGGGCTGGTCGCTTCGTCGATCAATATCGCCCGCGTCTTCGAGCGCCGCAACGACTGGGACGATGCCCAGCGCCACTACGAAGCCGCCCTGCAGCAGCTCGAGGATGCCAGCCCGGCGCAACCCGTGCCGCCGCAGGACATTGCCGCGATCTGGATGGGACGCGGCCGCATCGCGCTCGCGCGCAACCTCGCCGATCAAGCCGAATATGCCTTCACTCGCGCACTCAACCTGCAGCACGAAAGCGCGGATCTGGTCGGCGAAAGCGGTGCCCGCCTCGGTTTGGCGCGCGTGGCCGCAGCGCGTGGCGACGAGACTGCGGCGATCACCGGATTCGAGGAAGCGCTGACACTCGCGACCCGTGTCGGTGCACGCGTCGAGATGATCGAGGCGCTCACTCAGCTCGGTCGCTGGCATCTCGGCCAGGCCGGCCTCGAGCTCGTGCCCAGCCAACGCCGCGAACGCCTGCAGCGCGCGCTCAAGTTCACCCAGGGCGCATTGCAATTGAGCCGACAGGGCGAGAGCGAACGCTCGATGCAGATCAACCTGCACCAGCAGCTCGCCGACATCCACGAGCTGCGCGGCGACAACGCCGAAGCGCTGACCGCGCTGAAGTCGGCACAGCAGCTGCGCGAACGCCAGTTCGAGGAACAAGGGGATGCGCGTTACGCGCTGCTCGCCAGCGCAGCCAATGCGCGTGAACGCGAGCGCGAACTGCTGGCCCTGCGCGCCGAAAGCGAGCAGCACGCGGAAATGCTGGCCCAGGAAACCAGCCTCAAGCGCGCGTTCGCCGCGGCCGTGGTGCTGCTGCTCGGAATCGCGATCCTGCTCGCCGTGCGCTTCGTCGAGAGCGGGCGTGCCGCGCGCCAGCGCAACGAGGTCAACGCTCGCCTGGCGCTGGCGCTGCAGGCAGCGGAGCAGGCGCGGACGCGGGCCGAGGAGGCCGACCGTGTCAAGACCGAAATGCTCGGCATCGTCGCCCACGACCTGCGCAATCCGCTCAGCTCGATCATCGGTTTCGCCGACCTGATCCGCGCCGAGCGCGGCAGTGTCGAGGACGCGCGGCGCCACGCCAGCATCATCGTCGCCGCCGCCGAGCGCACGCTCAAGCTGGTCAGCGACCTGCTCGAAGCTTCGGTGCTCGACGCCGGCCAGATCCGTCTGCAACAGGCACCCTGTGATCTGTCGGTGCTGCTCGCCGATGCCATCGCCCGCGCCACCACGCGCGCCGCCGCCAAGCAGCAGCAGATCGACTTCCGCCCGGCCAGCGGCGCGGTGGTGCTGGCCGATGTCGAGCGCCTCGATCAGGTGTTCGACAACCTGCTCTCGAACGCGCTCAAGTTCTCGCCGCCGAAGGGGCTGATCGAAGTCTGGATCGAGGTCGACCCGGAGCGCGTGCGCGTCGCTATCCGCGACTATGGTCCGGGCCTCTCGGTCGACGACCGGCGGCAGTTGTTCCGCCGCTTCCAGCGCCTGTCGGCGCGGCCCACCGGCGGCGAGAGTTCGACCGGGCTCGGGCTCGCCATCGTCAAGGACCTGGTCGAGTTGCACGGTGGCCAGGTGCGTGCCGAGTCGGAAGGCATCGGCCGCGGCGCTACCTTCCTGGTCGATCTGCCGCGGCTGCAGAATCCGCCGCTGCGGCTGGCCGCGGCGGCCAACGAAGCGGCGGCAAACCCGCATCAGCGCTTCGGCTGATCGCCCGCAACCGGGGCCAGGCCAGCGATCACCTGCAGCCGCGCTTCCAGCGTCATGGCGAGCAGTTGCACGCGCAGCGCGTCGCGCTCCGGCGGCGACAACTGGCGCATGTGTGCGAGCAAGCGCTGACGTTCGGGCGGCGTGAAGCGCGCCATCATTTCCTCGGTCGCGGCGCGTTGTTCCGGCGGAATCGCCTGCAGCATGCGCTCACGGGCACCCAGCTGCTGCTCCGAATGCATGCCTTCGAGGAAGGCGCGGCGCTCGCGCGGACCCATGCCCTCGAAGCGCCGGCGCATCTGCGCACGCTGGTCGGGCGGCAGTCGCTGGAAGCGCTGGAAGGTGTTGCGCAGGCGTTGCTGTTGTGCCGGCGGCAACTCGCGGAACGCCCGGTAGCGTTCCCGCACGCGGCGCTTCTCGGCGTCCGGCAGCTGCTGCCACTGCCCGAAGCGTTGCGCCGCGCCGCGCTTTTCCTGCGGCGTGAGTGCATTCCAGCGCTGCGCACCGAGCCGCAGGTTCTGCTGGGTTTCCACCGGCAGCTTGGGCCACTGCTCGGCGAAGGGCATCAGCACGCGCTGTTCGGCCGGGGTCAGTTGATCGAAAGCAACGCCCCCCTGTGCCCAGGCGTTGACCGCTGCCAGCCACAGCACGAGCAGCAGCGTGATCGGGCTAGCGCGTTGCATCAGGCTTCTCGGTGGCGGATTCATGCGCATCGGGCTTCGCTGGCGGCGGGGTTTCAGTTTCGGGTGCGGATTCGTTTGTGGCGGGTCGTGCTTCAGGGACCAAGACCGGGTCCACCGGCTTGCCCTCGGCGTCGGCAAACTCGGCCAGATAGAGCAGCAACTCGGCACTCGGTGCCTCGGCCGCGGCGCTGGCCGCGGCGCTCAGCCCGAGGCCGGCTGCGCATCCAGCCAGGCATAGAAATCCAGCTCCTCGTAGAGTTCCAGGCCATCGCCTTCGGCCAGCATCGGGAAATCGTCGGGCAGCGCTGCGGTCGGCGCCGGGATCGGCTCCGGCAGCAGCCGCGGCCAGACTGCGATCGCCAAGGCCAGCGAGAACGCGGTCGCCAGTGTCGTCGGCCACAGCCAGACCCGCGGCCGCGGTTTCGCCACCGCCTGCAACGCCTGTTGCCGCGCCTGGTTCAGCCGCGACAGCGTCGTCGCGTCCAGGTCGCGCGCGCTGGTCTCGAGTTCGGAGCGGATGCGTTGCGTCCACGTGTCGTCGTCCCGGTCATGTTCAGCCATGATGTTGCTCCAGTTGCGCGCGCAGCGAGGTCATCGCGCGCGACAGATGGGTCTTGACGCTGCCTTCGCTGCAGACCATCGCGCGCGCCGTGTCGGCCACGTCGAGGCCTTCCCAGACGCGCAGCAGGAACGCCTGTCGCTGCCGGTTCGGCAGGGCGCGCAAGGCGCCATCCAGCGCCTGCGCGGTCTCGCCGTCGGCGACATGCTGCCATGGTTGCGGCGCGCGCGGGTCGGCGACATTGGCCAGCGCGTCCTCGTCGCCGTCGCGGCCGACGATGCGGTCGATCCAGCCCAGCCAGCGCGACCGCACCTGGTGGCGGCGATGGAAGTCGAGCACACGGCTGTCGAGGACGCGATGAAACAGCGGCGCCCAGTCCGCAGCCGGCTTGTCGCGGTAGTTGCGGACGAAGGTGAGCATGCTGTCCTGGACGATATCGAGGGCATCGTCGCGATTGCCGACGCCGAGCTCGGCCATGCGCAGCGCGCGCCGTTCGACGCCGCGCAGGAAGGCGTCGAGGGCGTCGTGGTTGCGCGCCGCCGCCTGGGCGGAGCGCGATTGCGCGGGACTGTCGCTGTCCATCCATCGCATCGCCAGGGTGGGGGTCATTGTAGGCAGGCCTTGGCTGTTTTCGGGGGTGGTTGCGCTTGCAACGCGCCGGTGTGAAAGCGGTTGACAGGACGGCCGCGACCCGCTCCGCCGCATTCTGGCTGAAAGCGCGAATTGCGCCGTAGTTCACAGGCGCCGCCACCCCGGTCGAGTGCTGGCAGGAATTGCCGCGAAGGGCCCGCGCTCACTCCGGACTCAATGCGCAAGTCATTGAAGTTCAAGGATAACGTTTTGTGGCTAAATTTTGACCGGGCGGCTCGCAGGGCGCACCGCGCCGCCCTCGGGCGGGCTTGTTGGAGGATTGCTCCACACAGTTATCCACAGAAGCTGTGGACAAGAGCGATTCTGGACATACATCAGTGGCTTGCCGCCACTTTCTCGATCGGATCTGACCATTTCACCTGGCACCGGCCACGCCCATGACACCGGCTGCGGGAACGCCGCGCGGCACCAGTGGCTAGACTGCGCGTCCGGCCTCCGACCGCGATCGCCATGCCCGACATCCTGCGCGTCGCCGTGCCAGCGCCGCTGCCCGAATTGTTCGATTACCTGCCTCCCGTCGGCGTCGCCGCTGCGGCCGTCGCGGTGGGCGCGCGCCTGCGCGTGCCGTTCGGGCCGCGCGAGATGATCGGCGTGGTAGTCGCGCATGCACGCGTCGCGGCGAACCCGAAGTTGCGTGCCGCGCGTGCGCTGTTCGACCCGCAACCGGTGTTTCCCGGCCCGCTCTGGCGCACGCTGCTGTGGGCGGCGCACTACTACGCCTACCCGCTCGGGGAAGCACTGGCCACGGCGCTGCCGGCACCGGTGCGTGATCGCCACGACGCGCCGATGGCGCAGCGCGATCTGGTGCTGCGCCTGCTGCCCGATACGACGCGGCGTAGCCAGCTGCGCATCGGCAGCGCGCCGGCGGCGCTCTACGACGCTTTGGCCGCCGGTCCGTGCGCCTGGGCGGATCTGCGCGCGCAGATCCCGAATGCGGCGACTGCGCGACGCCGCCTGCAACAGCTGGGCTTGATCGAAGCGCTGGCGCTCGACACCACGCCGCGGCGCTGCACCACCGCGGCGCCGGTTCTGAATCCGGCGCAGCGCGACGCGGTAACGGCGATCCAGGCAACCCTGGGCGGATTCGCCACGATCCTGCTCGAAGGCATCACCGGCAGCGGCAAGACCGAGGTCTATCTGGCCGCGATCGAACAGACGCTGGCGCGCGGCGAACAGGTACTGGTGCTGGTGCCCGAGATCGGGCTGACGCCGCAGACCCTGGCGCGCTTTCGCGAACGGCTGGCGGCGCCGGTCCTGGCCTGGCATTCCGGGCTTGCCGACGGCCCGCGCGCGCGCGCTTTCGGTCGCGCCCGCGCCGACACCCCGCTGGTCGTGATCGGCACGCGTTCGGCGGTGTTCGCGCCGCTGCCCAGGCTCGGCCTGATCATCATCGACGAAGAGCACGACGCCTCGTTCAAGCAGCACGAAGGCTTCCGCTACCACGCCCGCGACGTCGCCCTGGTGCGTGCCAAGCACAGTGGCATCCCGGTCGTGCTCGGCAGCGCCACGCCGGCGCTGGAGTCGCTCGCCAATGTCGAACGCGGCCGCTATCGGCATCTGCGCCTCGACGCCCGCGCCGGGCACGCACAACCACCCGGCGTCGAAGTGCTGGATGTGCGTCGCGAGCCGCTGCAGGATGGGCTCGGGGGCGCCGTGCTCGCCGCCATCGCCGCGACCGTGGCGCGCGGCGAGCAGGCGCTGGTGTTTCGCAACCGTCGCGGCTTCGCGCCGGTCCTGCACTGCATCGACTGCGGCTGGCACGGCGACTGCGATCGCTGCGATCGCGCCTTCACCCTGCATCGTGGCCGCGCGCGCATGGTCTGCCACCACTGCGGTCGCGAGCGCCCGGTGCCAAGCCAGTGTCCGGCCTGCCAGGGCAACGGTCTGACCCCGGTCGGCATCGGTACCGAGCGCCTGGAAGCGGCCCTGTCGCAGCGCTTTCCCGAAGTGCCGGTGCTGCGCCTCGACCGCGACAGCGCGCGTTTGGCCGATCAGTTCGAACGCGTGCTGGCGCGCGCGCATGCCGGTGAGCCCTGCATCCTGGTCGGAACCCAGATGCTGGCAAAAGGTCATGACCTGCACGGCGTCACGCTGGCCGTGATCGCCGATGCCGACGGTGGCCTGTACAGCGCCGACCCGCGCGCCAGCGAACGTCTTGCGCAACTGATCATCCAGGTCGCCGGTCGCGCCGGCCGCGGCGCACGTCGCGGTCACGTGCTGATCCAGACCCATCATCCCGACCACCCGCTGTTTCGCACCCTGCTCAGCGGCGGCTACCCGGCGTTCGCGCGCGACGAGCTCGCGCTACGCGAAGCGCTCGCGCTGCCGCCGTTCTCGGCGCAGGCATTGCTGCGTGCGGAAGCGCGCGAGCGCAGCCAGGTCGAGCAGTTTCTGCGCGATGCCGCGCAACAGATCGGCGACTGCGGCGTTCTGGTGGCCGGTCCGCTGCCGGCACCGCACGCACGCCGCGCCGGCTACGAACGCGCCCAGTTGCTGCTCGAAGCCGGGCAGCGCAGCGCCCTGCACACGGCCCTCGACGCATTGCTGCCTGCGCTTTATGGACATCCACTGGCGCGGCGCCTGCGCTGGTCGCTGGATGTGGATCCGGTCGCACTCGACTGAATTCGTCGCAGTGCGTCATCCCGGCGCGCGGTCGCGGGCTTATGCTGTCGGCCACGCACAACGTGCCGGAGTCGCCCATGTCCAAGCTTTGCAGGATTATCTTCCCGCTGCTGTTCGGCGCCGCTACGGCCCAGGCGCAGATCGCGGTCACCGGCCTGAACACTCCGGTCAACCAGGACTTCAACACTTTGGCCGCCAGCGGCACAGCCAACCCGGCCTCCGGCCTGCCCGCTGGCTGGATGATGCTGGAAGTGGACGACAACGCGAACACGACCTATCGCGCCGGCGACGGCGCCTCCTCGACCGGCGACACCTACAGCTTCGGCACCGGCACCAATGCCGAGCGCGCGTTCGGCTCGCTCGACACCGGCAGCCTGCAGGCGACGATCGGCGCGTCGTTCGTGAACAACACCGGCACCACCGTCACCCATCTGTACCTGCGCTACTTCGGCGAGATGTGGCGACTCGGCGACCCCACCCGCAGCGACCGCCTCGACTTCCAGTACAGCCTGAATGCAACCGGCCTCGGCAATGGCAGCTGGGTCGACGTCAACGCCCTTGATGTCACCACCGTCAGCACCGCGGGGGTCGCCGGCGCACGCAACGGCAATCTCGATGCCAATCGCCAGCTGCGTTTCGCGCTGATCTCAGGGCTCAGCATCGCGCCCGGGCAGACCTTCTTCCTGCGCTGGGCGCCGTTCGACGCGTTTGGTTCGGACGATGGCCTGGCCATCGACGACTTCGAGCTGCGCGCGTTCGACCAGGTGCCCGCCGTCGTCGCCGTGCGTCCGCTCGCCTTCATCGAAGGTGATACCGGATCCAGCACTGCGAATGTGCTGGTGACCCTGGCCACGCCGGTCTCGGCCAACGTGGTGTTCGATGCCGCCGCTGCCGGCATCAGCGCCGATGCCGGCGATTTCACGCCCTTCGCCGGCGTGCCCGGCGTGATCGCCGCGGGTTCCACCAGCACCAACGTGGCGGTGAACGTGCTCGGCGATGTCACCGTCGAACCGGCGGAAACGCTGTCGTTGACGATCGCGAATGTGTCGACCGCGGTGCCGCTGGTGGTCGCCAATGCATCGGCGACGGTCTTGCTGATCAACGACGATCCGCGCTTGCTGATCTCGCAGATCCAGGGCAATGGCAATACCTCGCCGCTGAACAACACCCTGGTCGCGTTCGAGGGCATCGTCACCGGCGTTGGCGCACGCAGCTTCTTCGTCCAGGAGGAAGACGCCCATGCCGATTCCGATCCGATGACTTCAGAAGGCGTGTTCGTGTTCAGCAATGCGCCACCCGCGACCGACGTCGTCGCTGGCGCGCGTGCGCGCGTGGTCGGCACCGTCACCGAATTTGCGCGCAGTCCGAATTCCGAGAAGCTGACGGTGACGGAAATCGTGTCGCCAATCGCGACCGTGGTGTCGTCCGGCAACCCATTGCCGGCGCCAGCGGCGTTGCCGACGCCGTCGAGCGCGAATGCGATCGACGCCTATGAACGCTACGAAGGCATGCTGGTCACGCTCGCCGGTGACTACACCGTCACCGGGCCAACCGATGGTTCGATGAACGACAGCACCGGGCTACCGACCCAGTTCGGTTCGATCTTCGTCACACCGCTTGCCGCGCCACGACCGTTTCGCGAGCCCGGCAGCGACCTGCTCGACCTGCTCAGCGACCTGCCGACCCCCTGCGCGCGCCCGTGTTACGACTCGAACGAGGAAGTGATCTCGGTCGACACCGACGACTTGTTGACCCCGGCGCTGGAAATCGATGTCGGCCAGGGCATCAGCAATGTGCGCGGACCGCTGCATTTCGATTTCGGCAGTTACCTGATCGCCCAGGATCCGTTCACCGCGCTGGCCGTGACTGGCAGCGCGAAGACGCCCGTGGCCGCGCCGCCGGCGAACTCGCGCCAGATCACGATCGGCTCGTACAACCTGCAGCGCCTGTACGACGATGTCGACGATGCCACCGATCCGGACCAGGAACCGATGATCAGCGCCGCCGGCCTCGAGCTGCGCTTCAGCAAGATGTCCGCCCAGATGCGCGACTACCTGCGCCTGCCCGACATCCTCGCCGTGGTCGAAGTCGAGAACCTGGCGGTGCTGGTGCGGCTGGCTGAACGCATCAATCTCGATGCCGGTGCCGACAATCCGCAATACGGCGCCTGCCTGGTCGACGGCCCCGGCTTCGGCGCGCTCGATGTCGGCTTCCTGGTCAAGCAACGGCCGGTCTACAGCGGCGGGCCGCCGCGCGTGCAGGTCGCCCTCGGCGCCTGCAACCAGATTCTCGGCAATGCCACCCATGTCGATCCACGCGACGGGTCGGTCGATCTGACCTATGACCGCCCGCCGCTGCGACTGAATGCGACGATCCACGACGCGAATGGGCAGTCGTTTGCGGTCAGCGTGATCGCCAATCACTTCCTTTCGCTGCTTTCGGTCAGCGACAACACGCCCGACGGCGCCTCGACCGACGGCGAGCGCGGACGCGTGAAGCGCCGCGACCAGGCCGAAGAGCTCGCGGCCTACATCCACACCGCACAGGCCGGCAATCCGAGCACACGCTTTGTCGTGCTCGGCGACTTCAACGCATTCCAGTTCAACGACAGCTACGGCGACATCATCGGCGGCCTGGCCGGCACGCCGGCACCCGCGGCCGACCAGTTGACCCCGGTCGGTGATTTCCTGAGCGGCAACCTCAGCGTCCTGACCCTTGAGGTGCCGGCCGCCGACCGCTACTCCTACGTCGAGTCCGGTGTCGCACAGACGCTCGACCATGTGCTGATCAACCCGGCCATGGCCAGCGATACGCTGGCGCGCAGCGTGCATCACGCACGCATCAACGCCGAGTTCGCGAATGGCCGCCGTGCCCTCGCCGGTGACCCGCGTCGCGCCTCCGACCACGATCCGGTGATCGCCTATTTCGATATCGCCGCATTCAATGCCGCGCCGGCAACGGTCGGCACGCTGCCCGCCCAGGCCGGCATCGAAACGATGCCACTCAGCATCGCGACCGCCGCCGGATTCAGCGATGCCGATGGCGACCTGCTGAGCTACAGCGTCAACGCACTGCCGTCGGCACTCGCGATCAACCCGGCCACCGGCGAGATCAGCGGCACCCCGGGCGTCGGCAGCGCCTCCGGTTCGCCCTACACGGTCGAGGTCACCGCCACCGATCCGTTCGGCGTGAGCGCCATGCAGTCCTTCCAGCTGACCATCACGCCACTCAGCGACGGTATCTTCCTCGACAGCTTCGAATGAGGCCCAGACGCGGGCCCGCGCTTGCAGCGCCGGCCCGCGAACGGGGACACTCGCGGCATGAACAGCGAGAAACCTTACCCACGTGACCTGGTCGGCTACGGCCGCAACCCGCCGCAGGCGCAATGGCCGGACGACGCGCGCATCGCCGTGCAGTTCGTGCTGAATTACGAGGAAGGCGGCGAGAACTGCGTGCTGCACGGCGACGGCGGTTCCGAGCAGTTCCTGTCCGAGATCATCGGCGCCGCCAGTTATCCGGACCGGCACCTGAGCATGGAGTCGATCTACGAATACGGCTCGCGCGTCGGCGGCTGGCGCATCCTGCGCGAGTTCGAGAAACGCGCATTGCCGTTGACCGTGTTCGGGGTCGCGATGGCCATGCAGCGCCATCCCGAATTCGTGCAGGCCTGCACCGAAGTCGGCCACGAGATCGCGTCGCATGGCTGGCGCTGGATCCACTACCAGAACATCCCCGAGGACGTGGAGCGCGAGCACCTGCTGCGCGCGATCGCGATCCAGCGCGAGCTGACCGGCGAAGCACCGCTCGGCTGGTACACCGGCCGCGACTCGCCGAACACGCGGCGGCTGATCGTCGAGCACGGCGGCTTCGAATACGACAGCGACTACTACGGCGACGACCTGCCGTTCTAGACTGAGGTCGAGATCTCCGACGGTTCGCGCCGGCCGCACCTGGTCGTGCCGTACACGCTCGACGCCAACGACATGCGCTTCGCGACGCCGCAGGGCTTCAACACCGCGAACCACTTCTTCGAGTACCTGCGCGACAGCTTCGACGTGCTCTATCGCGAAGGTGCGGAAACGCCACGCATGATGTCGATCGGCATGCACTGCCGCCTGCTCGGTCGCCCCGGCCGCATCCTCGCGCTGCAACGCTTCCTCGACCACATCGAGCGCCACGACCGCGTCTGGGTGTGCCGGCGCATCGACATCGCCGACCACTGGAAGCGCGTGCATCCGTTCGTGGCGGCGTCATGACGATGGCTATCGAGGCATTGAATCAAGCGACGCCGGAAGCGTTCGTGACGGCGTTGGCGGGGATCTTCGAACATTCGCCGTGGGTAGCCGAGCGCGTGCTGGCACAGCGGCCGTTCGCGTCGGTCGATGCCCTGCACGCGGCGATGTGCGCGGCAGTGCAGGGCGCCGGACCCGAGCTGCAACTGGCCTTGATCCGCGCCCATCCGCAACTGGCCGGAAAGACCGCGGTGCGCGGTGAGCTGACCGAGGCCTCGACGACCGAACAACGCGGCGCCGGGCTCGACCAGTGCTCGCCCGAGGAGTTCGCTGCCATCAACCAGTTGAATGGGGAATACGACGCGCGCTTCGGGTTTCCGTTCATCCTGGCGGTGAAGGGACACACGCGGACTTCGATCATCGCGAACATGCGCGCGCGCGTCGGCCATGAACGTGAGGCCGAGATTGCCGAGGCGCTGCGGCAGATCGAACGCATCGCGCGGTTTCGGTTGGAGGCGATGTTGGGCGGTTGATCGGGGCGCTATCGCGCGATGACGATGCGGATCGCGCGGTGGCGAAGAAGAGCATCGCCGTGGCGAAGAAGAGCATCGCGCCGTGGCCGGCGCTCCTACAGATGGCGGGGGCGGGCGCGCTAACATCTGGGCCTTCTTGCGAACCGATGCGAATCCATCATGGCCCTGCCGCAACTTGATCCGAATGCGCCCGATTTCACCCGCCGCTATGTGAACCTGGCCGATGCGCGCCTGGGTGCGAAGGCGCTCAGTTGCAGCGACGACTTCTTTGCCGAGATGGGGCGCATGCTGAACCCGGAGCCGGCGGTGTTCATTCCCGGCAAGTACGACAGCAACGGCAAGTGGATGGACGGCTGGGAGAGCCGGCGCAAGCGCGTGGCCGGGCATGACTGGTGCGTCGTGCGCCTGGCGCGACCCGGGTTGATCCGCGGCGTCGATCTCGACACCAGCCACTTCACCGGCAACTACCCGCCGGCGATTGCGCTCGAAGGCTGCGATCTCGCCCACGGCGATCCCGACGCCCACACAGAGTGGTTCCCGGTGCTGGCGGCGATGAACCTCGGCGGCAATGCCCACCACTACGTCGCGCTCGACGGCCAGCGCCGCGTCTCGCACCTGCGCGTGAACCTGTATCCGGACGGCGGCCTGGCACGCCTGCGCGTCTATGGCGTGCCCGATCCGGCCCTGGCCCAACCGGACGCAGACGGCTTGATCGACCTGGTCGCTGCGTTGAATGGCGGCACCGTCGTCGCCGCCAACAACCAGCATTTCGGCCTGGCCGCAAACCTGCTGATCCCGGGCCGCGGCGTGAACATGGGTGATGGCTGGGAGACGCGGCGTCGGCGCGAGCCCGGCAACGACTGGTGCATCCTCGCGCTCGGCCAGCCGGGCATCATCGAGGCGATCGAAGTCGATACCTGCCACTTCAAGGGCAACTTCCCGGACCGCTGCTCGATCCAGGCAACCAGCGCCGCCGGTGGCACCGCCGAGTCGATGGTCACGCAGTCGATGTTCTGGTCGGTGCTGCTGCCCGAGCAGAAGCTGCAGATGGACCACCAGCACCATTACCGCGACGAGATCGTGCTGCGCGCAGCGGTCACCCACGTGCGCTTCAACATCTTTCCGGACGGCGGCGTCTCGCGCCTGCGTCTGCGCGGTCGCGTCGCATGAGCGAACCGCGGCTGCAGGTCGAGCCGCTGACACCCGATGCGTTCGCGCCGTTCGGCGAGGTCATCAGCTTCGCCGCCGCGCGCGAGATCTTTCCGATCAACAATGGCACCACCCAGCGCCACCACGCGCTCGCCAAGGTAGAAGTCGGCGGCGGCCACGCCCTGATCAGCCTCGCACGCGCCGAACCGCGCATGCTGCCGTTCGCCGTGACCCTGCTCGAACGCCATCCGCTCGGCTCACAGGCCTTCATCCCGCTGTCGACGACGCCCTACCTCGTGGTCGTCGCCGAGTCGCCCCTGCATCCACCGCGCTGCTTCCGCGCCGAGCGCGGCGAAGGCGTGAACTACCGCGCCGGCACCTGGCACCACCCGCTGATCGCGCTCGACGCCGTGAGCGACTTCGTCATCATCGACCGCGGCGGCGAAGGCGCCAACTGCGACGAGGTCAACCTCGCGCAGACGTGGTGGATCATGCCATTGGCGTCGCTGCAGCTGCCGCTCGCCGGCGAAACGAGTTGACGGTGGCGCGACGCAGCGCTTGAATGGGTCCGCCCGGAAATTTGGTGGACGACCATGCTCGATTACCGACAACACATCACGCTGCAGGCCGACAAGCGCGGTGGCAAGCCTTGCGTGCGCGGGCTGCGCATCACCGTGCAGGACGTCCTGGGTTGGCTGGCCTCGGGCATGACGACCGAGGACATCGTGCGCGACTACCCTGAACTCAGTCGGGACGACATCCTCGCCTGCCTCGCTTGGGCAGCGGCACGCGAACAGAGCGTGGCGTGGGTGAAGGCGGCGGCGTGAAGCTGCTGCTCGACGAGAAAGCGTCCTGCGTTTCGGCAATGCCGACAACCAGCGCGTGCTCGATGCACTGTCAAAAGCCGCGGAGCGGGTGATCGCGGTGTTGCAGCAGGACGGCATCGGTATCGTCGAAATCGCTTGAAACTTCTCCGATGGACGGCCGACCGATGGCACAACACTGCTGCAAGGCTTGGCCTGCATGATGCGTGACCCGCTCAGCCGCCTCACCCTGCGTCCCTGCTGGGCGTGGCGGCTGCGCGCGGCGTGGTTCGGTGCGTTGGTCGCGGGCACGCTGGATCTGGGCTACGCGATCTACGCCACCGTGTCTGCGGGTCGGGCGCCGCTGCGCGTGCTGCAGTCGATCGCGAGCGGCTGGCAGGGCCGGGCGGCGTACGACGGCGGTCTCGTCAGCGCTGCGCTCGGCTTGGTCTCGCACTACGGCATCCTGTTCGTAGTCGCGGCTGCTTTCGTCGATACCTGCATGCGCCGGCCGGCGCTGGTGCAACAACCGTTGCGTCACGGCGTGCTGCTCGGCATCGCCGTCTACGTGTTGATGCATGCGGTGATCGTGCCGCTGTCGGCGGCGCCGTTCGCGCTGCCGCACGGGCTCGGCGACATCATCAGCGGACTGTTGGTGCACATCGTCCTGGTGGGACTGCCAAGCGTCTACGTCGCCCGCCACGTGCTCGGGCGAGCCGGCTGGCCACCGGCGTTTCGGCGCTGAGGCGCGGCCACGTCGGCTCCACGCCGCTGCGCGGCGCTGGAGCCGGCCTACATTCGTGAGGATCTGGCGGCAAACCACCGGGCGATCGCGGCGCGTTCGGCGTCGGTCATCTGGGTCATGTTGCCCGGGGGCATGATCTTCAGTTCGACCACCTGCTTGTGCACGAGCGCGGCCTGCAGATCGATGCGCTCGGGCGTGTCCAGCAGCGCGCCTTTCGGGGCGCTGGCCATCAGGGTCGGGTGGGCCGAGTGGCAGGCGATGCAGTGCTTCGCGATGATCGGCTGGATGGCGGCGGTATCCGGTGTTGCGCCGAACGCATCGGGCAACACGATCGTCGGCGAGGGCGACCCATTCGGCATCTGCGCGCCGTTCGCCGGCGACAGCGCTTCCACCGGCGGCGTCGCGGCATCGCTGCGCGGGCTCGGTGCCAGCCAGAACAGCAGGCCGAGCAGCACCAGCGCCCCGGCCGCGAGCAGGCGCCAGGCGCGCTCGCCGCTGTGCCAGAGCACGAAGAACTGGCGGATCATCGCCGCCGACGCCATCGCCACCGCCAGCACGATCCAGTTGTACGCGTGCGCATAGGCGGTGCCGTAATGCGTGCTCAGCATCGCGAACACCACCGGCAAGGTGAAGTAGGTGTTGTGCACCGAGCGTTGTTTGCCGCGGCTGCCGTCGAGCGGGTTCGGCGCCTCGCCGGCAGCGAGTGCCGCGACCATGCGCTTCTGGCCGGGGATGATCACGAAGAACACGTTCGCGGACATGATCGTCGCCAATGCGGCGCCGACCAGCAGGAAGGCCGCGCGCCCGGCGAACAGCTGGGTCGCGACGTAACACAAGGCGAGTGTCAGCAGCCCGACCAGCACGCCGAGCAGGCGGTCGCGGAAGCCGACCAGCTTGCACATCAGGTCGTACAGGAACCAGGTCAGCACCAGGAACACGATCGCCGCGACCACCGCAGCGTTTCCCGACAGATCGGCGATGGTGCGATCGACCAGGTACAACTCGGGCGAGAGCAGGTAGGTGAGCGCGAGCAGGCCGAAGCCGGACAACCACGTGGTGTACGACTTCCATTTCGACCAGTGCAGTTCCGCCGGCAACTCGGCCGGCGCCGGCAGGAACTTCTGCTTCAGGTAGAAGCCGCCGCCATGCACCGACCACGACTCGCCGAACAAGCCCTGCGCGCCCGCCTTCGGCGGCTTCAGACCACGGTCGAGCGCGACAAAGTAGAACGATTCGCCGATCCACGCGATCGCCGCGACCACGTGCAACCAGCGCAACAGGAAGGCCGCGGCCTCGGTCCAGAAGGCGAGCATCGATGCACTCAACTGCCGCGGTAGGTGCTGTAGCTGTACGGCGAGGCGAGCAGCGGCACGTGGTAGTGCGCGTTGCCGTCGCTGATGCCGAAGCGCAGCGTGACTACGTCGATGAAGCGCGGCTCGGGCATGCGCACGCCGTTGCGTGCGAAGTAGTCGCCGATCGCGAAATCGAGTTCGTACATGCCGGGCTTCATCGCCTCGCCTTCCAGCAAGGCACCGTCGCAGCGGCCGTCGGCATTGGTGGTGTGGCCGGCCACGAACTCGCGCTGATAGCCATTCATCCGGTACAACGCGATCGCGATGCCGGCACCCGGCTTGCCGTGCGCGGTGTCGAGGACGTGGGTGGTGAGCTTGCCCATGGCGGTCATGCCTTCGTGCAGTAGGTCGCCAGTTTAGCGAGATCGGTGCGCCGTTCCGCGGCACTGGTGAACGCCGCCTCGAGACTGTTGCGCGCGAGCTGGATCAGCTGGTCGCGACCGAGGCCGAGCGCCGCCGCAGTCTCTTGGTAGTTCTGGTTGATGTAGCCGCCGAAATAGGCGGGGTCGTCGGAATTGATGGTGACGCGCACGCCGCGTTCGAGCATGCGCTTGAGATTGTGCTCGCCAAGCTGCTTGAACACGCACAGCTTGATGTTCGACAGCGGGCACACGGTCAGCGCCATGCCGGTGGCGATCAGGCGCTGCATCAGGCGTTCGTCCTGGAGCGAGCGCACGCCGTGGTCGATGCGTTCAACCTGGAGCACGTCGAGCGCGCTCCAGATGTACTCGGGCGGGCCTTCCTCGCCGGCATGCGCGACCACGTGCAGGCCAAGTTCGCGCGCCATCGCGAACACGCGCGCGAACTTCTCCGGCGGGTGTCCGACTTCGCTGGAATCAAGCCCGACGCCGATGAGGTCGGCAAGATAGGGCTTCGCGGCGTTCAAGGTCGCGATCGCCTCGTCCTCGCTCAGGTGGCGCAGAAAACACAGGATCAGCCGCGCGCGAATCCCGAACCGGGCCTGCGCCGCGTCGCACGCCCGCTTGAGGCCACGGATCACGACGCCGATGTCGATGCCGCGCTCGGTATGCGTTTGCGGATCGAAGAACAGTTCGGCATGGATGACGCTGTCGGCATGGGCGCGCTCGAAATAGGCCCAGGCCATGTCGTGGAAATCCTGCTCGGTGATCAGCACCGACGCCCCGGCGTAGTAGATGTCGAGAAAACTCTGCAGGTTCGTGAACGCATACGCCGCGCGCAATGCCTCGACGCTCGGGTACGCAAGCTGCACGCCGTTGCGGCTGGCCAACGCGAAGATCAGCTCCGGCTCCAGCGAACCCTCGATATGGATATGCAGCTCGGCCTTGGGCAGGCCGCGGATGAACTCGGCAAGATCGCTGGACATGGTCACTCCTGATGCTGGCCGGTGAGTCTGCATCAATCCGGCCGGGGCGGCCAGATTTGGTGTGCTGCGGTAATCTTGCGCGATGACTTCGAACACGAGTTTCACCCTGAATGGCAAGCCGGTGGATCTGACCGGGGCCGAGCCGACGCAGTCGCTGTTGCGCTGGTTGCAGGCGCAGCGGTTGACCGGGACCAAGGAAGGTTGTGGTGATGGCGACTGCGGCGCGTGTACGGTCGCGATGGTCGAGACGGACACGGCTGGCCGCGCGCACTATCGCGCGGTGAACAGTTGCCTATTGCCGGTGGGTGCCCTGCTCGGTCGCGAAGTGGTCACTGTCGAAGCCCTGGCCGAGGGTGATTGTCTGCATCCGGCCCAGCAGGTGCTGGTCGAGGGCGCGGGTTCGCAATGCGGGTATTGCACGCCGGGCTTCGTGATGAGCCTGTTCGTCGGCAGCCACGATGGCGATCTGTCCGACCACTGCATCGAGGGCAATCTCTGCCGCTGCACCGGTTACCGACCAATCCGCGATGCGGCCAGGCGACTCGCGGCACTGCCGGTGGTCGAGGATCGTTTCCATCACGCGCTCGCCGAGCCGCG
>Ga0073899_10000138_pt1 | contig 63598 bp, 66 predicted proteins | sample KloWWTmetaKNB5Ph_FD_88975 | JGI IMG/M metagenome (GOLD analysis project Ga0073899, IMG submission 88975) | Active sludge microbial communities from Klosterneuburg, Austria, studying microevolution and ecology of nitrifiers - Klosterneuburg... | ecosystem: Engineered > WWTP > Aerobic digester >... | reverse complement strand
GGCCGTCATCGATCAGTTTGCGGATGTGCGCATACACGCTGCGCGCCGCCGGGCGGTGCAGCGCCGGATGGACGTCGGCATACAGCGCGGTCACGATCGCCACCACGGTGTCCAACCCCGACCGGATCGCCTCCAACACGTGCGCTTCACGTTCCAGGCGATGCGCCAAGTAGGCGGCCAGGAACGGCGGTGGGTCGGTGACCGGGGCGCCGTGGGTTGGCCAGAGCACGGCGTCGCCTCGCTGGATCACCTTGTGTAAGGAATCGATGTAGGCGGACATATCGCCGTCGGGCGGGGACACCACCGTGGTGCTCCAGCCCATGATGTGATCACCGGTGAACAACGACCGCTCGGCGTCCAAGGCAAAGCACAGGTGATTGGCGGCATGGCCCGGCGTGTGCACCGCGGTGATCGACCAGCCATCACCACCGGCGACGATGTCGCCGTCGCCGGCATGGATCACCGGGACGAAGTCGTAGTCGACGCCCTCACGCTCCTCGCCCTCGGCACGCGGTGCGTCCTCGTCGGGGACAGCCAATGCCTCGTCGATCGGCGTCCATTCCTCGGCGGCGTCGTCGTCGGGACGCGGGTGACGGCCAAACCCAATCGTCGGCGCGCCGGTCTGCTCGGCCAGCCAGCCGGCGAGCGGAGCATGGTCGGCGTGGCAGTGCGTTACCAGAATCGCCGTCACCTGCTGCCCATCCAACGCGGCCAGCAACGCGTCGCGGTGTGCATCCAGGCGCGGCCCGGGGTCGATCACGGCAACCCCATCGGTACCGCTGCCGACGATGTAGGTGCCGGTGCCGTGATAGGTGAACTTCGACGGGTTGTTGGCGATCACTCGGCGGATCAATGGCGAAACGCTGACCGCCTGGCCGTAGCGCGGCTCGTCCAAGGTGACGAACGGGATCGCCGCCATCGGAGGTCTAATCCTGACCCTCGGGTGGGCGACTGATTGGGCCTGATTCATCACCGGAATGAACAATCGGAGCACCCTGGGCTTCGGCGGTTGCTTTGACCTTGCGCCATCGTCGTGGGCTGAGCCGCCGCTTGACCACCACGGTCGTCAGACGGTTGTCGATCACCTCGTGACGCGTCCCGAAATCCTTGAGCAATGCCTGAGCCATGGCCGCCGCAGGAATCGCCAAGACGGCACCAACGGCGCCCATCAGCGCCGCGCCGGCCAGCGCCGAACCGAAGGCGATCGCCGGATGCAGGTCCATCGTCCGCGCCGTAATCCTGGGCAGCAGCAAATAGTTCTCGATCTGCTGGTACAGAATCACCAGCATCAACACGATCAGCGCCTTGAACGGCGAGTCGATGAAGGTGATCAGCACCGGCAGGGCCCCGGCGATGTAGGTGCCGATCACCGGCAGGAATTGGCTCATCAACCCGACCCACAGGGCCAAGGCCAGCGGGGCGCGAGTACCGATCGCGGTCAGCACGATCCAGTGAAACAGGCTGGACAGACCAGCCAACAGGGCTCGCGAGTACAGGTAGCCGCCGGTCTTGTCGATGGCTACTTCCCATGCGTTCAACACCGTCCGTTGCCGCTCGGGACGCAGCCGCGCACAGATCGCCCGGCGCAACTTCGGCCCGTCGGCGACGAGGTAGAAGGTGAACAGCGTCACCGAGAGCATTTGAACCACGAAGCCGAGCGCGGCAACCGACAGGTCGACGACCTTGCTCTGCTGGCGCTGGATGAACTTCTGCACGTTGCCGTTCGGGTCGTTGATCGAATCGATCACCTTGGCCGCGTTGATCTTCGTCCCGAACGTGTCGTTGAGGAAGTTCACCGTCTTGTTGACGTAGGTCTCGGAATTGCCCAGCAGGTCGGCGATCTGCTGGCCGACCAGCGAGGCGATGGCGACGACGAACACGATGAAGGCGAGCATCACGCCAAGCAGGATCAGCGCGGTTGCCGAACCGCGTCGCCAACCGCGCGCCGCCAGACGGTTGACGCCCGGTTCGATGGCCAGTGCCAGGAAGATCGACACCAGCACCAAGAGCAGCAGACCCCAGACGCGGTGCAACGAATCGTCGGCCAGCTTGGCAACGATCCAGCCGATCCAGAACACCGCCACGGCCGACCACACCCAGCGCGGCATGCGCGAGGCATCCGCCGCTGGCGTCCCATCGTCGGAGGCGTCGCCATCCGCAGCGGGCGGGCTGGGCATTGCCCTGCTGTCGTCCGCGGCGTCGGTCACCGCGCCGACATTAGTGAGCGCTGGGGTCGGGCGATGTGTGCGAGCCGACCGCGGCGGCGATGGCTGACGCTGCATCGCCGCGTTGGTGGACCTCGACGGTCTCCAAGCCCAGCCAAACCGCCATCTCGTGCAGCTCAGCGGCGACTCGTTCTGCCCAGGCGTGTGCCGGAAACGCTTGCTCGGAATGCGCTCCACGGACCTGCAACGCGCCCCTCTGGCGGTCGCTCTTCATATCCAGACGACCAACGAGCTGGTCGCCGTGCAATACGGGGAGTACGTAGTAGCCGTACTGGCGTTGCGCCGGCGGCGTGTAGATCTCGATCCGGTAGTGAAAGCCGAACAGCCGCTCGGTGCGCGGCCGATACCAGACGAGCGGATCGAACGGGCTCAACAGGGAACACGAATCGACCTGGCGCGGTGTTCGGGCGTCGCGGTGCAGATATGCCGGCTTGGTCCACCCTTCGACTTGCACGTGCAGCAGCACGCCCTCGTCCACCAGATCGCGGACCGCCGCGGCGCTCGACGTTTTCGACCGCAGCCGGTAGTAGTCGTCCAGATCGTCGACCGTGGCCACGCCAAGATGGCGAGCGGCCAGTTGGACCAGCTGGCGTCGTGCATCCGCCTGCGGAACGGCCGGGTGGGCCAGTGCCGCGGCGGGGATGACCCGTTCGGCGATGTCGTAGATCCGGGCGAAGTCGCTCGGCCGACGAACGGCAGCCAGCCGCCCGCTGGCGAAGAGATGCTCGAGGGCGACCTTGGCGTCGTCCCAGTCCCACCACGGGTCCTTCTTCGTTGTCCGCTGGGACAGCTCGCCCGATACCACCGGACCGTCGTCGGCGATCCGTTGGTAGACCTGCTCGACATAGTCCGGCCGACGACTGCGCAGTTCGCTGGCCTGAACGCGTGGCGTCTCCATCCGCCAGCGATGCAATGAGTAGTGGCGCGTGTCCACGTGGCAGGCCTCGTGGGCCCACGTCTCGAACAGGTCGCCGTTGGCAGTTGCCCGGGGGATCAGATCCCGCGGATGGGCCCCGAGGCGAGCGAACAGCGGAAGCTCTTGGCTGCGGACCAGCACGTTGACCGCGTCGATCTGGATCAGCCCCATCCGATCGAGGGCACGGCGCAGATGTCGACGGGTGACGGCGCCAGACGAGCGCGGTTCGGCGAAGCCTTGGGCGGCTAAGGCGATTCGTCGCGCTGCCGCCAGCGAGATTCGCTCAGTCGGCAACGGTGATGGTGACCGAGTTGATCACCACATCGTCGTGCGGCTTGTCGTTGCGGTCGGTGGAAACCTTCTGCATCGCATCGATGACTTCCAGTCCCTTGACAACCTGGCCGAAGTGGTTGTACTGCGGCGGCAGGTTCACCCCGCTGGGCCCGGTGATCAGGAAGAATTGGCTGCCGTTGGTGTTCGGCCCGGCATTGGCCATCGCCAGCGAGCCGATCTGGTACTTCTGCTTGACCGGTTCGTCGTCGAAGCGGTAGCCGGGACCGCCACGGCCGGTGCCGGTGGGGTCGCCACCCTGGCAGACGAAGCCGTTGATGATCCGGTGGAAGATGATCCCGTCGTAATAGTGATGGGCGGCGAGGAACACGAAGTTGTTGACCGTCAGCGGGGCGTTGATCGCGTCCAAGGCGATGACGATGGTGCCCATGCTCGTCTCCATCGTCGCGGTATAACGCTTGGAGGTGTCGATGCCCATCGGCGGGGCAGCGTCGAACTTCTGCTGGCGCGGGGCGGATCCGTCGAGGGCAGGAAAATCAGTCACGCCACGAGGCTACCCGTCGCCCTGCACACCACTCCCCCGAACGCTTTGTCACGTTGAGACGTTCGCTGCCGCGGCCTAGGTTCTGCGGATGGCCACACGGGAATGGGATGCGGCAGCGTACGACGCCCTGCCATTGCCGCATGTGGCGTGGGGGCGGCGGGTGATCGAACGGATGCATCTGCGCGGCGACGAGGTGGTGCTCGACGCCGGCTGCGGTACGGGCCGCGATGGCGCCGAACTGCTGCGGCGCTACCCGCATGTCCGTCTCGTCGGGATCGATGGATCGTCGCAGATGATCGAACTGGCCAGAGATCGATTGACGTCGGACGGTCTGATCGATCGGGTTGAGCTGATCGTCGCCGATCTGACCGAACCGCTCGCGATCGCCCCGGTCGACGCCGTGATGAGCGTGGCGGCGTTCCACTGGATCACCGACCACCCGCTGTTGTTCGCCAACCTCGCCGCCGTGATGAAACCGGGCGCACGGCTGAGCTCGGACTGCGGTGGCCTGGGGCAGCTCCGTCACCTCGACGCAGCGCTGCGCAGCGTAACGGGCTCCGGAAAGCAGGACGTCGAGTTTGCTGGGATCGATGAGACCAAGCGGGCGCTCACCGACGCCGGGTTCGACATCGAGCGGGTGGCGCTGCGCGACGACCCACTGCGCATCGACGACCCGGCTCTGATGGATCGCTACCTGGCGGCGGTGTGCCTCGGCGGGTATCTGGCCGCGTTGCCACCGGCGGGACATGCCTCCTTCGTCAGCGAGGTCCGCCGGGCAATGGACGCACCGGTGATCGACTACGTCCGCCTAGAAATCACCGCAACCCGCCGCTGACCACTGGTTTAGGCGCGTTCACAAGTCGACTGTCGATTTGTGGACGCGCACAAGTTTGGTGGGCCTACGCCAGGAGGTTGGCGATCGTTTCGGTGACGACGGCCTGGACGTCGGCGCGCCGCTCGGCGCGCTCGAAGATCTGCAGGAGCTGCTCGCCGAACACCGCCCAGCCGTAGGTGAGCGCCATCGAGACCAGCAGGCGGATCTCCTCGGCGTCGTCGGTCGCTCTGGAGCGCAGGGCGTCCATCGTCGGGAAGTCGGCTTGTACTTGGCTCAGCGGGACCTCGGCCAGGAACAGCCCGGCGACGACGCGTAGGTAGTCGAGCAGCGGTTCGGCGTGGTTGGCGATGGTCGTGACCGCTGTGGCCAGGTCGGGAGCGGTGGTGGCCGATTGGCGGCCGGCTTCGGCGTGCATCCGCAACACGGCGCGCAGCAGGTCGTCCTTGTTGCCGAAGTGGCGGTGGATCAGGCCGAGGTTGACGTTGGCGTCGTCGGCGATCGAGCGCAGCGATGCGTTGGGGCCGTGGCGGGCGAACTGGCGATTGGCCGCGGCCAACACCGCGGCGCGGACTGCTTCGCGCCCCTCGGGTTTGACCGGCTTGCTCATTGCCTTGACATTAGTCCGCCCTTGACGAGCTGTAGACGTTCGTCTACAGTTTGGTCATGCCGACCATCACGCCTACCAACGCCGCCCTTGGGGCGGTGGTCACCGACCTCGATCTGCGCAGCTCGCTCGACCCCACCACGGTGGCCGAGCTGCGCGATGCCGTGGTCCGCCACGAGGTGTTGTTCTTCCCTCAGGCAACGCTGACGCCCGCTGAACAGGTCCGCTTTGGCGGCTACTTCGGCGAACTGGAGACGCACAAGGCGCTCGATACCGTCGACGGATTTCCGCAGATTGTCGAATTCGACACGGCGAAGAAGGCAACCACGGCCGAGTGGTGGCACAGCGACGTGACCTGCGCGGCGCAACCGCCGATGGGTGCAATGCTGCAACTGAAGGTCGTCCCGCCGACCGGTGGGGCGACACATTGGGCCAGCATGACGGCCGCCTACGACGCCCTGGACGACGACATCAAGCAGCGCCTGGACGGGCTGACGGCACTGAATCGTTCGTGGTGGCAGCCGGTGGAGGAGACCAGCCACCCGGTGATTCGCACGCATCCCGAATCGGGCCGCAAGGGGATCTTCGTCAACTGGATCTTCACCCAGCGGGTCAACGAGTTAGACGAAGCGGAGAGCCGCGAGCTGCTCGACTTCCTGTTTGCCCACGCCGTCAAGCCCGAGTTCACCGTTCGCCACGACTGGCAGGCTGGCGACATCGCCTTCTGGGATAACCGCGTCACCCAGCACCGCGTCGACAACGACTTCGGCGACGCCCGCCGCTGCGGTCACCGCATCGCCATCAACGGCGACACCCCCCGCTAACCGCGTCCCCAGGTGTTACGGGTGTTACGTCGGGAACCCGGCACCAAACGTCGGTACAGTTTGCGAGATGGAGCCTGACGAGGTCGACGCACTGGATCTGGACCAGGTCAGCCGCGATCTGGCCGACGTCGAAGCGGCCCTGGCCGACCTGGACAGCGGGGCGTATTGGGCCAGCCAGGTCGACCCAGCCGCGTCCGAGTGATCTCCCGAATTCGCCGTCACCCGCACGTGGTACGGGCGACGCGCGTCCTGCGTATCTGGCGCCTGGCGATCCGCAACGGGTGGCGCTGGCTGACCCACAAGACGCGCCGCGCCGTCGCCCGCCAGCAGCGCCGCCAGGAACTGGACGAGCAGTTTGCCATTCGATCGGCCACCGATGTCGCCCGCGAGCTGGGCAACATGAAGGGCGTGCTGATGAAGGTCGGCCAGTTGATGAGCTTCATCTACGAGGCCCTGCCAGACAATGCTCAGCAGGCGCTGGCCACGCTGCAGGCCGATGCCCCGCCGATGTCTCCGAGCGCCGCCGCGGCCGTGGTGCGCGAGGAACTGGGCATGTCGCCACAGCGCGCCTTTCTGGACTGGACCGACGTGCCGATCGCCGCGGCGAGCATCGGCCAGGTGCATCGCGCCGTCAGCCGCGACGGGCGCGAGGTCGCCGTCAAGGTGCAGTACCCGGGCATCGAGTCGGCGATCACCGCTGACCTGGACAACGCCGAGTCGCTCTACCGGATGGCCGCCGCGGTGATGATGAAGGGACTCGACCCGAAGGGTTTGGTCGACGAGCTGCGCGATCGAATGGGCGACGAACTCGACTACCGCATTGAGGCCACCAACCAGACCGAGTTCGTGCGGGCGTTCGCCGGGCACCCGATGATCCGTGTTCCCGCAGTCGTCGCCGCCACCAGCACCAAGCGTGTGCTGACCACCGAATGGGCCGATGGGTGGAGCTGGAACGAATTCGTCGAGCGCTCGTCGCCGGCCACAAAGTCGGTGTGCGGCGAGGTCGTGTGGCGCTTCGCCCAGCACAGCGTGCATCGCCTGGGGCGGTTCAACGGCGACCCCCATCCAGGCAATTACCGGTTCCACGCCGATGGCTCGGTGACCTTCTTGGACTACGGGCTGGTCAAGACGTGGAGTCCTGGCGAATGGTCCCGCCTGGCCCCAACCCTGGACGCGATCATCGTCAACCGCGACGCCGAACGACTGGTCGCCGCAATGGAGGAGGCTGGGTTCTTGCGTGACGGCCACGGCCTACGCCCCGATGACATCTACACCTACGTCAGCGCGCCGTACCGGCCGTACCTGTCCGACGAGTTCACCTTTACCCGCGATTTCGTCAAGCTGGCGCTGCAGCAGGTGATCGACGTCAACGGCCCGTATTCGCACGTGATCAAGCAGCTGAATATGCCGCCGAGCTTCGTGATTCTGGACCGAGTGGTATGGGGTGTCAGCGCGATCTTGGGCAAACTGAACGTCACCGCCCCGTTTCGGGCGATGCTGATGGAATACGTCGCCGACGCTCCCCCGGCCACCGAGCTGGGCGTTATCGAGCGCGACTGGCGACTCACCGGCCGCTCGTAGCGTTGTGCGCGTCCGCAGATCGACGGTCGTTTCGTGTGCACGCAGAGTCATTGCTGCGGACCCACGTGGAGCGCAGGCGGTAGTTTGCGGGGCATGTTCTCGTGGACGATCGAAGCGTTGCGCGATCAGATCGATCGGTATCGGGCGGCCGAGTGGGAACTGTGTCAGGCGTTGGGCGGCTGGTCGGGGGATGACGATGACCCGGTTGCCCGGCGCGAGTTCGCGGCAGCGAGCGCTCGCCACGCCTGGCATCTGCAGTTGTGGGACGAGCGACGCCCGCAGATCAACACGGTCGATCCGCCACCCGCTCCGAGCGAGTCGATTGACGGATCGAACCTGGCCTCGATCAGCAGAACTGCCGACCGGCGGCGTCACGCCGAGTTAGCGATCGACCGTCTCGCGACGCGCTACCGCCAACACGCCAACGAGATCGACGCGCTCGTCGACCCAGCCACCGCCGAGACGCTGCGCCGCATCCTCACCTAGCTCGGCACGACCAAGCTAAGCCCGCCATGGGCGCGACCAACGCCCGATGCGCGTCTCGAGCGCGCCCAAGACGGGCGGACCTGACCAACTTGAGCCCGCCATGGGCGCGACCAACGCAGGATGTGCGTCTTGAGCGCGCCCAAGGCGGGTGGGAAGACGCCGGGTCAGGTGGCTGGTTTTTCGATCTGGGCGACGAACTCGTCGATCGAACCGATCAGGCGCTCCATGAAGTCGGCCAGGACCACGGCCTCCTGGGCCCCAAATGAATCAAGGATGTGGGCCATCAGTTGATTGCCGCGCTGGCTGGCTTCGCGATGACGCTTGCGCCCTTCGGCGGTCATTGTCACCTCGACCACTCGACCGTCGTCCGGGTTCGGTCGACGCTCGGCCAGCCCGTTGGCCTCCAACCGTTGCACGGCGCGGGTTGCCGTCGACGGGTCGACACGCAACGCTTCGGCAAGGTTGCTCATTCGCCATGCTGGACGTGCGGCGAGCAGTTCGAGGGCGTCCATCTGACCTTGTTCGAGCGCGTCCTCGCCATCACCAAACAGGTAGTCGCGCAACGCCGACATCGTCGCCCCGCGCCGCAGACCGACCCAGGCGGCCCCAATCCGCCGTGAGAGTGCCAGTTGGCTTCGGTCCAGCGTTTGCCCCCTGCTGTCCATTGAGCCCAGAGTGGGAATCGAACCCACGACCTTTTCATTACGAGTGAAATGCTCTGCCGACTGAGCTATCTGGGCGGCGGCGCAATCGTAGCGTCCCGATCCCCTACTGACGCCTGCCGAACGATGTCGAGCCTCCACCCAGTGGGGGCTACTGCGGCAAAGCGTCGGGTCGGGTTGGCGCCGGTTCTGCCTCTAGCAGAACCAAGCGTAAGCCGATGGTGAGCACCGTCATGATGGGGCGATGCAACGATTTCCGCACGCAACCGTGTTCGACAGATTGGTCGAACAGCGGGTTCTTTTCCTCGCTGATGAGGTCACCGACGAGTCCGCCTCGCGGCTCATCGCCGAGTTGCTGGTGCTGTCCGCTGACGATCCGCGTAGCGACATCACGCTGTTGATCAACTCGCCCGGTGGGTCGGTCCACGCCGGACTTGCGCTGTATGACGTCATGCAGCTGATCCCCAACGACGTCGCCACCGTCGCCGTCGGGTTCGCTGCGAGCATGGGCCAGGTGCTGCTCTGTGCGGGTGCGGCAGGCAAGCGCTTCGCCCTACCGAATGCCAAGGTGCTGATGCACGAAGGTTCGGCGGGCCTCGGCGGCGCTGCGGCCGATGTCGAGATACAGGCGGCCAGCCTGTTGCGGACGTTGGAGCGGATGCGCTCGATCGTCGCCCGGCACACTGGACGGTCCTTCGACGAGATCACCGCCGACATCGGTCGCGACCGATGGTTTGACGCCGACGAGGCTCGCGACTACGGGTTCATCGACCACGTCGTGTCCTCGCTCGGCGAGATCCGCCCGGTGGCGGCGACTCGTCGGATCGGCCTCGGCTCCGCGTCGACGGTCATGGTGCCATGATGAGCTACACGATTCCGTACGTGGTCGAGACGACACCGCGCGGCGAGCGCGTCACCGACGTGTTCAGTCGGTTGCTCAACGAGCGGATCGTGCTCCTCGGTACGCCGATCGATGATGGCGTGGCGACGGCGATCATCGCCCAGCTGCTTCATCTCGCCGCCGAGCGCCCCGACCAAATCATCCATCTCTACATCAACTCGCCGGGCGGGTCGTACGCCGCAGCGCTGGCGATCTACGACACGATGCAGTACATCTCGGCGCCAGTGGCGACGTTGTGCGTGGGACTGGCCGCCGACGCCGCTGCGGTCGTCCTTGCGGGCGGAGCGTCGGGGCAGCGGACGATGCTCGAACATGCGCAGGTCGTGCTTCGCCAACCGCACGCCAGCGTCGGTCGCGGTTCGCTCAGCGACCTCGCCCTGGATGCAGCCGAGTTGTCCCGGCTGCGCTCTCAGGTTGATGGCGTCCTCGCTCGACACACCGGTCGCGACGCGGAGCAGATCCACCAAGACACCGATCGGGCGCTGCGGCTCGACTCCCCTGCGGCAGTGGCGTACGGCGTCGTTGACGCGGTGATCGGCGCGTCAAGCGGCGCGCAACGTGACCCGGACCTTGCCCTGCACCCGGGTGCTCGTCGGGACTCGCAGGCGGTCGGCTGACCGCTCGAGCACCTCGACCAACTCGATGCCCAGCGCGCCGGTGATCGCGGAAAGGACATCCGACGAGACTTCTTTCCGACCCCGCTCGACCTCGGACAGGTACGGCAGGGAGATGGCCGCAGCAGCGGCGACCTGGGCCAGACTGCGTCGCTGCTCAAGCCGTTCGTTCCTGAGAACTTCGCCGATCACAACACGCAGCCGCGGCTGATCGGCCGCAGGGTCCGGAGTTCCAGCGACCAGGCGAAGTTCGGTCATCGCCGCAGAATAGTCGGCGCCAGGCTACGACGACTTCAGCGATGTCACAGTCGTTGGGCGTACAGCGTTATGCTACATGTGCGACAAGGGAGGGTTCATGGCCCAACTGACGGCGCCGCTGTCGGTGCCACGACTGGATCACGCGGGTGTCGAAGCGGCGCGGCTGCGGCTGGAGGCGCGCAATCAGCTGGCGGCGAACGAACCCTCGGTCACCTACGAGCTGCTCGCCCAGGCACGCGGCGGCACCGAGATGGCGGCGCGCCAGTGGGTGTCCCGGCAACGTAAGGGTGGCCACCTGATCACGGTCGACCACGGCCAGACACTGATTCCCTCGTTCCAGTTCGACCACAACTACCAGCTAGTCCTCGAGGTCTGTGAAGCGGTCAAGGTGTTGACACGCGCCGGGATGTCCGGCTGGGCGATCTGGCGCTGGTTCTGTACGACCAGCCCCTGGGTCGGCCAGCGACCCGTCGACCTGATCGGCACCACCCAACTGCTCGATCTGGTGCACACCTTCGTTGCCGACAGCCGATAGCCGATCGCCGGTGAACCCGTGCGGGCGGCCCGACTGCCCCGTCCCGGAACCAGCGGGATGGCCGGAAACGGTCGAGCTCGCACGCGGCTCGGTGTGGTGGCGGGCCACCCGCCACGACCCCATCGAACTCACTCCACCGCTGGGGTCGACCCGGTTCGCCCCGCTGCCTGACCGGCACCACGCCTACCTGGGCGCGACCCGCACGGTTTCTCTGCTGGAGACAGCGCTGCATTCCGCGGCCGGTGAAACACCGACCGTTTACCTGTCGTTTCTCGACACGCTCGTCGTTCATCAAGTCGTGCTCGACGAGACAATCAGCGTCGCCGATCTCCGCGACCCGCAGCTGGCTGCGCTCGGCATCACCCGCGATCAACTGGTGAACACCACGATCCAGCACTACCCCTGCACCCGGTGGTGGGCAGCCCGGCTGAGCGACGCCGGGTACAACGGCATCGTGTGGCATTCGCGACAAGCGGACTTGTACGCCCAAGCGAACCCGGACGGGCTGCTCGCTGACGTCCTGCAACACAAGCCGGTCGAGATCGCCGTGCTGTGGTCTCCAACCCCAACGCCGTTGTTCAGCACGACTGGCATGCAACTTCCGGTGCTGGAAAACGGGGAACCGTCGCGGTTGTTGAACGAACTCGCGAACCTGATCGGCGCGCCCATCGAATAGGCACTAGTCGAGCGTCGGAAGGTCCAGCAGCAGGGCTTGGATAAGCAACGTCTCGTTGGGGTTGCGTTCCAGCGCGGCGATCGATTGATGGATTCGGCTCACGGCGCTCACCGGGCCTTCTGCCCTGGCCGCGGTGCGGGCAACCAACGCGTCGCGATAGGTGCCGGCCATCGTCGCCAGGCCGCTGCGCAGTTCGTCGACGCGGTGGCGGCGTTGCTCGCGCTTGTGGCGGTCCTCCAACTGCTTGCGGCCGCCGCCACGCTCGCCGACCATCTTGATCCGCTCGTCCAGCTCGGCCGCTTCGGCTGCTTGGCGCTGGGTCAGCGGTTCGGCGGCGCTCTCGATCAGTCCAAACAGTTCGGCGGTCAGCCGCACCACCATCGCGCCCGTTCCATCCAGCCGGCGGGGGACATCGGCGAAGGCCTGCCGACGACGCTCCAGTTCAGGGTCTGCGACCAGCACCCGCGCGCGGCGGAGGTTGCCGGCAGCCGCGACGGCAGCCAGCTCGGCACGCGTCGGATCGGTGCCTTCGGTCACCAGAACCTGAGCGATTGTCGACGCGTTCAGCGCACGGAAATCGACGCGCGCGCAACGTGAGGCGATCGTCACCAGATCGGTGGTCATCATGTCGGCGAGGACGATGAAGATCGTCGACGGAGGCGGCTCCTCGATCGTCTTCAGCAGCGCTGCGGCGCCCATCGCTGTCAGCAGATGGAACTCGTGGAGGATGATCACCTGCCGGATACCCTCGACCGGAGCCATCGCCGCCAGCCGTACGATCTCGCGGATCTGCTCGGTCGAGATCGTCGCCGCGGCCCGTTGCACCTCGCGCACGTCGGGATGCTCGCCGGCCAGCACCAGGCGCGCATCGCGCGCCGAGGCGTCATCGCTGCCACTCAGCAGGCGCGCCGCGAACGCCCGCGCCGCCTGCTCCTTGGTGCTGCCCGATGGTCCGAGAAACAGGTAGGCGTGGACCGGCTCGGTGGCCGAGGCGCGCAGCTGGCTGACGGCGTGTTCCTGGCCCACCACCTGGTCCCAGACCGAGGCGTGCGTGGCGCTCATATCCCCAGCCGTTGACGCACCCCGTCGCGCGCCGCGTCGATCACCTCGGCGATCGGTGGCGATCCGTCGATCACCACGAACCGCTCGGGTTCGTCGTCGGCCAGTCGATGGAAGCCCTCGCGGACGCGCTGATGAAATTTGGCGTCTTGGCGCTCGAAACGGTCGAGGTTGCGGTCGCTGATCCGCTGCGCGGCAACCTCCGGGGGAACGTCGATCAGCACCACCAGATCCGGCCACCACCCGTCGAGCGCCCATTCGTTGATCACCCGCAGCTCGGCGACATCCAAGCCGCGGCCGTACCCCTGGTAGGCGAGGGTCGAGTACACACTTCGATCGCTGACCACATGGCGACCGTCGACCAGCGCGCCGCGCACCATCTGGTGGAGATGTTGGGCCCGATCGGCGGCGGTCAGCAGCGCTTCGGCACGATCGGCAAGGTTGTGGACCGACACGTCGTGGAGGATGTCGCGGATCCGCTGACCGATCGGCGTTCCCCCGGTCTCGCGGGTCAACATCGCCCCCAGCAGCGCCGCCAGACGGGCAGCGACCGTGCTCTTGCCCGAACCCTCGGGGCCCTCGAGGGCGATGTAGCGCCCACGAGTCGGGGTTGACAGGTCGTCGCCAGTGCCGGTCATTACCGTTGACAGTAACCCCGCCTGAGGGCGACAGCGGCTTCCTCGCTGGGTCATAGTGGAACGATGAGCGCCCCAGAGAGTCCGCTGAAACCAGGTCTGGAACCGACCTTCCGCCACCTCGACGACCCCGACGTTCCCTGGCAGTCCGTCAAGCAACAGCGCAACGCCGACGGCACCGTGGCCGAGGTGCGCGAGAAGTGGCTGGCGTTCAACCCCGACCCGCAATACCTGTCGCTGTACGCCCAATACGACCCGGGGATGATCGTGCGCCGCCATGGCCATTTCAGTCCCCACGTGCTGTTCGTCATCGAAGGTTCGATCTGGTGTGGCGATCGACTGTGTCCGGCGGGCACGCACATCGAGCTGCCGCTCGGTGCGGCATTCGGTCCGTTTCGCGCCGGACCGGACGGAGTGACGATGTTCGAGGTGATGATGGGCGACCCGCGCTCGTGGGGCGATCAGCCCGAGACGTTGGATGCGCTGCGCGCCGAACACGGCGTGGAACCGCTCCCGGACCCGCCGCTGGATTACCCGGCGTGGCTGGAAGATCTGCGTGGCCATTGGTCCGGCGCTGAACCGAGCACCGACAACACCGGCAAGGACACCCCGTCCGACGCGTAACCCGGGGATACGCTGCGCCGATGACTTCGGGAACGACGGTACGTCGAACGCTGCTCTCTCTGCTGATCGCCACCGGAATGCTGGCCGCCTGTTCCGACGACAAGTCGGCCACGTCGACATCGACGACCAGCGCTTCGGCCCCTGCGTCGTCGGCGCCGGCTTCCAGCGCGGCGGATACCTCTGCAGCCACCACCCCCCAGTCGGCGGCGCCATCGACCGATGCGAAGGCCGAAACGACAACCACCGCCGCGGTCCCTGTGGCAGGCACGTGGACCAAGGTGGACGCCGCTGCGCCGTGCCAATGCAGCGACGGCAGCCCGTTCAGCTACTGGGTGCATAAGGCCAATCCGGCCAAGGTGATGCTGTTCTTCCAGGGTGGCGGGGCCTGCTTTAGCGCCGAGACCTGCGACCCCGTTGCGGGCCGCTACAAGAAGGCGATCGGCGCCGACGAGGACCCGTCGAAGCTGGCTACGGGGATCTTCGACCGGACCAACCCCGACAACCCACTGGCCGACTATTCGCTGGTGTTTGTGCCGTACTGCACCGGCGACGTACACATCGGCAACGCCGATCACGACTACGGCAACGGGTTGACCGTCCACCATCGCGGCTTCCTCAACGGCAGCGCCGCGCTCGACACATTGGCCGCCGAGTTTCCCAACGCCGAGCACGTCGTCGTCGCGGGGGAAAGCGCCGGGTCGGTCGCCACGCCATTGTTCGCTGGTTTGGCCGCCGACCGCCTGCCGAAGGCGGCGATCACCGTGATCGCCGATGGATCGGGGGCCTACCCCGATGTCCCGGCGGTGAACGCCACGGTCGGGGCGATCTGGGGGACGAGCAACGTGATCCCCGATTGGCCGGTCAACAAGGGGATGACCGCAGCGGACTACAGCATTCCCGGCTTGTTCGTGCAGTCCGGCAAGCACGCGCCGCGCATCGTCTTCGGCCGCTACGACTACGCCTTCGATCAGACGCAGGAGTTCTTCGCCGGGATCGCCGGGTTCTCACCGGATCGGCTGATCGAGATGATCGACCAGAACGAGACCCAGATCGAAGCCAAGGGTGTGACGATCCACAGCTACACCGCGAGCGGCAACGATCACACGATCCTGCACACGCCGGAGTTCTACACACAGACCGTCAACGGCACGAAGCTGGTCGACTGGATCACCAACCTGGTGGCAGGCAAGCCCGACGCCGACGTGCACTGCACCGCCTGCACCCCGTAGTTACATCGGGAACCCGGCACCAGATGTAACTAGACCGGAGCGAAGATTGCTGCGCCGTAGGCGGGGAAGGGGATTGGACCGTCGAGGGATTGGGGCAGGGTGTCGGTGCCGCTGGCGTGGTAGCCGGACCAGTCGCTAGCGAACACGCACTCCCATGCTCCCTCGCCGGGGTGCGGGACGAACAGCTCGCCATGGTCGTGATTGCGCAGGTTGACCACCACCAGCGTCGCCCGATCGCGGCCCTCGTCACCCCACCGCCGAATCAGCAGGACGCCGCCCTGCGATCCGATCCGTTCACACTCGGCGAACGGGCCACGCAGGCCGGGGGCACGGTCGTTGGCTCCGGTGCGCAGTCGAATCAGGTCGGCCCACATCTGCACCACACCCGGCCGCTCGTCCTTGCGCTCCCAGCGCAGGGCGCGGCTGTCGTCGAACCAGTCCTCGTCGGCCCATTCCTGGCCCTGAAACAGCATCGGAACCCCCGGTGAGCACATCGTCAGCACCGCCCCGATCGCTGTGCGACGGTGAGCGAAGATCGACTCCGGGTTGAACGGATCGACCTCGGCAGTGACGCGCTGGCTGCCGTTGGCCACCTCATCGTGACTCTCCGTATAGATCACTCGGTTGACATCGCCAACAGCCGAGACGACCGCCGCAGCGACCGCCTCGATATCGCGGTCGCTGTCGTCGGTGGCGATCAACGCGTCGCGCACCGGGTGGACAAACTCGGCCGACCATTGCACGTCGAAGCCAAGCCCGCCGTCGTCCCCCGCGGCGGTGACGATCGGCCCGCCGTAATGGTCCTCGGCGATCAGCACCGCATCAGGGTGCTCGGAGCGGATCACCGCAGTCAGTTCGCGCAGGAACTCCCAGCCCTCGACCAGGTCGCCGTCGGGGCCCGCCGTGCTGTGCGCGTTGCGGATCGAGATCGTTGAGTCAAGACGCAGACCATCGACGTGGTAGTCGGTGATCCACATTCGGGCGTTGTCGATCAGATACCGACGGACCTCCTCGCGTCCGTAGTCGGGCCGTGTGTTGCCCCATGGGGTCGCCGACTTCCACTCCTCGTTATAGAAGTAGATCCCCCCGCCGTCGCCCTCGTACCATCCGTCGAAGCGCCACAGATCCAAGTCGCTTGGCCCCAAGTGGTTGTAGACGACGTCGGCGATCACGGCGATGCCGCGGGCGTGCGCCGCGTCGACGAAGCGGCGCATCGCCGCCGGACCGCCATAGCTGGATTCCACGGCGAACGGCATCGCCGGGTTGTAGCCCCACGACTGCGAACCGGCGAACTCGCTGACCGGCATCAGCTCAACCGCATTGACGCCCAGGTCGACCAGGTGGTCAATGCGTTCAATGACACCGTCTAACGTCCCGCCGAAGGTGCCGGGGTGCAGTTCGTAGATCACCCACTCGTTCAGAGGCGCGGCGCGGAAGTCGCCGTCGGTCCAGTCGAACGACGGGTCGTGAATCACCGAGCGACCGACCGAGTTGGTCACCTCCAGGGCGCGGGGATCGATCCGCCATACCTCGTCGTCACCGCGACGGACACGGAACATGTACTGCATCCCGTACTGGACATCGGCGGTCACCGCCCACACGCCGGTGTCCTCGCGCTCCATGACAATGCCCTCCAACGGCTCGGCATCGGTGCCGTCGGGGTGAAACAACTGCAGGCGAACGTCATCTGCATTGGGCGCCCAAACCCAAAATCCATACGACACTTCGGGATCAGACATGAGGGTCGACGCTACCCAGGCAGGCCGGCGACCGAACCTGTCGCGGCGAACAAGCAGTGATCGCCTCGCAACGCTGATGGATCGACGCCTACAGTGCGGGGGCCGAATCCGGCGAGTCTGAGGAGACGATCTGATGGGGAACAACTGGGGACGTTGGGGCGACGACGACGAGCGCGGCGCGTTGAACCTGTTGACGCCGGACGTTATCAAGGCGGCCGCCGCCAGTATCACCACCGGCAAGGTGTACAGCTTGGGCATCCCGATCCAGGGCCACGGCGTACCGCTGATGGACTACCGCGGCACACCGATGCGGCTGACGCTGCAGGACGGCACCGACGACGGGATCTATGCGGTGTACGGCTGCCACGAAGGCACCGGCGCCCACGAAGACGTGCTGGTGATGGCCTCGCACACCACCTCGCACATGGACGCGCTGGTCCACGTGTATGGCGACTACAAGCACTACAACGACGTCGACTTCAACACGATGACCGCCCTCGGCGGGGCGAAGAAGCTGGGTATCGACAAGGTCGGCGGGCTGGCCAGCCGTGGCGTGCTGCTGGACATGGTCAGGTACTTTGCCGACGACAACGGCGGCAACGACTGGGTCACGTTGGGCCGCAACATCACCGGCGCCGATCTGGAGGGCGCGGCCAAGGCACAGGGCGTCGAAGTGCGCGCCGGCGACATCGTCATGATTCGCACCGGCTACCTGCAGTTCTGGTGGGACAACATGGCCAAGGGCACCCCGCAGCCGTTCGAGCAGGCCGGTATCGGCCTCGATGCCGCCGCCTGGTTGGCCGACAAGGACGTGGTCGCCGTGGCCAGCGATAACGCCGCCGTCGAGGTCATCCCCTTCGAGAACAACGACTTCATCACGGTCCACAAGGAACTGCTGGTCAAGGCCGGGATCTACTTGCTCGAGTTCATCAACCTGGTCGAGCCAGCCGCCGACGAAAACTACGAAGGCATCTTCGCCGTTGGCCCGCTGAAGGTCACGGGCGCCACCGGAAGCCCGGTCAACCCGATCTTCATCACGTGATCGAGTACATCCGGTGAGCGCGCCAGCAGCGGGCGGTGGCTCGCTGCTGCGCCGCCGGATCATCGTGGTCGCCACCGGCGTCGTCGGCGCGCTGACCTTGGCATGGGGGCTGCGCGCCGATCCGGGGAGCCGCCGCTTCTACATCGGCACGTTCCTGCTGGCGGCGGTGTGGCTGATCGGCGGGTTGCTCGCCGGGCCGATGCGAATCGGCAGTCGGCGCGACGCGCCGTTGGCGGTGGGCGTCGGGCTCGGGCTGGCCGCGGTGTTCATCGCCGGGGCGTTCATCGTCCGCCAGATTCCGTGGCTGGCCGATCACGTCGAACGGGTGATGGATTTGGCTCGTGGCGGCAACCTGGCCCTGGTGTACGCCAGCACGGTGGTCAACGGCGTGGCCGAGGAGGTCTACTTCCGTGGGGCGATGTACCCGGCGGTCCCCGAACGGTGGCGGCTGGTGGTGGTTGTGGGCTTGTACGCCCTGGTCACCCTGGCCACCGGGAACGTGATGCTTGCCTTCGCCGCGGTCCTGGTGGGCGTGGCGGTCACCTGGTTGCGCCAACGCACCGACGGCGTCCTGGCCCCGATCCTGGCCCACGTCAGCTGGTCGCTGGCGATGCTGGCCATCCTCCCCCACCTATTCAACTGACCGCGTCCCCGGTGTTACGCGGTGGTCGTGATTGGACGGGGGCGGAGGCGGGTAGACATGGCCTGTGGCTACTTTCACGGCACGCAATATCTCTGCCTCGGACGTACCGGTCGATGCGGCAACAATCTGGCCGTTGATCACCAACCCAAAAATGCTCGCCGAGCTGACCCCGTTGGTGAAGGCGATCACGGTGGACGGCGATGATTGGCGCTGGCAGCTAGCCGGGATCGATGGGTTTGGGATCAGTGTCACGCCGACATTCACCGAACGGATGACGTTCGAGCCGATGAAGAAGATCAGCTTTACGCACGCTCCACCGCACGGCGAGAAGGAGCGCGCCGGGGCCGAGGGGACCTATGTGCTCACCCGCCTGGGGCCGGAGTCAACCCGGCTGAAGGTCGACCTGACACTGTCGGTCGAACTGCCGCTGCCCCGATTTTCGGCCGGTGCCGTCGAGCGGGTCATCGCCGCCACCATGGAACGCACCGGGCGAAAGTTCGCCAGCAACCTGTACGAGCACCTCGGGCTTGACCCGAACACGGTGCACATCGAACAGCTCCACGCCTAAGGCTGGGTGAATGGCCGCTGACCGCTTCCAAGCCATCGCCGTCGCAACGGCGCGGGGTCCGGTCGTGACGATGCAGGCTGGTGTCGAACTTGGCGGCCGCTATTGGACGACCACGTCGCACACCGCAGCCAAGGTTGGGGCAATCCGTCGTACTCGTCGCGCCGCGGTGCTGTCACCGACCGACGACGGATGGTCGCTGCGCATTGGCCGCGCCGTGGTCTTGGACCCACGCCACCCGTTGCATGGCTTTCGCGATCCGGTGGCGTCGATGTGGGGTACGACCGCCCTGGCGCGAATCGCCGCTGCCTACCCGCAGCAACTGCTTGGCTACGCCAGCGACGGTGCGGTCCCTGCGGCATGGAACGTCATTTCCCGCGTCCTGATCGCCGTCCGCGCCGACCGCACGATGACGTGGAATCGCGACGGCTCGACGCTGCACCCCAATGGTTCGCCGACGTGGACGACCGATCGGCAGGCGACGCCGTCGGTGCCAGAGCTGGAGGGGGAGCATCGTCGTTTGGTCGAGCGTCGAGGTCCGTGCTGGCTGGGTTTGGTTGACCGCGACGTCCCGGTCGTCGTGCCTGCTACGTGGAGCAAGGGCGGCACGGTGCGCGTCCACACCGCTGTGCTTCAGCTGGTCGGCGTCACGCTTCCTGGGCCGGCCTGCGTCACGATCGACGACAGCTCGTCGCCTCGCCCCTCGGAAAAGATCGGGGTGATCCTGCGCGGTACGGCAACGCCGCGCACGAACCGCGGTGGATTCACCGTTTTGGCCTTCAACGCGGCGACCGCCACCACCTGGTCGGGATTCGAAACCCGAACCCAGCCCGCTGCGCAACGCTGACGGCGACGGTTCAATCCTGAACCCCGCTCGCCCACGCCGTACGATCGGCAGCATGGACGAGAACGACCCGGGCGGCGCCGCGGCACCCGCCGACCACGACCCGTTTGCCCAAAAGAACCGCTTCGGGGGGATCGGTGTCGTCGACAACCCACACCCTCGTCTGCACGAATTGCGCAGCCAATGCCCGGTGCAGCATGGGTCGATCTCGGGGATCTTCGGGATGGTTGGCCCGGACAACTACATCTTCTCCGACGACCAGCAGATCTCGGTGCTCAACTGGGACCTGGCCGATGCGGGTTTCCGCAACTACGGCCAACTCTCGAACTCGTATTACATCCCCTATCTGCGCGACGTCATCGGGCGCACGATTCTGGAGATGGATCCGCCCGAACATCATCGCTATCGGCAGCTGATCCAAGGGGCATTCACGAAGAACGAGATGCAGCGTTGGGAGGACGAATTCGCCACGACGATCGTCAACTCGTATCTCGACAAGTTGGCCCCGCTGGGCCGCGGCGATCTTGCCGAAGATTTCGCTTTTCACTACCCGATCGCGGTCACTGCCGCGGCGGTCGGCTTGGGTATCGATCGCGTCGAGGAGTTCTACGAACAGGCCACCTTGCTGACGAACGTATCGGTATCCACCGAGGAGCGCCTGGCGGCAGCGAAAGACTTGGGCGACCTGGTTCAGCGGCTGATCATCGAGCGACGGGCCAATCCGCAGCAGGACTTGATCAGCGTGTTGACCCAAGCAAAGTTCCGCAACGCTGGGGAACGCACCGACACAATGTTGAGCGATGAAGAGATCGTCGCCTTCGTTCGGTTGCTGGTGCCGGCCGGGGCGCAGACGACATATCGCTCGTTGACCAATCTGCTCTACGCGTTGTTGACGCACCCCGAACAGCTCGAGGCGATCCGCAATGACCGTTCGCTGATTCCTCAGGCGATCGAGGAAGGGCTGCGTTGGGACGGTCCGCTGCTGTCGTTCGCCCGCATCGCCACCGAGGATCTGTCCATCGGCGGGGTCGATGTGCCCAAGGGTGACGTTGTCAATCTGTGCGTCCATGCCGCCAATCGCGATCCCGAGCGGTGGGAGAATCCGGACGACTTCGATATCTTCCGCGCCCCGCAGGCCCACCTGTCGTTCGGCATGGGCACGCACACCTGTCTGGGTGTGCACTTTGCTCGGATGGAGATGCGCGTCGCGATCGAGCTGCTGCTTGATCGTCTGCCCAACCTGCGCCTCGACCCCGACGCCGACGGCGTGCAGATCAGTGGATTGCAATCGCGCACCGCGGTGCGCTTGCCATGCGTGTGGGACGTGCCCACGACCACGACGTCCGACCTCAGCGAAAGCGAGCACTAGAAATGGCCGACACCGTCATCAAGGGTGGAACGATCGTCGACGGCACCGGGATGCCGGCCTTCGTCGGCGATGTGGCGATCACCGACGGAACGATCGAGCAGGTCGGCGGGGTGCTCAGCGGCGACAAGGTGATCGACGCCACAGGTCTGCATGTCGTGCCCGGCTTCGTCGACGTGCACACCCACTACGACGCCCAACTGCACTTCGACCCGTCGGCGTCGCCGTCGTCGTGGCACGGGGTGACCACCGTGCTGACCGGCAACTGCGGCTTCGCCCTGGCGCCATCAAAGCCCGCCGATGTCGACTGGCTCGTGCAGATGTTGGCCAAGGTCGAAGGGATGTCACCTGACGCATTGGCTGCCGGCGTGCCGTGGAGCGGCGGTTCGCTGGGCGACTTCTTCGACGGACTCGATGGCAGGATCGGCGTCAACATGGCCTGCTACGCGGGGCACGCAGCGATCCGCCGGTGGGTGATGGGCGCGGCGGCCAGCGAGCGCGCCGCCACCGCCGCCGAGATCAGAGCGATGCAGGCAGTGATGGATCAAGCGATGCGCGACGGGGCGATCGGACTGTCGACCTCGCAACTCGACGTCCACGCCGACCACGAGGGCAAGCCGGTGCCGCCAAACCTGGCCACGCCCGAAGAGATCATCGCGTTGACGTCGGTGATGGCCGACTACAAGCTGGGCGCGTCGATGAACCTGTGCCGCACGTTCGGCAACGGCTACGACGAGTCCGACCGCAAGCTGCTGGCCGAGATGTGCCGCTCGTCGGGCGGCAAGCCGGTGCACGTCAACATCCTGCTGCGCTTCACCAACGACCCCGAGATCTGGAAGACGTGTTTGGGGGTGCTGGAGGGCTACGCCAGCCAAGGGTTGCGGATCTACCCGATGGCGTCAGCGAACCCGAAGGGGCTGTACGTGTCGCTGGCCGACACGATCCTGCTCAGCGAGATGCCCACGTTCCGCGAGTCCCTTGCGCTGCCGATCGATGAACGGATCAAGGCGCTCGGCGATCCAGGCGTGCGCCACCGGTTGAAGCGCGAGTTTGGCGAACCACGCCAGCTGGCCTTCGGTTGGGACAATCTGCGCATCGTCGACAGTCCCTCGCGGCCCGAGCTGAATAATCGCACTGTTGCGGCCGCGGCCGGCGGGGCTGATGGGATGGACACCTTCTTGGACCTGGCGATCGCCGATCGTTTGGACACGCTGTTCTTGATCGACCGCCCGGTGGAACAGGAAGACCGCGACGTGATCGCCTTCCTGCTTCGTCATCCGCTGACGATGCCTGGGTCCAGCGACGGCGGGGCCCATTTGAACACGTTCTGCGGGGCCGACTACACCACCCGTGTACTGACCGAATACGTCAGCGACGAGTTCACCTTCGAACATGCCGTGCGCCGTCTGGCGGCGATGCCGGCCCAGACCGTGGGGATGTGGGACCGTGGCGAACTGCGCCCGGGCAACGCCGCCGACATCGTCTTGATCGACCGATCAACGCTGGGCGTCGGCGAGGCAAAGATGGTCAACGACTTCCCCACAGGGGCGATGCGCGTCATTTGGGAGCAGACCGGCTACGTGTCAACGATCGTCAACGGCCAGACCCTGATCGACAACGGCAGCTACACCGGTGCCCTACCCGGCAGCGTCATCCGCTACAACCGCTAATCAACATTGTCGACGGGGCTGGCCGCGTCGGGTTGGATACACGGACTGGGACGATTGCGTTCAAGCGCCACGCAGGCTCGGCCCGCGGGGGTCCGGGCTCGTCGGTCAGCGGGCTGCAGGCTCGTCGGTCAGCGGGCTGCAAGCTCGTCGGTCAGCAGGTTGGCAAGCTCGTTGGGTAGCGGGTTGCGATCGTAGGCTCGGGCGATGAGCACCGCACCGAGTCTTCCAGCCGAGTTGTCGTATCAGGGCAAGCACGTCGTCATCACCGGAGCCGCTACGGGCGTTGGCGCGGCGATGCTCAACGTGTTGCACACGCTGGGTGCGCCGCGTGTGACAGTGCTGGACGTCAAGGCGCCGACTGGGCCGCACGACACGTATCTGGCGGTCGACCTGGGTGACGAGGCTGCAGTCGATGCCGCGATCGGCCAGATCGACGGCACGGTCGACGTGCTCTTCAACAACGCCGCGGTCAACTCCACGGCGGGCGTGCGCACGACCATCGCCGTCAACTACCTGTCGCTGCGCCGGCTGTCAGAACGGCTGCTCGGCCAAATCCCCTCCGGCGGAGCGATCATTAACACCGCCTCGATCGCCGGGAGCCAGTGGCCGGCCCATCTGGCCCAGATCAACGAATTGCTCGACATCGCCGACTGGGACGCCGCATTGGATTGGGTCGAGGGACAGACCGACCTGTTCGGCGACGTGTACTCGTTCAGCAAGGAGATCGTCCAGGTATGGACGATGCGTTCGTCGCGCCCAACCGCGACACACGGCGTGCGCACGAATAGCGTCTGTCCGGCACCGATCGATACGCCGCTGCTTGTCGACTTCCGCAAGACGATGTCTGATGCGTTGATCGATTGGAACATTTCCCAGGCGACCGGTACGGTGATGACCCCAGCCGAGGTGGCCTGGCCGCTGGCCTTCCTCGGTTCGCCCGCAGCCAGCTACATCAATGGCCTGAACATGGTGGCCGACGGCGGCTTTGGCGCAGCGATGACCACCGGCCAAGTCGACTTCTCCGCCATCAGCTAACGCGAACGCTACGTTCGTCGCGTTCGCGCTCGGCATCTTTCGGCGGCTGACTGCGTGCCACGATGGACGCCATGACGGCAGCAAATCTGAATGGCAAGCACATCCTGATCACCGGTGGTGGCACCGGCATCGGCCTCGGCTGCGCCCGTCAGGCGATCAGCGACGGAGCGATCGTCACCATCGCCGGGCGGCGCGTCGATGTGCTGATGTCTGCGGCCGAAGAGCTGAAGGCGATGGCCACCGATGGTGGCCAGGTGCGCATCGCCGAATGCGACGTCACCGATGTCGAAGCTGTGAAGGCCGCCGTGGCGATCGCCACCGAGGGCAGCGGCGTACTTCATGGGGCGGTGGCCAACGCCGGCAAGGGAGCGGGCATGCCGATCCTGCTGATGACCGCCGATCAGTTGCGCGACACGTTCGAGCCAAACGTGATCGGCGCGTTCAACACCATTCAGCAGGCTGCCGCAGCGATGCACGACACGGGCGGCTCGATCGTCGCCATCTCGTCGATCGCCGGCCGTCTGGGTGGCCGTTTCCGCGCTGCGTACGCGGCCAGCAAGGCAGCGCTGGACATGATTGTCAAGGTCAGCGCCGACGAGTTGGGCCCGTTCGGGATTCGGGTCAACTCGGTGAACCCCGGCCTGGTGCCCACCGAAGCAACGGCCGTGATGATGGACGACGAGAACTTCGCCGAGGTGATCGAGGACTACCTGAACCAGATGCCGATCCGTCGCCTCGGCACGATCGATGACGTCGGCCGCTTCGTCCGCTTCCTGATGAGTGACGACGCCGAGTGGATCACCGGTCAGGTACTGGGCGTCGACGGCGGACACACCGTGCGTCGGGCGCCGAACTTGGAACACTCGCTGCGGATGCGAATGGGTGACGAGATGGTCGACCGCCTGTCCGGCCCACGTTGGAAGTAGCGGCCGCGCCGCGGTGACATCGATGGCGACGATCGACCTGAACGCCGATGTCGGCGAGTCGTTCGGACGCTGGACGCTGGGCGATGACGCCGCGCTGATGCGCTCGATCAGTTCGGCGAACATCGCCTGCGGGTTCCATGCTGGCGACCCGGCGACAATGCGCCGCACCTGCGCGATCGCCGTGCAACACGGGGTGACGATCGGGGCCCATGTGTCGTACCACGATCTGCCTGGGTTCGGGCGGCGGTTCATCGAGATCAGTCCGTCCGATCTGGCCGCCGACGTGCTGTACCAGTTGGGTGCGTTGTCCGGGATGGCCACCGCGGCGGGCGGCAGCGTGCGGTATGTCAAGCCGCACGGGGCGCTCTATCACGCGGTGACCGATCATCGCGATCAAGCTGCCGCAGTGGTCGCCGCAACCGCGGCGTTCGACCCATCGCTGACCGTGCTGGCGTTTCCCGACTCGATCATCTTGCGGCTGGCAGCCGCGGCTGGCCTGGGGACGGCCACCGAGGCGTTCGCCGATCGGCGCTACCGCGACAGCCGGCTGGTTGATCGATCGGAGTCCGACGCGGTGATCACCGACGCCGACGAGGTCTGCGACGCTGCGCTGGCCTGGGCGACGGGCGGCACGGCTGACTCGCTGTGCCTGCACGGCGACACGCCCGGGGCGGCGGCCTTGGCGTCTCGGGTCCGCGCCCGTCTGGCCGCGGCCGGTGTCGCCGTGCAACCATTCGCCGGCCGGTGATCATCGCCCGGCGAGTTCTGCCGTATGGGCCGAATGCGGCGATCATCGAGTGCCGCTCGATCGCCGAGGTCCACGCGCTGTGCGCCTACGCCCGTTCGACGTTCTCTGCCGAGTTGGCCGATGTAGTCCCCGGAGCAGCCACGGTGACCGCGATCGGCACCGGGCCGTTGGATCCTGAGATGCTCGAGACGCTCGCCGTCGTGCACGCCGAGCAGATCGACACGGTGCCGCGCACCCACACGATCGAAGTCACCTACGACGGACAGGACCTGGATTGGGTTTCGGCATACCTCGGCCGCACACCTGCCGAGGTCGTCGAGATGCATACCGCGCAGATCTGGACCGTTGCCTTCTGCGGATTCGCTCCAGGCTTCGGCTACCTGGTCGGCGACCCGTCGATGAGCATCGACGTGCCCCGCCTCGATCGGCCCCGCCGATCGGTGCCGGCCGGGTCGGTTGCCCTGGCCGGCCCGTGGTCGGCGATCTACCCACGGGCATCGCCCGGCGGGTGGCGGCTGATCGGTCACACCACCGCCGTGCTCTGGAGCGCTTCCGCCGAGCGACCGGCGCTGTTGGCACCGGGCGATGTGGTCCAGTTCCGCGAGGTGCATCGATGATCGTTGTCCAACGAACCGGTGCCCAGGTGTTGGTTCAAGATGACGGTCGCCCCGGGTTCGCCAACATTGGCGTGTCTCCGTCGGGTGCCGCTGACCGCACCTCGTGGGCCCTGGCCAACCACCTGATCGGCAACCGCACAGGGGGGCCCGCCTTCGAGATCCTGTTGGGCGGCCTGCAGATTCGCTGGACCGGAGCCCACGCGTTGTGGATCGCCCTGACCGGTGCGCCCGCTGCGTTGTCCGTCAACCGACTTGCCCGGCCCAACGACGCGGCGGTGCTGATCCATCCTGGCGACGTCGTCGATGTGGGCATCCCGACCGTTGGCCTGCGTAGCTATCTGGCGGTGCGCGGCGGGCTGCGCGTGGCCACCACGTTGGGCAGCGCGTCCAGCGATGTGTTGTCCGGGCTGGGCCCACCGCCGGTAGCGATTGGCGATCAACTTCCGGTGGGCCGTGCGCAGGACATTCCGCCGAACACGCCGGGCCGCCGACTCGACCTGTCGCCCAACGTGGCGATCGAGATCTCCCCCGGCCCGCGCCTTGACTGGTTCTCTGCCGATGCGCTCGATTCGCTGACGGCAACACGCTGGACTGTCGACATGGACAGCAACCGGATCGCGACGCGCCTGGATGGGCCACCGCTGGCCCGTCGCCGTGAGGGAGAGCTGCCGAGCGAGGCGATCTTGCGCGGCGCGATTCAGATCCCACCCAATGGTCGCCCGGTGATCTTCGGTTCCGACCACCCGACCACCGGCGGCTACCCGGTGATCGCCGTCGCCACCCCAGAATCGGTCGACCGTCTCGCCCAAGCCCGCCCCGGTGCCGCGCTCACCCTCCGCCTTGCCTGAGCCGCACTCCCGGCGCAGGTAGGGAATCCGTCGAATCTCGACGAATTCCCTACCTGCAACGCACTGCGGAGACCGCTAGTAGCTACTAACGGGGTCTGGTTGGGGCGGATCGCGACGAATTCCTACCCGCTACGCGCTCCGGAGTGCTCGATGCCAAGTCCGCTCAGCTCAGCGACCACATAGTCGGGCTCGTAGGTGACGTGCCCATAGGTGAACACCGTCAGGGTCATTACCTGACGCCGCAACGCGTTGCGCCGACGCTCGTCGGCCTGGCGTTCCTGGCGGGTGGCATGGGTCCCGTGTCCCTCCAGTTCGACAACGTGCCCACCAGGGAAGACCGCATCGACGCGTGCCAGGAATCGGCTGCCGTCGCGATAGACGCGCTGCAGATCGGGGCGCGGCAAACCCGCCCGACGGACGAGTTTCAGGAACCGTCGCTCCAGCCAGCTCTCGCCGCCTGTGTCCACCATCGCGTCGAACAGGGTTCGGCTTCCGTTGACGCACGGGCGATGAGACTTGACCACGTCTGCGCGCAAACGTTGTTCAGAGATCTTGCGCTGGCGTAACGCCGAATCGATCGCGTTCTCCGTCTCCTCGCGACTGAACCGGAACAACGGGCTATTGAGGATCAGCCAATGAGCGGTCAGGGATCGCACTCCACCGACGAATTGGGTCGCCGTCTTGTTCAACGCCGCCGAGGTGGAATGCACCGTCCACGGCGTCTCGACGTTCCGAAAGGCACGCTGCACCAGCACTTCGACCGCGTCGCCGGTGAAGCCATCCAACCCATGGAGCCGCGCTGCCGTGCGACCAGCGATGAAGCCACGGCCCTCCACATCGAAGCTGGCGCACCACACCGAGCGCATCCAGCTTGGCGGCGACCCGCCGATGGCGTAACTCTTCGGTCCGACTGGGATCAGCAGCTGCGCGCCGATCCAGCGGTGACGCCGCGACGCCTGCACGCCCAGCGCGGTCAGCTGTCGACGGGAGATCGCCCCATGCTGCTCGGCGGCCGTTTCCATCACCAGACGTTGCAGGTCCATCCCCACTGATCGACCGCCAAGACGCCAGCCCGGCAGACAACGCCGTCGCAGGTAGGGAATCCGTCGGATCGCGACGAATTCCCTACCTGCGGTGCGAGATGGGGAGGCGGGGCACGACGAGCGAGCTCGGCGAGGCGGGACTCAGGTTGTGACGAAGCGGGTTTGCGCGTCCTGCTTCAGGGTGCCCTTGGCGACCTTCGCTCCCGACGAACGCGGCAGTTCGTCCATCACGACGAAGTGTTCGGGAAACAATTCGCGAGAGAGGCCGCGTGAACGCAGGTGGTCGAGCAGGCCATCGAAGCTCAACGAGGTGCCGGGACGCAGCTCGACATAGACGCCGACGCGTTCGCCGAACGTCGCGTCGGGCACGGGGACTGCGGCGGCCAACGCCACCGCAGGGTGGGTGCCGACCTCGTCTTCGACCTGGGCAGCGCTGATGTTCTTGCCACCGCGAATGATGATGTCCGACGTCCGCCCCACCACGGACAGATAGCCATCGGCATCGACCGCACAGATGTCGGCCATCAGCATGTGCCCCGAATCGGTGAACAGCTCGGCGTTGGCCGCGTCGTCGTCCAGGTAGCCGGTGGACGTCGCCGGGCCGATGCAACCCGGTTGGCCACGCCCGGCTGCGGTGACATCGACACGGACGTCGAACAACCGGACATTCATCTCCGGCACGGTTCGCCCGGCGGTACGCAGCCGTTGCTCGGGTGTGTCGACCAGCGTCGTCCCGCTGAGCAGCCCAGTCTCGTTCGACCCGTAGAACTGCAGGACGGTTGCACCCGTGGTCTGCTCGAAGCGCAGCGCCCGTTCGTACGGCACGGCCTCGCCACCGGTGAACATCACCCGCAGCGACGACAGATCGCGGCGCTCGATCTCGGGATCGTTCAGCAACATGATGAATTGCGTGCTGACACAGCACAACACGGTGACGCGGTGTTGCTCGATCATGTCGATGGCCGTTGCCGTATCGAATCGCTCCAGTTGAACAGTCGACGCGCCAAGAATCAGGGGGGTGGTGTGGCTGGTCCACAACCCAAACCCAAACGGAACCGGAACCGCGCTGAAGAACACGTCATCGCTCGTGAGCTCACCGTGCGCCGCAGCCTTGCGGTGGAAGTAGACCCAGCGGTTCTGGAAATGGGTGACACACTTCGGCAGGCCCGTGGTGCCCGAGGTGGAGTTGATCAGGAAGAGGTCGTCGGGTCCGATCGCTCGCGCGAGGAAGGCGGACGCGGGCAGCAGCGGAGCACGGCTGAGCTCCCCGTCGACGATGGCCTGCCACGTACCGCGCACATCGCTCGGCAAGACCATGTGGTGTTGCACGGCGATGCCGTCGGCGCGCAGCACGTCGACGACCGCGGACTGATCCTCGCCACGGTGCATGGCGTGAGAGATGAACCACGTTGCCCCGGTCTTGGTGATCAGGTGGCGCAGCTCACGATCACCTGACCGGGCCCCGATACCCACCACCGTCACGCCGGCGCGTTCGCAGCCGACGAAGACGGCGTGGATTGGCGGTCCGTCGGGCAGGCGCACGGCCAGGCGATCGCCGGGCCGCACCCCGTGGCCGATCAATGTCGACGCCACCCGATCGGCTGCGTCGTCCAACTCGGCGAACGTCATCGTCGACTCGGGGGTGAGATACGCCGCCTTGGTCGGCGTGTCTCGAGCGGCGCGGCGCACGTGATCGCTGATCGTCTCGTCGCCCCACCACCCATCGGCGCGGTAGCGCCGGGCAAGGCTGGGATCGACGATGCTGCGAAATCCGCTCATCGAGCTGCGCTGGGACGGCTGCGACTCATGGCTCCTAAGGTAGTGAGGTCACCGAGCAGTCGAGGGGGTCGCGATGACGACGACAGAATCCGCCGAGCGACGCGTGTCGTTTACGGCGATGGACGACGCCACCACCGAGGAGCTGGAGCTGATCGTCAGTCAGGCCAAGGTCCACCTGAACGATCAGGTCGCCGACCGGATCCTGGAGCTGTTGCGCTCACTCGGCGGTCCAACCCTGGGCTATCAGGTCGACCGTCTGGAGCACTCGTTGCAGACCGCTACACGGGCGATGCGCGACGGTGCGCGCACCGACATGATCGTCGCCGCCCTGCTGCACGACATCGGTGACGGGCTGGCCCCGGCCAATCACAGCGAACTGGCGGCAACCATCGTCGCCCCGTATCTGGATGCCGAAGCAACGTGGGTGGTGCGCCACCATGGCGTGTTCCAGGGCTATCACTATTGGGACAAGATCGGCTTCGACCGCCACACCCGCGACCGGTACCGCGATAGTCCCTACTTCGATGCCGCCGCGCATTTCTGCGAGGCCTGGGATCAGCGGGCGTTCGACCCCGACTATGACACGCTGCCGCTCGAGGTGTTCGAGCCGCTGGTTCGCGAAGTGTTCGCCCGCCCCGCGTCCGGCTTCGGCGCTGAATAGGAGCAAGCGATGACGACCACCGATGACCGTCCCGTTCGCGACGGTGGCCTGGCCGTATGGGCACCGTCGATCACCCCGCCGATCGGGGTCGATCTGACCCCCAAGCAGCAGCTCGCTTGCGCGTTTCGGATCCTGGCGCACAACGGGTTCTGCGAGAACATCGCCGGGCACATCACGATGATGCGCGAGGACAGCCCGGGGATGTACGTCAACCCATGGGGGCTGTGGTGGGAGGAGGTCAAGGCGTCGGACATCTGCGTGGTCGACGACGATGCCACGGTGATGGAAGGCAAGTGGGACGTGACCCCGGCGATCCACATCCACACCGAGCTGCACCGCCGCCGCGCCGACGCCCGCGTCGTGGTCCACAATCATCCCTACTCGGTCACTGCCCTGGCCGCGGTGGGTTTGCTTCCCGAACTGCACCATCAGACGGGGGCAATGTTCGACGGCGAGATGGTGATGGTCGCCGAATACGACGGCGAGGTCGACACCCCCGACCTCGGCGGAGAACTGGCCGAGCAGATCGGCGACGCGTCGATCGCCATCCTGGCCAATCACGGGATCATCGTCACTGCCCCGACGATCCAAGAAGCGACCTACAAGTCGTCCAGCATCGACCGGGTCTGCCGCCTCGCCTACGACATCGCCGTGCTTGGCCGGCAACCGTTGCAGATGCCCAAGGGAGCGATCGTCGGGATGAAGAAGTCACTGATCGAGCGCGGCACGGACGTGTTCTGGGCCGGCGCCGTGCGATCACTGTTGCGTCAACACCCGGAGGTTCTTGAGTAATGGCCAGCATCGATGATCTGCTGAAAGACACCGGCTTCACCAAGGCCGAAAAGGGCAAAATCACCTTCCTGCCCGAACCGCCGCGCCAGGAGCGCACGTACACGTTCATCTCCGTCGACGATCACATCGTCGAACCGCCCGACACATTCGAAGGGCGCCTGCCCGCCAAGTTCGCCGACCGCGCCCCGCGCGTCGAACGGATCGACGGTGCCGACGTGTGGGTCTACGACGGCCAGCAGTTTCCCAACGTCGGTTTCAACGCCGTGGTCGGTCGCCCGGTTGACGAGTACAGCTTCGAACCGAGCCGCTTCGAAGACATGCGTCGCGGCGCGTGGGATATCCACGAACGGATCAAGGACATGGATCTGTCCGGCGTGTATGCGTCGCTATGTTTCCCGTCGTTTCTGCCCGGCTTCGCCGGGCAGCGGATTCAGCTGTCGACCGACGACGCCGAACTGGCATTGGCGACGATGCGTGCCTGGAACGAGTGGAACATCGAAGCATGGTCGGGCGCCTACCCGGAACGGATGATCCCTTGCCAGCTGCCGTATTTCCTAGACCCACAGGTCGGCGCCGACGAGATCCGCCGCAACGCCGAACGCGGCTTCAAAGCCGTCACCTTCAGCGAAGCCCCGCACCTGCTTGGCCTGCCCTCGCTGCACACCGGCCATTGGGATCCGATCATCCAGGCATGCGCCGAAACGGGCACGGTGATCAATCTCCATGTCGGGTCGTCGAGCACGTCGCCGTCGACCGCCGCTGATGCCCCGCCGGACGTCACCGGCGTGCTGTTCTTTGGTTATTCGATGTTCGCCGCCGTCGACTGGCTGTATTCCAAGTACCCGGTGAAGTACCCGGACCTGAAGATCTGCCTGTCGGAAGGTGGAATTGGTTGGGTGCCAGCGCTGGTCGACCGGCTCAACCACATGCTCTCGTACCACTCGATGTACGGCACCTGGGACGGCATCGAGATGACCCCGGCGGAGGTATTCCTGCGCAACTTCTACTTCTGCGCGGTCGAGGACCCGTCGATCTTCCCGATCCGTGACGTGATCGGCGTCGATCACATTCTGTTGGAGCAGGACTATCCGCATTGCGACTCCACCTGGCCGCGTACGCAGCAGGTGATCCACTACGAAATCGGTGGCCTACCCGCCGATGACATCGCCGCGATGACCTGGCGCAACGCCAGCGAGCTGTACCGCCACCCGGTACCCGCGTCGATTCAGCGCGACCCGAACGCCTACTGACATCCCCTCGCCCCAACGACGTGCGCCGGTCAGTGACTGGCCGGCGGGCGAGGCGCGCTGATCACTCCTTGTCCGAACGGACATGGCAAGCTGAACCATGTCGTTCGGCCAATCAGCGGGACCTCCGGCTACCGCCCGGCAGCTGGGTGAACTGCTCGAACTGTTGCAGGCCGCGGGTTACAACGGGTTTCGTGACGCCCGCGGACCGCTTCGGTTGACCCAGCGGCAGGGCAACGGCAAGTTCACCCGCGATGAAGCAGCCGCTCTGATCGAACAGCTCACCGAGCAGGCCGACAAGCGTGCCGACGGGTCGGCGGCCAGCGATCCCAAACGAGCAAGTCGCCACGACACGCCGGCCAAGGCCAACCATCCGGCGAACGGCGCACTGGCCGAGATCCCCGACGATGTGCTGGCCGAGGAGTTGCAACGTCGCGGCTGGATCGTCATTCAGCCGTAGCCGCCCTGGCGCGGCGCCCGCGCCGTATCGACCAGCGTCGGCCAGGGCTGACCGGCTTGACGACGATTCGGCTACAGAGGGCAAACTGCTATGGTCTGACCATCAGTCCAACGGGCCGGGCGTTGCCGAGACACGCCGGGGCGGCCACGCGGAACGACCAGCAGGGGAAGCGATGCCGATTACCGGAATGAACCACGCGGTGCTGTACGTGCGTGACGCCCGCACGACCCGCGACTTCTACCGCGATGTGCTGGGCTTTACGTCGATCATCGAACACCCCGCGGGGGGCTTCGTGTTCATGCGCGCCCCGGCCAGCAACAACCACCACGACATCGCCTTCTTCACCATCGGCAGTGGCGCCGGACCAAGCCAGGCGGGACGCTCCACCGTGGGCATGTATCACCTGGCCTGGGAAGTGCCGACGCTGGCCGAACTGGACGAGATGCGTACTCGGCTGGCCAACGTCGGCGCGTTGGTCGGGGCCAGCGATCACGGCGCCAACAAGAGCCTGTATGCCCGCGATCCCGACGGCCTGGAGTTCGAGGTGATGTGGTTGGTACCGCCGGAACATTGGGGCGACGCCGAGCACGAGGCGATCATCGACCCGCTGGATATCGCCGCCGAACGGCGCCGCTTCGCCGAATTTGGACTGGACTGAGATGAACGGTTTCGATCCGATCTTGCGCACCACGGTGTCGTCGGAAATTCGCCAGCGGCTGGCCGATGCGATCCAGACCGGCCAGCTCACACCGGGCTCGGCGCTGCCCGCCGAACGGGTGCTCTGCCAAGAATTCGGTGTGGCCCGAACCTCGGTACGCGAAGCGATTCAGGGTCTGGTGATGGCCGGCTATGTCGAACGGCGCGGCAATCGCACCGTGGTCGCCGAACACCTTCCGGGGATCAACTTCGTCGGCGACGATCGCAAGGCGTTGGTCACCCAACTGTTCGAGATGCGCCAGGTGATCGAACCACCGATCGCCGCGTTGGCCTGCAAGCGGGCCACGGCCGAAGACCGCGACCTGCTCGTCGAACTGGCCGCCAGCGACCCACGTGGCCTGGAACAGTTCCGTCAAATCGACCGCACGTTCCATGCCACCCTGGCCCGGGCGTGCGGCAACCCGATGCTCACCGAAGTTCATGCCAAGGCGATGTCGGCGCTGTTCGGCAGCGGCGAATTCGCCTCGCTGTTGTACGCCGAGGTCAACCGCGCCGAGGTCACCGAAATCATCGCTGAGGCCACCGAGGCACACCGTTCGATCGCCGAAGCGGTCGCACGCGGTCATGCGCGCAAGGCCGAAGCCGCGGTGATCGCCCATCTCGACGATGTCGAGCGGCGGATGGTGGAGCGCCTGCTGTGAGCACCACCTCGATCGACCCATCGGGCGACCCGCGCTACTGCTACTTCTTCGACGACGACCAGTTTGAACCCACCGATCGCGACGGCTTCCGCAAGCGGGTGATCCTTGGCGAGCACCTGGAACTGTGGTTCTGGCGGATCAAGGGCGGCGCTGGCGGGTCGGTGATTCACCACCATCTCGACAACGAGCAGCTTGGAATCATCATGCGCGGTTCGCTGAATTTCCGGATCAGCGACGACCGCGACGACCCGCAGCGGGTGACGCTGAACGCCGGCGACGTCTACCTGGCGCCGACCACGATCTGGCACGGCGACAGCAAGTTCATCGGCGACGAGGTCTACGACGAGGTATGGATCTTGGATGTCTTCGCCCCACCGCGCTCGGGAGGTCGTTCATGACCGCGCCAGCCACCGACTGGCGTTTGGCCGTCGATATCGGCGGGACCTTCACCGACGTCGTCTTGCTCGACGCGGCATCCGGTCGGGTCGTCGTCGACAAGACGTTGACCACACCGGGCGCGCCGCTCGACGGCGTCCGCACCGGCGTTCGCCAACTGTTGGCCAAGGCCGGGGTCACGCCCAGCGAGATCACCGCGCCGATCGTCCACGCCACCACGTTGATCACCAACGCGCTGATCGAGGGCAAAATCGGTCGCGCCGCGGTGGTCACCACCACCGGGTTCGGCGACACGCTGGAGATCCGTAGCGAACACCGCTACGACATGTACGACCTGCAGATCGAGTTCCCCGCCCCGCCCGTCGGGCGCGACCGGGTGTTCGAGATCAGCGAACGGACCGCACCCGACGGCACGGCCAGCCAGCCACCCACCCCTGCCGACCTCGACCGCTTGGTCGACGAGCTGCGCGCCGCCAACGTTGAAGCGATCGGTGTCTGCCTGATCAATGCCTATGCCAACCCGGCCAACGAACGGGCCGTGGCGGCACATATCCATGCTGCCCTGGGCGTGCCGGTGTGTATCTCTGCCGAAATTTCACCGCAGATTCGTGAGTATCCGCGGATGATCACCACGGCGTGCAACGCGGCGACGATGCCGGTGATCGGTCCGTACCTGGAGGAGCTAGAGAAGTGGCTGGCGGCCGAGGGATTCGGCGGCCAAGTGCTGATGATGCTGTCCAACGGCGGGGTTGTTTCCGCCGCCGACGCGGGGCGCGCTCCGATCCGTCTGGTCGAATCCGGGCCGGCAGCGGGTGCATTAGCGGGCAGCTACTTCGCGCGACGGTTGGGCGAAGATCGCCTGCTGTGCTTCGACATGGGCGGGACGACCGCCAAGTCGTGCCTGATCGAACACGGCGAACCGGAACTGACCAACACCTTCGAAGTGGCACGTATCTACCGGTTCAAGAAGGGCTCGGGATTCCCGGTCTCGGTGCCATCGGTCGACCTGGTCGAGATCGGCGCGGGCGGCGGCAGCCAGGCATGGGTCGACGACTTGGGCCTGTTGAAGGTCGGCCCCGAATCCGCCGGTGCCGACCCCGGTCCGGCCTGCTATGGGCGTGGCGCCGCCAAACCAGCGGTGACCGACGCCGACCTGACCCTGGGGATGCTTGACGCCGAATACTTCCTGGGCGGCGACATGACCCTGGATACCGCAGCGTGTCGTGCCGCGCTGAACAGCGTGGCCGCTCCTCTGCAATTGGATTCCGATGCCGTTGCCGCGGGGATCCACGAACTGGTCAACCAAAACATGGCTGCCGCGTCGCGGATGCACGCCGTGGAACAGGGCGCCGACCTGCGCGGCATCACCGTGTTGGCGTTCGGCGGAGCCGGCCCCGTGCACGCCTGCGGCGTGGCCGAACTGTTGGAATCGCCGCGGGTGGTGTTCCCGGTGAACGCCAGCGTGTTGTCTGCATTCGGCACCTTGGTCACCCCGGTGCGCATCGACCTGGCGCGCAGCATGGTCCGCCCGCTGCTCGGCGACAGCGACGACAACAACGCTGATCGGGCGGGCGACGCGGGCCGCGACCGGCTGTTGGACGAACTGCGCGCCGAGGGGCGCCGCGTCCTGGTTGCCGCCGGCGTCGACGAATCGCAGATCCGCTTCCGTTACGGGGTCGATGCCCGCTATGCCGGGCAGGGCAACGAGATCACCATCTGGGTCGGCGAGAACTCGGCCACCGACGGCGATGTCTGGCCGGCCACCGACGCGCAGGTCCGCCAACGGTTCGACGACGACTACAAGCGGATCTATGGACTGACGATCCCCGATGTGGCGATCGAAGCCGTCACCTGGCGTCTATCGGCCTTTGCCCCGGCCAATCCGGTTCAGCCGCACAGCACCGCGGCGTCGGTCGCCGGGCAGCCAGTGGGCAGCCGCTCGGTACGTTTCAGCCGGACCCAAACAGCGGTCGACACCCCGGTGTACAAGCGCACCGATCTGGCCAGCGGGCAAAGCTTCGACGGACCAGCGATCGTCGAAGAACGCGAGACGACCGCAGTGATCCGCCCCGGCTGGCGGGTCACGGTGGCCGACGACGGGTCGTTGCTGGCCGACCGAATCGGCGCCGAACAAGGGGGACGTCGATGAGCCGTTTCGATGCGATCGAACTGGAAGTGCTGTGGCAAAGCCTGATCGCCACGGTCAACGAACAAGCCAAGGCGTTGCAGCGCGCCGCGTTCTCGCCGATCGTGCGCGAGGCCGGCGACCTGGCCAACGCGGTCTTCGACCGCCGCGGACGAATGATCGCCCAGGCCGTCACCGGGACACCGGGGCACATCAACTCGTTGGCCCGCGCCGCCTCGGCGATGTTGGACGAGTACCCCACCGAGGCGCTGCGGCCGGGCGACGTGCTGATCACCAACGACCCATACAAGACGGCGGGCCAGTTGCTGGACGTCACCGTGCTGTGTCCCGTATTCCGCAACGGGCGGGTGATCGCCTTCTTCGGTTCGACGATTCACCACACCGATGTCGGCGGGTACGGCATCGGCGCTGGCGCCCGCGACGTCTTCGAAGAGGGACTGTGGATTCCGATCTGCCGACTGATGGTCGGCGGGCAGCGCAACGACGATGTGTGGCGCTTCATCCTGTCGAACGTTCGCCAGCCGGACCACATGGCCGGCGATCTGCACGCCCAGATGGCCAGTGGCGAGGTTGGCTCGCAGCGGTTGAGCGCGCTGTGCGATCAACACGAGTTGGACGACATCGAAGAGCTCGCCGACGAAATCATCCAGCGCAGCGAGGCCGCGACGCGCGCCGCGATCAGCGAGCTGCCGGCGGGCACCTACCGCGCCGACGCGGTGTTGGATCTGGCCGATGGGTCGACGATCGACATCGTCTGTGCGGTCACCGTCGATCCCGACGCCGGCGAGATTCTGGTCGATTACACAGGGTCGTCCGGGGCCAGCGCGTCGGGGATCAACGTGGTCAAGAACTACACCCACGCCTACACCACCTTCACCGTGCGCAGCGTGCTGAACCCCGACCTGCCGAACAACCACGGCAGCCTGGCGCCGATCAAAGTCGAAGCACCCGCCGGCTCGATCGTCAACGCCGTGTCGCCGCAGCCGTGCACGGCCCGCCACGTGGTGGGCATGTTCCTGCCCAACGCGCTACTCAAAGCGCTCGCCCAGATTCGCCCGCAGCAGGCGATGGCAGAAGGCAGCGGCGCGGTCTGGACGATGCAGGTCAGCGGGAACCACGACGACGGTCGGCCGTTCATCACGGCGATGTTCACCTACGCCGGTGGGGTGGGGGCCCGGGCCACCAAGCCCGGTCTGTCGGCGTGCTCGTACCCCACCGGTGTGTCGGCAGTGCCCATCGAAGTGGTCGAAGCATCGGCCCCGATCCGGTTCATGCGCAAGCAGCTCCGCCCCGGCTCCGGTGGCCATGGGGCCCAGACCGGCGGCCTTGGCCAGACGATTGAATTCACCGTCGACACGTCGCGTCCGTGGCAGCTGAACGCCGTCACGTCGCGGCTCAGCGACCCGCCGCAAGGAATCTTCGGCGGGCAGCCCGGCGCCGCCGGATCGTTCACCGTCAACGACGAACCCGTGCGTACCCAGGCGCGCGTCACGCTGCAGCCCGGCGATGTCGTCCGCCTGGATCTGCCCGGTGGCGGAGGGTACGGCGAGGCGTGAGCACCGCCGTCGGCTTCACGGAACTGTGGACCGAAGCAATTCGTCGCGCCCCCGACGATGTGTTCTTGGTGTTCGAAGCCGCGGACTCGTCGGTCTGTCAGTGGACCTATTCCCAGTTCGACTCACTCGTCGAACGGGTTGGCGCGTGGCTCGGCGATCAAGGCGTCGGCCACGGCGACGCGGTCCATCTGGCGTTGACCAACAGCCCGGCGTTCGTCGCCATCTGGGTGGCCGCCAACCGGTTGGGCGCGTGGATCGTGCCCAGTGACCCTCAGGCAGCCAGCGCGGAATTGGCCGGGCACATCGGGCGGACGCGTCCGCGGGTCGGGTTCTGCGCACCGCGACGCGCCGACGTGTACCGCAACGCCGTCGCCGGTGGTGGATCCACGATGACGGTGGTCGAGGTCGACGAGGCCGACTGCGAGCTGGCCCTGTTCGGCAACTGTGCGGCGGTGACGTGGCCGATGTTGTCGCCCATGGACCGTGCCGCGGTGATGTTCACCAGCGGTACCACCGGAACCCCCAAAGGGGTGGAGATCACCCAGGCCAACTACGCCTTCGCCGGTACGACGATGGCCGCCGCGGTTGCGCTGCGCGCCGAGCACCGCCAGATCGTGGTGTTGCCGATGTTCCACGCCAACGCCCAGTACTACAGCGTCGCCTCGGCGATCGCCGTCGGCGCCTCGGTGGCGTTGATGCACACCTTCAGCGCATCGCAGTTTCTCCGCCAGTGCGCCACCCACCGCGCCACGCACGCCAGCCTGTTCGCCGCCCCGATCCGGATGATCCTGGCTCGCGGGGCGACTCCGGTCGATGGTGTTGCCCTGCAGCACTGCTGGTACGCGATGAACATCAGCGACGACCAGTACGCCACGCTCAGCGGACTGCTCGGTTGCCGACCGCGGCAGTTGTACGGGATGACCGAAACGATCCCGGCGGTGCTGACCGACGACGCCGTGCAGATCGTGTCCTCGTCGATCGGCTTCCCCACCGCCGGTTGCCAGGTCGACGTGCAACGCCCCGATGGCAGCTCCGTCGACCCCGACGAAGTCGGCGAGATCGTCGTCGGCGGACACCCGGGCACGACCCTGTTCGCCGGCTACCTGGACGATCCGGTCACCACCGCGGCGTCCTATCGCAACGGCTGGTTCCTGACCGGCGACCGTGCCCGGCGCGACGCTGCCGGGCGCCATGTCTTCGATGGGCGGCGCAGCGATGTGTTGAAGGTGGCCGGCGAAAACGTGTCGACCGTCGAGGTCGAACAGGTCGTCAGCGCCCATCCCGACGTGTTGGAAGCAGCCGTCGTCGGTCAGCCCGACGCGGTGCGCGACGAAGTTCCGGTGGCGTTCGTCGTCGCCCGCGATCCAGCGCATCCGCCGACCATCGACGAATTGACCGAATGGTGCAGCGCCCGGCTTGGCAAAGCGAAACGGCCGCGTCAGATCACCTTGGTCGACCAACTGCCGCGCACCAGCGTCGGCAAGATTCGCAAGTTCCTGCTGCGCGAACCGCACGCCGAAACAATCAGAACGGAGTCACGATGAGCCTGTTGACCAACGACTTGCTGGCGTCGTTTGATGAATCGATCACCGATGTGGCCACCGCGGTGACTCTGCCGCCGGTGATCTACACGGACGAGGAGTTCTTGCACTTCGAACGCGACGCGATCTTTGCCACGAACTGGCTGTGCGTCGGCCGGTCCAGCCGGATCCCCAACGTCGGCGACTACTTCACCACCACGGTCAACGACGAGTCGATCATCGTCACCCGGGCCAAGGATGGCCAGATCCACGCGTTCAGCTCGGTGTGTCAACACCGCGGCATGCAAGTGGTGGTCGACGAGGGCAACTGCACCAAGTTCACCTGTCTGTATCACCTGTGGAGCTACGACCTGACCGGACGATTGCTGGGCGCACCGGCGATGGAGCGCACCACCGGGTTCAGCAAGAAGGACTACCCGTTGCCGCCGCTGAAGGTCGAGGAATGGTTGGGGTTCGTCTTCGTCCACTTCGACCTGGATGCCGCGCCGCTGGCGCCGACCCTGGCCACCTACGAGCCGTACTTGGCGCACTACGACCTGAACAACACGGTGTGCCCCGGCACCTTCATCCTGGAGGATCTGCCGTGGAATTGGAAGGTGATGTTCGAGAACTTCAACGACGGCTACCACGCCAACAAGCTGCATCACACGATTCAGGACTTCTGCCCCAGCGAGTTGGCCGCATTCCCCGTCGACTGGCAGCCGGGAAGCAATGTGATCTTCCGCACCAACGGCTACACGCACATCGATGGTGGCTTCAACGCCACCACCAAGGCGCTGATGCCGATCTTCCCTGACCTGACCGAGGAGGAACGCAGCCGGTCGACCTTCGCCCTGTTGCCGCCGACGCTGTGCATGGGCACCGCGCCCGACCAGGCCTTCTTCTTCATCGTCCGTCCGAAGACCGCCGGGACGATCGACCTGGAGATCGGTTACCTGTTCCATCCCAGCGCCCTGGATCACCCGATGTTTGACCACCTGTTGACGATGAGCGATGCCGGCGTGCACGTCTTTGTCAAGCAGGACCAGGACGCCACCACCAAGGTGCAGCGCGGCCTGCGCAGCCGGTTCGCGGCGCGGGCGCGGTATTCGTGGCAAGAGGAAAGCCACGTGCAATTCAACAAGTGGCTCGTCCAGCACTACCGCGCTGGATGGCCCGCATGAGCGAACCAACGCCGGTGCCCAGTGCCGCGGCGATCGCCGACGTGCTTGCCCTGTGGGGGGTTGGCGGCGCCTGCCTGACCCCGCCGCTGGCCGCGCTGTGCCCGCCTGGGGACACCGTGGTGGCCACAGCGCGCACGGTGCAGATCAGCGTCGGCGACGACGGGCCCGGGCTGAGTGGGATCTACGACGTGCTGTCCCAGCGACTCGATGGCTGCGCGCTGGTCATCGCCGGCCCCGCCACCTTGGGTGGCTGCATGTGGGGCGAGGTGTTGACCGCTGCCGCGGCGGCAATGGGTGCTCGCGCCGTGTTGATCGACGGCGCCGTGCGCGATGTCGCCGCCCTGGCCCAGTTCGGCGTGGGCGTCTACGGGACATCAGTCGGCGTCGCCGGACCGAACGGGCGCGCCCACCTTGTCGGTGTCGATGTTCCCGTGTCGATCGGCGCGGTGACCATCGAACCCGGTTCGACGATCGTTGCCGACAGTGGCGGCTGCGTGCGCCTACCGGCGGCGCTGACCGAGGCAGCAATCGCTGCGGCACAACGCTACGAGGCCGGCGAGGCCCAGGTGCTGCACGCCCTGGCGAACGGCGCCCGCTTGTCCGGCGTCTATCAGTTCAAGCGCGACGTGGTCGAACAGATCCGTCGCCAACATCCACACACAACCGCTGGCCAGCCAGCACCAACCCCGGGGGGAATCAGTTGAAGAAGGCACGTTCAGTGATCGCGGCCGTTGCCGCGCTCGCCATCGTCGTTACCGCGTGCGGCGACGACAAGAAATCCGACAGCACCAACGCGGCGTCGACGGCATCGTCGGCGGCGGCGAACACCGCTTCCAGCACGGCGACCGGTGATTCGACAGCGAACAGCACCGCTGGCTCGCCGGCGGTCTCGCCAGAGGCAGCGGTCAAGCAGTTCGACAGCAATGGCGACGGCAAGGTGGTCATTGGCATCGCCACCGCCGGCCCGGCCAACGACGGCGGCTACTACCAAGCGCTGGTCGACAAGACCAAGGCGGTATCCACGCAGTACGGGTTCTCCGATCCGATCGTCGTCGACAAGATCAAGTCCGACGCGGCGGCCACCGAACTGAGCAACCTGGCCGAGCAGAAGGTCGACATCATCCTGGTCGGGGCCAGCTCGCTGGGTGCCCCGTTGAAGGACCTGACCACCAAGTACGACAAGATCTTCTGGTACTGCAACTGCGGCGCCGGCCAGCCAGCGATGCCCGGCCTGGCGCAGAGCACCGATGATTCGTCGGAGATCAGCTACACCGCTGGCTACGCCACCGGTCTGTTGCTGAAGGCCAACGGTGGAACCAAGTCGGTGTTCATCGGCGCCTCCGACGAGAACTTCGAGAAGGAGGCCTACTTGGCCTTCGAGCTCGGTCTGCAGGCCGTCGACGCCAGCTTCACCAACAAGTACGTTCCCAGCGGCAACTTCCCCTACGACTTCGACAACACCACCGGTGCCACCGAAGCGTTGAACGCAGCGATCGCCGATGGGTCCAAGGCCGTGTACCCGTTCCTCGGCGGGGCGCACGAGCCGGTGGTCAAACTGGCCAACGAGAAGAACGTCATCGTCATGTCGGCGGGTTCGTCGAAGGCCTGCGCGCGCACCGACCTGAAGTACGACATCCAGGTCCGTTTCGACGCCGGTGACTACCTGGACACGATCTTCAACGAGATGCTCGCCGGGACGTTCAAAGAGGGCGACATCCGCGTCTTCAAGGTCGGCATTGACCCGCAGCCCGGCGCCCAGATCTGCAAGCCGACCGCCGATCAGCAAGCGGCGATGGACGCTGTCTACAAGGACATCGCCGCCGGCAAGCTGGCTGCAAAGTTCGGCGAGATCAAGGGCAAGGCTTACTCGGGCGGCTGATCGTGCCCGATCGTCTCGATCGTCCGTCGGGGGAGGGCCTCGCGCCCTCCCCCGGCACGAACAACACTGCGGTGGCAACCGTCGAACTGCGCGGCGTCACCAAGCGCTACGGCTCGGTCACCGCCTGCCAGGACGTCGACCTGACGATCTGGCCGGGACAGATCCACGGGATCTTGGGCGAGAACGGGGCCGGCAAGTCGACGCTGATGAAGATGCTGATCGGTCTGGTCCGGCCCGATCACGGGTCGATCTTGCTGCACGGTTCACCGAGGCGAATTCACGATCCGCAAACGGCGGCGGACCTGGGCATCGGCATGGTTCATCAGCACTTCAGCCTGGTCGACACGTTGACCGTGTGGGAGAACGTGCTGCTCGGCGACCACCACCGTTTCGATCGTGCCGCGGCTCGGCGGCAGGTTGCCGAGACCGGCGAACGCTATGGGTTGCAGGTCGACCCGGATCGGGTCGTCGGCGACCTGTCCGCCGGTCTGCGCCAGCGCGTCGAACTGATCAAGTGTCTGCGCCGCGATCCGTCGATCCTGATCCTCGACGAGCCGACGTCGGTGTTGACCCCAGCAGAGAGCGAGGATCTGTTCACCACCCTGCGCACGGTGGTCGTCGGCGAGGGCCGCGCCGTCGCCTTGGTCAGCCACAAGCTGGCCGAGATCCTCCATGCCACCGACGAGGTGACGATCATGCGTCAAGGCCGCGTCGTCGAGCACCGCGCCACCGCCGGCGCCACCGCCGCAGATCTCGCCGCGCAGATGGTCGGCCGGATCGTCTCACTCCGCGACACCGCCGCCGCCCTCGGCGCCACCGGTTACACCACGAGCCGGGGTCATCGCCTCACCGAGCCGGCGACCGACGAGGTCTTGCGGGTCGAAGGTGTGACCGTCGTTCGCCATGGCGTGGCGGTGTTGGACGACCTGTCGCTGACCGTGCGCGCCGGCGAGATCGTTGGCGTCGCCGGTGTCGAAGGCAACGGGCAGCGTGAACTGGGTGACGTGCTCTCCAGCCTGGTCCATCTGGATCGCGGCCGTGTCACCGTCGACGGTGTTGTTGCCCACCCCGGTCGGGCGGGCGACATGGCCAAGCTCGGCGTCGCCGTGATCCCCGAAGACCGTCACGATTCCGGGTGCGTACTGACCATGTCAGTGGCCGAGAACCTGTTGCTCGACCGGATCGGGTCGGTCTGTCGGGCTGGCTTCGTGCGCCGCGCCGAACTGCGCCGCCGAGCCAACGAGCTGATCGCCGAGTTCGAAATCTACGGGGCCGGACCGGACGCACCGTTTTCCAGCCTGTCCGGCGGCAACCAACAAAAGGTCGTCCTCGCCCGCGAGCTGAGCCATTCACCGAAGGTCCTCGTCGCCGCCCAGCCAACGCGTGGCCTCGACGTCGGGGCGATCGAGTACATGAGCGCCCGTTTGCGTGCCGCGGCCGCATCGGGGATCGCCGTGTTGCTGATCTCCACCGAACTGGAGGAGATCATCGATCTGTCGGACCGGATCGTGGTCATGTCACGCGGCACGGTGATCGGTGAACTCGATCGGGCCGAGGCGACGCCGGAACGGCTCGGCTTGCTGCTCGGCGGCGTGGCCGACGAGACCAGCAAATTGGCCGGTGGACGATGAACGCACCGGCGCGGCGATCCTCGGCAGGCATTCCTTCCCGGTCCTCGGCGCGACGTGCCGCGGTTGTCGTTGGCCTGTACGTCGGCTGCGTGGTCGCCGCCCTGGCCGTCGCCGCCGCGCTGGTCGCGATGACCGGTGGCCCGTGGCGCAAGGTGCTGTCTGCGTTGTTGGACGGCAGCCTGCGCAACCCCGGGCGGTGGGGCACCACCCTGCTGGAGGCCACGCCACTGCTGATCGTCGCCCTCGGGGTGATCGTGGCGACGCGTGCCGGGCTGGTCAACATCGGTCAGGAAGGCCAACTGGCGGTCGGCGCCGCGGCGGCCACCTGGGTGGCGATCAACTTTTCCGGACCCATCGCGCTGATCGGCGTGTTCATCGCCGGGTTCCTTGGCGGCGCGCTGTGGGCCGGGCTGGCTGCGGTGCTGCGCTACTGGCGCAAGGTACCGGAGGTGATCAGCACCTTGCTGCTGGTGTTCATCGCCGCCCAATTCACCGGGTGGTTGCTGTCGCGCAGCTTCCTGCTGATGCATTACGAGAAGGGCGTGATGAACCAGGTGCAGACCAGCAAACAGCTCGATCCGGCGACCCGTGTGGGGATGATTCGCGTCGCTGGCAACAGCTTCCCGTGGACGGCGGTCGCCGCGGTGGCAGCGGCGGTCGCGGTCGGGGTCCTGCTGCAGCGGACGCGGTGGGGCTTTCGGTTGACGATGCTGGGCCACAACCCGCGCACCGCGCAACGCATCGGCGTACCAATCGTGCTGGCCGGGGCCAGCGCGCTGATGCTCAGCGGTGGCCTTGCCGGCGCGGCCGGCGCGGCGATGTTGGCCGCCGGGGCGGGCGGCTACACATTCACCCCCGGGTTCTCCAACAACGTCGGCTGGGAGGGCCTGCTGGTTGCCTTGGTAGCCCGCAACCGGCCGCTGGCCTGCATTCCCGTGGCCTTTGTCTTCGCCATGCTGCGTACCGGATCAGGGTTCCTCTCGTCCACCGGGGTTTCCCGTTCGATCGCCGAGGTGGTCCGCGCCCTCCTGGTCCTGGCCATGCTGGTCCCGCCCGCCTTGCTGGCGTTGCGTGAGCGTCGCCAAGGTCGCGGCATCGCCGCCGTCGTGACCATCGCCGAACCGCTCGCCGTCCCCGTGCAGGTAGCCCAATGAGCATCGTCGCCAACACCTTCAGCGACGTGCTCAGTTCGGAGGCGATCTATCAATCGATGATCCGCTTCGCGGTCATCTTGGCCTTCGCCGCCGTCGGCGAATGGGTTGCCGAACGTGCCGGCACGTTGAACATCTCCCTGGAATCATTCATGATCGGCGGGGCGTACAGCGCCGCGGTGGCCTATGGGGTATGGCACAGCATTCCTGCCGCGCTGGCGGTCGGGGCGCTGATCGGCATCGTCGTTGCCGCCGTCCAAGCCTGGCTCAGCCATTGGTTGACGATCGATCAGTTCGTCGTCGGCCTGACGTTGAACATCCTCGTGCTCGGCCTGGCACTGTTCCTCGATACCCGTTGGGCGGCGAAGACCCCGGTACCGAAACCCACGCAGATCCCACTGCTGCATCGCATCCCACTGGTCGGCGAGGCGCTGTTCGGCCAACCGTGGCCGATGCTGTTGATCATCCCGCTGATCCCGCTGGCCTGGTGGCTGCTGTTTCGCACCCGGTGGGGCCTGGAGATCCGCTCGGTGGGCGACAATCCGCAAGCCGCCGACGTGTCCGGGATTCACGTCAACAAGCGCCGCCGGCAAGCGATTCTGTTCGCCGGCGCATGCGCCGGACTTGGCGGCGGAGTTCTGGTTCTGGGCCAGGTGGGGATCAACGGCTACGAAGCCGGACACATCGGTTTGAAGGGCATCATCGCCATCGCCGCGGTGATCTTCGGCGGCTGGACCTTGCGCGGCACGGTGATCGGCTGCCTGGTGTTCGGCTACTTCTTCGCCTTCCAGCAGGCCAAGTTGGTCGACATCAACCCGCAGCTCAACGCCAGCCTGCCGTACATCGTCGCCTTGGCCGTGACGGCGATCTTCGCCCGCCGCACCCGCCAGCCGCGAGCCCTCGCCCAACCCTTTATCCGCGGCCTGACCTAAGCCCGTCGATTACACAACAGGTGGGCTTAGCCCCAGACTTCGCGGGCTTTTTCGTAGACGCCTTGGTTGTAGCTGAACTCGATCATGTTGCCGTCGGGATCGGTGCAGGCGCAGATGTAGCCGATCGGGTCGGGCATCCACTGCGGCTCCCACACCAAACAGCCATCGGCGCGGCCGATCTCGGCGACCTGGCGGACCGCTTCTTCGGAGGGCAGCTCGATGCCGATGTGGGCGAACGGGGCCATGATCGGCTGCGGGCCTTTGGCTTGGTCGCGGAAGAAGCTGACCAGGACGAGGACGAACGGCTTGTCGCTCAGTTCCGGGTCGCCCAGCCACGCGCCAAAGCCGTCTTTGTCTTCGCGCTTGTCGAGCAGACGCAGCGGCGTGTACTTCTGGTACCAGTCGATGCTCGCGTCGATATCCGTGGATGGCAGGGCGATGTGCGTCCAGCGCGCCGTGGTGGGCAGCAGGCGATGGGTGGGCGAGGGCGAGGCGTCGCTATTCACGGGTGATCCCCTCGGCGAGCTGCGGGTTGTCACCGGCCTTGCCCCACAGGACCACGGTGGTCCCCCACGGGTCCTCGAAGGCGCCGTTGTACCCGTTGAATTCGGCCCAGTAGTGATTGCGCCACAGCACGGTTGCGCCGTTGTCCTCGGCGCGCTGGAGGATCGCTTCCTCGGTGTCGTCGTCGCTGATCAACACCCAGACACGCAGACCGCGGCCGTCGCGGCTGAGATGCCGCGGCTCGACACCTGCGGGGTTCGGGTGCGGACGAGCGTTGTTGACGTCGTACATCCCAAGGTGCAGGTTGCCGACTTGTGAGTCGGAACCGTCGGGGTTCGGGAAGAAGCCGCCCGGCACGGCCCGGTGGAAGACGCCCGAGGGGCGACCCTCGACCTCCCAGCCAAAGACCTTGTGGTAGAAGTCGGCGCAGGCAACGGTGTCGTCAGACGGAAAGTCGACGAAGATCAGCGTGTTCGGTTGACCCATGCCGCGACCATAGCAGTTTTGGACTGATGGTCTGACCAAACGAGGGTCGATCGCGTTGGCTGATTCAGCTGTTCCGGGCGCGCAGTAACGCGTCGCCGCGGGTGACCGCTTCACTGCGCAGCGAGTCGAGGTCAACGCTGATACAGCGTCCGCCGCTGACCACGTGGCGTCCGGCGACGAATACGTCGCTGACCGAACGGCCGTCGCTGGCCCAGACCAGTTGACGCAGCGGGTCGTTCGACGGCGGGACGAACTGGACCCCCGAGCGATCGTGGATGACCACATCCGCCTGCTTGCCGACCTCGAGCGAGCCGATCTGATCGTCCATGCCGATCGCCTCGGCGGCGGCGCAGGTCAGGAGGCGCAGGGCGTCGTCCGCGGTGGCCAGGAACGGGTCCGTCGACATGTCTCGGCACAGTCCGACGAACAACCGCGCCGCGCTGAGCGCGTCGACCGCGTCGCCGGCGTTTTCGGCGTCGCAGCCGATCGCCAGCCGGGCCCCGGCGCGCAGCAGGTCGGCGTAGCGGCCACCGCGTGTAACCCCCTGGGCCAGGCGCAGATACGCCCACGGGCAGGCGGCGATCGCGCTGCCGGTGTCGATGATCGCCGCGAGCTCGGCATCGTCGAGATGGACGCCATGGGCGATCAGCACCCGCGGACCCAACACTCCGAGTTGTTGCAAATGCACCAACGGGCGGCGGCCGGTGCGGGCAAGAAACGATGCCGCGTCGCCCGGATGCGGGCTCATGTGGAAGGTCAACCCGGTTTGCAGCGTCTCGGCGAGTTGCCCGGCGCCGACGAAGAGCTCGTCGCTGACGAGGTCGTGGCCGACCAGGGTCACCCAGCCCTGCACCAGACCACCTCGTGGATAACGCTGCACCAACTGACGTTGGGCATCGAGCACCTCGTCGGCTGGGGCACCGAAGGGGACACCATCTGCGTCCCAACCCCAGCGGCCAAGCATCGTGCGCATCCCGGCGTGCTGGACCGCAGCAGCGACACGGTGCGGATGCGCCACCGTGCCCGCTTCGACGGTGGTCGTCACGCCGTTGGTCAGTGCGGCCACGGAGGCCAGCGTGGCCGACAGCTCGTCGTCGGCGGCAGTGTGCGCTTGATGCACCGGCACTGCCCAGCCGAAGATCGCCGCTTGGCTGTCGATCGCCTCGGGGATGCAGCTGGCGATCAACCGGTCGCCGGTCAGATGCTGATGGGCATTGATGTAGCCGGGGGTGACCAGCCCGCTCCCGTCGCCGACGACCTCGGCCGCGGGGTACGCCGCTGACAGGTTTGCCCAGGTGTCCACGGCGATGATCCGTTCGCCGCCGACAGCGACCGCTCCATCGGCGATGATGGTGCCGTGCGTGTCCATCGTCGCCACCTCGCCGCGCAGTACGACCATCGGTGGCTCACCCGGATTCATCAGCAAAGGTTGCCACAGCATGTCTGAGAACTCGTCCACCGCAATCCTGTGCAGCAATCAGGCATTGCGCAATTCGTGGTATTCGGTGGCGGCCAGCGACCAGCTCGGCGACGCACCACACGCGGTGACCCTGTTGGGTACCAAGGTGGTGTTGTACCGCGGCCCCAATGGATCGGTCGTCGCCGCCCCCGATCGATGCCCGCACCGTGAATCGCCGCTGTCGCCGGGGTGGATCGAAGACGGCTCCCTGGTCTGCCCCTATCACGGGTGGCAGTTCGGCGACGGCGGACGGTGCACCAAAGTTCCGTCGGCGAGCGACGGCGTTCCCGCTCCGCCGCGTGCCCACCTGCCCACCTTCGCCGCCGAAGAGCGCTACGGGTTGATCTGGGTCTGTCTGGGCACACCATCCAATTCGATCCCGGTGATCCCCCACGAAGATGACCCAGCATTCCGGCGGATCAACACCCCGGTCGATCGGTGGAACGTGTCGGCCACCCGGATGGCGGACAATTTCTTGGACATCAGCCATTTCCCCTTCGTCCACACCGGCACGTTCGGCATCGCCCAGGACACGCAGGTGCCGAAGGTCGAACTGGAAGCGTTGGACAACGGCTGGTTCGGCTACCGCTACGAGGTTCGGGCGCGCAACGAGTCGTTCGCCAACGCGGCCAGCGGGCAAGACACCGAGATCGTCGAGCGGAAGATGTCCAGCGGATTTCACCTGCCGTTGACGGTGCGCAGCACGATCGAATACCACACCGGTCTGCAGCACATCCTGTTGCTGTTGTCGACCCCGATCGACGACGTGACGTCATACTTCACCTTTGTCGTGTGGCGCAACGACGACTTCAGCGTGCCCGCCGACGAGATCATCGCCTTCGACCTGGCGATCGGGGCTGAGGACAAGCGGATGCTGTCGCAGTTGGACGGCGTGCTGCCGTTGGATCAGACCACACTGGTCAGCGTGCAGGCCGACAAGGCCAGCGTCGAATGGCGTCGCCAATTGATCGCCTACATGGCCGTCTAGGTTGCGGCGACGGAAGTTCGCATCGTTCGACACACGGACCGCTACGACGAGACGTTGCGCTTCTATACCGACACGATGGGTTGGGCTCTTGATCGATCGTGGGAGCCGATCACCTTGTTCGAGGTCGTGAAGGAGCAAGTCCGGCGTAGCGTGGGTGGATGACTATCCGGCTGTCAAAGACTGAACGTCAGGCACTGTGCGACCTTGCGCCGCAGGTTGGGCCCGACGCACCAACGCTGTGCGAAGGGTGGGACGTCAAGGATCTGATCGTTCATCTGGTGGTCCGCGAACGCAGCATCATCGGCGCACCGGGCATTTTGATCAAGCCATTGGCCAGCGTCACCGAGTGGGTGTCCGCGCGGGTCGCCAAGGAGCCGTTCGACAAGCTCGTCGACCGACTGCGCAAGCCGATGCTGACGTGGGCAGCGATTCCGTTTCTCGATGCCGCGGCCAACGCAGCCGAGTACTTCGTTCATCACGAGGACATCCGTCGTGCCCAACCCGACTGGGAACCGCGTCGGATGGACGCTCACGCCAACGACACGCTGTGGAAGCTGGCGTCGTCGGCGGGCAAGTTAATGGCGCGCAAGGCAAAATGCCCCTTGGTGATCGAACGCAGCGACACGGGCGAGACGGCGACGCTGTTGAAGGGCGACGACGTGGCCACGGTTCGCGGCTTGCCCAGCGAGCTCGTTCTGTTTCTGTATGGCCGCAAGTCCGTGCGGGACGTGGAGATCGACGGCAGCAATGCCGCCGTGGCCAAGGTGCGAGGCGCCAACTTCGGTATCTGATGGCCCGGATCTTCGTAGCGATGGCCGTACCGGTCGACGCCGAGGCGCATCTGTCCGAGCACATCGACGGGCTGCGCGAGGCGCGCCCCGACCTGCGCTGGACCCAGCCGTCGACGTGGCACATCACGTTGCAGTTCATCGGCGAATGCGGCAGCCGCGAGGTCGACCGGCAGATCAGCCGATGGGAAGAGCGCGCTGCACGGGTCGCGCCGATGACGTTGGCGATCGCCGGGGCGGGTGCGTTCCCGTCGCAGGCGCAAGCCCGAGTGCTGTGGGCGGGGCTCGACGGCGAGATGGATCGATGGCGGCGGATCGCGATGCCCGACCAGGAGCCGCACGTCACCCTCGCCCGCGTCCGCCCGGCGATCAACCTAGCTGCCGCGGTCGGCGAGCTGTCTGACTATCGCGGCCCGGAGTTCGTGGTCGATGCGATTCACGTGATGGAAAGCCACATCCGCGCCGCCGGCGAACGCGGCCCGCGGTACACGACGATCGCCACCATCCCGCTCGGCCTTACGACCGCCTGGCCCACCTGATCGAGCTGGCCCACTCGGGGTCGACCCCGAGCCGAGCCCAAGGCGGTCTGCACGGGCCAACGCGGGCAGACGATTACCCACCATCCGGGCAAACACATGCCCGCGTTTGGCGCCGGCCGTCGGGCGACGGCCGTCGGATTAGGCGCGGTAGCCGTCGATCAGGCCGGTTAGGGCGGTGGGTGCGTGGGGGCCGAAGGCCAGCTGCTCGAGGGTGCCGATTCCCTCGTAGTCGCCGCAGCGGATGCGGCACACGGTCTGGATGTGGATCGACGCCGGGTCCGTGGGGGCGAAGTCGTCGAGGGCGATCGACTCGCCGCCTACTTCGAGTGCGCCATGGTTCGAGCCGTGGCTGAACTGCGGGTGGTAGTAGCCGATGCCGCGCATCCGGAAGCTGTACAGCCGCTCGAGATGGATCGGTTCCATCGCCGTCCCGTCGGCGTGGTGCAGGCGGATCGTGGCCGACTGCATCTCGCGCCGGCCAGGCATCCAGGTGATCTCGTACTCGCTGCGGGCGAGGTGCTCCACCTCGCCGTCGCCGGCCAGCGGGACGCGCAGCGACTGCTCCAACCAGCGCTCGCCGTCGCCCCGTTCGAACAGCGCCATGTGCGTGCAGTGATCGGCGAAGTGCAGCGGTGCCCACAGCCAAAAGATCTGCATCTCCGACGGCTCGAAGTTGGTCGGCGCCTGCTGGCCAACGCCGCGCACGCCCCACGAACGGTCACGGACACCCCACGTCTGGTCGGCGTCGACGGTGATCGTCACCCCGCTGGGCAGCGTGATTGTGCCTTCCCACGTCCCCCATTGGGTCAGGCGGGTGTAGTCCATCATTGGCACGTTGTTGCGCACGATCTGCTGGCGCGGCTCCTCGATCGCGTCGGTGCGTGCTCGGAAGGTCACATCGGCGGTGATCCCGGTGTCGTTGTCGGCGACGATGTAACGGACGACGCGCAGCGGTTCGACGATCTCGATCCGCAGTGGCCCGATTTCGGTCGAGCGATCCATCGGCATCCGTCCGCTGGCGAACACCGAGTGCTGGACACCGTCGTGGATCACCGAGAACGCGGCGTCGATCACGCCGCGGTTCGGGTAGTGGCCCATCGCCGCGGCGAAGAAATACTCGCCATCGCGTGCGTAGCCGTTGAACCAGTAACGGTCGTAGTGGTTGGGGTCGGCGGAGACCGGTTGGGCGATCGGCGCCGGCGTCTGGTGGATCGGGTAGTCGTCGAACGGCGTCAGCATGAGCAAAGCGTAGGTGCCAACGCTCGGTGCCAAGACAGCCGGTCGGCGAGGGTCGTCGGGCATCATCGCGATCCGCTAAACCGGCCGGATGCAGATCACACGCCTGAACGGTGCCCTGGGCGCACGCGTCAGCCAGATCGACTGGACGGCCGGACTGACCGCCGCGCAGATGGACACCATCGGCGCGGCGCTCGATGAGTACGGGGTCCTGGCGGTGGAAGCGGCGGAGATGCGGCCCGAGCAGCACGTCGCCCTCGGCCAGCACTTCGGCGAGCTTGAACATCACGAGTTTTTCGATAATCAGGGCACGGGCTCGGAGCACATCACCGTGCTCGATTCCACTCGCGGCGATCGGGCCAACATGTGGCACGTCGACGAGCAGTTCTTGGCCAACCCGCCGATCATCACGATGACCCACGCGATTCAACTCCCGCCGTACGGCGGCGACACTGCGTTCATCAGCTTGGGCGCGGCGTTCGATGGTCTGTCACCCGGAATGCAGCGCTACCTGGATGGGCTCAGCGCGCTCCACGATCTGGGCAAGATCGCCGAGCTGCGCTGGCAGCACGGCAATGCCGACGGGACCCTGTTGGCCGCCGAAGTCAGCAAGGGCAAGTACGCCAGCCATCCCGTCGTGCTGACCCACCCAACCACGGGACGCAAAGGCATCTACGTGTCGCCCACCTACACACGTTGGATCGAGGCGCTCCCGCCGGTGGAGGCCAAGGCGATCCTCGACTTCCTCTTCGTCCACCTGCAGAAGCCCGAGTTCGCCTATCGCCATCGTTGGCAAACGGGCGACATGTTGGTGTGGGATAACCGCGCCGTGATGCACTACGCCGCGCTGGATTTCGCTGACCGGCGGTTGATGCACCGGATCAGCGTGATCGGCTAGCGCTCGGCCGACCCATCTGACGGCGGCACGGACTCGTCGTTCTTGCGACCATGACGGTTCATCCACCGCGTCCCCAGCGCCGAGTTGACCACCGGATTGGTCGCGATCGCTCGGGCGTCGCGGCGCGCTTCGCGCAGATCCCCCAGGTTGACCGTGCGGCCTGCACGGCGGTCACGCCAGTCGGACCACAGCCCGATCGCGCAGCCAGCCACCACGATCGCCGCGACCACGACCCAGAACATCCGACCACCGTACCTCGGCACGCGGCTAGCGAAAGCGGGGTTCTTCGAACGAGGCGATGCTTTGCAGTTTGTGGATCCGCTCGTCGTAACCGATCTGACGGAACAGGTCGGCGACGCTGTCGTAGTGGCCGAAGTCGTCGGTGAACTCGCTGTGGAATGGGGTCGTTTCCAGCTCGGGGTTCTCCTCGACGAACTGCGCGTATTCGTGTTCGGCGTGGTCCTCGAAGTCGGCGTTGAGCCGGTACGACCAGGCCGGTCGGATCACATAGGTCAACCATGACCACTGGTAATAGGCGAAGGCGATCAGCTGCGGAATCACCGTGGCGCGCAGCCAGCCATACGGATCCTTGCCCTGCCGGCGGCTCATCATCTCGTTCAGGATCAGCAGGTGCCACTGCTCGTTGTCTTGCTCCCAGCGGTTGATCCGCACCTTGTTGAACACCCGACGGGCAAAGTCGGTCTCCGCCGCGGTATGGGTGACAGCGACATAGGCGACGTGTTCCCACGCCTGATACGGCACACGAGCCACCAGTTCCAGAACGCGGAACTTGTCGATCGTCCGCTTCCGTCCGTAAACGACGTCCATCAGGGTGAACAGGCCTTTGGCGGCGAGCCCTGGCTTGCGGCGCGGTGACCTCAGGGTGACCTGCTGCTCGGCGCGCAGTTCGGCCGCAGTCAACCGCTTCATCGGCCCAAACGGCGGCTTGTCGTCGATCGCCGCGTCGAGCGGTCCTTCCGAGATTGGTCCCATTGTCCTGGCCATCGATCCTCCTCGTTGCGCACAAGTCTGGCCGAGGGGATCACAGACCGGCCCGAGGCATTGGGCACACCAGTCGGTCAGTGGGCGCCAGCGCTCGGCCGATCTACGCTCGGGCAGGTGAGCCGGCCACCGATCTACCTGTCGCCCCCCGATGTGCGTGGTGGCGAGGTGCAGGCCGTGGTGTCGGCGATCGAGTCGGGGTGGGTGGCGCCGGCCGGACCCGACCTCGCCGCCTTCGAGGCTGATCTGGCCGCGGTGTGTGGCACGGCCGGGGCGGTTGCGTTGGCCAGCGGTACCGCCGGGCTCCATCTGGCGCTCCTGACCGCGGGAGTCGGACCGGGTGATCAGGTGATGGTGCCGTCGCTGACGTTCGCCGCGACCGCGTTCGCCGTGGCCTACTGCGCTGCCGCGCCCGTCTTTGTTGACTGCGAGCGGCGCTCGTGGAACATCGACCCGACGCTGGTGGTGGATGAACTGGACCGGCGCGCCGCCGCGGGAACCTTGCCCCGGGCGTTGATCACGGTCGACCTGTACGGGCAGTGCGCCGATCACGACCCGATCATCGACGCATGCCGCAACTACGACGTCGCTGTCATCGAGGACGCTGCCGAGGCGATCGGCGCCACCTACCGCGGCCGTCCGGCCGGGTCGTTGGCCGATCTGGGGATCCTGAGCTTTAACGGCAACAAGTTGATCACCGCCTCCGGCGGCGGCGCCGTGGTGGGCAACGACCTGGAACGCCTCGACCGGATTCGTTACCTGGCGACGCAGGCCCGCCAGCCAGTGGTCCATTACGAACACACCGAGATCGGCTTCAACTATCGCCTCAGCAATCTGTTGGCGGCGTTGGGGCGGGCGCAGCTGGCCACGCTGGACGAGCGGATCGCCGATCGTCGGGCGACGCGGGATTTCTATGCCGATCTGTTTGCCGACGTTCCTGGCGCGGCGCTGAATCCGATCGCTGATTTCGGGACGTGTAACTCATGGCTGACCTGCGTGACGCTGGATCCAGCAACAGCGCCGATCGACGTCGATGCGTTGGCCGCGGCCTTTGCCGCGGCCAACATCGAGTGTCGGCCGTTGTGGAAGCCGATGCACCTGCAGCCCGTATTCGCCGAAGCGCAGATGATCGGCGGTGACGTCAGCGCCGATCTCTATGCCCAGGGCCTGACCCTGCCGTCGAACCCCAACCAACCCGACTTCCACCAGCGCGTCACCACAGCCGTGCGCGCCGCTTTGGGGTCTGCGTCGTAACGCCCTGGTGTCGTTCGTGGGTTTCAAGCTCACCTGTGCGCACCCAAACCCACGAACGCCGGGTTGCTAGGTGGTTCGCTTGGCTTTCCAGGCGTCGCGGTGGGCGCGGGCCCAGCCTTCCAGTCGCCGGCCTCCGGCGATCTTGGCGGCGAAGTCATCCATGTCGTCGCCGACGGTGAGCGCGTGTCGCCCAAGTCGGTGGCGGTCGGTCGCTGGGGTGTTCGCCCGGTTGCCGGCAAGGACCCCAGACCCGTAGGTGCGACGCACGACCACCTCGGCGGCGGCGCTCGGGGCGATCGCCTTGGGGTAGGCGAAGTGGCGAGCAGGGCGACCGAGATGTTCGCCGATCAATGCGTTGGCACGGCTGAGCTCCTCGGTCGTGACCTGACCGGTGGCCAGGGCGAGGACGCGGTGCGTGTGCGTGTGCGAGCCGATCTGGAAGCCCGGGTTGCTGGCAAGCTCGACCAGGCCGGCCCATGTGATCGGCTGGCCGTCGTTCGGCCACCGCAACTGGCGGTCGACGAAGTCGGTCGCGACGTAGAACGTGGCGGGCATCGCGCGCCCGACCAGTTCCGGCTGGACGATGTCGACCCAGTCGCTGGTGCCATCGTCAAAGGTCAGCACGACCGTCGGCCGACCGTCGACAGAGGGGTCACCGCGCTGCAACGCATCATCCAAGGAAACGACGTCGGTGTGCTCACCCAGGTAATCCAGCTGCCGCCGAAAGGTGTCCAGCGGCAGGTCGACCGCCGAATCCGACCGCTGACCGACCCGGTGATAGATCAGCGCGGCGAAGCCGTCCGAACCCAGCCGTCGGTCGTTCAATCGATCGAGCGCAGCGAACCCGCGTCGTGCTGCCGACGTCACCATCGTTCGTACCCTAGGCTCGCCTGGTGAATTTCGGTATCTCGCGACTCGGGGCAATCATCGGTGGGGCAGCCGTTCTTGGCTTGCTGACGTTGATTGCCTTGTCGCTCAAGTCATCGAGCGAGGTAGTGGATACGCCAACGACCACGGCCTACGTTTGGAACACGTCGACGACTACCGCATCACCGACGAGCACGTCGACATCCAGTGCCTCCACGTCGTCCACGTCGTCAACGACGTCGACCCCAGCGGTGTCGACATCGTCGTCCATTGCACCGGCCACGAACAGCGCCGCCTCGAGCGTTCCCTCGGATCAAGTCAGCCGTGTTTCCCTTCGGATTCAGGCGCTCAACGCCGGCGGACGCCAAGGCGTCGCCGGTATCGCCACCGACCTGCTGCGCCAAGCTGGCTACACACCGCTCAAACCAAAGGATACGGATATCACCCGCGGAGGAACCACGGTCCTGTACGCGCCTGGCCAGCACGACGCCGCGGTGGCTGCTGCTGGACGGCTGTTCATCTCGCCGGACAACGTCCGCGTCGGCGACATCACCGATCCAAACTGGCGCGACTTCGGAAACGGCCTCCTCGACGTCCTGGTGGTATACGGTCGTGACTAGTGGCGGCGGAACGCGATTCTTGAAGCGGTCGACGCGGGTCGACAAGTAGGATGCCCCGACCGCTGGGGTAGTTGCAGGAGACAGCTTGGAACCGATCGAATACGTGCGCACGCTGGTCCGCCGGTGGCCGATCATTGCCGTTGCCGCGTTCATTGGCGCGCTGTTTGCGTTCTTTGGCACGGAAGCCAAGCCGACACCAATCGAGAGCACGTTTACGGCCACGCACACCTTGCTGGTCAACAGCACCCAGTACGTCAGCACCCAAACCCAGATCGGCACGATCACGTTTGCTCAGGTACCGATCTTCGCCACGGTCGGCGAGGTCCCCCGGTTGGTTGCCGAAAAAATGAAGTTCACGGGGCCTCCGGCGGCGCTGGCCGCCCAGGTCAGGGTCAACATCGATACGCAAACCGGCACGCTGACCTTCGCGTCCACCAGCACCGATCCTGACCGCGCTGTGCAGATCGCCGATGGGTTCGCCGATACCACGGTGTCGTATTTGTCGCAGCGCCAGGAACAGCTCCGCCAGGACCGCTTGTCGACCGCCCTCGAGCGGATCGGTTCGTTGGAGAACGAAGTCAAAGAACTCGACAAGAAGGTGGCTACCGACAGCCTCGCCGACGACGTCAACTCGATTACGCGAGCCCAGCGCGACGCCGCCGTGCGCGAGTACTCGGTGGCCTACGAGGCCTACCGCGGCCTTTCCGAGAACCAGCAACAGGACATCAGCTTGACCACGCTGGAGCGTGCCCAGCCTGTGCAAAACAGCACCGGCGGGTTCACGGCACCGCGCACCAGGTCGTCGCGGGTGCCGATCGCCGCTGCCCTCGGTGCGCTGCTCGGCGCCGGTCTGGCGTTGCTTGTCGAGCGGCTCGACTCGCGCTTGCGCGACCGCCGGCGCAGCGAACAGAGCTTCGGCATGCCGGTCATCTCCGAGCTTCCCACGTTGCGCCGCAACGACCGCGGCCGCCATCTGTTGGTCGGCGCACAACAGCACAGCCCAGTCGCCGAATCGTTCCGTTCGCTGCGCACGTCTGTCACCTTCTTGCTGACCGGTGGGGAGCCAGGGCGAGACGACCGCCAACTGGGCATCATCGTCGTCACCTCCCCCAGCCCGGCCGAAGGCAAGACCACCACGGCAGCCAACCTGGCCGCGGCGTTTGCCGAAACCGGCCGCGAGGTCATTGCCGTCAACGCCGACTTCCGCCGCCCAGCCCTTGGTGCGGTGTTGATCAGCGGGCAGCGCACCCAGCTTCCGGCCGGACTGTCCGGCCTGGGCCGCGTTCCCGCCCATCGGTACCTGATCGACACCGACACGCCGGGTCTCAGCCTGCTTGACCTGTCTCCGCTCGGGGCAAGCGCTGGCGACCTGACTCGTGCCACGGTCACCTTGCTGCGCACGCTACGTTCCGCCGCCGATGTGATCATCGTCGATACCCCGCCTTTGGCGGTGACCACCGAAGCACTGGAGTTTGCACCGATCGCCGAGGTCCTGCTGTTAGTCGGTCGACTCGGGCGGACGAACTCGGATGCCGCGCAACGCGCCGGCGAGCTGTCCCGCTTTGCTGGCGTTCCGCACCTGGCGGCGGTCTTGACCGATGTCGGAATGACCCGAACCAAGCGGACGCGTTACTACGAGTACTACGGCGGCAGCGGGCGCAAGGCGAAGAAGCGCGGTGCCGACGACGACGAATACGTCGAGGACTTAGGCGACGGCGAATCGATTGAAGACATCGATCGGCTACTCGCCGATATCGATCGCCCGAACCCGGGTAGCGACCCCTACGGCTCATGACCGCTACGACGTGGCTCCTGGCTAACGGAGTATGAACTCACTCGCGTTGGGTCACAGGCTGCAGGCCAGCGTCACTGGACCTCGTTGGGTGTTGCTGGGCGGCACCGCCCTGGTGGTCGGATATCTGTGGTTTCTGACCAGGGCGATGAATACCTGGCCATACACCTCATGGCTGCTGATCGTGTTGATCCCGGTCCTCTTCGTGACCGGACTGGTAGTCATTCGCCTGGTGACGAAAAACGACGACCGGCCGATGGTCGGCTTGTTTGGGTTTGCCCTGGCGTTGAAGCTCGGGGCCAGCTTCATCCGTTTCTTCGTCGCCTTTGAGCTGTACGGATCGGGCGACTCAGCGCAGTATCACATCGACGCGACCGCTCGGATGAACGAGTTCTTCGCTGGTCAGGTTACGTTCGTCGATCTGCTCACTCCGCGGCTCGGCAGCAAGTCGGTGACCGACATCGCCGCGATCTTCTACACGCTCCTCGGCCCGAGCCGACTAGGCGGTTTCGTGCTGTTTTCCTGGCTCGGCTTCTGGGGTCTGTTCCTTTTCTGTCGGGCATTTCGGATTGCACTTCCCGAGTGTGATTACCGGCGATACGTGCTGTTGGTCATGTTCCTGCCGTCGCTGTGGTTCTGGCCATCCAGTATTGGCAAGGAAGCGCTGATGATCTTTTCACTCGGAATCAGCGCATACGGTGCAGCCAGGATCACCCAGCGGATGGCCGGCGGCTGGCCGGTCCTGGTGTTGGGCCTTGTCGTCGGCGGGATCATCCGACCGCACGTGTCGGCTGTGCTGCTGGCCGCGCTCACCGTGGCCCTGTTGTTTCGTGGTAACCGCAACACAGACAAGGGTTTCGGGATCGCCCAGCGGTTCTTCAGCGTCGCCGTCTTGATGGTCGGTTTGGCATTTGCCTTTGGCCGAACCGTCGACTACATAGCACCAAAGGACTCCTTTCTTATCAAGGACGGTCAGGCAATTGAGGCCGGGACTGGTATCGGCGCAATTGGAACGGCATTCGAAAAGGCGACCGGTGGTACAGCGGGAGGAGGATCCGAAATCGACCGGCCAATGCCGAACAGCCCCTTGCAATACCCCGGGGCCGCATTCACCGTGCTCTTCCGGCCGACGATCCTGGAGGCGACGAACGCCCAAAACATCGCGGCTGGGGCAGAGACCACGCTGTTGTTAGGAATCGTCTTTGTCTCGTGGCGACGGTTCAAGAATCTGCCGTCACTGGCTTTCCGCCGGCCATATACGTTGCTCTGCCTCGTGTACACCGGCATCTTTTGTTTTGCGTGGTCGGCGTTCGCCAACCTTGGCGCCCTCGCCCGCCAGCGGGTTCAAGTGTGGCCGTTCATGCTGATCTTGCTCTGCCTGCCTCGTACTGCTGCGAAGCTGCCAAAGGCAACCCTCGATATGAACACGGCGGGGCAGCGACGGGTTCTCGAGCGGCGCTGATGGCGCGACATCATCAGCCTCGGTGGAAGATCGCGTTACAGGCCGACATTCCCTCGATCCAGACCTGGTCAATCCGCTGCGGACTACAGCTACTGGCTCATCGGAACGAGATCGAGTTGCGGCACATGGCTCGTGAACTTCCGGCAGGTCCGGGGGTATGGCTTGAGGTCACCGACCGGACAACTTCGGACAATCGCAGCATCCACATCGACATCGGCGACCGCGCCGACCCCGCGTCGAAGCGCATGCAGGCTGCCGACACTTCGTGGGCACGATGCCCAGTCCCGGGTTCAGGACGACCGTTGGGCCTTCTCGCTCCGATGCGCACTCGTGGCCAGAACGGGATGCGCTATCTGAGCAACGCTGCCTGGGCCGCAGTTCGCAATCGACGCTTCCGCCACCTTTGGGCAGTCCAACACTCCTTGCGCACATTTCGACCTCCACTGATCGACTCGCTAGAGCTCGACGCGGGTGGAGACGCCAAAGTCTTGTATCAGGTGACTGCGTGGAACCCCGCCGAGTCGGCCGACAGCGCGGGGCGCGAATGGCTGAACGACCGCCGCGCCGCCCTGGTCGTCGCACTCCGCGAAGCGTTTGGGGACCGGTTCGTCGGTGGGTTCGTACCGACGGAGCACGCACTTCATCGATACCCAGAGCTGGTCACCAACTTTCCAAGCGGCCGGTTGGAGTATCTCGATCTGATCCGACAGTGCCGTGTGGTGGTCTCCGGCGTTGGGCTTCACGGGTCGAACCCCTGGAAGCTCGCCGAATACCTCGCCGCATCGCGTGCGATCGTGGCTGAGCCGCTTCAAAGCGAGATCCCAGAATCTCTGGACCCAGTGGTCCACTGGTTCGAACAGCCCGAGCAGTGCGTCGGTATCTGCGAGCGGCTACTCAGCGATCAGACAGCAACGGCTGAACACCAGCGCAAGGCCGGAGAATATTGGCGACGCTACGTTCGTCCAGACCAACTGCTGATGAACCGACTGCAGGAAGAATTCGCGTCGACGCCATTCCGACATTTACATGACGGCAAGCAGGAATAGCCGCCCTCATGTCGACCCTTCCCACCGTCGGCACGGCTGCGCCTCGTGTTCACGCAATCGTCGTGACCTTCCGGCGCAACGCCGCCCTCGCCGAGACCTTGGCTGCAATCGGCGGACAGACCCGGCCACCAGACACCCTCACCGTTGCTGACAACGCCGCCGATCCAGCGACGGCCTCTCTAGCACGACGATTCGGCGCGGCGTATCAGGCGATGAGCGAGAATCTGGGACCGGCCGGCGCCTTAGCCCACGTCATGACCTCACTGCTGCCGCAGGTCGACGAAGACGATTGGTTGTTGATCGTCGATGATGACAACCCGCCGCAGACGTCGACCACCGTTGAAGACATACTCGAAACTGCGCTGAGCGTTGACCCAACGGTCGCCGCTGTTGGTTGCGCGGGTGGCTGGTTTAGCCGTCGATCGGGTCTTCTACGGCGCCCGCCAGATGACGCGCTGGTCGGTCTCGTTGATGTGGACGCAATCGGCGGCGGACAGTTTCCGATCTACCGAGCCAGCGCTGTCCGTCGTAGTGGACCGGTACGTGCCGATCTCTTCTTCGGCTTTGAAGAACTCGAGTTCGGATTGCGCCTACAAAACCACGGATATCGGTTGGTGGTGCCCGCCGACGTATGGCTACAAAGTCGCCACGTCCTGGGGCGCACTGGGATGAACGCCCGGCAGGCGGCCGGAGTCCGTACTACCTCGGCCTGGCGCCGGTACTACTCGGTGAGAAACTTGATCTGGATCTCCCGCACCCACGGTGGTCCTATCGCCCCACTCGTCGCAACGATTCGGTCTGGGCTTTTTTCGGCAGCAGCCGACGTGTGGCGTGGGCGGTCAGTTCGGGCGGCATATCCTGCAGTTCGCGGGATGATGGACGCCTGGCGTGGGCGGCTTGGAGCGGTCGTTGTTCCCGAGGGTTACGGCGAGAATGTCCTGCCTGAGGTTGGAACAGCTGGAGTTGACTGATGACCGCGGATTCGGAAACGTCGTATGGGCGCTGGTTCTACGAGTACATCGATAGCTCGTCGAAGAACGCTGCCGACGCGGTGGTACCCGCTGTACTCCACATCACAGGAGCGCGCTCCGTCGTCGATGTCGGCTGCGGAACCGGAGGATGGCTGAAGTCATTCAGCGACCATGGGGCAACGGACATCCTTGGGATGGACGCCTCACGGGTCCCGTTGGATCTGTTGAAAATCGGTCGCGATCAGTTCCTTGAAGTCGATCTCATCACGCCACCACCGGCACCGCGCGCCTTCGACCTTGCCGTCAGCCTGGAGGTTGCCGAACACCTCCCCGAGTCGGCGGCCGAGGGCTTCATCGACTACTTGTGCGCACTTGCGCCGGTGGTGATGTTCTCGGCCGCGATTCCAGG
>Ga0073899_10000137_pt1 | contig 63790 bp, 44 predicted proteins | sample KloWWTmetaKNB5Ph_FD_88975 | JGI IMG/M metagenome (GOLD analysis project Ga0073899, IMG submission 88975) | Active sludge microbial communities from Klosterneuburg, Austria, studying microevolution and ecology of nitrifiers - Klosterneuburg... | ecosystem: Engineered > WWTP > Aerobic digester >... | reverse complement strand
CCTCCAGAGGTAGGCGTTCCCCACCACAGCAAGCGCATTTGTCCACCGTACAAGACTATCTTCTGCATCGTTTGATCGTTCAAGCATCGTTTGCTTATGCTGACAAGGAGGTCAGAATGAACCACATGCGTGCGCCAGGCTACTGGCCGCTGCTGATTGCGGCGGCGCTGCTCCTGGCCTGCTGCCCAAGCCCTGCATTGCTGGCGACCGTGCCCCCCTTGCTCACACCGACCTCGGTGGAAGGGACGCCTATTCCGTTCGAGACAATTCTGCAAGGTCAGGACAGTGGCTATCTAGGCGCCGAACCACTCCTGTTCCTCGTCGATGACCCGGAAGCCGCCGCTCAAATGCTGAAGCATCTGGCGCTGTATGTGGCGCCAGACCAGCGAGAAGCTTTCACTGCCCAGGTGCAGAACTCTGTCTGCACTCCAGATGTCATTGCGTTGTTTCGAGGATCCAAGGCTTCCTCAGGATATGAAGTCACGATAGATCGTTTGATTAGTCAAGGGAATGACATTCACGTGTATGCGCAGTTCTGGGAGCCCGGGCCAAGATACCCTGTGACAGGAGGCGCAACATCGTCCTACCATGTTGTCAAGTTGCTGCAACCAGTTGAGAATGCGGGTAGGTTTCAACTTGTGCTGCATTCCTATCCTATGATTCACCAGTAGCCAAAACCTCAAGAAAGGAGGGTGCTTCGATGATTAGGTTATCTCGCCGATATGGTATTGCTCTTTTCGGCTTGATCTGCTTGATGGGAGGCTCTTTACTGATGACAGCTTTGCTGACCGCCTGCACACCAGTCGCCACGCCCGAACCGCTGCCAGTGTGGGAGGACGAACGCATCATCCCTTTTCAGACGATCGACGTGGACAATGACGCACGTTCGTCATTGCCAGAATTTGTTGGCGTTCCAGAGATTGAGGAGAAATTCGATCCCGGCATCCTGTTGCCAGAAGAAGCCATCCCGACAGTGTCACGTCTTCACAAGATCGAATCGGTGGAGGATGTCGGGCCCTTAGTAGATCTGCTGCCACCGGCCACCGTCGATTATCTGCGCAACGTGGACTACGATGCTTACATGGTCTTTGCGTTGCTGCGCGGCCAACGCGGAGGGGGAGGATTTCCCGTCTTTATCGAACAGGTTGCCGTGGGAATGGGTGGAGTGCGAGTCTATGCACAGTTTCGGATACCGGCCGAGGGAACAGCAATTTCGGAGGGATACACCTTTCCTTACCACATCGTGAAAGTTGAATTGAGCGCTCTTGCGTGGTCTGCCCCCTGGATGCCGGTCGACTTGCTGGCGCGACTTTGTGACGATGACAAGCACCCTTGTTGATGTCAATCAATCGTTCTTGCCCTGGAGGAATAACCGATGCGCACCCGATTTTTTGTTCTCGTGTTGTCAGCCATTGTGGTCCTTTCCATCTCTGCCTACTTTGGCGTCTCGGCGCAGGATGCCATTGTGCAACCTGCTTCACCTCTGCCGCCACCCTCTCCCACCGCTGAAGCACAGCCTCCCGATCCTGTCGCTCAGCGCGCACTCGACTATGTGGCCTAACAGCGCAAGCTCTCGCCAGACCAGCTTACCATCCGCTACCGGGAAGATGTCCCTTTCCGACCCTCCAGCGCAGCTTCGTGCGCTTTGTCATCGCTGCCCCGACTGATGCACCGTCTGCCGCCATTGGAGTGTTGATCGACAGGGTAAGCGACGCTGTGGAGACCAATATACGTTTGCTTAGGAAACGTCGGTAAATTGTCAAGAACACACGCCTTAAGGTTGTGCTATACTGAGGACATCTCGAGCCCTTATCCTGGTTCATTTCGCAAAGCCGCCCCAGGCATCATTCATAGAAAGTAGTTGGCGTATCGTCGTTGCATCGTTCAACGGGCGAGCGTCCTCTGGCGGTAGGTGTTCCCCACATCGCAAGCCATCTGCCCATCGTATGTAACGCCAGCATCTGTATCGTTTGCATCGTTCGTTTGTGCTGACAAGGAGGTCAGAATGAACCAAATGCGTGCGCCAGGCTACTGGTCGCTGCTGATTGCGGCGGCGCTGCTCCTGGCTGGTTGCCATCTTTCTCCAGTAACGCTTCCCGCCGCTACACCCCCAACCAACGGAGAAATAGAGATTCCGTTTGAAACGGTTGCGGTGAACGAAAGTGGGGCGAATATCGATGCTCATGTAATGAGAGAAGGGCCGCAATTGTTGTTGCTGACTTCGCCCAATCAAATTGTCAGTATTCAGGATCAGGTAAATCCCGAAACGTGGACTGACTTACAGCAAGTGGACTTTCAACAATACGCCGTCGTTGCGCTCTTTCGTGGCCTCAAGCCCTCCACAAATTATCAAACGATTATCGAACGCATCACACGCCAAGATGACCGCCTAATCGTCTACGCCCAGTTCTGGGAACCAAACCCTGTATGGGAATCCGCCGCGGCCGAAACCAGACCCTTCCATCTAGTCAAGATCGATAGGTCTCAGGTTCCCGCCTCGTCGGTTGAACTCGTGCTTCAATCCTATGTGCTGACGCCGACGCCGCCAGCCAGGTAGACGTTTTTTCAGGAGAAACCTCATGATGCGCAAACATGCTTTTCTACTGATGATCGTTGCTATTCTTTTCTCTGGCTATGTATTGGCGTACAGAGCCGTCATTCATGCCCAGACCGATGTCACCCTCACGGTGTTGGGGCAGATTCCCTATGGTTTCGACGGCTCGGCGCGGGTCACAGCCAGCCAGCCGGTGGCGGTGGTCGTCAACGCCTGGCGCCCTGGCGCGGGCGCCGGCGATGTGATCGGCAGCTACCCCGCCGTGCATCGGTAGTGTAGCGTCTGGCCGCGTAAGCGCGGGATTCCGGTCAATCGGCAGGGTGTGTCCACCATGGACACACCCTGCCGATTTTTTTCTCGAATCGATCCCTCTCGGCAAGCCGCGTGATGAAAAAGTGCGCGATGCGTGCTCATGTAATTTGCCGCGTCATTTGGTCATCACGTGCAGCGGCGCGAGAATGGGCAACGCACGCGCCGCTGCGCGTTTTTTTTGATGCATCTTGATGTAGAACGTGGCTGCCAATGAAATATGTCTTCAAGCTCTCCGGGTTTGTGCGCCCCTACCGGCGCTGGGCTGCGATTGCCCTAATCTTGCTCACCATCCTTGTGTTTCTCGATCTTTCGATCCCCCGCCTGATTCAGCGCATCATCGACGAGGGCATCAACCAGGGCAATCAGCAGGTCGTGTTGCAGACCGGGCTGATCATGGTGGTGATCTCGCTGGTCAGCGCCGTGATCGCCGTCGGCAACAACCTCTACTCGGTGCGCGTGGGCGAGAGCGTGGCGCGCGACCTGCGCGAGGCGATCTTCCTGCACATCCAGCACTTCTCCTACGGAAATCTCGACCGCACGCAGACCGGCCAGTTGATGGTGCGGCTGACCAGCGACACGATGGCGCTGCAGCGGCTGACGCAGATCACGCTGCGCATCGGCACACGCGCACCGTTGCTGATGGTCGGCAGCATGATCCTGATGTTTGTCACCAGCCCGCAGCTTGCCCTGATCATGGCGCCGCTGCTGTTGGCGACGGCTGTGGTCGTCGTCTTCTTTGTGTTTAAGATGGAGCCGCTCTTTGCTACGGTGCGTGAAAAGTTGGATCGGCTCAACACCGTGTTGCAGGAGAATGTCGCGGGCGTGCGGCTGGTCAAAGCCTTTGTGCGCGAGGACTTTGAAGCCGAACGCTTTGCAACAGCCAACGACGCGTTTGCAGAGCGCTCGGTGCGCGTGATGCGCTTCATGGCGACGATGTCGCCGGTGCTGACGATGTGCGTCAACATGGGCATGGTGTTGGTCATCTACGCCGGCGGCATTCAGTCGATCAACGGCGATCTCACGGTCGGGCAGGTCGTGGCTTTCACCAACTACCTGCTCACCACCATCACGCCGCTGACGATGATGGCGATGCTCGCCAATGTCTGGGCAAGCGGCATCGCTTCCGCCAAGCGCGTCGACGAAGTGCTGAGCGTAACGCCCGAGGTGCAGGACGCCCTCGTGACCGCACCGCTGCCGGCGCCGGTGCAAGGCCATATCGTCTTCGACAACGTCGCCTTTGCCTACAACGGACGCAGCGACGAAGCTGTGCTGGAAGGCGTCACTTTGGTGGCGGAGCCAGGCCAGACCGTGGCAATTCTCGGCGCAACTGGCGCGGGCAAGACGACGCTCGTCAACCTCGTGCCGCGCTTCTACGATGTCGACAACGGTCGCGTGCTGGTCGATGGCGTGGATGTGCGCGCCGCCAACCGTGACGAACTGCTCAAGCACATCGCCATCGTGCCGCAAGAAACCGTACTTTTTACCGGCAGCGTGCGCGACAACATTCGCTACGGCGCGCCCGACGCCAGCGAGGAGGCCGTGATCGCCGCGGCGCGCGCGGCGCAGGCGCACGACTTTATCCTGACGCTGCCCGCTGGCTATGACACGCATGTTGAAGCGCGCGGCGTCAACCTCTCCGGCGGGCAGAAGCAACGCATTGCGATCGCACGCGCGCTGCTCACACAGCCGCGCATCCTGATTCTGGACGACAGCACCAGCGCCGTGGATATCGACACCGAAACCAGGATCCAGGATGCGCTGGAGCAGCAGTCTCAACGCCATACCAGTCTCGTCGTTGCGCAACGCATCAGCACCGTGCTCAAGGCCGACAAAATCGTCGTTATCGACAAGGGCCGCGTCGTGGCCGAAGGCGCGCATCAAACCCTGATGAGGACCAGCCCCATCTACCGGGAAATCTACGCTTCGCAACTGGGGAATGGACCAAGGGGCACAGGGTTATGACCCCTCAACCACACGACAGTGCTCACGATACGCGCGACGTGCGCGCCGGCTTTATGCCGCGACGGCCGGCAGCCGTGGGGCGCATCGAAAAGGCCAAAAACCCGCGCCATGCACTGGTGCGGCTGCTGCCCTATTTGCGACCTTATACCCGCGTGCTGACGCTGGTGTTCGGTCTTATCCTGCTCTACACGCTGCTCGGCTTGCTTGGCCCCTACTTGATGGGCGTGGCGATCGACCGTCACATTGCACCCAAACAGCTTGACGGCCTTGGCCTGATTGCGCTGCTCATGCTGCTCGCCTATCTGCTCAATAATCTGTTCCAGGCCGTGTCGGGCTGGCTGATGGCCGCGGTCTCCCAGGGTGCGCTCAAACAGGTGCGTCAGGATCTCTTCACCCATTTGCAGACGCTGCCGCTCAGTTTCTTCGATCACAACTCGGCCGGTGAATTGATGAGCCGGCTCACCAACGATATCGACGCCATCAACCAGGCTGTGTCGGACAATGTGGTGGCGCTGCTGGCGAGTGTGCTGTCGCTGGTGGGCATCCTGGTCGCCATGTTTGTGCTGGACGTGTGGCTGGCGTTGGCTTCGGTGCTGGTGGCGCCGATTATGTTCCTGTTCACCAACTTTGTCGCCCGCTACACGCGCCGTGGTTTTCGCGACCTGCAGCGCAGCCTGGGCGAGATGAATGGCGTCATGGAAGAGGCCATCAGCGGGCAGAAGGTGATTCAGGCCTTCCGGCGCAACGCATCGGTGATCGAAAACTTTCACGTCGCCAACGACAAGGTCTTTCATGCCGGCGTCTATGCCAACAGCTATGCGTTGCTTTTGATGCCGTTGACCAATGTCCTGGGCAACTTCTTCGTGATCGTGCTGGCCGCACTGGGCGGCTGGCTGGCGTTGCGCGGGCTGGTCAGCGTCGGCATTATCGCCACTTTTATCATCTACGGGCAGAACTTCATCCAGCCGCTGCGTCAACTTGCCAACATGTACAATGCAATCCAGGCCGCGCTCGCCGGCGCCGAACGCGTCTTTGCTATCATCGACACGCCCACCGAAGTCGATGATGCGGCCGACGCCACGACCTTGCCCCAGGTGCGCGGAGATGTTGTGTTCGCCGGCGTCGAGTTTGCGTACACCGCGGGCGCGCCCATCCTCCGCAACATGACGCTGCATGCCCGCGCCGGTGAGATGGTGGCGCTGGTTGGCCCGACCGGCGCCGGTAAAACGACCCTCATTAACCTGCTCACGCGCTTTTACGAAATTGACGAAGGCGCCATCTGTATGGACGGCATCGATATCCGTGACATCAAGAAGGCCGACCTGCGCCGCCGCCTCGGTCTGGTGCTGCAAGAGACCTTTCTCTTCTCCGCCACCGTGCTGGAAAACATTCGCTATGGCCGGCTCGACGCCAGCGACGAGGAGTGTATCGAGGCCGCGCGCCTGGCCGACGCCGACCACTTCATCCATCAGTTGCCGCAAGGTTATCACACACTGCTTTCCGAGCGCGCCGGCAACCTCAGCCAGGGGCAGCGCCAGTTGCTGGCGATCGCTCGCGCCATTCTGGCCGATCCTAGCATCCTGATTCTGGACGAGGCCACCCAGCGTGGACACCCGCACCGAAGCGCGCATCCAGGCCGCGCTGCTGCGGTTGATGCGAGGACGCACAAGTTTCGTCATCGCCCACCGCCTGAGCACGATCCGCAACGCCGACCAGGTGCTCGTCATCGACGGCGGCCAGATTGTGGAGCAAGGCGCGCACGACGAATTGTTAGCGCGGCAAGGGGTCTATCATCACCTTTATATGAGCCAATTCAAGGGCGTAGCGATCTGACCGGCGGGCTGAACTGGGAAATGTGGACACTGCATCGTTTAATCGATAACGACTTCAACCGGCCCGATTTCGACGCCGGCCTGGCCGTCTGTGGTCAGTAAAGGGGTGGCCGCGGCATCGTCGACATCGTACACCCGCACGGAAAAGCGATAGCGCCCCGGCTGCGGCGCGGCGACGTTCAGCCAGTCGACGCCGCGCACGTGTGCGGTCACAATCTCCCCTGGCTGCCAACGCGCAAACGGATAGGTGTAGCCAGCCAGCCGCCGTCCGGGCAATGTTGCTAACGTCTCACGGGCTGCGGTGGCGGATTGCAACACAAAACCAAGATCGGGCGCCGGCTCCGGCGCGCCGGGCAAGCGCTCCCAAAAGAGCAACAAATCCCCGTTGTTGACGACCTTATACCCACGCAACATTACCTGATCGCCAAAGGCGACATCGGTGGGCGCGTCGATGGGCGGCGCGTCCACAAAGCGGTAGGGACGCAGCCCTGTAAAGCGCCGCAGCGTCAGCCCGGCAAAGGTGGCGGATTGTCCCTTTTCGCGCCCGCTCAATTCCAACTGAATCGGCGTGATGCCGTTTGGGTCCACAACTTCATCCTGCCAGTTGATGAGCCACGCGCCCCGCCGCCCACTTTCATCGGCAAACGCGTCGCGCAGCACCGGCCCCGTGGCCGCAAAGTCGAGCACCGCGTCCACGTCGAGAATCTCCAGCGCGGGCAAGCGCACCACCGGCAAGTCGGGTGCGTAATACTCCCACACCGGCCAGGCATGACCGCTGACGAGCACGGCGATCTCATCTTCCGCCAGCCGCGGGCGCAGAAACTCGGTCAACTGCCGCCATTGATCCTTGCTGAAGGCAGGATGAAAGAACCAGCCGCCCACACCATAGGCAAAACCAAGCAGCAGCAAAATGATCGCCCCCCGCGCAACTCGCCCCTCGCCCCTCGCCCCTCGCCCCTCATCCTCCATCCCAAACCCGCCGGCCCAAATCAGCAGCAGCCCCGGCAGCGCCTCCATGACATAACGAGCGTTGAACTTGGGGATGGCAAGCGCCAGCAGCAGCACCGCAACCACGGGCGTTAGCAGCCAGCAGCCGGCGTAGAGGAGTGTGCGTCGCGCGGCCGCGCGGCCGCGCCAGAGCCGCGCCACCGCGATCACTGTCACCAAGCCGTAGCCGAGCAACAGCCAGCGCGCGATCCACTCGAAGACGGTCTCGCCGCTGGTGAAGGAAATGGCGATATCAGCGAACGCCTCGTGGAGTTTGAGTGCGCCTTCCCAGTAGCTGCGATCCCCGCGCAGTTGGCTGAAGATCGCACGCAGCCACGGTGTATAGAGCAGCAGCACCAGCGCGCCTGCGCCCAGCAACCGCCACAATTTTCGCCGCGCAGCCAGGCGCGGCGACCAAAGCAGCAGATCGACCACAAAAGCCGCGGCCAGCCCGATCAGCAAGAAAATGGCGAAATAGTGGGTGTAGACTGCCGCTACCGCCACCGCCACGAACGCACCCCAGCGCCACCAGGCAGGGGCAGGATCATCGGCCAGACGCAGCAGCAGATAGGCGGCCAGCACGCCGAGTGTGGTCAACTGGGCGTACATGCGCGCCTCTTGGGCGTAGTAGACCAGCAGAGGATGGAGTGCGGCAAAGAGGGCGGCGAGCAGCGCCGCGCGCAAGGATCGGCTCAGGCGCAGCGTCAGCGCGGCGAGCAGCGGCGCTGTCAACGTGGCGAACCACGCTGTCGGGAAGCGCAGCGCCCACTCGCTCCAGCCGGCCCCTTGCCCCCACACTGCCACGACGTAGTAGTAGAGCGGCGGCTGAATATCGTTGGCCGTCCAGCGCGTCAGTTCAGCAAGCCCCTGGTGCGCCACAGCAGCGGTCACGCCCTCGTCGTACCACAGGCTCTGGAAATCCAGGCGAAAGGTCGCCAGGCCAAAGGCCAGCAAACATACCATGAGCACACGTGCGCGGTGCGTGGGATGCCAGGCAGTGCGGGCGAGTGTGTGCGCGCCTGTTGTCATCACTTATGTCAGTCCTTTGCGCAGGTCGCGCTCGCCCACGGATTCGGGCGCGTGCTGACCTGTCGCCAACTCAGCCGTGGGATCGGCCGCGCGATCCGGGATCAACGCGCTGATGCCAGCCGCGATCACCTCGCCCAGCGTCGTCCACAGCCGCATGGCCACTGCCAGCAGCGTGATGGTCGCGCCGCCGGTAATCGGCGCCAGCAGCAGGTACAGCGCGCCCTCGCGCACGCCCAACCCGCTCGGCGTGAAAAAGCTCAGGAACCCGATGGCATACGCCACCGGGTAGACGGCGATCAGATGCGGGGCAAGCGACGCCATGGCGGCGGGCGAATATTGATTGACGCCAAAGGCAAGCGCGGCAAAGGCCGCGCCCCAGATCAGCCAATCCACCATGGCAAGCGCCAGCACCGTCACCAGCGCGGCCCGCGTCAAGCCAATGGGCAGACGCGCACGTCCCAGACGCTGCAAGCCCCAGTTGACCATCTCGATCAGCCACGCCGGCTGAAGCACAAAAACGACCAGCGGCGTCAGACCCACGGCGATCAGCCACGGCGCGGCGCCGTGCACAAGGTCGGTCAACACGCCCCAATTGCCTGTCACCGCAAAGTAAACAGCGGCGATCGGCGCCACCGCCAGCAGGATGATCGCCTGATAGAGCACGATGCTGGTGAGGGTCGCTTCCGGCTTGACGCCGCGGCGCTGCGCCAACAGCGTGATCGAGAGCGGCTGCCAGACGTTGCCGGGAATGTAGCGGACAATGGCGCTGAGAAACCAGATGCGCACCGCGGGCCAGTAGGGCAGATGACCGCCGACCGCGCGCAGCAGGCGCAGCCAGATCAGCACCTCGACCGCCCACGCCGCGGCCAGACAACCGGCCGAGACCGCCAGCCAGAAGGGGGAGAGCTGCCACGCATAGCTGCGCAACTCCTGCCACTGGCTGCGCAGCAGCAGGGCAATCAAGATCACGGCCAGCACCACAAACAGCGGCTGTATTCGCCGCAAAAAACGCATCAGCATAAGTTGCGCAGCGTATCATGGCGACAAGTCATTGGGGAAATTGCGAAGTGAAGAAAGGGATGAGTGGCAAGACAGATGTTACACCGTGCATGAACCGTTCGGTGCAGCCTCGAAGTCCATTTTGCTATCAATCGGCCGATCTACGCTCACTTGCCATACTAAACTTTCTATGGCAAACTGCATGAAGATGTTGTCAAGATGACACTTTCGGTCATTTCCGACCAACACGATGGAGTGTGAGGTTGTCCGTGAACGAACCTTTTCCCGAAACTAAAACACACCGGTATCAGTACGACTATCCCCGACCCGCCGTCACTGTCGATATCATTCTTTTTGTTTTCCAGGAAGATCAACTGCGCGTGCTGCTGATTAAGCGCGCCAACGACCCGTTCAAGGCGAAATGGGCGTTGCCTGGCGGCTTCATCGGCGAGAACGAGGATCTTTACGACGCCGCGTTGCGCGAGTTAAAGGAGGAGACCAACGTCTCCAACGTCTACCTGGAGCAACTGTACACCGTGGGCAAGCCCGACCGCGACCCACGCACGCGTGTGATCACGGTTGCCTACTTCGCGCTGCTAAGCGCCGAGGAAGTGGCGCAGCAGGAAGTGCACGGCGCTTCCGATGCAGGCGAGGCGCGCTGGTGGGATATTTACGACCTGCCCGAACTTGCCTTCGACCATCAGGCCATCCTCGACTACGCGCTGCAACGTCTGCGCTGGAAGCTGGAATGGACGGCGCTCGGTTTTTTGCTGCTGCCCAGTGAGTTCACCCTCTCCGAGTTGCAGCGCGTCTACGAGACCATCCTTCACGAGCCGCTCGACAAGCGCAACTTCCGGCGCAAGGTGCTGGCCGCGGGCGTCATCGAGCCGACCGGCAACATGCGCGCCGGCGACCATCGCCCCGCCCGCCTCTATCGCTTCACCGCCACTGCCGTCGAAATGGAGCAAGCGCGGCGGCGTTTTCCGTAGGGGTTGCGAGGGGCGAGTTGCGAGGGGCGAGTTGCAGCCGTCATAGATCCCTGATCCTCTAATCTCCCAATCTCCTAATCTCCCTCCTCTTCCAACGTCGGCTGCCCCACGAGCGGCGGAATGATCATCGTATCCTGGCGAGGCGGCGGGATGAAGACCGCGGCGCCGGGACGTTTTCGCAACCACCAGATATAAACGCCAAAGATCAACGTCCCCAGCAGGGTCATCGCGGCGGCGAGCAGAAATGTGGCGTCGTACCCATAGCGCACGATCAAAAAGCCGCCGACCAGCGAGATCAGCGCAAAGCTGAAGCCGGCCGCCATCTCGCCGGCGCCGGTCATCGCCGCGCGCAGGCGCGGGGGCGTGCGCTCCATCATGAAAACATAGAAAGTGGGGAAACGGATCGACGTGAAGGCCAGCAACCCGACAAAGCCGACGCTTGCCGCGGCCGGCGTGGGGATCAACGCCAGCGGCAGCAGACTCAGAAACGCGCCGAGCGAGCCAAGCACGGACGCCTCGCCGTAGCCGATGCGCCGCGCCAGCGCCGGCCCAAGCAGCGCAACCGGCACGGCCAGCAGCCGCGCCGACGCCGACACGAGGCCGATCATCGGCGTCGAGACCTGGAGGCCACTGTCCATGTAGACGTTGAAGAAGGTGACCGCGGCGCCGACGCCCGCCACCTGCAGAAAGCGCACCACCGACATAAAGACGATAAGCGAGTAAGCGGAGCGCGGGCGCGGCGCGCCTGGTTGCGCTCCGACCGTTTCTGGCTCCGCTTCATCGGGGCCAGGGTCGCGCGTGCGCAGCACAATGAAGAAGGCGACGACGATCAGCACGCCGACGACGAGCAGCGGCGCGCGGTAGGGGGCCGGCTTCAGCATGGAAACCATCATCACCGACGCAAAGAGCACCGGCAGGATGCCGCCGATCAGACCGCCCACAAAGGAGGCCATGCCGCTGATGGCGGATTGTACGGCGAAAATGGCGCCGCGCGCGCTCACCGCGGTCACGCCGATCAGGAAAGGGCCGGAATTCACGAAGTAGAAGGCCAATCCCGCGTAGATCAGGATCAGCGTGCTGTTCAGCCAGGCGATGCGCCAGGTTGGTGGCGCCAAATCCGCCAACGGCAGCGCCAACGCGCCTACCGCCGCGATCCCCAGCCCCACGGTCATAATGCGCCGGCTGCCGTAGCGACTGCCCAGCCAACCGGCCGTCAAACTGCCCAAAGCGAAAGTGAGGTTCGCCATCGAGTTGATCTGCCCCACGAACTCCGGGCCAAAGTTGAGCCGCAGGACGTAGAGGTTCAAAATGACCGAATAGATGCCGCCGTCGATGCTCAAGCCCATGATGGCCGACAACAACAGGACGATTCGAGCGTTGCGGCCGGTCGCGCGCAACGTTTGTGCATAAGCCGCCAGCATGAAAGACTTTCCGTGGTGTGTAATTCGTAATTCGTAATTCGTAATTCGTGATGCGTGATTCGTAATGCGTGATGCGTGATTCGTAATGCGTGATGCGTGATGCGTGATTCGTAATGCGTAGTGCATATTCATGTGTTACGTAATACGTATTACGTGTTACGTGTTACGTGTTACGCATCACTCGACGCATTTCATAGCCGAGATTGTACAGCACACAGCATCAGGTTATCGAAACTTGAAGCAAGCCTACATTGACAAATTAGTTCGGAGGCGTACAATTCGCTGCATGACAATCTCAGCCGTAGGATCGCTGCCGGCGACGAAGGTTCTGGATAAGCTGCTTGCGGATGCCGGCGTTGCGGGCGCGCATGGCTTTGAGGTGTTGCGACTCGTGCGTGCGGTCGACCACATCTACGACCGCCTGCTCTACGAAGTCACACGCGACGGCCCGGTGACTGTGCCGCGCTGGCGCATTTTGCTACGGTTGTGGATAGAGGAGCAATTGGGCCAAGGCGCGGTCAACCCCACACACCTGAGCCGGACGCAACAGGTCGCCAAGAACACGATCAGCGACCACCTGCGCGCGTTGGAAGAGAGCGGCCTGATCGAACGGGAGTTGGATCAAGAAGATCGCCGCCAATTCAAGATCCATCTGACTGAAGCAGGGCGCGCCATCGTGCAGGAGTACACACCGGTGCACGCGCGCTATCTCAATCAACCGTTGGCGTGCTTTGCCCCCCAGGAGATCGCACAACTTCAGCAGCTACTGAGCAAGCTGCATACCGCATTGCTTGCACAAATCGGCGGCTGCCCTTGCGCGGTCGAGCCAGAGCAGGAACAGCCTATCCACACGTTGGAGTAAATCATTGGATTCAGAGGCGGGTGATCAATATCTCCGTCTGCCCATTATGGTAAATTTCAGGCGGGTGGCTCCGCCGTGCGGCTTGAACAATTCTTTCTAAAACAGCGATCTGAAAGGGGGGTGTGTGACCTCACAACCAAAAGGCCCAAAGCGGGCGCGGCCCAGTTTCCAGAACTTGGGCCGTGCGATCCGCTTCTTGGGACACTATCGCAACATAGCCCTGGCTGCCTATGGCGCGCTTTTGCTGAGCACAGGCGCGCAATTGCTGGTGCCGCAGCTTGTGCAGAATATTCTCGACGCGGTGACGCGCGGGATGATGGCGCAACAGCTTTCCCAGGCGCCGGCCGAGATGCAGGCCAACATGCTCGCCAAGGCCGGTATGAGCGTGGCGGAATTTGACCAGATCCTCAACAACCCGTTGGCGCCGCTCTATTGGGCGATCGCGTTGATTCTGGTGCTGGCGGTGGTGCGCGGCGTCTTCGCCTTTGCACAATCCTACATGTCGGAAAAGGCCGGGCAGAGTGTGGCCTTCGACTTCCGCAACGACCTCTTTGCCAAGATTCAGCGTCTTTCTTTCAGCTATCATGACCGCAACCGCACCGGCCAATTGATGATCCGGGCGACGGACGACGTGGAAAAGGTGCGCCTGTTCATCGGCCAGGGGTTGCTGCTGGCGGTGCAGGCTATCGTGCTGCTCACCGGCGCGCTGATCATGTTGCTGCTCACCAACCTGCAACTGACGCTGGTGGTGCTGCCGATCCTGCCGGTTGCGATGGCGATATTTATGGTTTTTGGCGCGATCACACAGCCACTCTTCATCAAGGTGCAGCAAAAGCTTTCGACGTTGAACACCATTCTGCAAGAAAATCTGGCGGGTATCAAGGTGGTCAAAGCGTTTGCCGCGGAGAAAAAAGAGCAGAAACGCTTTGACGATGCGGCCGTGTCGCTGATGAATCAGCAGATTTACGTCGCGCGTATCTTCAGTTTTCTGTTTCCAGTCGTCTTTCTCATCGCAAACCTGGGTCAAGCCGCAGTGCTCTACTTTGGCGGCAACCAGATCATCGCGGGCACACTGACGATCGGCGAGTGGCAGAAGTTCAGCCTCTACCTCGTCTACGTCTTCTTCCCGCTGGGCCAGCTCGGCTTTATCATCTCGCAGATGAGCCAGGCCGCGGCGAGCGCCAATCGCGTCTTCGAGATCATCGACGCCCACAATGAAGTGACCGACAAGCCGGGCGCCGCGCCGTTGCCGCCGATTGAGGGCGCCGTGATCTTCGAGGATGTCTCCTTCCGCTATTTCGGCAGCACAGAGCTGGTGCTCAACGGCGTCAGTTTCCGTGCGGAGCCGGGCGAAACCCTGGCCATCCTCGGCGCTACCGGCAGCGGCAAGAGCAGCGTCATCAACCTGATCCCGCGCTTCTACGACGTGACCGGCGGGCGCATCCTGGTCGATGGCAGCGACGTGCGCGAGGTGACCATCGAGTCGTTGCGCCGGCAGATCGGCATCGTGTTGCAGGAGACCAACCTCTTCACCGGCACGATCCGCGACAATATCGCCTATGGTCGCCCGGATGCGACCGACGACGAGGTGATCGACGCGGCCAAGGCGGCCGCCGCACACGATTTTATCGTGGGTTTCCCAGACGGGTACGACACCTCGGTTGGCGAACGCGGCGCGACGCTCAGCGGTGGGCAAAAACAGCGTATCGCCATTGCCCGCGCGCTGCTGCTCAACCCGCGCATTCTGATTTTAGACGACTCGACCAGCGCCGTCGATGTGCAGACCGAGACGGTGATCCAGCAAGCGCTCGACCAGTTGATGAAGGGGCGCACCAGTTTTGTGATTGCGCAGCGCATCAGCACCGTGCTCAATGCCGATAAGATTGTCGTGCTCGAAAAGGGAAAGATCGTGGCGCAAGGCAGGCACGTCGACCTCATCGAGGACAGCCCCATTTACGCAGAGATCTATCGCAGCCAATTGGTGGAAGACCCGACAGCCGAGCCTGTCGATAAAGAACTGGAGTTGATGCTATGATTGGCGGCCCACGAGGATTACTCGAACAGGAAACCAGCAAGCCGCGCAGCGTCGGACGCACGCTGGGACGGCTGATCACCTATTTCAAACCCTTCTGGCTGGCGTTGCTCGTCGTGCTGCTGATGATGGTAGCCAACGCCTGGGTGCAAGTGCTGACGCCGGAGTTGCTGGGCCAGGCGGTCGATTGTTATCTGACGCCCGCGGTGACGGCGCAAATTCGCAGCAATGAGTCTGCGCAGGGGATGGCGCCAGGTGACATGACGACGAACAACGCCAGCGACTTTGCGTGTTGGTTTGGCGACGTCCCGGTCGGAGCGCCGGCGACGGAGTATATGGCCGGCCTGGGAAGGCTTGTGCTTGGCCTGATGGCTTTCTTTGTAGTGGGTGCGCTCACGGGCGGCGCCATGTTTTACTTGATGTCGTGGGCCGGCCAGCACGTGTTGCGCAGCTTGCAGGTGCAGGTCTTCGAACATCTGCAAAAACTGTCGCTGGGTTTCTACAGCCGCAACGAAAGCGGCGACCTGATGAGCCGCATCACGAACGACATCAGCACCATCCAGCAGGCGATCAGCTTTGCGCTGATTCAGGTGCTGGGCGGCGCCCTGTTGCTGGTCTGGATTGCCTGGAATATGTTGGCGCTCAATTGGGCGTATGCGCTGCTGAGCCTGGCCGTCGTCCCGGTGATGGCGATTGTGACCGTCTGGTTCAGCGGGCAAGCGCGCAAAGCTTTCCGCATAACGCGCAAAGAGATCGGCAATGTCAACGCCGAGTTGGAGGAAAGCATCTCCGGCGTGCGTGAGGTGCAGGCGTTCAGTCGCGAGGATGCCAATATCGAGGCGTTCCGCGTCAGCAACGCCGCCAATCGCGACGCCAACGTGCGCGCGGTGGCTTACACTTCGGCGCTGGCGCCCTCCCTGGAGGCGCTTGGCTACGTCGCCATCGCCATCGTCGCCGGGGTCGGCGGCATCTTCATGTTGCAAGGGCAGATGCTGGGCGGCTCCACGGTGACGCTCGGTCTGATCATCGCCTTCATCGGCTATGCACAGCGCTTCAACCAGCCGATCTCGCAAATCGCGGTGCTGTGGGCGAATATCCAAAGCGCCATCGCCGGTGCAGAACGCATCTTCGATCTGTTGGACGAGCAGCCGGAAATCGTGGAAAAGTTCGACGCCCGGCCGATGTCCCAAATTCAGGGGCGCGTGGTCTTCAACAATGTCGGCGCCGAGTACAAGCGCGGCGAGCCGGTGCTCAAAGGCATCAATCTGAGTGCGGAACCGGGCCAGACCGTCGCCATCGTCGGCCCCACCGGTGCGGGCAAGACGACGCTGGTCAACCTGCTGCCGCGCTTCTACGATGTCGCGTCCGGTCAGGTGACCATCGACGGCGTCGACGTGCGCGAGGTAAAGCTGGAAAGCTTGCGCCGGCAGATCGGCGTCGTGTTGCAGGATTCGTTTCTCTTCAGCGACACAGTGATGAACAACATCCGCTACGGGCGTCCTGAAGCCAGCGACGACGAGGTCGTCGCCGCGGCGCAATTGGCGCGCGCCCACGACTTTGTCGAACGGCTGCCCGAAGGCTACAACACCATCCTCGGCGAGCGCGGCGCGGGTCTCAGCCAGGGACAGCGTCAATTGCTCTCCATCGCACGCGCGGCGCTGGCCGACCCGCGGCTGTTGATTCTGGACGAAGCGACAAGCAGCGTCGATACGCGCACCGAACGCCAGATCCAGGCCGCGCTGGAGCAATTGCTGGCCGGACGCACCAGCTTTGTCATCGCGCATCGCCTCAGCACGATCCGCAACGCCGACCAGGTGTTGGTGCTCGTCAAGGGTGAGATCATCGAGCGCGGCACGCACGAGGAACTGCTCGCCAAGCAAGGCTTCTACTACAATCTCTACATGAGCCAGTTCAAACGGCAGGAACAGGTGGTGCACGCGACGCACCGCACCGACGGGCTGGGCGCGCTCTCCACGGCCGCGGGGGCGGGGTAGACAAGGGGACAAGGAGACAAGGATGAATTGTCAATGGTGAATGGTGAAGTCTCCCCTTCTCCCCTTCTCCTTGTCTCCCTCTCTCTTACCCCTTCACCATCCGATTGGCAAGTTTGCCAAGTTTCTCCACTTCGACCACGACTTCATCGCCGGGGACGAGCCAGTCCTTCTGCGCCCGGCCGAGCACGACGCCTTCAGGCGTGCCGGTGAGGATGATGTCGCCCGGCTGCAAGGTCATGTGCTGCGAGATGTAGGAGACGAGGTGCGCCACCGGGAAGACCATGTCGGCCGTGTTGGAGTTCTGGCGCAGGTCGCCGTTGACCCAGCAGCGCACGGCCAATGCCTGCGGATCGTCCACCTCGTCGGCCGTCACGATAGCGGGGCCAAGCGGCAGGAACTTGTCGAGCGTTTTGCCGAGCAGCCACTGGCTGGTGCGCATTTGGAGATCGCGGGCGCTTAAATCATTCGCCGTGCAGTAGCCGAACACGTAATTTAGCGCCTCTTCCTCGCTCACGCTCGCCGCCTCACGCCCGATGACGACGGCCAACTCCACTTCGTAATCATATTGCGTCGCGACTGCCGGCAACGGGATCGCTTCCCCGGCGCCGGCCAACGTGTTGTTGAATTTCGAAAAGAGCACCGGCGACGTCGGCACGGCCATGCCCGATTCGGCGGCGTGGCGGCGATAGTTCAGACCGACGCAGACGATCTTCTCCGGCGCCAGGATCGGGGCGTAGAGCTGCGCCTCGCCCAGCGGCAGGGTGACGATATCTGGCGTCCGTGCAGTTTCCCACCAGGCCAGCGCGTTGGCCGCCACCTGCAGCGCGGCGCTGTCGGCAATAAAGTGGCGCAGATCGTTCCAGGCTGTGATGGGCGTCGCGCTGTTGAACGCCTGGATCAGACCGACCAGGTCGAGCACCGTATTGTCCGCGACGATGCCTGCGCGCGGTTGCGATTGGTGGAGATAGGTGACGAATTTCATGGCTCTATTTGCCTTTCGAATGATGCTGGTACGCGCTTTGCGCAAAAAAAGGTCGTGTCAATCGTCTTTACCGAAAGACGATTGACTTGGTGCGTTTCGAAGCACTATTCTGCCTAGTTTTGTCGAATCTGTCGAACAACGATAAAGATTGGCGAATGAGTCCTTGCGTGATGTCTGCTGCTGCTGCCCACCCTTTGGTGTTGACGAACATCCGAGTGACGCGATGACGTTGGGGTGGCGGAAAACTCCGCTTGACAAGGTAAACGTTTTCTATTACAGTACCCCTACTTGGTAAACGTTTTCCCTATTCCATCTTATGCCAATCACCATTCGTGATGTTGCCGAAGCTGCCGGTGTTTCGATTGCCACAGTTTCGCGCGTACTCAATAATAAAGACCACCCGGTCGGCGCCGAAACGCGCCGGCGCATCCTTGCCACGGCGGACGCATTGGGCTATCGCCCCAATGTGGCGGCGCGCAGCCTGCGCACCGAGAGATCGGCGACAGTGGGCATCATCGCCGACGACATCATTGGCCCTTTCGCCACCAAGATCATCCGCGGCATCCAGGATGGCTTGCGTCAGGCCGGCTATCTCTGCGTGATCATCAGCGCCGATTGGGATCCGGACGCCGAGCGCGAAGCCATTCATGATCTGGTCAGCCGCTCGATCGACGGCATTGTGTTTTCGGAGACCTGGCACCATACCGCGGTCGAATCGCTGGACCTCGCCAGCAAACCCTACGTCTTCGTGCATCGCCAATTCGCCGCGCCGGGACAGGCTTCGGTGATCCCCGACGAACGCTACGGCGCGCATCTGGCCATGCGCCATCTGCTCAGCCTGGGCCACCGGCGCATTGGGTACATTAACGGGCCGGAGCAGTACTACGCTTCGGCGCTGCGGCTGGAAGGGTATCGGAAGGAAGTGGCGGATGCCGGGCTTGAGTTCGATCCTGCACTCGTCGCGCGCGGCGACTGGGAATTGGAGAGCGGCTATGCAGCCATGCAACGCCTGCTGGAAGCGCGTCCGCACCCGACAGCACTTTTTGCCGGCAACGACTTGATGGCGGCCGGCGCCATCTACGCGCTGCAGGATACAGGGCTGCGCGCCCCGCACGACGTGGCGGTGGTCGGCTATGATGACCGTGAGATCAGCCGCACCTTTCGCCCTCGGCTGACGACGGTGACGCTGCCCTGTTACGAGATGGGACAGGCTGCCGCCCAGATGTTGCTCGACCGTATGGCGGGTAAGCTGGAGGTTAGCGAGGAAGTGCAGGTGCGCGGTTGTCTGCTGGTGCGCGAGTCTTGTGGCGCGGCTGGGCAGGCTTCGAGAACAGCTTTGACGCAGAGTCGCTGAGAGGCAAAGGGTGGCAGAGAAAAGCGGTTGTCATGCATGATGTTTGGGAGAAGCGGCAATCTCGCCGTTGACCGATAATTCTATTACTTTACAGGTCACTATTTTTACAGGAGGAGAATTTGTCATGCAACGTTTGAGTAGACTACTCGTTGTTTTGAGCATGATGGTGACGCTTGCGTTAGCCGCGTGCACCGCGCCGGCGGCTGCGCCCACCGGTGAACAGGCGTCAGGAGAGCAGGCGGCCAGTGGCGTCACCATGTCATTCTGGACGCGCGACAGCAACCAGGAGCAGGTGCGTGCATTGGTGGACGCCTGGAATGAATCACACGAGAACCAGATTGAAGTTACAGTCATTCCTGCCGGCGACTATATGACCAAGGTTGGCGCTTCGGTCGGCGCGGGCGCACCGCCCGACTTGATGGCGGTCGACCTGATCTATGTGCCGCAGTTTGCCGCGGCGGATCAGCTCACTGACATTACCGATTTCGCCAAGGCGCTGCCCTACTTTGACAGCCTCAGCCCGTCGCACGTGCGGCTGGCGACCTACGACGGCAAGATCTACGGCCTGCCTTTCAACGCTGAGGGATCGTACCTGATCTATAACAAGGGTCTCTTCGAGCAGGCCGGGCTTGACCCGGAGAACCCGCCTAAGACGTGGGGCGAGATTGCCGACGCCGCGGCCCAGATTTCGGCGCTGGGCGACGACATCTACGGCTACTACTTCTCCGGCGCGTGTGCGGGCTGCAACGCTTTCACCTTCCTGCCCTACATCTGGGCAAGCGGCGGCGACGTGTTGAACGAAGATGGCACTGCCGCCACCCTGACCGACCCTGAAGTCGCGGCCGCGCTCGATTTCTATCGCCAGATGTGGGCCGACGGGCTGATCCCGCCCGGCGCGCAGGCCGACACCGGCACAGATTTTGCCAATGCCTTCACCTCTGGCACGATCGGCATGGCTGGCACCGGCGCGTTCGCCATCAACAACCTCAAGACCAATTTCCCCGATCTCGACTTTGGCGTGACCTTCCTGCCGGGCAGGGAAGAGGGCGCGTCCTCCTTCGCTGGCGGCGACAGCATCGCCATCCCGGCCGGCTCGCCGTATCCGGAGCAGGCCTTCGAGTTTATCAAATGGATGAGCTCCGATGAGGTGCAGTTGAACTACTATGCTCAGGAAAACAGCCTGCCTGTGCGCACCGACCTGGCCGAGAACGAATTCTTCGCCAAGGATCCGCGTCTGACGACCGCCGCGCAGGCGATGGCGATGGGCCGGACGCCCTACACCATCGTCTACAACCAGCTCTTCAACGACGCCAACGGGCCGTGGCTCAAGATGATCCAGACCGCGGTCTTCGACGGCAAGGTGGATGAGGCGGTGACAACGGCGCAGGAAGAGTTCACCAAGATTCTGTCTGAGCAGTAAACAGCTTCCTCTTTGTATTTTTGGCGCTATCCAGAGGTGACAGTCACTTCCAGAAGTGACTGTCACCTCTGGATAGCGTAAAGTTAGCGAGTCAGGTGGAATGCCTATGACAACTGCATCGGCAGCAATTGCCAAACCGTCGCGGCGCCGCAGCACACTCAATCGTCAGCGCAGCATCGCCGGCTTTCTTTTTGTCTTGCCGGCTGTGCTGTTCACGCTGGCCATGTTCATCTTCCCCTTGCTCATGACCGTGTGGATGTCGTTGCACGACTGGCCGCTGCTGGGGCAGGCAACTTTTTTGGGGATTCAGAACTACGTGGAGATGGCGCGCGATAAACAGTTCTGGGCCAGCCTCTGGTTTACAACGCAATACACCTTGCTCGTCACGCCGGCGATCTTCATCCTGGCCTTTGCACTGGCGCTGCTGGTCAATACGGCGCTGCGGGGCATCGGCGTCTTCCGCACGATCTACTTCATTCCGGTGGTGATCGGGCTGGGCGCGTCCAGCCTGCTCTGGGTGTGGCTGCTCAACGATCGGGTGGGCATCATCAACGGTCTTTTGCTCGACCTCGGCCTGATCGAGCGCCCCATCATCTGGTTTGTCGACAAGAACCTGGCGCTGGCCGTGATTATCATCTCCGTCGTCTGGAAGACCGTGGGTTTCAGCATGATCCTGCTGCTGGCAGGGATGCAGGCAATCCCCGAAGAGCTCTATCAAGCCGCGATGGTGGACGGCGCCAACTATCGCCAGCGGCTGACGCACATCATGATGCCGCTGCTGCGCTCGACCTTTGCGCTGGCGCTTGTGCTCTCCGTCATCGGCTCGTATCTCTCGTTTGACCAGTTCTACATTATGACGCGCGGCGGGCCGCAGAACCAGACTATCACCGCGGTCTACTGGATCTTCAACAATTCCTTTACCTATTACAAAATGGGGTACGGCGCGGCGTTGTCGATCATTCTGCTCATCATTCTCGGCGCGCTCAGCATTCTTCAACTGCGCATTCTGCGCGACGACGTGACCTACTGACCGGAAAAGATTATGACTGGCACCACATCCTCAACCACGATCCACAGCACGTCCAGCCGGATGCGCCGCCGCGCCGGTTTGTTTGCACTCTACGTTGTCTGCGTTCTCCTCGCGATTCTCTTTCTCTTTCCCGTCTTCTGGTCGACGTTGACTTCGGTCAAGCCACCGGCGGAAGCTTCGGCGGTGCCGCCCACCTATTGGCCTTCTACCTTTACGTTTGATAATTATTTGAAACTAAATAAATATGGCGCGGGGATTCTCCGGTACGTTTATAATAGTGCGTCGGTTGCGCTCATCACCGTCTTTGGCACGATCCTGCTGAGCACGCTGGCCGGCTATGGGTTTTCACGCTTTCACTTTCCCGCCAAGAATGTGCTCTTTATCATGGTGCTGGCCGCGTTGATGATTCCTTTTCAGTCGATCCTGACGCCGCTCTTCCTGCTGATGAGCGCAGTGAAAATGCAGAACACGCTGTTCGGTCTGGCGCTGGTCTACATCACCTTTCAGCTTCCCTTTGGCGTCTTTATGATGCGCAACTCCTTTGACGCGGTGCCGCGCGAGATCGAAGAGGCCGCGTTGCTCGACGGCTGCTCGACATGGAAGATGCTGACCACCGTCATGTTCGTGCTGGTGCGACCGGGCATCATCACGGTGGCTGTCTATGCGTTTCTCAACGCGTGGAACGAATTTCTCGCCGCGCTGATCATCATGACGCAGGAAGTCAACTTCACGCTGCCGATCATGCTGACCAGCGTGCGCAGCGGCTACTATGGCGCTATCGACTGGGGCGCGCTGCAGGCCGGCATCACCGTCACGATCCTGCCGTGCATCATTTTGTTCCTCTTCCTGCAGCGGTATTACCTGCAAGGGTTGATGGGCGGCGCGGTGAAGGGGTAAAGAGTTGCGAGTTGCGAGGGGCGAGCTTTATTCAACACACACAACCTATTTTGGGGAGAACTTTCGATGTTTTATCGACCCTTACCGGCGAATCGATCGCCGTTGTTTCCCACCACGTTTCGCGCGTTGCCGGTCGGCGCGGTCCGCCCGCAAGGTTGGCTGCTCGACCAGTTGTGCATCCAGGCCAACGGGTTGACCGGCCATCTCGACGAATTCTGGCCCGATGTCAGCCGGCAGTCGGGCTGGCTGGGCGGGCCGGGCGACGATTGGGAACGCGCACCCTACTATTGCGACGGTCTTGTCCCGCTGGCCTATCAACTCGACGACCCGCGGCTGATCGCCAAAGCCAACGAATATGTGGCGTGGATGCTCAACAGCGTGCAGCCCAACGGCTGGTTTGGCCCCACCAACACCGACTGGTGGCCGCGCATGGTGGCGCTCAAGGTGTTGATGAGCTATTACGAGGCGACTGGCGATGCGCGCGTGCTGAGCCTGATGACCGGCTATTGCACCTATCAGAATGCGATGTTGGCGGCGCGCGGGCTGGAAAACTGGGGCGCGGCGCGCGTGGCGGATAATCTGCTTGCCGTCTACTGGCTCTACAACTTTACCGGCGACGCTTTCTTGCTGGAGCTTGCCGGAAAACTGAGCGCGGGCGCCATTGACTGGGCGGAATTGCAGGCGAACTACACCCTTGCCGCCATCCTGCCCTTTGCGCATTACCGGGGGAATATGGCGACCCACGTCGTCAACAACGCGCAGGGCGTCAAGACGCCGGCCGTGCAGTCCCTCCTCAGCGACGACGAATGGCAGCGCTCGGCGCCGCGCCAGAGCATCGCCAACCTGATGCGCCATCACGGCCAGCCCAACGGCATCTGGAGCGGCGACGAGCATCTTCACGGCACATCGCCGACTTCAGGCGCCGAACTGTGCGCTGTCGCCGAGTATATGTACTCGCTGGAGGAGTTGCTGCGCATCGTGGGCGATCCCTTCTTTGGCGACACGCTGGAGCAGGTCGCGTACAACGCCTGGCCCGCCACTTTTGCGGCGGATATGTGGTCGCATCAATACGACCAGCAGGTCAACCAGGTGCTTTGTACGGTGGCAAAACGCAACTGGACCGACAATACTGACGACTCCAACATTTTCGGCCTGGCGCCGCACTTTGGCTGCTGCACCGCCAACATGCATCAAGGCTGGCCCAAGCTGGTCAAGCATCTGGTCATGGCGACGGACGACGGCGGGCTGGCGCTCACAACGTATGGCCCGTGTGAGGCGCAGGTGGAACTCGACAGCGGCGCGCGCGTGCGCGTAGAGGTGCAGACGGAGTATCCCTTCAAGGGGCAGATCGTCGTGCGCGTTAGTGTGGATCGTCCGGCGTGCTTCCCGTTGTTGTTGCGCATCCCGGCGTGGGCGGATGGCGCTACGATCACAGGCGTGGCCGCGGACGCGCCGGTGATCCCCGGCGAATTTTACCGAATCGACCAGATGTGGGAAAGCAGCACGGCGCTCGTCATCGACTTGCCGCTGACAGTGCGCGCCAGTCGCGGCCATGCCGGCCTGGCATCGATCTATCGCGGCCCGCTTTTGTTTGGCCTGCGCATGGGCGAGCAGTGGCAGCAGATCGGCGGGGAGCAGCCGCACGCCGACTGGGAAGTCTATCCGACGACGCCCTGGAATTACGGGCTGGTGCTCGACCCTGACGCGCCCGCCGCGTCGCTGTGCGTCGAGGAACAGGCAGTGGGCGCGGTTCCGTTTGATCCGCACGCGGCGCCGGTGCGCATCGCAGCAAAGGGGCAGTGTCTGCCGCAGTGGGGGTTGGTTGACAACTCAGCCGGCCCCATCGATGGCGGCCCGCACGTCTCCGACGAGCCGGTGGAGGAGATTGAATTGATCCCCTACGGCAGCACACATCTGCGCGTGGCGGCCTTCCCGCTGTGCGCGTGAATCGGCAAAGCGAGGTCTCGACGCAAAGGTAGAGGCGCTTTCGGCGTTGCGGTTGCTGACGGCAGGGACGCGGTGGAACTCAATTTTTCTGCTGGGCAAATTCCAGGAACCTCTGACCAATGGTAGAGTAAGGCGAGCGTAGTTATCCTTTTCGCCGCAGAGGCAGGTTCGCACGTCATGCGCAAAGTGAGAGCAGTTGAATTCGTGAGTCTCCTCGTCGGCCTCATGATTTTGGTCTTGGCTTGCGGCAGACAGCCCACCGGGACGAACAGCGCCGGCGATGGCGCCCCGCAGCGCGCCATTCAGAACAAAGGCTCCGACACGCTGGTCAACTTGGCGCTGGCGTGGGCCGAAACCTATCGCACCGTGGCGCCGGACGTCTCCATCGCGGTCACCGGCGGCGGTTCCGGCACGGGTATCGCCTCGCTCATCAACGGTACGGTGGATATTGCCAACGCCTCGCGCGCCATGAAGGAAAGCGAGATCGAGGACGCCAGGAAGAATGGCATCGAGCCGCAGGAGTACACCGTCGCCATCGACGCGCTCGCCGTCATCGTCAACCAGGCCAACCCCGTCAGCCAACTGACTATCGACCAGCTTGCCGACATCTTTACCGGGCGGGTCACTAACTGGCAGGCGGTCGGCGGGAACGACGCGCCGATCATTCTTGTTTCGCGCGAGACCAATTCCGGCACGCACGTCTACTTTCTGGAAGAAGTGATCCGCCAAGGCGACAGCGAGAACAAAGATGTCTTTGCGCCGCAGACGCTGCTCATGCCTTCCTCGGTGGGCATTACGAGCGAGGTGCAGCGCAACCCCAATGCGATTGGCTACGACGGGCTGGGCTACACAGATCCCGCGCACGAGAAGCTGATCGCCGTTGCCAAAGACGCAGGCTCGCCCTTCGTCACGCCCTCGGTCGCGACCGGCGCCGACGGCACGTATCCTATTTCCCGTGCGCTCTACATGTACACGGTTGTCAACCCCAACACCACCATCGCGAAGTATCTGGACTGGGTGCGTGGCCCGGAGGGACAGCAGATCGTCGCCGAGCTTGGCTTTGTGCCGCTGCCGCTACAGTAATCGGCGGCAACTCACCCTGAAATGCTTTGACGCAGGGGCGCAGAGAGGCGGAGGCTCGCAGAGAAGATCGTTTTTTTACCACATTGGCACCCCGCAGGGGGCATGAATTATCAGCCTGTAAACGACAGGAGCACGCATGGCGGTTGCCCAGAAATCTTCGGAGCTAAACGCCCCCACCGATACGACAAGCCAGACCAACTGGGGCGAATGGCTCATCGAAGGCGTCATCAAAGTGGCTGGAATCTCGTCGATTGTGATCATCGGCCTGATTTTCCTGTTTCTACTGCGCGAAGGGCTGCCTGCGTTCCTCGACATTCCCTTGCGCCAGTTGTTTGGAACGCGCTGGTATCCCATCGAGGATGTCTTCGGCATGGCGCCGCTGCTGGTCGGCTCGTTGATTGTAACCGTCGGCGCAGTGGTGATCGCGCTGCCGCTTGGCCTGACGACTGCGATCTACATGGGCGAGATCGCGCCGCCGTGGCAGCGTGAAATCCTCAAGCCCATCATCGAAGTGCTGGCGGGCATTCCCTCGATCGTGCTGGGCTTTCTGGGGTGGATCGCGCTGGCGCCGCTGATCCAGCGTCTGGGCGCACCGACCGGGTTGACCGCCTTCACCGGCTCGCTCATCCTCGCCTATATGTCGCTGCCCACCATCATCAGCATTGCCGAAGACGCGCTCTACGCCGTGCCCAAAGAGTATCGAGACGGCGCGCTGGCGATCGGCGCTACGCAGTGGCAGTCAATCTGGCGCGTGGTGCTGCCCGCGGCGCGCCCGGGGCTGGTGATTGCCGTCATGCTCGGCATCGGCAGAGCGATCGGCGAGACGATGGCCGTGATGATGGTGACGGGCAACGCCGCCAATATCCCCTCGTTGGGCAGCGGCATCTTCTTCCAGCCGGTGCGCACGATGACCGCGACGATTGCCGCCGAAATGGGCGAAGTGGCGCAAGGGTCGCTGCATTACAGCACGCTCTTCGCCATCGGTATCGTCCTCTTTGTGATCAGCTTTGCGATCAATTTGCTGGCCGGGCGTCTGGTCGGCATGAATGGGGTGCGCCGCTCGCGCAAGGGAGGCATGTTATGAGCCGCCAACAGACGCACAAACTGGCGGTCGGCGTGCTGACAGTGGTGGCCGCCATCGTGGTGATTCCCATTTTGCTGGTGATCGTCTATGTCGTCTGGCAAGGGCTGCCCGCGCTCAGTTGGGTCTTTTTGACCGAGGCGCCGCGCAATGGCATGAAAGAGGGCGGCATCATGCCCGCGCTGCTGGGGACGATCTTTCTGACCTTGGGCACGGCGATTGTATCGTTTCCGCTCTCGATTGCGACGGCCATCTATCTCGCCGAATACGCCGGCGACAATCGCCTGACGCGGTGGATTCGCATGGCGATTGTCAACCTGGCGGGCATCCCGTCGATCGTCTACGGTCTCTTTGGGTTGGGCGCGTTTGTGCTGTTCATGGGCTTTGGCACCTCTATTCTGGCCGGGTCGCTCACACTGGGCATCATGACCATGCCGGTGGTGATCAGCACCGCCGAAGAGGCCATCCTGGCGGTGCCGCAGCAATTCCGCACGGTCAGCCTGAGCCTGGGCGCATCGCGCTGGCAGACGATCCGCTACCAGGTGTTGCCACACGCCTTGCCCGGCATCATCACCGGCATCATCTTGGGGCTGGGGCGCGCGGCCGGCGAAACTGCGCCGATCCTGTTCACCGTCGCCGCCTTTTATCTGCCCGAACTGCCCCGATCTATCTTCGATCAGACGATGGCGCTGCCCTATCACCTCTACGTCATCTCGACGCAGGTGCCGGGAATGCCGCTGCAGATCCAGTACGGCACCGCGTTGGTGCTGATGCTGATCGTGTTGTCGTTTACGTTGATCGCCACCCTGGTGCGCACACAGATGCGCCGCCGCCGCGAATGGTGACGCTATGAGTGACGCTTTTCTCTCCGTGCGCGATCTCTATTTCACCTACGACGACGGCATCGAGGCGCTGCGCAACGTCACGCTGGACGTTTATCGCAACGAATTGTTCGTGCTGTTTGGCCCGTCGCGCGCCGGCAAGTCGACGCTGCTGCGCCTCTGCAATCGTCTTTCCGACCTGATCGAGCACACCGAACGCCAGGGTGCGATCACGCTCGATGGCAAAGACATTTTTGCCGCGGACGTCAATATCAGCGCGCTGCGCCGTCGCGTCAGCATGGTCTTTGCCATCCCAACGCCGCTGCCCGGTTCGATCTACGCCAACCTGGTCTATGGGCTGAAGCTGGCCGGCATCCGCGACAAGGGCGAACTGGAGCGGCGCGTCGAACGCTCGCTGCGCCAGGCGGCGCTGTGGGATGAAGTCAAGGATCGCTTGGACGCCTCAGCCCTTGCACTTTCTGGCGGGCAGCGGCAGCGCCTGTGTCTGGCGCGCAGCCTGGCGCTGGAGCCGGAGATCATCTTGCTGGACAACCCAACTTCGGGGCTCGACCCCATTTCCACCGCCACCGTGGAGGAGTCGCTCTACGAGCTAAAGCAGCGCTACACGATCATCATGGTGCCGCACAGCGTGCAGCAGGCCGCGCGCGTCGCCGACCGCGCCGCGTTCCTGCTCAACGGCGAGTTGATCGAAGTCGGCCGCGCGGAACGGATGTTTGTGCATCCCCAGGATCAGCGCACTGAGGATTATATCACCGGGCGCTTTGGATGATGGCGCCGCTATCATTGGGATCGCGGACGTCTCGTCCGCAAGCAACAGACGGACGAGGCGTCCGCGATCCAATCATGTAACCTATGAACAACAAGATCGAAGTACGCGAGTTCAATTTTTACTACGGCGCCTTTCAAGCGCTGAAGAATCTGCATCTCGATATTCGGGAAAACGCCATCACCGCGCTGATCGGCCCGTCGGGCTGCGGCAAGTCCACCTTTCTGCGCTGTCTGAACCGCATGAACGACACGATCCGCGGCACGCACGCCGCAGGCCAGGTGTTCTTCGACGGCAAGGATATCTACGCACCTGCTGTGGATGTGGTGGAGTTGCGCCAACACATCGGCATGGTCTTCCAGCGTCCCAACCCTTTTCCGCAGAGCATCTATGACAACGTGGCATTTGGCCCGCGCGTGGTTGGCATGGCCGCGCGCCGCAGTGAACTTGATCGCCTCGTTCAGGAGAGCCTGGAAGGCGCCGCGCTCTGGGACGAGGTCAAGCATCGCCTGCGCGATTCGGCGCTCGATCTCAATCCGGGCCAGCAACAGCGGCTGTGCATCGCCCGCACCATCGCGGTCAAACCCAAGGTGATCCTGATGGACGAGCCTTGCTCCGCGCTCGATCCGGTGGCTACGCTCAGCGTCGAAGACTTGATGCGCCGTCTGGCCCAGGACTACACCATCGTGATCGTCACCCACAACATGCAGCAGGCCGCGCGCGCATCGCATTACACCGGCTTTTTCTGGTTAGGCGAGCTGGTGGAGTTCAACGCCACGGAAACCTTATTCAGCGCGCCCAAGGCGCCTTTGACTGAGGCCTACATTACCGGACGCCGGGGATAGGAGAGATTGCTATGATCGTACGCGCCCACTTTGAACGCAAGCTGAACGAACTGCGTGACGAAATCTTGTATATGGGTGGTCTCGTCGAAGCGGAGTTGATGCTGGCGCTCGACGCGTTCCGCACGCTCGACGCGGAGAAGGCAAAACAGGTCAGCGCGGCCGACCGCGTCGTCAACAAGACCCGCTTCGACATCGAGGAGAAGTGCTTCTCGCTGATCGTCACGCAACAGCCGGCCGCGCGCGACCTGCGCACGATCACCACGGCCATGAACATCATCATCGACCTGGAGCGCATGGGCGACCAGGCCAAGGGCATCGCCAAGGTCGTGCCGCGGCTGCTCAGGATGCCCACGCAGGAGCAGCCGCCCGAACTCTGGCAGATGGGAGAGATGGTCGGCAAGATGCTCAGCCAGGTCATGCTGGCCTTTGCCAATAGCAACATCGACCTGGCGCGCATCATCGCCAAACAGGACGACGAGGTCGACGCCCTGTACGCACGCGTCTTTACTCGTTTAATGGGTGATATGGCGGCGGCGGGCAGCCCCGATCAGGTGGAGGCTGCCTACGAAGTGCTGCGCGTGGCGCGCGAACTCGAACGCTTTGGCGACCTCGTCACCAACGTCGGCGAACGCATCATCTATCTCGTGACTGGCTCGTTGGATGAGATGAATTAGGCGCGTGGTAACACCGATTGCGTGGCAAACGGCGGGGCGCCTTCTTGCCCGCCAGGAGAATCCGGTCTTACCCACTGGGCTTTGGCCGGTTTCTCCTGGCAGACGCTGAATTCAGACGGGCGCCCGGCGTCTACCGGCGCACTGTTGGTATATACAGGTTGAATCCAGCCGGAGGGATCGGCTCGCTTTGCTTTACCTCTATCCCACGCTCCCAACTCGAGCTCAATTCATTTGCCCCATAAACCGTTAATCTGACCGTATACAGTCCGGCTGTTGCATAGGTGTGCACCGGATTCTGCTCGCTGCTACTCTTCCCGTCGCCAAAATCCCATAGCCAGGAAGTCACATTGGCAGGTGGGTTAAAGGTGAAGTCAATCGTCATGCCGCCTGGCGTCGTCGGCGCCGCGGAGAATTGCGGCAGCGCCGGCGCCACGCGCACCTGCTGGCTCTTTGTGCTCGACCCGGCTGCTCCCTCCACCTTCAGCGTAATCGTATAGATTCCCACATCCGTGAAGAGATGGGTGGGATGCTGCGCGCTGCTGCTCCGACCGTCGCCAAAGCTCCAGACCCACGTCGCAATCGTGCCGCTCGACTGATCGGTGAACTGCACCGACAGCGGCGCGGCGCCACTGTCTGGCGTCAAGGTAAAGCGTGCGGTCGGTGTAACCGCACCAACATCTGGACTGACCTGGATTAGCTCACTCTTTGTGACGCTGTTGCTGCCGCCCGGCCCGCTGACGGTAAGACGCACGGTATAGACGCCTGAAGTCTCATACAAGTGCGCCGGGTGCTGCACGGTGCTTGTCGCACCATCCCCAAAGTCCCACGTCCAGGCAGTCATGCTGCCGGTCGATTCGTCAGTGAAGAGCACTGAAAGTGGTGGCGCACCGGCAGTGGGCGATGCGCTGAACGCGGCAACCGGCGCTGCAGCCACTTCGATGTAGCTCGTCTTGGTCTCTGTATCGCTCCCGTGCGGCCCGATCATCGTGAGCGCCACGGTGTAGCTACCCACGGCTGCATACTGGTGCGACGGATTGCGCGCGGTGCTGGTGGCGCCGTCGCCAAAGCTCCATACCCAAGAAGTAACGTCTCCGCTTGAAGCATCGGTGAACTGGACGGCCAGCGGCGCGCGACCTGTGCGAGGGATGGCAGTGAAGTTGGCGTCCGGGGCAATCGGCGGCGGATAAACTTTGATATAGCTGATCTTGGCTTTTACATCACTGCCGCCCGGCCCGCTAATCGTCAGCGTCACCGTATAGAGACCAGCCGCGTTGTAGGTGTGGGCAGGGCTTTGCGCGGTGCTGGTGGTGCCGTCACCAAAATTCCACTGCCAGCCGGTGATCGAACCGGTGGACTGATCCGTGAACTGCACGGCCAGCGGCGCCGCGCCCGCGGTCGGCGTCGCGCTGAACGCGGCCACCGGCGCCGCGACCGGCTCGCTCACCTGAATATAGCCAACCTTGGTCTCGACGTCGCTGCCGCCGGGGCCGGATGCCGTCAGGGTGACGGCGTAGACGCCGGGCGTGGTGTAGCGGTGGGTTGAGTTGGCCGCGCTGCTCGTCTGGCCGTCGCCAAAGCTCCACTGCCAGCTCGTGATCGTGCCAGTCGACTGGTTGGTGAAGACGACATCAAGAGGGGTGACGCCGCTGACCGGCGTTGCGCTGAACGCGGCGACCGGTGGGGTCGGTGTGTTGGTGACCGTGATGTAGCTCGACCGGCGCTTGGTGGCGATGCCGCCCGGCCCGCTGGCGGTGAGCGTCACAGTATAGACCCCGCTGGCCGTGTAGCTGTGCGCCGGATTGGCCGCGCCGCTCGTCTGGCCGTCGCCAAAGTTCCAGGCGTAGCTCGTCACGCTGTTGGTGACGACGCTCGTAAACTGCACGCTGAGCGGCGCGCCGCCGAGCGTGGGCGTGGCGCTGAAGTCCACCGCCGGCGGTGGGTTGAGCGGCGTGATTGAGACCTGCGTCGTCGCCGTGTTGTTGCTGGTGCTGGTCTCGCCCGTCCGCCCGTAGGGATTGACCACCACCTTGACCGGCACCACCCCATTGAAGCCGGTCGTGTCCCACAGGATAGCCACCGGCGCGCTGCCGTTGGCCGGGATGTTCGCCACGAACGCGCTGCCGATATACCAGTCGCCCCAGCCCTCGGCCGTGGCGAAGAAGGCCGCCGTGACCGGCCCGCTGGCCTGGCTGCTCGGATTGCTCAGCGTCGCCTGCACCGGCGCCTGGTCGCCTTCGAGGTAGGTTGTGGCGCTGCTTCCGCTCGCCGCCACGCTACCCACGCCCAGCCCACCCGCTGCCAGGTCGACCACCGGCTGCATGGTGACGGCCGCGTCGTAGAGCACAACCGGCACGTCCGGCGCCACGTAGATGCGGATCGGCACGTCGACCGGCCCGCTCTTGCCGGTGAGATAGCTGGATAGAGCGGTGGACAGGTTCCCCGTCGTCAGGCGCACGGGCAGCGTCGTGCTCACGCTGTTCGTCCAGTCGAGCGAGCCGTCGGCGCCCACATCCACCGCGACGCTGATCGCCTGCTGCCCGCTGCCGCCCAGCGCCAGGTCAAGCGTGCCCTGCGTGACCGCGCCGGCATTCAGGCGCAGCGTGCGCTGCTTGCTGCCGGCCGTCGTCACCTGCAGGTTGGTGAGCAGCACCTGGCCGGGCTGCGACATCGTCACCTTGACCGGCACATCCAGGCTGCCGGCGACCGGCGCGCCCTGCGCCACCCAGTATGCGTTGAACGCGGCGGCGAGATCGGGGCTGCTGTTCGTGCTGTTGTTGGCGACCGTGCCCGACCACTCAGTGCTGCCGTTATTGCCGATGTCAAGGGCAAAGCTTGCGTTGGCGGGTAATCCGCTGACGAGCGCCTGGAGCGTGGCTGTGCTCATCATGCCGGCGGGGACGCGCAGAATCGTGGTCAACTCACCGGCAGCGGTGAAGTCGAGCTTGCGGCCGAATTGCGCTACATATAGGTCCAATTGCGACGTCGGTTTTGGCAAATTCAGACGATTCACCGACTGTGAAGTCTGTTCAACGATGTGGCAACTGAGTTTTTGGTTGCTGATGGGCGGGTTCGTGGAACCGGTGAACGATTCGCAGAATTCAAGGCGTAGGCGACCCACGCCGCCGGCACCTCCTGCCATTCCCGAACTTCCCCCGCTCCCGCCGCCACCAGAAGTCGATTTGAACCAAGAGTTGCTGTACTCGTCTGGATTTTGATTGAGCCGCCCGCGCCTCCACCACCGCCAAAAACTTCTCGATTATTGTAAGTTCCTCCTTGCCCATCTGTACCTTGCGCAGTGATCACCCCGTTAATAGTAATAGTCTTTGCTCCAATCCACACTATTCCGCCACCATTTCCACCATATCCGCCATATTCCATACCAGTATTGCCAGGTGCGCCGCTTCCTCCAGCTCCTCCAAATAGCATGGCACTTGACATTGTAGGTTCTCCAACTGCAACCCCACCTTGCGAAGTTCCTCTTTGGCCAGATAGACCTGCGCTTGCGTGGCCTCCGCCTGCACCACCGTTATTACTGCACTCCCAGCCACCGCCACCCCCGTTCACGTTTGCACTCGTGGATCGGGCATTGCGTCCACTGGCAATGCCCTCACCCTGATGCCCAGCAAACCCGCATGGACCTGCTGGCGGAGAGATCATAGATCCGCCAAGAAATCCGGAGCCATCAGCCCGAATACTGCCGGCCACAGTCATTGTCTCACTGCACATCACTGCAATAATACCGCCCGTACTTCCATTCCACGCATACAACGGCGTAACCGTCCCTGTCACGTTGCACGTTGAATACTGCGGCACGCGCAGAACCTGGGCGTGGTTGTTGCCGCTGCTTGCGTAGGTGCATTGCAGCGGCTTCTCCAGCTGAATCGTCGCCGTGCCACCTGCATAGTCTGAGACCGCCTTGTTCATCTCCCAGCAGCCGGCGCCTGTCCCCTGCGTCTGGTGAATCAGCACGGCGTCGCCGGGGTTGATGCGTCCACCGCCGTAGGCGTCGGTCACGCTGATGCTGGTTGCGCCCGCCGCCCCGCTGTTGACGATGGCGATGCCGGCGCCGTTGTTGTTGTCGAGGTTGCCGCTGCCCGGCATCACGCCGTCGCGACCGTCACCAAACATGTCGTACGAAGCCGTCCCTGCGCTGAAGTCGGTGGCGTATTTGCCCACGCCGTAGAGCGTCGAATAATCCTGCGGGTAGACCTTGACCGGATGCAGACTCTGCGCATCCGGCCCCAGCGTGTGCGTGAAATCAACCCACTCACCCTGGTTCTTTGGCCCGGTCACCGTCACCGGCACATCGAGCGGCCGCTGCAAGCCGCCAGCCGTGTCGCCTGCCGCCGCCGTCACCGTGCCCTGCACGCGCACGGTCAGCGCCGGCTGCGTGGGGTCACTTGTCTTGAGCGTGGCGGTGCGGTCGTAGGCGCCTGCCGGCAGGTCGGCCGTGCGCAGGATCAGTTCGTAGTCGCTCATGTCGGCGGCGCCTACGACATCGGCGCGGGCGGCGAGGCTCAGGCCGGGCGTGGGCGTCAGGTAGGTGTAGAGGCGGCCATAGCCCACGTTGGCCAGCGCTGGCCTGTGCTTGAGCAGCGCGCCCTGCGCAACGGTGCCAAAGTTCCACGTCAGCGTGGCGGCGTCGACCGCCACGCTGGGCAGCGGGTCGGCCTGGAAGCTGGAGAGCGGCCGGCCCGCGGTGTCGAGGATGTTGCCCTGATAGTCGGTGAGGAAGGCCATGACGATGGTCTCCTGGCTGGCGTCAAAGGCCGGGCTGAAGCTGCCCGTGTTGAAACTCACCGGCGTGTAGGTCGGGCCGGGCGCCAGCGTCACCTGCGTGGGCACTTCGCTCACCACCGTGCCGCTGATGTTGATGAACTCCAGGAAGAGGCGGGTGTCTTGCAGCGTGGCGTCCGACGGGTTGTTGACCAGCAATTGCACGCTGTTGGCGCCCGGCGCCGCGGCCTGCTGCGTGACGATCTCCACGCCCACCTCCTGGAGCATCTGCCCGGCAAAGGGCTGCAGGTTGTCGGTCGGCGCAGTCAGGCTCATGGCCTGGGAAGGCACGACAAAGCGGTGGTTGCCCTGCGGGTCGTTGTAGGAGACGATGACCAGCGGCAGCGTGTGCGGCGTGCGGTTGATCGTGTACTGGAAGGTGTCGCGCGGCGTGGTGGCGGCGACGGTGAAGCTTTCGCCGTGCTGCACGCTGCCGGTGTAGAGCGCCAGCGTCAGCCCCAGTGCGCCGAGCGGCTGGAAAGTGGGCGACGCGTAGCCGGCGCCAAAGTTCAAGCTGCCCGATGCACCCTTGCCGTCATTCCAGGCCAGCGTCCAGCTTCCCTCGCCCACGGCGCAGCCGCCGGCGCCGCAGTTCACGGTGAAGGTGTAGGTGCGGTCGGCGCTGCCCGTATAGTAGCCGCCCGGCGCGGGCACGGCATGGTTGGCCTGCGTCCACGGCGCGGGCAGCGGGCTTGGCAGGCTGATGCGCGAGCCGACGATCACCTGCTTGAGCGCCTTGACGCGACCCGATCCGCCCACAGTGTTGTTGTCGATCGTGATCGAGTCGTCAGGCGCCACCATCACCGCCTCAACGCCGTACGCGTCGTAGAGACCGGTATTGAGCAGCGAAAGTGTGCTCGTTACCTTGCTGCCCGCAACGATGCTGTGCACGCCCGCCAGCACTTCGGGCCGCGGGAAGGAGGAAGCGTCGTGGGCGTCGGTGCCCAGCCGCGCCTCGGAGCGGTCGGAGAAGCCGTCGAGGTCGCTGTTCTGGTTGAAGCGGAAGAGCGCCGTCGCGCCGGGCGCGGCGGGCGTATTCTGGAAACCCTCGGAGCCTTCGCCCAGCCCGTCGGTGTAGACATTCCACCAGTCGGCGGTGGAGAGCGTGTGCTTGCACCACATGGCCTTGCTGGGCTGGTCGGTGGGCCGCCGCGGCGCCTGGCACCAGGCTGGCGTCGTGCTGCGGTACTCCGGCGTCCAGATTGCAGTCATCAGGCCGTTGAGGTCGGTCTCGTGCGGGAAGGTGCGGCCCAGCACGTTGAGCACCGTCTCGCTGCCCCATGTCGGGATTAAGTACGCGTCGATAGCTTCGTCGCCGTCGTCCGTGCCATCTTCGATGGCGATCAGCACTCCGGAGCTCACGGCGTCTTGATAGAAACGCTCGTCGATGCCGTAGGTGAAGTCCTCGACCACGATGCGGATCGGGCCGCCAAGATCGATTGTCCTCAATTGTTCCAGAGACAGAGGCACGGCATGGGTATTGGTGCGCGCGCTGAAGGTATGTTCCTCGCCCGGATCAAAGCTGGTGAAGCACGCGCCGCTGCGATCCGTCGGCACGAAATAGGTGTACGCCGGATTGGGGTCGTCGCCGATGTAGATATTGAACGTCAGGTTACAGATTTCATGCGCGTATTCCGTGCCGGTGTTGCGCACCTTGTAGTCGAACCACAAGTTAGCGGCGTGGGCGGAGTTGACGGCGGTGGCGGTGCTCCAGTTTTCGCCTGTGGTGAATGCTTCGCCATTGGTTACGGTGTGTTCTTCATAGGTTTCATGGGTTGTGGTCTGAGAACCGCCCCACGAATGACCGTTGGATTCCGAATGTGTGAACCTTGGTGCAGTCAGGGCATTCTGAATCCCATATAGAGACTGGCTGATGAGTTCATTTTGTTGGTAGGTAAGTTGCGTGCCGACATAAGTTTTGGCTGAGGTATTAGGCGCATAGGATTGGCTTTGTACAACGTTGTTGTTTTCAGCTTGAGACTCCTGCTGCTCTGTTCTAGATTGCAGGCGTTGCTGCGTTGGTGAATACTGGTTCGTATTTGTCTGTACTTGCCCATTATCTGGCCAGAACGCGTCACGTATGAACTCACCTGATTGATAGGCTCCGGCCATTGCGCCACCAATTGACCCAGCGCATAGGGCTACACCAAGCGGTGTGGCTGCCCCTGCTGTGAAGACCGATGCTGCGGTGCCAATCCCACACCCGGCAATCGCAGTGGCGGCGGAACCCACAAACGTGAGTGCACCCATCGTGAGTTTGCCAGTTTGGTCCAAACTCCATTCTGTGGCACTAGCGTATACTTCTGCCGAACTCTGTGCGCCAATGGATGTAGTGGAATCCGAAACCTCAACCCAGTTATTCCACGTTTTGGTATCCGCTACACTGGTGCTTGTCCCTTCAGTCTTGGCCGTGCTGTAACTCTGCGTTTGTTCCGTCATCGTTCCGTTGGCTGTAGTCACCGTGGTCACCAGTTCCACCCGGAACGATGACGCCACCACATCCACCTCCGGCACCGGGAACCCCGCCACCAGCGGATGATGTCCCGGCGCCTTGACCCACGCCGGCATCTCGGCGAAGATCACGCCCCAATCCTCGTTGCGCGGCAGCGCGCCGTAGGAGCAGTAGCCGCTGGTGCCCGGACAGTAGGTGTTGCCAAAGAGTTCCTGGCCGTCGTCGAACTTGTCGCGGTCGGTAGATTCGCGATTGGCGTTCAGCCCCACCTCCAGCGCCTCCGCAATGTCAGGCACGGAATCCTGATCGTCGTCGAAGCAGTTGCTCTTCTGCGGCGGCCAGCCCTGGAAGGGCTTGCCCGTGCTCGGCGCTTTGGAAAGTTCATTGTTCATCCAACGTTTCAGCGCCATGACTTCAGCGCCGTCGCTTGTCCCGTCAAAATCTGAGTCGGCTTTGGTCGAATCGGTGCACCAAAAACCTTCCTGGTCATCTGTCAGCCCGTCGCCGTCCGTGTCGACGCTGGCCGCCAGCGCCAGCCAGCCTATCTGCGCCGCGGTCAGTTGGCTGACGGCGCCGCGCAGCGCGCTGTGGGCGGTGGCAGTGGCGGCCGCGTCAGTCGCCATAACGCCGTCGGCCGCTTCGATTTGCGCCAGCAGCGGGCCAAAGCTGGCGGCGAGAGTGCCGTCTGCACCGGCTGCACGGACGACATTCACCAGCGCGCCCAGGCTGTTGGTCGCCTGCGGCATAAAATGCCAGCGCGCCAGGTCGGTCAGTTGCGCGTCGTCCGCCAGCACCAGCGCCCAATCGTCGCCGCGTTCGAGCACCAGCGCGCCGGTGCGCGCCAGGTCATGCCACTGCGCCGGCGTGCTGACCGTGACGCGCGTGCGGAAGAGGTTGATATCCGTGGGCGATGGCGGAATGGTCTCTGTTGCTGCACCGCCGGCAATGACGGGCAGATAGATCGAGCCGCCACTGCCCTCCTGCGCCAGCGCGACCGGCGCGGCGCTGCTGAGCATCAGGCTGACGATCATGACGAACGAAACAAGCTTGACCAGACGTGGGTGAGCCAACATGGTGCGACCTCCTGGGGTGGCGCGATCGGGTAAACGGGAATTGTTACATCGACATGGGTGAGCATAACACAAAGGAAAGCGCCTTGCTTCGCTTTTCTCTGTGTTCTCTGTGGCTCTGCGTGAAACCAAATCCTGTATTTTCGCTTTTCTCTGTGTTCTCTGTGGCTCTGCGTGAAACCAAATCCTGTATTGCTAAGTTTCAGCCCATCGCGCCAGTCGCATCATTCGTCCCAAAGACTTGGTTTCAAAGTGGCATTACTTTAGCGCCGCGCCACCACCGGCAGATAGAGCGACGAGGTGACGGGCGAGGCGCCGTCACCGACGGTCACGGCGGTATCGGTCGTCGCCGCGAGGACGGACGCGCCGCCGAAGGTGACGTCGCTTTGCGCGGGGCTTGTGCCCTGGAAGGCGATGGCGCTGCTGCCCGACGCCACGGCGGTAAATTCAACCCGCGCCAGGACGATGCGGCCCATCGGCGCTTGCTCCAGTACACCCGCCGCAAAGACGATGCGCCCGGCGTGCTGGTCGACCTCACGCTGGATGAGCTGTGGCAGCGCTGCGCCGGCCGTGAGACCCACCACCTGGAGGATGTGTGGGTCGTAGGTGAGATAGGCCGCGGCGCCGTCGAGCAGGCCGCCCTGGCTGTCCACCACCACGTCGGCGGTGAAGTGGCTGCCGGGCTGCAGTGCGCCGGCAACCAAGTCGACCCACAGGTGTGCCGATGGGACGCTCGCCGGGTGCGGCGCACTTCTCTGCGCGCTGTCACTGCTGGCGCCGTAATTGGTGCGCAGAATGGAGAAGTCGAGCAAGGTGATACACGCGTCGCCGTTGAAATCGCTGCGACTGTCATAGCCTGCCGCGCCGGCGCACGCGCCGAAGGTCGTCACCAGACTGGAAAAGTCGATAAGTGTGATCGCGCCGTCACCGTCGCTGTCGCCGCCGCGCAATCCGCCAAAGTCCACGACGTTCAGCCCGAGCGTCAACGTGACGACTGTGCGGTTGCGCAGCGTCTGTGGCCCGCACACGCTGACGGCGTAGACGCCAGGCGCGTGTCCTGTCAGCGTGAACGCGCCGGCGGCATCCAGGGTGACTACACTCGCGGCAGGCGCGCCGCCGGTTTGCCCCTGCACCGTGACAGTCACTGGGATGCGCCAGCTGGCATCAGGCGCCGGCGGTCGTCCCGGCGGGGTGACGCGGCCGACGAGCAGCGTGTCCAGGATAGCAATCGCGCCATCCTCGCCGTGATCGAGGATCGAAGCGCCGGCGAAGGTGATGTTGCTGGTGCGCGGACTTTCGGTGGCAAAGATCAGAGGCGTCATCGCGGCCGGGCGGATGGTCGAGAAGACGACCTTCGCCAGCACGAAATCGCTGGAGGGAAAAGGCGCACCCAGCGCACCGGCGACAAAGTCGATCCGCCCCTGCGCATTGTCCACCTGGTTGCGCAGCACAGCAGGCAAGCCATTTCCCGCCGTGAGCGATGTCACCTGGAGGACGGCAGGGTCAAAGTTGACAAAGGCCGCCGCGCCATCGACAGGCTGGTGCGTACGCACCTGGAGGTCCATGCTGAAGGTTTGCTGGACGCCTACCGTGATCGTGGTGGGCGTCAGCGCCAACACGGCCGCGTGTGCTGGCGCCGGCGGTGTTGTAGTGATAGGCAGTGTCGTCGGCGTGGCAGTGGGCAGGGCGGCCGGCGTAAAGCGTACGCTGATCTCTAATTTACGTTCGTCGCGGCTGCCGCTTGCACCATCCGGCTGTGCACTGGGCGCGGCGGCAGCTTTGCTGGTGGCGGCGCTGCCCGACGACAAATAGCTTGCTACATCGATGAAATAGGTGGCGCCCGCGGTGACGTTCAGTGTCACGAACGATTGTAACGAGTCGTAGTCATCGTTGCAGACCAACCGCGTCAAAGCGCCGCGCGACCCGGTGAAGATCGCCAATACTGTGTCGTAGTCACTGTCAAAGGTGTCGATGGTCAATACGCCGGCTGCCGGCGCTGTAAACCGATACCAGACGGTGGCGCCGCCTGGACTGCCAATGCAGAGCCGCGGGTCGTCCGTTGCGCTCGTGGCTGTGGCGATATCTATCGCATGGGTGAAAGGGAGCGGCGTGACTGCCATTGTCTGCTCGAAATTGTCATTCGCTGGCCGCGCTGGCGTCGATGTCGGCGTAGAGGAAGGGGTTGACGTCGGCGTAGCTCCGGTCGGCGTGGGCGTGGGAGTAGGCGGCGGGCCAAATTCGGTGTAGAGCAGCCGGTTGGGCGATGCCGTGCCTGGGTCGCTAATTGCGCCGGGAATGGCGGCGTTTTCCAGCGCGCTGGCCACATCCGCTGGCGTGGAAGAGGGTGCGCCCTGGAGATAGAGCGCCACGGCGCCGGCCGCATGGGGCGACGCCATCGAGGTGCCGGAGAGGGTGATGGCAGCCGCGTCGCCGGTGTGATAGGCGGAAAGGATGCCAACGCCAGGCGCGAAGATGTCCAGACACGCACCGTAATTCGAGAAAAAGGCGCGCCGGTCAGTGTTGTCGATGGCGCCGACTGTGATCGCCAGCGGCTCGCGTGCGGGCGAACCGTTGCAGGCATTGGTGTCGGTATTGCCCGCCGCCACAACGTGAGCAATGCCGGCGGCCACGGCGTTGCGTATCGCCTCGTCAAGGGCATTGGAAGCGCCGCCGCCCAGGCTCATGTTGGCGACTGCGGGTCTGATCGCGTTGGCCGCCACCCAGTTAACGCCGGCGATCACGCTGGAGGTGTAGCCGCTGCCACTGCAGTCGAGCACGCGCACGCCATGCAACGTAACCTGCTTGGCGACGCCGTATGTTGACCCACCGATGACGCCGGCTACGTGGGTGCCATGTCCGTTGCAATCGTCGGGTGCGCCCCCATCCACGGCATCGTACCCCGCGCCGATGCGTCCCCTGAATTCAGTGTGGGTGCTGCGCATTCCGGTGTCGATGATATAGGCGTGGACGCCGTTGCCCGTCGCTGCATAGGTGTAGAGGTGGTTGAGCGGCAGCGCGCGTTGGTCGAGACGGTCGAGACCCCACGGCGGGTCGCTTTGCGTATCGGCGATCGTCATCACCTGATCCTGTTCGATGTAAGCGACATCGGCGTCCTCGCGCAACCTTTGTACGGCCTGCTCCGGCAGATCGGCCGCATAGCCGGCCAATGCCTCATTGTAGACATAATGAATAGTGGCGCCCAGGTCAGCTTCCGCCTGCCGCGCCTTGTTCTGAATTGCGGCGGCGGCAAAGACACGCTCTGTCTTGAGCACGACGATATAACGATTGGGGGCGCCGTCGCTGCCGGCAGCCAGATGCAAGGGCGCCAATGCGCCTTCGCCTTCGCTTTGCAGCAGTCGAGCGTCGCCGTTCGCTGCCAGGGTGGGGGAGAAGGTCACTCCCAGCGCCAGCAGCGTCATGATCAACACCATCCCAGCCAGCCAGCGGCTGTGTGTAGGGAGTGGGAGGGCGCGCTTCCGGTTGCGCCTGTCTCCTGACCGAGCAGGTTCGACGAATGAATCGTCAGAGAAGAGCGATTGCATAAAAACACCTCTTTGCTTACGATAAAATTAGATAAATGCGCGTGATAAAACACGTATAAGTGACGAAATAGAGATAAATGCTATGTGTCAGTATATCACTATGCTTGCTTGATTGTAAGCATTTTGGGCAGGTGGATAGGCAATCTCATCTACATGGACTTCACAATTTGGTTTCACACCCAGCGACGGATTGTTTTTTAAGCGGGGACGTTGAGAGCACGGAGAAAAGCTTTCTGGAGGTTGATCGCTCAGCTTCCCGAAAGCTTTGTCCCATCTTCAATGTACAATGTTTCTTCCTCTGGCGCCTCCACGCGGACATTGCCCATGACCGTAACGTCGCGACCAAAGGTCACATCTCCGTTGACCGTCAGGCTGACGCAGTGGCGCAACGACGGGACGCCGGTAGGAAAGCGTTCGCGCATCGATGCATACAGCAGATAATAGCGGTCGTCGAGCGTGACGACGGGCGGCAGTGCATTGCATTCGGGCGCCAGCGCCAGCGTGTAATCCTCGTTGAGCAGATAGGCGTCTGACATCAGCACGAGCAGATCGCTGTTTTTCTTCACCGGTGCAAAACGGCTGCGCGGCACGCACAACGCCTGCGCGCCGGCAAAGATCGAAATGGCCGATCCCATCGCCGTCTCCAGTTGATAGACGCGCGGCGTCGTTGGATCCGCAGGATCGATAGGCTTTTCATTGCGAATCAGCGGCAGCCCCAAAATATCGTGTTGCTGCTCCAACAGGTCGGCGAGCGCGCGCAGGTTGAGCCAGAGATTATTGGTGTTGAAATAACGATAGAGTTGAATATCCTGAAAGTCGTCTTCTTCTTCGGGCGGGCACTGTGCAGACTCGCGCAGGACGAGTTGTCCGTTGCCACCGCGGGCAAGGTGACCGCCCTTGCGATCCGCCGCGGTGCGCTGCGCCACTTCCATCAGAAAAGGCACGCGCTGCGAGGCAAAATACCCTAGAATTTTCAAGTCGAGCACTGCTCCCAGATTGTCGGCATTGCTGACAAACGCATATTCATACCCGGCGTCGAGCAATTGGCGCAACATGCCGCTGTCCACCAGTGCGGTGTAGATGTCGCCGTGACCGGGCGGACACCATTCTTTGTCCGGATCCTGGGGCCACTCGGCGGGCAGCAGCGAATCCTTCCAGATTTTCGGCTCCATGTGCTGCAAAAAGTCGACCGGGATGTCTTGGGTAAAGTCGGAGTAACGCTTGATGGCGGCCAATGAGGCGCCGCGCGTGTGAAAGCTGTTCATCAGCAGCAGCGGGACGCGCGCTCCGCTCGCCTCCCGCAAATGGAGAAGCTGCCGCACGATGATGTCGAGAAATGTGAAGTCATCCTTCACCGGCAGCAACGATTTCGGCCCATCCATGCCCATGCTGGTGCCAAGCCCGCCGTTGAGTTTGAGCACGATCGTCCGCTCCAGCGCCGCCTTCCCTGCCTGCTGCATGGCTGCGTCCAGGGCTTCGTAAGCAGGCAAGTCGGTCACAGGCTGCGCGTCGACGCACGCGATATACCCCGTGCTGCCATGCACCAACTGATCGTAGTAATAGCCGAAGTTGTCGATGAATGTCTGGGAGAGACCCGCGGTGCGCATCTTGTACGCAAACGGGGCAAAATCGGGTGTTGCCATGATGGTGTGCTCTCTTTGTCTACGTTATGCGGCGAGGGGTGAATTGCGGGGGCGACTGCGCTGCATCGCCATTTTCATCCTGGTGCATGCGGGCGGAATGCATCCTATTTAAAGAGACATGAAAACAAAACGGATGTCTTTATTGTACTCGCGGCCTCTGAATAATCGTAATGGCGAACGGCGTGAGCGTGCGTTTTATCTTCGGATGGCGTAGAGCGCATGAGAATAATTTTAGAAAGCAGCGGCCCGGACAATCTACTTGCCGGGCCGCTGCTTTGACCACTAACATTCATTGTGTCCAACGCGCGCGATGGACGCTAGTCGTCTATCAACTAAAAAGCTGTGGTTCGGCTTTAGAAGAAACACAGATAAACGCCGATAGTCACAGATAGACGCAGATGCTTTGCTGCTTTGCTTTTATCTGCGCTTATCTGATTTTATCTGCGGCCATCTGCGTTCCCTTGCCGTCGCTCTACCAAAGTTTTATGCTTGACGGTCCACTAGATGTTTTTCGCTACCGCACGATCGCCGGAAGATAAAGATGGCTGCTGCTGTCTACTGCATGGAAGAGCGGGTTCGAGCCACTGGCGTCGAACCTGGCGTCGCCTTGATACTCGGCGGCAACCAGATGCGACCCCGCGGACAGCGTGTGCATGACAAACATCGCCTTGCCGTTCTGCAATTCCCCGTCGCCGACCGCCGCGCCATCGACGAAGAATGCGACGGTTCCGGTGGGCTCGCCTAACGCCGCGTGCTCGGCGACAACTTCGGCCGTCAGGGTCAGCGACTGCCCCATGCTGGTTGCAGTGGCCGACCGGCCCAGCGTCGTGACGCTCCGATAGCGCGCCACCGTCTGCGCCACCACCTGTGAGACGCCGCCGCCAAAGATGTCATCTCCGGCGTAGCGCGCCGTCAGGTGATGCACGCCGCCCGGCAGCGCCGTCTTGTAGACGCCTATGCCGTCCTGCAAGTTCACAACGCCGATGACGGCGCCCTCCGCAGTGACGATCTCCGCTGTGCCGGTGGGCGCGGCCAGGGTGGCCGCCATCACGCCATCCAATCCTGGCGGCGTATCCTGCACCACGACCGTGAAGGTCAATGCTTCCTCCACCCTGGCAGGACTTGGCGAGATGCTCAGGGTGATCAGCACCTTGCGCTTCACTACTTGCTCGATCGGATTCGATGCGCTTGCGGCAAGGTTTTCGTTGCCAACATACTGCGCGGTGATGGGATGGTTGCCCACGTCAAGCGTTGCAGTGTTGAAAATGGCAACGCCATTGCGCACCGGGCTGGAGCCGATCGCCGTAGCGCCGTCTGCAAAAACGACGAGACCGTCCACCGCGCCGCTGCTCGGCGCGTTCGCCGTCACCGTGGCGGTAAAGAGCAATGAATTGCCGACGATAGCGGGATTGGGCGCCACTTCCAAGCCTGTGGTCGTCGGCGCCTTGCTGATGACATGCGCGCCTGGCGCAGAGGTGCTGGTGTGATAACGGATATTGCCGCCATATTCCGCCGTGATGTTGTACGCGCCGACGGTCAGCCCGCCGACGGTGTAGGTTGCCATGCCGTTGGCCAGGGTGACGCTGCCCAGTACGGTGGCGCCCTGTTTGAAGGTCACGGCGCCGCCTGGTGCGCCCGCGCCCGGCGCCTGCGAAGTGACTTTTGTGCTCAGCGTCAACCCCTGTCCAAACACGGTCGCGCCAGGCGTAATGCTCAGCTCGGTCGCCGTGTTCGCTTTGTTTACCCGATGCACGTAGGCGGTGGACGCGCTTCCTGTAAAGATCGTGCTCCCTACGTAGACAGCAGTCACCGTGTGCTCGCCAACGGCAAGCGTGCTGCTCTTGATGGTCGCTACACCGTTGACAAGCATCGCCGTTCCCAGCGTCGCGTCACCGTTCTTGAACAGAATCACACCGCCTGGCGTGCCGGTCGCCGGTGCATCTGGGACAACTTTTGCGGTAAAGATAACCTCCTGCCCGTAGACGGATTCCTGTGGTGAAGATATCACGGACGTCGTCGTGCGGCCGCGGTTCAGCAGGGAAAACTGCGCCACGCTGTGGACGCCGGCTACCGAAGCGGCTACCGTGTAACTGCCGATCCCCTGGTTGGCCGTCAAGCCAGGCGCAGTCGCCACGCCCGCGCCATCAGCAAAGACGATGACGGAGGTCGCCCCGCCGGGAAAGGTGGCGCCGGCGCCGCTGGTCGGCGCAATGTTGAAGGTTACAGGGGCAAATGGCAGTGCAACGCCGCCTGCCATCGCCTCGGCCTGAAGCGCCGCTCCGAAAACTTCACCGACGAATGCGCTTTGTGCATTACCGGCTTTGACCGAGACGCTGCCTGCCACTGGGGTCAACACGCCAAACAGATTGACGTTGTCCCCTTCCTGCTCTCCTGCATCTTGTGCGGTGTTGCTCTCAAATAGTGGCGCCGCGTCTACGCTGACAACCGTGCTGCCACTGTAAACATAGAGCGCGCCGCCTTTGCCCTGGCCGCGCTCGCCACTGCCCGCGCCTATGCCGCCGAGCGCGGCGTTGCCGGAGAAGCGTGTGTTGACCAGTGTGACGCGCCCGCTGCGCACAAAGAGCGCGCCGCCCAGCCCTGCGCCGCCGCCGCCGTTGGCGCCAATGCCCGCGCCGCCGTGACTGCCGCCGCTCGCGCCCGCGCCGTAGCCCGCGCCGCCGCCGCCGCCGCCAAAGCCACCCGCACCGCCTTGCTCAATGCCGCCGCCGCCGCCGCCGCCAAAGCCGCCCGCACCGCCGGCCGCTGAGGTGGAATTGCCCGCGCCGCCACCGCCGCCATAATCGCCGCCAGCCGCGCCCGCGCCTGTTGCGCTGCCACCGCCGCCGCCGCCAAAGCCACCGATACCGCCTGCTGCCGCGCCATCGCCACCCGCGGATGCGCCGGGGAAGCCTGTGCTGCCGCCGCCACCGCCCGCCACGCCGCCCGCGCCGCCGCCGGACGCACCGGCGCTATTGTTCGCGCCGCCGCCGCCGCTCTCGGTTGCCGCGCCGCCTGTTCCACCGCCGCGCCCGCTGAAGCCGCCGCCGCCGCCCGCAAAGGTCGCGCCTGCCGCGCCGCCCGCGCCGAGGAAGCCGCCGCCGCCGCCGCCGTAGGCTGCCGTGGCATTGCCTGCGCCACCCGCGCCACCCGCGCCGCCGCCGCCTGCGCCACCGCCCGTCTGGCCAAAGCTGCCCGCACCGCCCCCGCCGCCGATCGCTTGATTGTCCTCAAAGTTGACGTCGATCAGGTTGACCGCGCCGGCGTGAACGAACATACCGCCGCCCATGCCTGCGCCGCCGCCACCGCCGCCCGCCGCGCCTGTGGCGCCGCCCGCGCCGCCTTGCGCCAGCCCGCCGCGCACGGTCATGCCGGCGATGCTGACTGTGCCGCCCAATATGGTAAAGACGCGAAACTGATAATTGCCGGAGATCGTCAACTGCTCGGCGCCCGGCCCCGCCAGGAGCACGTCGCTTGCGATCGGGGGTAAGGGGGAAGCCAGCACAATGGTGGATCCCACCGGCAGGCCAAAGGTGATGACGTCCGCCCCTTCGCTTGCCTGTGCATCCAGCAATGCCTGGCGCAAGCTGCCGGAGCCGGCGTCATTCGTGTTGGTGACGGTAAACTGCGCGGCGTGCGCCACCGGCGTCGGCTGCACCGCCTGGGTGAGCAGAAGGGCGGCGGCGATGAAACTGGTGAGTAAAACACGCATTGTCGAATGCGCGCCTTTGATATGCCAGCCCTGATACATGGCCGTGATTCCTTTCGTAACGTGACATCGACTGAAGATACAGGTTGACGCAATAACGCTGCTCTTCACTCTAGCCGCATAAGAAGTCACGGAACACTGCTAAATGCTTGGGTTTTCGATGCTTTGTTTGGTGTACTTACGAGGATTAACGACTGCTACCAACCAACGGCGCACCCATCCTTCCGTGGATCACTGCCGCCAATTAATACACCATTTTTTGGATCACGCTGGATAATTTGTCCACCGCCGAAGCTGGCGCGCGCAAAGCCCGTGACCGGCGCCAGCCGGTGTCCGCGCTGCGCCAGATCGGCCAGCATGGCGAAGTCCCAGCCTTCTTCGATCAGCACCAGGCCGCCGGCTTCCTGCGCGCCCAAGCCATCGGCGGGGCCGGCGAGGGCCCAGCGTGGCATGTCGAGCGCCTGCTGCGGCGTCATCCCCAGCCCAACCAGGTTGACCACCATCTGCAGATGGCCCTGTGGCTGCACGTAACCGCCCATTACGCCGAAGCTGGCGTGGAGCGCGCCGGCGAATTCCCCTGTCGTGTGCAGCGTCAGCGCCGGGATGATCGTCTGGTAGGGGCGTTTGTTGGGCGCCAATGCGTTGGGGTGCGCCGGATCGAGCTGAAAGAGATTGGCGCGGTTCTGCAAACTGACGCCGGCGCCGGGCACGACCAGTCCACTGCCTGTGCCCATGTACAAGCTGTTGATGAAGCTGCACGCATTGCCTTCTCCATCGACGACGCTCAGGTAAACCGTATCCGACCCGGCCAGCGGCGCGCCGTAGGGGACCTGTTGCGCCGCACGCTGAAGGTCGATGCGCGTGCGGCGTTGGTCGGCGTAGGCTTTGCTTGCCAGCTTTTCCAACGGGATCGGGTGGACGCGCGGGTCGCACACCCATTGCTGCGCGTCGGCAAAGCCAAGCCGCATACACTCGATCAGCACATGCAGCCGATCGGCGGGCGTCATGGCGGCAAGGTCGTAACCGGCAGCCAGGTTCAGGGCAACGATGGCCGCCAGCCCCTGCCCGTTGGGTGGACATTCGTAGAGCCGCACGCCCTGGTAATCGGCGGTGAGCGGATCATCCCAGGTGCTGGTGTGGGCGGCCATGTCCGCGGGCGTGATCCAGCCGCCGTAGCGCTGCACATGTTCGCTCAGCGTGTGGGCAAACTCGCCGCGATAAATAAAATCCTTGCCATCGGCGGCGATGCCGCGCAGCGTTTCTGCGAGCGTGGGAAGGCGCATGAGCTCGCCAGGCTGTGGCGCGCGGCCGTCGATCAGCAGCTCGTAGCCACTCGGCTGGGCTGGGCCGTGATCGATGTCGCCGCTCTGCCAGTCCGGGTCGCGGCGCAGCTTTTTCTCCTGCGTACGCCAGCCAAGCGCGATCAGCTCGGAGACAGGATAGCCATGCTCGGCGGTCCAGATGGCGGGTGGAAGCACGTCAGCGAGCGTCATGCGCCCGTGTCGCTCCAACAGATCGCTCCAGCCCGCGACCGCGCCTGGTATGCTCACCGTGTGGCCGGTGTAGGTCGGCATATTCGCATAGCCAAGCGCAATAAGCTCATCGATCGAGGCGGCCGCGGGTGCGCGGCCAGAGCCGTTCAGCCCCGTGACCTGCTGCGTCTTGGCGTCGAAATAGAGCGCAAAACAGTCGCCGCCGATGCCGGTGGAGATCGGTTCGACGACGTTGAGCATGGCCGCGGTGGCGATGGCCGCGTCCGCGGCGTTGCCGCCGGCCTGCAAGATGGCAAGGCCAGCCTGTGCGGCCAGCGGCTGACTGGTGGCGACCATGCCGCGGCGCGCCAGAACATTGCTGCGTCGCGAGCGAAAAGTTGGATCGATGTTCATAGAGTACCCGTGTATTGAGTTGCTTTTGCTGGATTATTGAGGTGCGCCGGCATTGCGCGCGCCCGCGCCCTTCCGTTGCGCCGCGCGCGCCGCGTCTTCTTTGCGCCGGTCGCGCATCACGTAGACCAAAAAGATGATGTAGACCGGAATGCCGAGCAGGGCGATCCACCGGCCCAAGTCGCCCAGACTGGCGGCCGCCAGGAAACAGCCCACCGCCAGCAGCACCCATACCAGCGAGTGGAAATAGCGCAGCACGACATGCTCTTGTGTGGTGCGCGGGGCCAGCCGGCGCGGGCCAGGCTGCGGCCAGATGTAATAGTAGGCAACGGCAACTGCCAGGCAGAGCACACCCCAGAAGAGCAGCGGTGCGCCCAGCAGAGTTTGCGTCATCATCCGTGCACTCTCCTTGGTTCAGGCCAGGCCCAGAAAATAGAGGCCAGCAATGACGATGATCTGGACGACAAAAATGATCCAGAAGGTGCGCTGATAGCTGCCCTTGGCGGATTTGTGATGGAGGACGCGCTGACCCACAAGGCCGGCGGGCGTTCCCCCACACAATTCGGCTGCGTGTAAAATGCGTTCCGGCACGCGCAGGGCGCCACTGCCCGCCACCGTTTTGTCGTAGAGATACAGCGCCAAGGTGGTGAGATTGATGGCGAGCCAATAGACCCACAGCCAGGAGAGCGAGAAGACGAACAAGCCGATCGTCATGAGCACGAGCGTAGCGACGACTGCCAGCCCACCAAACAACCGATAAGGTGACATGGGCAGGGCGCTTCTCGGCTGGGTCTGCTTGGTTGCCGCGCCCTCGACGACGACGTTATTGGCGCGCGGCCCCTTGGACGAAGAAGCAACATCGAACACAACTCGCTGCCCCGCGGCAAGCCGGTCTGCGGTGCTCACAGCGCTGGCATGAACAAAGACCTGCTTTGCCTGGCCGTCGGGTTGGATAAAGCCAAACCCTTTTTTGTCGTCGAACTGGATGACTGTGCCCTTCATGGCGTCTCCCTGGATTGTGGTAATAGTTTTCCCCACTGCTCGGCGATTATTCGACATGTTTCCTCAAAGCAAACCTGCGCGCCTCTAAACTCGACCAGTGTTTGCGATGCAACGATAACGAACCTATCTGCTAACGACATTGAAATGCCTGCCGTTTCGAGCATCTCGGTAAGGTCGTTTGAGTGCTGGAGGATAGCTTGTCCATCAATTATGCCAGGGGTACAGCTAACTTGCTTCTTGCATACGAGGATTGCGTCAAAGCTGATAGGGTCAGTGGTCAAACTCTTTGGGCTTGATGCTCTTAATTCAGCATGCACCGGATGTGCAGTGACAATGACAAATCCGGCATCAGTAACCGCCTCATAGATAGCAGCCCATCCTTCGGGACGCGAATGATGGAAGCTAAACGCAAGGACACCATCATCCTTGAGCACTCGGGCACATTCTGAGAATACGGCAGTAAGCTGTCGAGCAAAAACGAGCGGATCTTTGTGCTGAACTTCTCCGATAGCCAAAGAACTTGCCTGATTAAACCATTGATAACGTTGTTTAAGAACAGGCGCCAACCATGCAAAGAAGAAGTCACTCAGCTCACTATAATGAACAAAGTCGAAATAGGGTGGGTCTGTGATTACAGCATCGATAGCACAATCAGGCAGTGGGAGGCGCGCGCTATTGCCGTTCATAATCCAGATGCTGCGCTCGGTGGCCTGTAATTCTTCCCACGCGGCAACCTGTTGGACGTCAATCGGCTCACTAGAGACCAGTTTGTAAGAGTCTGTTGTCTCGCCAAATAAATCCTGGTGAAATGCTATTTCAAAAGGTTGGTCGAGATATTGCTTTGCACGCATCAATCGTGACTCAAAGAGCGTGCTGAAGACGCCACTACTTTTGTCAATTCCCCATACAGAATTCTCAAGCGGCGTTCGTTCTGGTTTCAAGATATGATTGGAAAACATATGCCGGACTGCACCTGTGCCCTCGCCCTTGTAGCTACAGAAAAGATTATTGAACTCCAGGGTGCTGGAAAACAAGCATAGCATTTGTTCTTGGACGGTTTTGTCTTCAATCATGAGAATGGCGCGTAGTAGCAAACCTAAACAGAGTAATTGTCTAGCGTTGAAGAAGTCATTCCAGTATAGATAATTGTAGCCGCGTGCCTGATTGGTATTGTGTCCGGGGCGCACTTCCATGCTAGGCAACGGCAAGTCTTCACTCTGCAATCTGGCTTCAGCTTGGGCGTAGAGAGTTAGGTCATCTTCACTTGCTGGCAGGTAAATTTTCTCTCCATTTGGACGCAGCGCCAGCAGTGCATAGAGACGGTGTGTTGGTGGTTGACCGCTTGCTGTTACCAGACCCTTGATGCGATGGCGTTTGCCGTTGGCGTCAACCACGTATTGCCCTGAAGCCGGCCCGTCCTGCGGGTCGAACCGATAGTCACAATGGGAACATATCAGATCGGTGGCATCGTAGCGGTCTTCAGAAATATTCCAACATTTAGGGCAAATGATCTGTGCTTTGGGTTTTTTCTTTGGATAGGCATCCTGCGCAAAAACATAGCGTGAGAATAGCGGGATGATCTCGCCATCAGGTGTGGCGACCGTTTTTACCCAAAAAAAGTAGAGTACAGGAATCAGTTCGCCATTCTGCGGGTCTTTAGTTTGGTAGTAGGCGCGAATTTCAGCGGCGATATCCTTCTCAAGATGGGTGAATGTATTGCGCAACTGTGCCTCGGATACACGGGAGAATGCCTGTTTTACCAGGAATGTGCTGACTGGGTTGATGTCGCACCCGATGGCTTTGGCGCCAAGTTTGATTGCTTCGCCTAAAGTCGTGCCACTCCCCATAAATGGATCTAGCACAACTTTATCGGCGAAGTTGTGATGATCATAAAAGGTCCGCCAGACATCAACTCCAGGCTTGCTCAGGGTCGATAGTGTAATGGCACGAAAGACCGATCCCAACCGAGTCGCCCACCATTTATGAATATGATAGAGAGGCCGATTGATCTCCTTGCGCCAGCTTTCTTGCTCTGCAATCCGACTGATCTGGGCAATTGGGAAATCACCTTCGAGCGCCGTTGTCTTAGTGATTTCTGTAGGAAGAAGATCGTGGATTACAGCGTTCATTCTATGTTTGTCGCATCCTTTCCGACATAATGCGCAATATCCATGCTGACAGGTTTGGCTGTCTGACTGACCAATCGATAGGCTGCAAAGCGATGATTTACACCTGCGTTTGGATTAGAAACGCGTCTCGATGTTATGGCATTTGTCTGCAGATCGAACTGATAGCCAGCTACGAGGGTATCCGCTTCAATGCGAGTCATTCGTCCAACTTGTTGGAAGCGGTCATCGGCTTTCATATCTTCTGGTACAATCAAAGTCATTAACCCAGTGGTGCCAGATGCAAGCACGAAGGGAGTCGGTGCAACGTACATTTTTCGGTCACGAATCATGATGTCGCCATATGTTCCGAACCCCTTGAGACTTCTATTTTTGTGCACATAATTGTGATCGGCATTCAGAAAGTCGCCGTGGCAGATCACCAAATCGATGACTGGATACTGCCTATAACCGCTGCCGCGATCCGGATAAGGCGACAAATCAGCAGGATAACGTCCAAAGACATAGTATATCTGGCGCCCATTGTGGTAACCTGTCGGGGTTTGGCTATTTGAGTCGTAGTTCTGCTCACGTCCAGGCCAGCCAAGCCCTTTCACCTCGTAGCCTTCGGCAGATTCGACCAGACGAAAATCTGGGTATTGGTTGCGACCTGAGCGTTCATAGGGAGTATGCAACTGTTGCAGTCGCTCCTCTAACCAGTTCTGAAAGTGAAACTCCTTGTCTCTTTCGCTGACCGATTCGATCAACACGCCTGCTTGAACGGCCAGAACACACTGCTCGAATACGTCGAAACACGTTGCCATCATCGCCTAAACCATCCAGATTCCAAGATACACGTCTTTCAATATGTGCGCCAACAATAGTATGCCTTCACCGAGGTGTCAACTCCGCCTTGATCGATTGAGCGATGCTGATCGATTGCGTAGCTGAGTTTTGCTTTCGTTTTTCCCAAGTTCCCTTAGAATTGACAACTGCAGGTGCAAAGTCGTATCGTGAGGACTATCCAAATTCACCGATCTACACCTATTTTCAACTCCGAAGGACGATCATGAACTTTGAATTAACTACCGAACAGCGCGGATTCCAGCGCCTCGTGCATGACTTTGTCGACAAAGAGGTGCGCCCGCGTGCGCGCCACGTGGACGAGACCGCCGAATTTAACTGGGAAGCCGTGCGCAAAATGGGGCCGATGGGGATGCTTGGATTGCAGGTCCCGGAGGAATACGGCGGCGCCGGGTTGGACACGATGTGCGCCACGATCGCCATCGAAGAGCTGGGCTGGGGCTGCGGTTCGACCGCGCTCGCTATCTCCGCCCACAACCATCTGGGGATGGGGCCGATCGTGGCGTTTGGCTCGGAGGCGCTCAAGCAGCAGTGGCTGCCGCGCCTGGCCACGGGACGCGGCAAGTTGAGCTGCCTGACGCTCACCGAGCCAGGCGCGGGCTCGGACTTGCAGGGCGGCGTGCGCACCCTGGCCGTGCGCGACGGCGACGATTGGGTGATCACCGGCGCCAAGATGTGGGCGACCAACGCCGGCATCGCCGACGCCATCGTCGTCCTGTGTCGCACGGATGCGGCCGGCGGCAGCCGCAGCCTCAGTCAGATCCTGACGCCGGCTGACGCACCCGGCGTGATCATCGGCCCGCCGGAGAAGAAGATGGGGCTGAATGGTTCGCCCACGCACGCTGTGACGTTTGACAACGTGCGCGTCCCCTCTGAAAACCTGATTGGCGAAGCAGGGCGCGGGTTGCAACAGACGTTGGCGACGCTCAGCAACGGGCGCATCAGCATCGGCGCGCTGGCGCTGGGGCTTGGACAGGCAGCCTACGAACGCGCGCTGAGCTACGCCCAGCAGCGCGAAGCGTTCGGTCAGCCCATCGCCAACTTCCAGGCGATCCAGTTTATGCTGGCCGACGCCGCCACCGAGTTGCACGCGGCTCGGCTGATGCTCTACCATGCAGCGTGGCTCAAGGATCAAGGCCAGCCTTTCGCCACGCAGGCCGGCATGGCCAAGCTCTTCGCCACTGAGGTCAGCGAGCGCGTCTGCCGCAACGCTATCCAGATCCATGGCGGCTACGGCTACAGCCGCGAGTACGAGGTCGAGCGCATGTATCGCGACACGCGCCTCATGTCCATCGGCGAGGGCACCAGCGAGATTCAACGCATGGTCATCGCACGCACAATTCTAAGCTAGCCTGGCTCGCGGCCGTCTCGTCCGCTCTTATCTAGTAGCGGACGAGACGGCCGCGAGCCGATAAATTTCGGCATTCGCGTAGCAATTTTGTGCTGATAGAAAACTTTGGACGGGAAGAATGAAACTGGCGATCTTAGCGGATATTCACGGCAACCTGCCCGCCCTCAACGCCGTGATGCGCGAGCTGGAGCGGCTCCAGCCCGATCACGTGGTAGTCAACGGCGATCTGATCAATGGCGTCCCCTTCAGCGCCGAAGTGATCGACCGTATCCGCGCCTTTGACTGGACGGTCGTGCGCGGCAACCATGAGTTTTACTTGCTCAACCTCGGCACGCCGCGCGCCGAGGCAGGCAGCGACGACCCTGCCCGCTGGGGCCAACTCCACTGGCTGTGCGCGCGGGTGACGCCGGCGCAGGCGGCCTATCTCGCCATGCTGCCCGACGAGTTAACCTTCTATTTGCCTGGGACTCAACCGCTGTACATCACGCACGGGCTGCCGGGGCGCAACAAAGTTGGCCTCTACCGCAGCCAGTCCGACGAAAAAATGGCCGCGGAGTTAGTCGACGTGCGCCAGCCAACGTTTGTCACCGCCCACACTCACGTTCAGATCGACCGGCGCATTACCTGGCGATCGGAGCAGAACGGCGAGTTGGGCGCCCACCCGCACGGTGACATGCATCCCGATGTGCATGATGTGGCCGCCGCCGAACGCCATTGGCACGTCATCAACCCTGGCAGCGTGGGGTTGCCGTTGAACAGACGTCCGACCGCCCAGTTTGCCATGCTGGAGACCGCATCCGAAGCCGCGGCGCGCGACGACGGATGGCGCGTGCACCATTTTGACATCGCCTACGACCGCCGCCCCGCTTTGGATGCATTTGCCGCGTCGGGGATGTTGGCCGCGGGCGGTGTGATCTCCACCCTTTTTTACTGGGAGCTTGTGACGGCCGAACCGGAGATCATCTACTTCTATCGCTGGGCGTACGAAAAGGGGCTTGACCCCGACCGCGACGGCGCGCAGGAGGTTTTCCGTCGCTACGGAGACGAGAGCGGCCGCACACAGGTCGTTCGTCAAGCGGACCCGCTTCATCAGGCCGCGGCAGGCTAACAGGGAACTGACTGCGATGCGACTCGCCTTCCTTGCCGACATCCATGGCAACCTGCCTGCACTGGAGGCGGTGATGCGCGATTTGCGGGCACAAATGCCGGATCAGGTTTTTCTGGCGGGTGATCTGGTCAACCGCTGCCCGTGGAACAATGAAGTGATGGATCTGCTGGCTGATTTAGCCTGGCCCGCCATTGTTGGCAACCACGATCTGGTCGTCGGGCGCATCCATACTTCGCACAACACGCCGCCCTTCACCGACCGCCAGCGTTTTCGTTCCCTCTGGTGGGCGGCTTCCACGCTCCATCCACACCATCTCCAGACGCTGCGGCGCTTGCCAGCCGCACGTTCTATCGAGATCAAACCTTTCCCACCCATTCGCTTATTTCACGGCGCGCCCGGCAATATGTTTGTGGGTCTCTACCCTGAAATGGAAGGAGCAACCATCGAGGCGCTGCTCGAAGGCGTGGCGGAGCCGATCGTGGTCTGTGCACACACGCACCGCGCGCTGGCGCGGCGCACAGGCGGCTGGAGCATCTTCAACGGCGGCAGCATTGGTTTGCCCTACAATGGCGACCCGCGTGCGCAATATCTGCTGCTCGACGCGGTGGTGGAGCGGGGCGTGCACCGCTGGGAAGCTTGTTTCCGTCAAGTGGAGTATGACCACAGCGTATTGCGGCCCGCCTATATCGCCTCCGGCATGTTGGCGGCGACTGGCTCCATCGGCGCACTGCACCTGCTGACCGCAGAAAGCGGCCAGCCTTACAGCAGTGACTTCGGCGTCTGGTTGCGCAGTCAGCCAGAAGAACTACGCGGTGATATGGAGAAAGCTGTACCCCTTTATCTTGCCATGCACAAGCCAGGCGCGTGGGCATTTTCTGGACAATAGACAGCAAGCAGCAGGTGTAACGAGGAGAGGCGGACCAATTACAATTGATTACATCGGTGCGCCGACAATGCCCGCCTTGACTAATTGATCGCGCAGCGCAGATCGCGCCCGGCTCAGCCGCGACTTGACCGTGCCCAGCGGCAAGCCCAATAGTTCGGCGGCTTCCGCATAATCGTATCCCTGCACATCGACCAGCAACACCACGTTGCGGTGATATTCGGGCAGTCCTTCGATCGCCAAAAGTAAGAAGCGCATCCCCTCACTCTGGAGGACAAGCGTTTCCGGATCTTCAGCCACATAATCTTCCGCCGGCAGATAGTCGATGCCCGCCTGTTCGGTCAATTCGTCGAGGCTGACCGCGGCGCGGCGTTTTTGCCTGCGCAGATGGTCGTAGCAAGTATTGGTGACGATGCGCAGAAACCAGGAACGAAAATTGCCTTCTTGGAAACGCGCCATGGCGCGATGCGCCTTGATCATCGCTTCCTGCACCGCGTCGGCCGCGGCTTCTTCGGTATGCAAAATCTGCTGGGCGAGGCGTTCAGCGGATGAGCGGTACAAATCGATCAGTGCGCCGAACGCGCCGTCATCGCCGCTGCGCGCGGCCTGGATAGTACTGTCAACCGCCAACATGCGCTGATTTGGCGCCGTGTCCCATGTCATGGCGGCCACGGCTGCTGCCCCTGACGTATGGGATGACGATGAGTAAGGTGATAATCTCAACGTATTGATATTGGAGGTCATGGTCTCTCCTTATTTTTGCAAGCGCGCAAGAACGCGCACTTCGAAACCATGATAATGGAGAAAGATTAGCGTAACTTGAAAGAACCAGGACGCAAGTCGGACTGTTGTCCTACGGTACAGCGACCGCTGCTATGTCGGCCGTGGGTGTGGCAGCCGATGAGGACGCTCGCGCGCCAGGTTATGCGTCCAGCTTGTAGCCGTAGCCTCGAATGGTGTGGATAAATCTGGGGTCGTCGCCGCTCTCTGGCTCGATGCGGCTGCGCACGCGACTGACCATGCGGTCGATGTTGGCGTCGTAGACATCGCCTTGCGCTTCGGGCCACACAGCCTGTGCGATTTCGTCTTTGCTGACCACGCGCCCGCGACTTTGAAAAAGAAACCACAGCAGGTCGAATTGTTTAACGCTGAGCGGCGGATCAAGCGTCTGCCCATCGACGTAAACCTGACGCGTGGTAACATCGATGCGTAGCCCAGGCTCTCTGACTGCAAGCAAGGAAGGCGCCGTCACCGTGGCTGCTGGATCGTAAAAGCGGTAACGGGTCGAGGCAAATTGGACTTCCAGCCCATCGGAAAGCCAGGCGGACGCGCCCTCGACAAGCCGTTGTCCATCCACCATCACGCCGTTTTTGCTGTGTAGATCGCGCACCTGGTAGCCGCTGTCGAGATGCAAGATTTCGGCGTGCTGGCGCGACGCGTATTGATCCTCCAGCCTGACGCCGGCGTCGGCCGCCCGCCCGACGGTGATAAGCTCCTGATCCAGTTCGATCTCCTGTCCGGCCTCGGGGCCATTAAGACAGACCAGCCGACCAAACCTGCTCACACTGCGCTCCTTTAGCTTGCACCCCATCGCTGTGCTATACTCGCACTGCGATAGGCAGAATTTTTTGCACGTCGCTATCGTGTAAACTATAGCAGTATCCAGAATAACCCGCAAAGAATCTGCCCGTGCAGGTCTAATCTGTCGGTCATGTCGCCAGCCGAATTGTCATCTTTCGAGTCTGATCGCAAACCCACTTCAGCGCTCCCGCGTAGCGAAGCCGCGCGGGGCCTGCTGGTTGGCTATCAAGTGGGGCGCTATCGCCTCGTCGAGAAGCTGGGCGGCGGCGTCATGGCCGCGGTCTATCACGCCGTCGATGAGGCGACCGGACAACCCGCTGCCGTCAAGGTGCTGCTGGCCGATGCCGACGCCGTGGTGCGTGAGCGCTTTCGTCAGGAGGCGCGCACCCACCGTCAGCTTTATCACTCCAATATCGTCCCCATTTTAGATGAAGGGCATGAGGCGTACAGCGACATTACCTATCTCGTCATGACGCTCGTCGAAGGGTCTGGCCTCAACGGGTTGCTGGAGGCGCAGGAACGGCTTTCCGTACACGATGCGGCCGCGCTGTTGACGCCGGTGGCGCGTGCGTTGAGCTATGCGCATCAACGCGGCATCATCCACCGCGATGTCAAGCCAAGCAATGTCCTGTTGCAGCGCGCCGTCGCGGGGCAACCTGGCGCGGTGGAGGTCGAGGCGTTGGGCGGCGTGGTGCTGCCGCTGCTCAGCGATTTTGGCATTGCTCGCGCGCTGGATTCGCCGGAACTGACGGGCGTCGGGCGCACGATCGGCACGCCGATCTATATGTCGCCGGAGCAGTGCGCCGACAGCCATGACCTGGATGGCCGCTCCGATCTCTATTCATTAGGCGCGCTTTTCTATCGTTGCCTGGTGGGCCGTCCGCCGTTCACCGGCTCCACCACGCAGATTCTGCACGCTCATGTCTATGAGCCGCTGATGATCCCCGATGCTGTTGTGGCGGCATTGCCTGAAGCGGCGGTGGAAATTTTACGCCGCGCCCTGGCAAAGGAACCCGCGGCTCGCTATGCCACAGGCGACGAAATGGCGCTGGCCTTCGAGCGTCTGCTGGCTTCCACACCGACCAACGTCCCACCGACGGTCGAAAGCACAGCAACCATGCCCGCATTGGCGGTCGTGCGACCGCCAACGACGATGCAGGTGCTGGTGCCGGGGCCACAACCCGCCCCGCGCACGCCGCCTTCCGTTCCCAGCATATCCGCCCCCAGCATAACGCCGGAGGTTGTCACGCCGCGCAACGCCCTGCCACCCGGGGCGCCCATCCTGCCGGCGGCGACGCCGATAAGAAGCCGGCGCTGGATCGGCGCTTTGCTGGGTGCAGCGCTTTCTGCGTTGCTGCTCGTGGGCGGCGTCTGGGCCGCGCTCAATTTGCTGCCGCTCGATTTGTTCGGCGTGCGCACGCCCGCCGCCCCCGTAGGAGAGCTGGAGGGGGTTGCGCGCGACCCAGAAGCAACGGCCAATACCAGCGCGCAGACGCCGGCGCCTGGTGCAACGCCATTCGTCGCCGCCAGCCCTACGCAACCGGCAAACGACGCCGCACTTGCGACAGATCGACCAGGCGACTTGGGGACGCCGTTTGCGCCTCCAACCCCAGCCGGCCCCATCGAGGGGTATTGGCGAGAGGCAGAGGATGCCTACGCCGCGCACGAGTGGCAGGTTGCGCTCGACTACTACACGCTCGTACAACGCATCGATGTGAATTATCAGCTTGAAACGATGGCCGAACGGCTCTTCGATGTACAGACTGGGCTGGCCGCGGAAGCGCTGATCGACGGCCAAAACGAGCGCGCGGTCAAAGCGCTCGACGCTGCGCTTGCGTTGCGCCCCGATGCCGCGCCGGTGGTGCGCGTCCGCAACGCGCTGGATGATCTGATGACAACTGACGCCGCGGACGCAGGAACCGCGCGCGGTTCGCTGTGGGAAGCGCTGGTTGCCTATGCTGAACAACTGGCGCAGGCGGAAGCCTATTGTGGCGCCGCGGCGCAATTGACCGCTGCCGTCGGGATTTTGCCCGATGGCGCGGACGAACTTCAGTTGAACCAGTTTCGCACCGCCTGCGATCAGTCGCGTGCGCTGGCCGACATCAGCCGTGCGCTCGCCGACAATGGCGGTCGCATTCTCTACTCCACCCAGGACGGCGACCAGTACAACATTTATTCGGCCGTGGCGCAGGTCGACAGCGACTCGACGCTGCTGATTGCCGATGGCGTCCAGGTTGGCGTGCAACGCAACGGCGCGCAGGTCGCCTTTCTCAGCACCTTGGTGACAGAGCCAGGCATTGTCCTGTTTGACCTGACCGCACGGCTCGATCCAACCGACCGCACCCGTCGCCTCACCGCCGCGCCTGAAGATGCACACGATGCGCCGCCGGCATGGGCATCTGATGGCAGCGCGCTCGCCTATAGCACGCTGCGCGTTGATAAGAACCAATCGCGGATTTTCGTCCACACCCTGGCCAATAATGTCGAGACTGATCTGGGGTTGGGCAAAGATCCCGCGTGGGAGCCGGCCGGGTCGCGCATCATTTACAACGGCGTGGACGCGAGCGGCGAACAGCCTGGCCTTTACATCATGTCCGCGGACGGCGACAACCGGCTCCGGCTGACCGATAACGGCAACGATATTCGCCCCGTGTGGTCGCCCAATGGCAACAGCGTCGTCTTTATGAGCACGCGCAACGGCAACTGGGACGTCTATCGCCTTTCACTGCGCGACGATACCTTCATTCAACTGACCGACGACCCGGCGCAAGATGGACTGCCCGCCATCAGCCCGGACGGCAAGCTGGTCGTCTTTGCCAGCGATCGCAGCGGCAAATGGCAGCTCTATGTCGTGCCCATCGACGGCGGCGAGGCGGTTGCCTTGTTTGCGGTCAACGGCGTCTTGACCGACTGGCTGGAGCATTCGATTCAGTGGACGCGCTAGGCAACGATGACTTGCAGGGCGGCGATGCGCAGAGCCTGGGTGCAGGGCTGAGCAATCTGACCGGCAAACAACTGGGGCGCTATCTGATCGGCCAGCAACTTGGCAGCGGCGGGGTGGCGACTGTCTACCGCGCCTACGATCAGGTGCAGGGGCAGACGGTGGCGTTGAAATTGCTGCTGCCCGGCGCCGACGACAAGGCTTACACGCGCTTTCGCAACGAGGCAATGACCGCGGGCGCGCTGCGCCACCCGCACATCGTGCGCATCCTGCAGATCGGCACCGCGCCGCAGGGCGAAGTCGCCTACATTGCGATGGAGTTGGTGGAAGGCGAGAGCCTGGCCGACCTGCTGCGCCAACATGGGCGGCTGCGTCCGCAGGAATCCGCCAATCTGCTCGAACCGATCGCGCGGGCGTTGGCGCTTGCGCATAGTCAAGGCGTGGTGCATCGCGATGTCAAGCCGGGGAATATCTTGCTGCGTCCGACCAGCCCTGGCGCGCCCAACAGCATCCAGCTCGAGGCGCTCGATTATCCGGTGGTGCCGTTGCTGACCGATTTCGGCATTGCGCGCGCGCTCGATGCGCCGGAACTGACAAACATGGGGCGCACCGTCGGCACACCCGCGTACATGGCGCCGGAGCAATGCGCGGGCAGCCGTGAAGTCGACGGCCGCGCCGATGTCTATGCGCTGGGCGCGGTGCTGTATCGCTGCATCGCCGGGCGTCTGCCCTTCACCGGCACGACGACGCAGATTTTGCACGCGCACGTCTACGAGCCGCTCACCATTGATGAAAGCGTTTATCGCCAACTGTCGCCGCTGATGGTGGAGGTTCTGCAACGGAGCCTGGCCAAACGGCCAGAGGATCGCTACGCTACTACGGCTGAGTTGGGCGACGCCCTGGTGCTGGCGGCCGGCCGCACGCCGCTGCGTCCAGATGCCGCCACAGGTGAGGCCACCGCCACCCTGACGATGACGGCCTTGTCGGTGTTGAATTCGCCCACCGAGACTTCTTCAACGACGGTGTTGGTGCCTGCACCCGGCGGTTCACTCCCCTCGCGCCCACCCAATCCGCTGGTGCGTCCTTCGCCGTCGTCCGCTGTTTCGTCAAAGTTGCTCACGCCGCCCACGCGCACCGCCTTGGCGCCAGCGGTCAGGCCGGATCCCGCGCCGCCTTCAGCCAGCAGCAGCCGTGACGCACGTCCGGCCTTTTGGAGTTTCTCTTTGATTCTTCTAGGCGGCTTCCTGGTGATGGCGCTTGGCGTGCTGCTGGGGATGCAGGCGCCGCGTATGCTCCAGGGCCGCGCCACCCCGACTCTCACGGCCACTGTCGATGTGACGACGCCGGCGCCGGCTGTGGTCATTGCGCCGGAAACGCCGTCGCCCACCCCGACCGCGCAAGACGATAGAGGATCGCCAACACCAGAGGCTGTCGCCGCGCCTGCTACAGAAACGCCCTCTCCGCCGCCGCCCACCGACACGGAAACGCCTGCGCCGACCGCAACGGACACACCTGCTCCCACCGAGACGCCTTCTCCCACCGAGACAGCCACAGCCACGCCCGACCTTGACGCGACGTTGACAGCTTGTCTGCCGTCGGTCGATGAGACGCTGCGCGCTCATGTGTCAGGTTTGCCGGAAGAAGAGTGGCGGGAGATCGGCTGCCCGATCGGGCAGGCGCAAGTGGGCGCGGCGCAAATATTGCCGCTGGAGCAAGGCTACATGGTTGGCTTTGAGAACGCGCCAGAGCTATTCGTCGTCTATTTCTCGACCAATGAATGGGAGCGGCAGCCCATTCCAGACGCCAGCGAGCCGCCCCCCGATCTGCCGGCAGCGCCGGAAAATCGCTATCTGCCGGAAGGTCGCTTTGCCGCGTTGTGGCAGGCGGACAGACGTTGGGAAGCGTTGGGTTTTGCCGTCGAGCCGCAGCCTCGCACCTCTGTCGTAGCGATCCAGGGCTTTGAGGGCGCGGTGCTGGTGGGCAATCGTGACACCGGTGAGGCGTCGATCCTGTTCAATACAAACCGGCGGTAGGAAACCCACTCATGCCTGAAATCGATCTGGCGCCGAACCATAAACTTGGGCTGGTCGTGCACAATCCGCGTTTGCTGGCGCCGGCGGCGATTGGCTTTGGCGATACGTTGCCGCGCGGGCTGAATCTGGCCGAATTGGGCGCGGTCGTCGTCGGCCCGGTCAGCGCAGAGGGGCGCGGTTACAGTGGGCCGGCCACGATGATCGAGATCGATGGGGGCGTGTTGGTGCAGGATTCGGGCTTTAGCCGCAGTGCGCGCCGTGCGGTGGCGCGTTATGGCGCCCTGTGGGAAGGGTTCGGCTGTCCTGTGCTCGTTCACTTGGTGGACGCCACCGCCGCGGATCTGGCGCGATCCGCGCGCCACTTGCTGCACGCGCCCACGCTTGCTGGCGTCGAATGGAGCGTGCCCACAGCCGCCTCGCCTGCACTGGTTGCTGCGGGCGTGCGCGCGCTGGTGCAGGTGCTCGACGCGCCGCTCTGGGTGAAGCTGCCGCTAGAGAACACAGTGCTGCTGGCCGAACAATGCGTGGCCGCGGGTGCAGTGGGTGTCGTGGTGGGTCAACCGCGTCTAGGCGCGGCTATTCAGACCGATCGCACGACAGGTGCGCCGCTGATCATCACGGGCGCTCTGTACGGCCCTGCCTTTTTTGCGGCGATGCTGCGCGTCTTGCGTGAGACAGCGAGTGCGCAACTCGGCTGCGCCCTGATCGCGTGTGGCGGGATTCACACGCCGGAACATCTCCAGCAGGCGCTCGCAGCAGGCGCACACGTCGTACAGATGGACACGGTGTTGTGGAGCGAACCCGGCGCGGTGAAGTGGGGAGCGGGAGAGTAGGGAGAAGGGGAGACTTCACGATTCACGATTTACCATTCATTCTTGTCTCCTTGTCTCCTTGTCTCCTTGTCTCAATTCTGCGCCGCGTCCGGTTCGATATTGATTTCTTCCATGCTGCCGGTG
>Ga0073899_10000135_pt1 | contig 64864 bp, 63 predicted proteins | sample KloWWTmetaKNB5Ph_FD_88975 | JGI IMG/M metagenome (GOLD analysis project Ga0073899, IMG submission 88975) | Active sludge microbial communities from Klosterneuburg, Austria, studying microevolution and ecology of nitrifiers - Klosterneuburg... | ecosystem: Engineered > WWTP > Aerobic digester >... | reverse complement strand
CGGGCTCGATTTCTTACGTTGATCGCCGCATCCACGCTCCAATTGTTGCGCCCGTCGCCGCGACCGGGTATCCTCCCCGGATTCACAAGGAAAACGTGCGTTCGCTGGGGGGCGCGCGAAGTGCATCTGAAGGGGGAAGCTCGTGGATTATCCACGCAGACATTTTCGGCATCGACTGATCCTCGTCGTTACGCTGGTCGCGATGCTGCTATCGTCACTTGTCGGGGTGGCCGGCGTCGCGGCAACTTCACCGACGACGCTCGTGCCGATCGGCGGCGGCTATACATCCACATCGCTCAAGGGGTTTGCGCTGATCGCTGCGCAACATGCGACCGACGGTGTCGTCGATATCCTCGTCGGGCCATCGGCGTATGGCAACGATCCGGATGAGCTCGCTGAAAACATCACGGCAGCGCTAAATCGCACGACGCAGATCAAGGATGCGTGCAATACGGCCGTTGCAAGCATGGGCAAGACCTGCACGGCGACGCTGCTGTACCTGTTCATGCGCTCGCAGACCGAAGGGTCTGAGGGTGCAACAGCAGTCGGGCTGCTGAACGCTGCGTCGACCGATGGCGTCTACACGCTCGGCGGCGACCAGGGCATCGCCATGGAGGTCATCGCCAATAGCGCGGTCGAGACTGCGATGGCCAACGCCTACGCCAGCGGCGTCGTCTTCGGCGGCACCAGCGCCGGCGCGGCGGTCCAGTCCATCAACATGATCAACGGCTACACCGATCCGGGCTATCCCGAGAACGCGCTCGAGAAGGACAAGGTTATTGTCTGGTGGGCAAACGACCAGACCGGGTCGGACGACTTCACCCGCGGCCTCAGCTTCGCCTCGCAACGCGCGATCACGGATCAGCACTTCTACCAGCGCGGACGCTTCGGCCGCCTGCTGAACGTCGTTGGCCTGTCCGACGTGCAGTACAACGGCGCGAGCAAGGTCGGCGTCGCTGTCGACTATGCCACCGGCGCGCAGATCACGAACGACACGACGGTCCACGATGTCTTCGGCGATTCGTCGGCCGCGATTATCGACGGCGAGGTGCTCAACGCGACATTCGACTGGCGCGGACCGAACGAGACGCTGTCGGCCCGCCGGATCGTTACCCACATTATGGCCCCCGATCCGTCGCTCTCCTACGACATGGCGACACGAACGATCTCGAACGCGAGCGGGGTGCTTACGATCAACCCGGGCGCGCTGATGTCGCCGCAACTGACTCGCACACGACCGCGTGGCTCGCTGATCCTCGGCGGCGATCTGTCGGTGGACTGGAATGGTCCGGCAGTGCAGGATGTCGTCAATCGTGTGCAGGCGACGCGCCAGGCGCGGGTTGTCGTCGTGGCCGTCGGCTCGTCGACTGCCTCGGGGCAGGCGCTGGCAAGGGAGTACGTCGCCGGCCTGCGCGGCGCTGGCCTGTCGTGGCAGATGTTCCAGGTGTTCGTCTACGATGCGAGCAGCGCCCGATTCCTGAACTCAATGGGCTTTGACCGCACCGCCGCCGTGGTTCTGGTCGGCGAAGATCAGGCGACGATGGCGACCGCGATCGCAGACCGTCGGTTCTCCGGGATGGTGAACCGGGCGATTGCAAGTGTCCCAGTCGTCGTGACCGATCGGGCGATGACACCGGCGATGGGAACCTTCTACGTGACGAACCGCAGCGTGTTCGATGACGAGGATGACGATATCCAGGACATCGCGATCGACGCGTTCCAGACGGGCAACATCACCGTCGCTCGGGGTCTTGGCATCGTCGAAGGCTCCTTCCAGGGCCGCAACACGCTCGACCAGCACTGGGGCCGGCTGTATAGCCTGGCGAAGTACTCGCCGCGGACGATGGTCTACGGCATCAGCGAGATGACGTCGATCGTCATCGAGCGCAATCGCGCCAGTGTCGTCGGCGAGCGTTCCGTGATCATGCTCGACGGCAGCCAGGGCAAGTACTCCAACGGCACGAACGGCGCATTCTCAGCGCTCAACGTCGTCGTGAACGCCTACGCTCCGGGAGATGCGATCCAGTAATCCGCAGCTCGGCCGCGCGAAACCCCCGTATCCCAGCCAGGGATGCGGGGGTTTCGTTTCTGTCCACCCTCTTCGCTGTCTACACCAGTCCCCTTCAGTCCGACCGAGGGTTGCCAATCAGTCAATATGTAGGTACGATGTGTACGTACACTGTTCGGCGCGCCGTGGCACGGCCGCGATCGTGGCGTTTGGGCGAATCCTCGCCCGTGGCGCTCGATGCACGACGAAGGAGCAGTCAGCAGTGTCGAGACACACGATTCGCCCACGTGGCCCGCGCGCCGTCATCGTTGCCGTTGCTGTGTTGGCATTGGCCGGCTCGGCGCTCTGGATCCCTGCGCTCGCGCAGGACGACCCGATCGTCGGGACTGCCCGCGTTGTCAATACCGATGGCCATGGTCTCAACCTCCGGGACCGTCCATGGATCGACGCAGATGTCCTGCTTGCCATTCCCGAGGGCGCCGATGTCGATGTCCTGGCGACGGCTCTGCTCGATGATAGCGGCGCGGAGTGGTGGAGGATCCGTGTCGATGGCGTCGTCGGCTACAGCGCCGAACGCTACCTCGCGCTACGTGGAAACGCGCCGCCGCCGGCCCCTCCGCCGGGCAGCGCAAGCGCTGCTGGGCAGCAGGCAGTCGTTGTCGCGACCGACGGACAGGGTCTCAACCTTCGCGAAAATCCATGGGTCGAGGCGGACATACTCGTCTCGATGCCGGACGGGACCGCCGCTGAGGTCCTGAAGGTCGGCTTGCTGGACGACAGCGGCATGGAGTGGTGGAAAGTCAGCGTCGATGGCGTCGAGGGCTACAGTGTGGCTGCCTACCTCGCTGCAACCGGCGCCGCGCCCGTGTCCGGCCCCGCCCAGCCGCGACCTGCCGGGTTCGGGGTTGGCCAGCCGGTGCGAGTGAGCGGCACTGGCGGCGAGGGGGTCAATGTCCGCGACGGCGCAGGAGTCGAGAGCGCAGCCGTCGACCGGTTGCCCGAGGACACCATCGTCACGATCGCCGATGGGCCGATATCCGCTGCGAATGGCGCGGCCTGGTATCGAGTGACGGCTGCCGGCGTGAACGGCTGGGTGCATGGTGGCTACCTCGCTGCCGTGCCAGTGGCCGGCCCGATTCTGGTAAGAGCCGCAGCTGGCGGGGATAGCGGGTCGGGCGTCGGTGACGCGATCGTCGCGGGCGCGATGGCATACGTTGGTGTGCCGTACCTCCCGGCCGGAACGACATCCTCCGGCTTCGACGCCTCGGGCTTCACCTACTTCGTCGTCAACCGTGTGCTGGGCAGCGATTTCCCACGCGCGATCGATCAGCAGATCCGTCAGGGCGTCGCAATCGACGTCGCCAGCCTTCGTCCGGGCGACCTGGTGTTTTTTGAAGACACCTCCAGAGCGGGCCTGTCCCATGTCGGTATCTATGTCGGCGACGGCCAGTTCATCAGCGCGGGCGGCTCGTTGGGCGGCGTTGGGCTGGACAACCTGAACGACGACTACTGGTCGGGCCATTATGTCACCGCCCGGAGGATCGGAGGATAGGTAGCGTCTCGCTCCTACCCTCCGAACTGCCGGCTCATCCAGACGAAGAACGTTGCCCAGGCACGCCAGGGGCGCCAGCGGTCGGCGATCTCACGCAGCTCGGCTTCGTTGGCGCGGCGGCCGAGGGCAGCGGTGCCGATGAGAAGCTGCAGGCTGACATCGCCGGCCGGAATGACATCCGTCCGGCCGAGACCGCGCATCAGCAGATACTCCGCCGTCCAGCGGCCAACGCCGCGCAGGCGGATCAGCTCGGCGATGGCCTCATCGTCGGGCAGGCTGGCCAGCGCGTTGAGATCCAGCCTCCCGGCGGCGATCTCCTGAGAGACGCCGATAACATAGGCGGCCTTCTGGCGGCTGAACTGGAGCGCCAGCAACGCGGCTGGATCGATCTCTGCGACTTCCTCGGGGCGCGGCAGCAACGGATAGCTCGCGCCGTCGATTTCGATCGAGTGGCCGGCCGTCTCGACCAGCCGTTCCTTCAATCGGCGGGCGAAGCCGACATTGATCTGCTGGCCGAGGATCGCCCAGATGAGCGTCTCATACAGATCCGGAATGACGACTGGCCGCATGCCAGGGTACGGCGCGACGAGTGGCGTGAGGATGTCGTCTCCCGCTGCCAGCGCCTCGAACGGCGCCGGGTCGGCATCGAGCGCGAAGACGCGCCGGACGACCCGCTCGGCAGCGTCGAGTGTCTGGGTACAGGCGCCCTTCCCGGCCACTTCGAGCACCAGTGTGTCTGGCGTCGGGCCGGGACTGAGCGTCACAAGCACATCGCGCCCATCGAGCGTCAGCGCTCGTCGCCAGGTTGCCGTCTCAAGGTCGACGCGCTCCTGCGTCGAGGCGGTCCAGCCGTGGACATAGGCGAGCGCGAGCGGGAAATCGAGCGCGCCGGCAGGCAGGATCTCCCGCTCGAGTCGGTCTGTCTGTTCGTCTCCGTCGCTCGCCATCAATCTTCGACCGACGCCAGGTCACGCTCGCGGTCGAGCAGCGCCTGCTTGCGCTCGACGCCCCAGCGATAGCCGGAGAGGCTGCCGTCGCTGCGGACGACTCTGTGGCAGGGGACGGTTATCGCGGTCGGGTTCTTCGCGCAGGCCTGGGCGACGGCCCGGACAGCGCGCGGCTCGCCAATGCTGTTCGCTACCTCGGCGTAGGAGCGCGTGCTGCCGAGCGGGATGGTTCTCAGCGCTTCCCAGACGCGGCGCTGGAAGGCTGTGCCGACGACATCAAGCGGCAGATCGAGCGACTCGCGTCTGCCGGCGACGTGATCCAGCACGCGATCCATCCACCCGCCGATCCGGTCGTCGTCGCGCTCGATCTCGGCGGCCGGATATTCGTGGCGCAGCGCATCCTCCAGCGTGGCGTCATCGTCGCCGATGTAGATTGCCGAGACGCCGCGTTCGGTCGCCGCGACAAGAATCCGGCCGAGCGCGCAGTTGCGAATGCTCCAGCCGATTCGCATCCCCTGCCCGCCGCGTCGGTACGTGCCGGGTGTCATCCCCAGCTGTCCAGGCGCGCGCTCGTACAGCCGGCTGCTCGATCCATACCCCGCGTCATACAGCGCCGTTGTCACGTCGTCGCCCCCACGGAGCTGGGTCTTCAGGGTCTCCAGCCGGCGGGCGTCCGCCCAGGCGCGTGGCGAGACTCCGGTGATGCCGGTGAACGTGCGTTGGAGATAGTACGGGCTGAGCCCGACCGCCTTGCCCAACTCGGCCAGCGTCACCGTGCGATCGAGATTCGCGGTCAGGTAGGCGCAGGCGCGCTCGACCATCGCCGCGGCCGGCGGCCGCTCATCGCGGGGGTGGCACCGCAGGCAGGCGCGAAACCCGGCCGCCTCGGCGTCGTCTGGCGTGTCGTAGAACGTGACGTTCTGCCGGTATGGCCGGCGGGCCGGGCAGATCGGCCGGCAGTAGATGTGAGTCGTCTTCACTGCGACGACGAATGTGCCGTCGAACAGTGGGTTCTGATCCACCAGCGCCTGCCAGCGAGCTTCATCGTCGGTCGCGATCGGTTTGACTATCGGTCGTGTCGTGTTCATCATCACCTCCGATCGTATCGTAGGCGCGCCGAACATGCACCGCTATCCGAACGTTGCGGTCAGAGTGCCGGGTCGGGTAGTGTCGTGGCCATGGGCTCGATAACTAACGGCGCGGCAGCCATCTGAATCTCAGCGTTGCGCACCAGTCCGATCCCCGAGAGAGTGATTATGGCAAGTATACCTCCGGCGACGAGGAAGGGCAGCAGTTGCGAGTGCTTGTAGAGGACGGTGCCGAGGAAGGCGCTGACGGCAGCGCCGGCCGTGCCGATCGTTGCGTAGGTGCCCTGAATCCTTCCCTGGATGCGCGGGTCGGCGACTGAGGCGAGGTAGGCATCCAGTGCTGGCACCGTGACCGTTGCGACGGCGCCCTCGATCAGCCCGATGGCCAGAATCACCGGCACTACCTGGATCACTCCGTAGCTGATGATGAGCGCAGCCATAACAAGGTTGCCAATCAGGAGCTTCCGCCACCGGAATCCACGGTCGGCAAGTCGCCCGCCGATCGGGGTGAAGAGCATGAACGCGATCGACCAGGTCGCGAACGAGAGGCCAATCTGAACATCGCTCGCGCCGATATCGTCCAGGTAGATCGACCACACGCCCGCGAACATCCCCTCGAGAATGCGCGCGCCGAAGCCCATGATGAACGCGCCGATCAGCGCGCTGGTGAAGATCGCGGATGTTGGCACCCGTACGCCCGAATCATGCTGGCCCGGTTGCCGGCCGATTCCCCGCAGCCAGCCGAGCGCGATAATGGCCACCGCCAGGTTGATCACAGCAGCGACGATGAAGAGCGGGCTGCGACCAAGCGGAGCGGCGAGAAACCCGCCGAGCGGTGGCCCGAGTAACATCCCGCCGCTGAAGCTGGCGAAGAGCCACGCATATGCCTGCCCTCGCCGGTTGACCGGCGTCACATCCGCGACCAGCGCCCGCAGCGCCGGCATGATCAACGCCAGGCTCACCCCCTGCAGGACGCGTAGCGCGATGAACGTCGTGGCCGAATTGGCGAAGACGAACCCCAGCGAGGCAACTGCTTCGACGGCGAAGCCGGCCGCGATCGGCGTGGTCCGCCCGATCCGGTCCGACAGCGAGCCAAACGGTAGTTGCAAGACAGTCTGGGCGATGAGATAGCTGGAGGCCATGACCCCGATCGCGCCAAGCGAGACGCCGCGCTCGCGGGCGACGAGCGTCAGAAACGGGATCGTCAGCCCGAACGCTCCCCCAGATAATGCGGCGAGGATGAGGATCATGCGCAACGCGGGGTCGCGCATCATCGCGGGCATGGGCATTCGTGGCACGGGATGTCTTCCTTCGGTCGAACGATGCGCTGCATGATGCTCATTGACTGATGTGAACGGCCGCTCATTCCCGCTCGAAATTCGCGGCAAACCGACCTATTATGCATGTGGAAGATGACGAACGAATGACGATGCGTCGGCGGCGAAAGATCGCAGCGATGCAAGCTCTGGCTCATCCGCCGAATACGTTCTGCGACGAGTATCCCACGACGGACGCGAGCGGAGATCCGCGATAGCCCGTGTCTGGTGGGGCGCGCCGGTCGGAGCGTGACGCCGACTGTCGCGGCGCGACTAGGCCAGTTGCAGGACGAGCCCTTCGTTGCCACGCAGCGTCAGGTTCGCCAGGTCGGCCGGCCCCTCGCGGTCCAGCGCCGTCGAGACGGCGATCGCCGCCTGGCCGGCCTCAGGGAGCTCGATCGTCACTGTGCGTCTCGCGAAGCTCAGCAGCACCAGATAGCGATCTTCGCCCGCCTCGCGCAAAAAACCGAACACATCCGGCGGGACCGCGTCCAGCGCCCGATAGTCGCCAACCGACAATGCCGGACTGGCGCGGCGCAGCCGCAGCAGCGCGTGAGTGAGATTGAGCATCGAGCGTGGGTCGGCGGCCTGGGCCACGACATTCGTCGTCGCCAGATCGGGCGCGAGCGGCAACCACGGCTCAACGCCGGCCGGGCAGAAGCCACCGTTGGGGCTATCGTCCCAGGGCATCGACGCGCGTGCAGGGTCTCGGCTGAACTGCGCCTCGCCCATCCGGATGCCCCACGGATCCCGCATCTGCTCGATCGACACCGTGGCGTCGCGCACCCCCAGCTCGTCACCGTAGTACAGCGTCGGCGTGCCGCGCAGTGTCAACAGGAGCATCATCCCGACGCGCGCCTCATCCACGCCGACGCGGGTCGCGATGCGTGGCTCGTCGTGGTTGCCGAGGACATAGTTCGGCCAGCCGCCAGGTGGGACCGCTGCCTCGATGGCGTCGACCAGCGCGCGGACACGACCCGCCTCCCAGGGCGTGTTCAGCAGGCCGAAGTTGAACGGCAGGTGTAGCTCGTCCAACCCCTCGCCGTAATAGCGCGCCCAGCGATCGAGGTCGAAAATATGCAGCTCGCCGATCGCGACGCGCGGGCGTTCCGCTTCGAACTCGTCCAACACTGCCCGCATCGCGCGGGCGACCTCGTGGTTGTCGTCATGGTCGAACTCATGCAGATGTTGCTGACGGTCGAACTCATCGCCGTGCGTGCGGTGGGTTTCCAGGTGGCCGGCGTGATTCTCCGGGTTGTCGCGCAGGTGGGGATCCTTCATCACATTATGGAGGGCGTCGATCCGCACCCCATCGACGCCGCGCGCGAGCCAGAATCGCAGCACGTCGAGCATCTCCGCGCGGAGATCCGGGTTGCGCCAGTTCAGATCCGGCTGCTCGGGCAGGAAGATGTGCAGGTAGTACTGCCCCGTCGGCTCGTCCCACTCCCATGTCGAGCCGCCGAACGGGCCGATCCAGTTGTTTGGCGGCGATCCGTCCGGCTTCGGGTCGGCCCAGATGAACCAGTCGCGCTTCGCACTCTCGCGTGACGAGCGCGCCTCGACGAACCACGGGTGCTGGTCGGAACAGTGGTTCGGAACGTAGTCGATGATGATCCGCATGTTGCGGGCATGCGCCTCGGCCACCAGCTCGTCGAACGTGGCCAGATCGCCGAAGAGCGGGTCGACGTCGGTGTAGTCGGCGATGTCATAGCCGAAGTCACGCATCGGCGATGGGAAGAACGGTGAGAGCCAGATCGCGTCGATGCCGAGCGTATCGTCGAGATAGTCAAGCCGCTCGATCACCCCGCGAAGGTCGCCGACCCCATCGCCATCAGTATCCTGAAAGCTGCGCGGATAGACCTGGTAGATGACCCCGGCCTGCCACCAGAGACGCTCGCTGGATTCCAACGGCCTGTCCCTGTCCTCTCGCTCGATCATCCCTGCTCGATGGCGTAGGTGACCTGCACTGTCGCGCGCACTTCCATCTCCCCCGCGTTGATGCCCAGCTCCATATCGGGCGCCATGCGGGCCATTGTCATCGGCGGGCTGGCGACGACATCACGACGGATTGGCTCGATCGTCGTGCCTGGCTCGGAGATGCTGATGATCGCGCCAAGTCGCGCGCCGAGCGCAGTGACGTAGGCCTCGGCTCGTGCCGCCGCATTTTCCGCCGCAGCACGGCAGGCGTCGAGGCGGGCCGGGTTGTCCAGCGCTACGCTCCAGGTAGGCCCTTCGATCGCTGCCATGCTCCGCGCCACTGCTGCGCTGATCAGCTTGCCCAGCGGTTCGGGGTCGGTGAGGAGCAAATGGACGCAGTTCGTTGCGCGATAGCCACGATGGATGTGCTTGCTTTCCTTGCTGTTCCACTCGGTCTCTTCTTGAACGGTGGCGCCGGTCGTCGTCCAGCACGCGCGGTCGATGCTCAACTCGCTGAGGATTTCTTCGAGCGTCGCGCTACGCTTAATCACTTCCGCCAGCGCTGCCTCGGCGGTGCGATCGAGGTAGGAGACCGAGAGATCGAGCTCCACCTCATCGGGCTGAGCGTTGATTACTGCGGTCCCACGGACCGTCACTGTTGCTGACATGTTGACCCATTCCTATCGTCGCCCGGTGGCGCTCGTCCGTCATCGGGTCGTCATCAAATCGCGGTACTGTTCTGACCGATGTTCGCGGGCAGTGCTCCCCACCCGCACAGTCTGGAGAAAGGATAATCGCAGAGTGATCTCCCCAGCGCACCCGATCTCCCGTTGGTCACGGATAGGTTTCGTTGTTAGCGCCTGGCTGTACGCAGTTGGCGTCATTATCCAGGTCTTCCTGGCCGGCCTCAGCGTCTTCAACGACGCAACGCGCTGGCCAGATCATGTCCAGTTCGGACAGATGGTCGGCGGCTTCACCGTGCTGATGGTCGCGTTCGCCGTCGTTGGCCGATTGCCCTGGCTGATCGTCGGGCTGGCGTTCGCCGAGTTCATGCTCTACGGCATGCAGTATCCGTTTGCACTGTCCAGTATCGGCGCGATGGCTGCGCTTCATGCGGTCAATGCGCTGATCATGTTCTGGCTGGCCATCACGCTGGCGCAGCGCACGCAATCGCTTGCCCTCAGTCGCGCCACCGCCTGACGCTTCCGCTATCATGGGCGGCATTGAGATGTCGATGCCGCCCGTGTGGCCCGCGATATCGCGCAGGCCCGGAGGAAGGGAGAGTCCGATGCGGACGATCAGGGCCGGCGTGCTCTACGAGCCGAATCAGCCGATTCGCGTCGAGGAGGTTCAGCTCGACGACCCCCAGGCCGGCGAGGTGATGGTGAAGATCGCCGCGGGCGGCGTCTGTCGGAGCGACCTGCACGCGATCAACGGCGAGTGGCGGATGCCGCTGCCGATGGTTCTCGGCCACGAGGCGGCCGGCGTCGTCGAGGCAGTCGGCCCAGGCGTGACGCGGGTGAAGCCGGGTGACCGGGTCATCCTGAACTTTTCGCCAAACTGCGGCGTCTGCCGCTATTGTGTCTCTGGCAAGCCGCACCTGTGCGAGACGACCCGGAAGTACCCGCTCGGCGTCCTGCCAGGTGGTGGCACGCGCCTCAGCAAGGACGGCCAACCCATCTACCACTTCGCCCGCACCGCGTCGATGGCGGAATACACCGTCGTCCACGAGAGCGGCGCTGTGCCGATCCCCGCCGACGTGTCGATGGAGATGGCCGCGCTGGTCGGCTGTTCGGTGACGACCGGCATCGGCGCGGTGATCAACACGGCCGGCGTCGAGCCCGGCAGCACCGTCGCCGTCATCGGCTGTGGCGGCGTCGGTCTCAACATCATCCAGGGCGCGCGGCTGGCGAATGCCTCGCAGATCATCGCGGTTGATATCAGCGAGCCGAAGCTGGAGATGGCGCGCCGCTTCGGCGCGACCGATGACGTCGACGCCAGCGAGGCCGACCCTGTCCAGCGTATTCGCGAGATGACCGGCGGCGGAGTCGACTATGCCTTCGAGGCGCTCGGAACCGGCGCAACCGTCACCACGGCGTTCGATTGCCTGCGACCTGGCGGCACGGCCGTGATCGCCGGCATGGCGCCGGATGGTGTGACGGCGGCGATCGATGCTCGCATGCTGGCCGGGACGGAGAAGACGCTCAAGGGCAGCTACTACGGATCAGCGCGCGTCTCGATCGACATGCCGCGCCTGCTGACGCTGGCGAAGGCCGGCAAGATCGACCTCGAAGGGCTGGTGACGCGCCGCTACCCGTTGGAGCAGATCAACGAAGCCTACGCCGCGCTCGATCGTGGCGAACCCGGCCGTGGCCTGATTATCTTCGACTGACGGGCTAGTGTGCCCGACTCAGCGCCGCGTCGGCCTGCGCCTCCTCCAACGCGCGCTGCTGGTCTTCGGCGATCCGGGCCGGCGATTTCTGATTGGCCGGGTCGAGTCGCAGGGTCATGAAGAAGGTGAAGATCGCGAAGCCGGAGGCGATCAGGAACGGGATCTGATAGCCAACGAAGTTCAGGATGAAGCCCGCTGAGATCGGCACGATGATCGCCGCCATATGCTGGAAGGTGACCCCCATCGCCAGCGATGGCGCGATCTCGTTTGTCACCGCGATCTTGCGCAGGTACGTGGCTGCGCCGATCGACGATAGCGGCGTGATGAACGAGTACGCGACGTATGACAGGCAGGCGATATAGATATTGTTCGTTACCGCGTACCCGCCGAGCGCCAGCACATAGGCGACATTGACCGCCGATAGCATCCGCTTCTCGCCGTAGAAGTCGATCGTCCGGCCGATCCAGGGACTGGCAAACATCGCCCCAGTGCGAACGACGATCAGCAGCGCCGAGATTTCGGGAACACCGAGGCCGTGAGCGTGGACCAGCACCCAGAGGCCGAACGAGAAGAAGATCTGCTGGCGAGCGCCGTCGAGGATGCTGAGATAGTAATAGAACTTGTATGGCTTGCGAAAGACGATCGGATCGCGCTTCCCGATAAACGCGCGTTCCTCGCCGTCGTGCAGGTGAGGGAAGTTGTAGATCGCGACGGCGGCGAGGAGCGCGAAACCGCCGGCGATAATGAACATCGGCCGGAATGACAGCAGGTCGAAGTAGAAGACGATGAAGACCAGCACCATCGCGATCAGCGCGCCGGCGCTGTTGATCGCGCCCATCTTGCCGAGGATGCTGCCGCTGCGACGTTCGTTGGTCAGGCTCATCCCCAGCGCGTACTGCGTCTGGAGCACCGTGTGGTAGCCCATCGACGACAGAATGACCCACGGCGCGACCGTCCAGAACGAGTTGGACAGACCAAACAGAAAGTAGCCGACGGCCAGCACGACCAGCATCATCGATGTCAGCCGCGGGATCGACATCCGGTAGAAGATCGCGGCCACGAAGATCAGCAGAAAGCCCGGCACCTCGCGGATCGCGGTGATGTAGCCGAACTGCGGCCCCTGCAGGCCAAGAACCTCGTCGAAGTAGTTGGTGACGATATTCTCCTGGATGGCCATTGACAGGCCGAAGAAGAGCGTCATCAGGCCCAGGAGCACGAATCCGCGCCGAGCTGCCGGCGCGGAAAGATCCGAAAATCGGTGGACTTGCTGCACGTCAACCTCGCTGCCGGGGTAAGCTGTCTGCTCGCATCCCCCGCCAACGCCGGGGTAGATGCGCAATGATACGCGCATTCGGCTATCGCGAATACGTCTCTCGCGCCGGTCGGGCAATTTGTTGCCTCGACTACGTCCGTTCCGGCCACCCGATTGACGACTCGACCACGCCCTGCGACGATCCCCGCCACGAACGCAACGAAGGGAGCCGGGGGAGATGTCGTTACGACGCGCCATCCCCTGTCTACTGGTCGCGACCATCGGGCTGGCGCTTGCGCCGGCCGCCTCGGCAGCGCCGACCGAGCACACTGCCTTCGAACGCACGTGGGCGCGGACAGATATGCCGATCGTGGCGCAACAGACACAGCGCACCTGGATGTGGGGGCCGGCAGCGACAACCGGACTGCTGAGTGAACCCTATGTGAATTCCCCCGGCGGCACGCGGATCGTCCAGTACTTCGACAAGTCGCGGATGGAGATCAACAACCGCGACGGCGATCGTTCATCCCCCTGGTATGTCACCAACGGCTTGCTGGCGAGTGAGTTGATCAGCGGGCGGATGGCGGTCGGCGACAGCGCATGGCTGGCGCGTGAGCCGGCCGTCGTCAACGTGGCCGGCGACGCCGATGACCCGGCCGGCCCGACATACGCGACCTTCGCCACTGTGCGTGACGCCAGCCGCTCCGTCCAGGGCGCGCCAATCGTCGCGACGCTCGCGCGCGACGGCAACGTCGATACGAACCCGTGGCTGGCGCAGTGGGGCGCGACCGACGCGGAGTGGGTTTCCCTTACCGGACACTGGGTCGCCAGCCCGTTCTGGGCGTTCATGCAGAGCCAGGGCACTGTCTACAAGGGGGGAATCTACGCAACCGAGCCGCTGTTCGAGAACCCCTTCTATGCCACCGGCTACCCGATCACCGACGCCTACTGGGCCAACGTCCGCGTTGGCGGGACCGCGTCCGACGTGCTGGTGCAATGTTTCGAGCGTCGCTGCCTCACCTATACACCGGCCAACTCTCCAGAGTGGCAGGTCGAGGCCGGCAACATCGGGCTGCATTACTACACATGGCGCTATGGCCAGGCCGGCGAGACGCTTACGCCAGCGAACATCACGACTGGAGACCTGCGGATTGATTACATCCTGGCAGATCCGAGCTGGGAGGAGGGCGCGAAGTACGAGTACGCCCTCATCCGCAATCATGACGATGTGACAATTCATCTCAAGGGATGGCAGGTCAAGGATGAATCCGGCACGACCTTTACATTTCCCGATGGCGTCTTCCTGCTGCCCGGCGCGTCGTTACGCCTGCACGTCGCCAAGGGGCTGAACACTCCGACTGATATCTACTGGGGCCGCACCGGCGCAGTCTGGAACAACGGCGGCGACTCCGGCTACCTGATCGACCCAACCGGCAAGACAGTGTCGGGGTACTTCTACTAGTCGTCCTCGCTGGCCGCGATGTGCTCCGGCGCGGTGCGTGGATCCTTCGGCGGATCCGGCCAGTCACGCCCTTCGTAGTTCGGCGAGATCAGGATGCGCCCGCCCTCCTCGCGGACATCGAAGGTGCGGAGTGGACTGGAGGCCGGGCCGGTCAGCGGCGCGCCATTGCGAACATCGAATCGCGAGCCATGCCACGGACAGGTGACGATACAGTCGTGAATCGGACCCTCCGAGAGCGGTCCGCCCGCGTGTGGACACCAGTCCTCGACGGCGTAGACCTGGCCGGCGGTGCGGTAGAGCATCACTGGCGACCAGCCGTCCTCAACGACGACCCGCTCGCCCTCGGCGAGCTCATCCGACGCCAGCACGTCGCGTTCCTCGATCTGGGGCTTCGGGTAGAGCGCGACGCGGACATTTGTGCCGAGGTTGTAGACCAGGTCCCCGCCGAGCGCGCCGCCGAGCGCCAATGCGCCGAAGCCGGCGCCAGCGAACACCCTGCCTGCGCTGCGTTGACCGGCCAGACGCAGCGCGAGCGATGCGCTGTAGCAGGCGAGCGCGGTCGTGTTCGAGAGCGCGTGCGCCACGGTGACCCTGCGAGGATGGCCCCAGAGGTCGGCGAAGTCAGCTAGCCCGGTCAGCACGGCCGCGCTCGAGGAGACGATTCCGACGCCGATCGCCGTGTCTGCCGCAGTCCGGAAGTGCGGCGTGTGACTCCTGCCGAAGACCTCCAGCGCGTCGAAGGCCGCAGCCATTATCCAGGCGCCGAGCGGCGCGGCCACGAGCATCGGATGAATACGATGTCGGGCCTGTGTGCCGTTGAGCAGGCTCTTTACCTGCCTGGCCCCGTCGCTGGTATTGAATACGCGTGTTACCGAATCCTGGAGGGGATTCGCGACCGCCTCCAGCCATGCGAATTGCTCGCCTTCAAGAAACCCGCTGAGAGTCTTCGCCTGCTTGCTCATTCCCGCCTCCTCGATTGCGCCGATCGGATTTCACACCCGAGCAAGATCCCTCATATCAAGAACCGTGCCGATCGACGCGGCATACTTGCGCGGTGCGGTGCGTCCTCTGGCTGACGAAGGGGTGGATGAGATGGAGACCGTCGATGCGCGCCAGCGCTGCGCCTGGCCCGGGAGCGACCCGCTCTACATCCTCTACCACGATGAGGAGTGGGGTGTGCCCTGCCACGACGACCAGAAGCTCTACGAAATGCTCGTGTTGGAGGGGTTTCAGGCCGGCTTGTCGTGGATCACGATCCTGCGCAAGCGCGAGGGGTTCCGGCGCGCGTTCGAGGGGTTCGACCCGGAGCAGATCGCCCGCTACGGCGAGTCCGATATCACCCGACTCATGGCCGACTCGGGGATCATCCGCAATCGCCTGAAGATCGAGGCTGCGCCGCGCAATGCCCGGGCATTCCTTGCCGTCCAGGAGGAGCTCGGTTCGTTCGACCGTTATCTCTGGGACTGGGTCGATGGCGAGCCAGTTCGCCATCCGGAGGGCTACACGCCTGAGACGCTCCCGGCGACGACCCCGTTGTCCGATACCGTCGCTCGCGACCTCAAGAAGCGCGGCTTCGCCTTCGTCGGCTCGACCACGATCTACGCCTATCTGCAGAGTATCGGAGTCATCGACGACCATGTTCGCGGCTGCTTCAAGTTCGTTCCGCGGGGGTGACAGCCGGGGTTACGAACGGCCGCGCGGGGGGCACGTTCGCCTTGTTTTCCGATATTGCTCGTTTGTTGGCGAGTCGTCACCCTGCTCAATCGGGCAGGTCGCCACTACCGGACCGGCTGATGCCTCCGACGCCGGCAACCGGCACAATCGGATGTATTGGCACGTTCGCTCACCTGAAGAGGGGCACGAGATATGACCGCGAATGAAGCACGCAATATCGGCTACGCTGATGCCGTCGAAGCGGCTGGCGCGTGGACCGTCGGCGTCGATGCCCGGCGGCGTTATGGCGCCACCGGGATCGTCTGGAGTACTGGGGTCGTCATCACCGCCGACCACGTCGTCGAGCGCGATGAGGATATCGTCGTCATCCTGCCCGACGGGAAGCGGGTTGCGGCGACGCTGGCCGGCCGCGATCCTGCCAACGATCTGGCTGTGTTGCGGGCGGGGGATCTGCCCGCGTCCGCCTTACGCGCACCGAATCCGCGTGTTGGCGATCTTTGTCTGGCAATCGGCCGACCGGGCGGATACCTGAGCGCAGCGCTGGGCATCATCTCGGCCACGGGCGCGCTCTGGGGGCGACGACGCCGCGGAGACAGGCGACCCGTAATTCGCCCGGACCTCACGCTTTATCCCGGCTTCTCTGGCGGGCCGTTGATCTCGGCGTCCGGCGAGCTGATCGGGATGAGCACGACGGACCGGGGAGGTGTGCTGGCGCTGCCGGTCGCCGAGATCGAGCCGATCGTCACCGAGCTACTCGCGCACGGACGGCGGCGGCGAGCCTATTTCGGGATGACCAGCCAGCCTGTTCCGCTGCCTGACGCCGAGGCCGGCCAGCAGACGGGTCTGCTTGTTGTCGGCGTCGAGCCGGAGAGCCCGGCTGCAGTCGGTGGGCTGATGGTCGGCGACATCGTCGTCGGCATCGGCGATGACATCATCCGCGATACCGACGATCTGCGCGACGCGCTATCGCCAGACCTTGTCGGAAAGACGACCAGCATCCGCATCCTGCGTGGCGGAGTGGCCCGGAGCCTCGACGTCACTATCGGCGAGCTGTAGCCGTGTCGAGCGGCGGCCAGCCAGCCCGTGTCGCGATCGCATCGGCCTATCCGTCGGTGCGAGCCGGGCTGCGCGCGATGCTGGCCTCGCTCGACACAGTCGAGGTCGTTGCCTATCTGATTGGCAGCGACCTCGAGCCATTCGAAGCCCCCGATCTGCTGGTGATCGACGTGGACTCAGATGACACCGAGTACCCCTCTCGCCTGGCTGCCAGCCACCCCGAGGCGGCGCTCGTGCTGCTGGTCGATGACGTCACGACCGGGAGGCGGATGGCGCAGCTGGCAGGCCGTGGGCTGGCGATTCTCTCGCGTGATGCCGGGCCAGACGAGCTCGCGGCCGCCGTCCTCGCGACGCTGCGCGGGCTGGTCGTCCTCGATCCGGCTGTCGCGCCGATGGCGGTTACGGCGCCTGCCCCGCTCGATCTGGATGAAACCCTCACCGATCGAGAGCAGCAAGTGCTCGCGCTGGTCGCGCTCGGGCTGCCGAACAAGACGATCGCGGTCGAGCTCGGGATCAGCGAGCACACCGTCAAGTTCCACGTCGCCGCCATCCTGGACAAGCTCGACGCGGCCAGCCGCACCGAAGCGGTTGCTATCGCGGCTCGACGCGGCCTGCTGGTGTTGTAACAAACGACAGCCGGGGGGTGAGACACGGCCCGCAATCCCGTATCCTGCCGGCAACGGATAGGCACGGATTGAGGGAGGGACCAACAATGACTGTGCATCGCTTTGCGCCGGATCACTATTTCTCGACGATTGGCAGCCACGAGCCTGCGCTGCGGATTGGCGATGGGGACAGCGTCGAGACGACAACGATCGACGCCGGGGGCCATGACTCGTCCGACAACCGCATTCATCGCGGCAGCAACCCGCAGAGTGGTCCCTTCTATGTCGAAGGGGCGGAGCCGGGGGATGCACTGGCTTTGCGGCTGGATTCGATCGTGCCGAACCGACGGCGCGGATGGAGCTCGTCGCTCATTGCCGAGCGCATCCTCGACCCCGAGTTCGTCCGCACACTGCCCGAGCCACGGACGATCGACTGGGACGTCGATGTTGCGGCCGGCGTCGTGACGCTGACCGACCCCGAGTTGGAGGCGACGCTGGGTCGGCTCGCGCTGCCACTCGAGCCGATGATCGGTTGCTTCGGCGTCGCGCCGGCCGGCGGGCAGGCTATCGGGACCGCGACTTCGGCGCAGCACGGCGGCAACATGGACTATCGCGGGCATCGTCCGGGTGTCACTGTCATCTTCCCGGTTGCTGTCCCGGGCGCGCTCTTCCATATCGGCGACGGGCATGCTGTCCAGGGTGATGGTGAGATCGCCGGCACCGGCGTCGAGATCTCGATGGATGTCCGGTTCACTGTCTCGATCATCAAGCACAGCAACATTGTCTGGCCCCGAACGATCGACGACGACTACATCATGGCCATCGGCAATGCCCGCCCACTCGACGAGGCGCTGCAGGCCGCGACGACCGAGCTTGTGCGTTGGCTGGCCGCTGACTACGGCCTCGACACCCGCTCCGCGTCGACCCTGCTCGGCCAGACCATCGAGTACGACATCGCCAATGTCTTCGACCCCGCGTACACCGTCGTCGCAAAGCTCAATAAGCGCTGGCTGCCGGCGCGATAGTCCGACAGCCAGGCATTCAGGGTCAGGCCCGGGGGTGATGGGGTGAGCAGTCCGTCACCCCCGATTCCTCTCGCGGGCGAACGCGCGGAGGTCATTACGGAAATCGGGGTGCGCGATGCTGATCAGCGCCTCGGCTCGCTCGCGCAGGTTCTTGCCGTAGAGGTAGGCGACGCCGTACTCGGTCACGACGTAGTGAACGTGCGCCTGGGTCAGTGTCACCATTGCGCCATCACGGAGCCGGGGGACGATTCGCGACGATGTGCCGCCCATGGCAGTGGCCGGCAGCGCGATGATCGCTTTGCCACCCTCGGCCAGCGCAGCGCCCCGGATGAAGTCGGTCTGCCCGCCGAAGCCGCTGTAGACACGGTCGCCGATCGATGCCGCGCAAACCTGTCCGGTCAGATCGATTTCGATCGCCGAATTGATCGCGACCATCTTGTAGTTGCGTCGAATCACTGACGTGTCATTCGTGTAGTCAGCCGGCCGCATCACAATTTGCGGGTTATCGTGGACGAAGTCGTAGAGCCGCTGAGTGCCCATCAGAAACGAGGTCACCAGCTTGCCAGGGTGGAGAGGGTTGCGATCGCCGGTAATAACCCCTCGCTCGACGAGATCAATGACGCCGTCGGAGAACATCTCGGTGTGCAGGCCGAGGTCGCGATGCCCGCCGAGCTGGGCGAGGACCGCGTTCGGGATGCTGCCGATCCCCAGCTGGAGCGTTGCGCCGTCATCGATCAGCCCGGCGACATGCTTGCCGATCTGCGTCTCTGCCTCGCTCGGCATCGCCAGCTCAACGATCGGCAGCGGGGTGGCGATCTCGACAATCGCGTCGATGTCATCGACGTGGATGAAGCCCGCTCCGTGGGTGCGTGGCATCGATGTGTTGACCTGGGCTAGCACCGTTCGCGCACAGCGCAACGCCGCCATTGTGACATCGACCGAGACCCCGAGAGAGCAGAACCCGTGGCTATCAGGCGGTGAAACGTGGATCAGCGCGACGTCGATCGGCAGGTGGCCCGAGCTGAATAGCAACGGCACCTCCGAGAGAAAGATCGGGATATAGTCGGCCTGCCCGGCATTGACTGCCTCGCGGACGTTCGAGCCGACGAACAGCGCCTCGTGCCGGAAGCTTGCTTGCGCCTCGGCCTGAAGGAACGGCGACGGGCCTTCCGTGTGCAGGTGAACCAATCGGACATCGTGTAGCTCGCCAGCCCGGCCGGCCAGCGCCGTAAGCAGAGCGTGCGGGGTCGCGCAGGAGCCCTGGACGAAAACCCGCTGGCCGCTCTTCACAAGCGCAACAGCGCCTCCCGCCGAGCGAAGCTTCTGGTCATATCGCCTCGACCAGCCATTGGATCTGGTGTTCATTCCTCGCTCATTCCGTTGTGCCGGCAGGGGCAGTCGCGGGTTGATGGCTCACCAACCCGTGCCCGCCTCGCCCGGACAGATCATTCAGCTTGCGATGGCCGATCGAGCTGGCTCGGTGATCTCGCGGGCGTGTGCGCCGGGCGGGATCGCCAGGATCGGAGTTGTGCCACGATGGAGCAGCTCGTTGGTGACGCTGCCGAAGGCCCAGCGGCGAAAGCCTCCGCGGCCGTGGGTGGAGATGAGGATCAGGTCTGCGTCGGTCGTCTCGGCAACCCGCGCGATCTCGTCTGCCGGGCGTCCGGAGCGAACCTCCCAGACAACCCTCAGCCCGTCGGAGCGGAGCTGCGTCGCCATTGCGTCGAGGGCGGCGCGTGCCTCGGCGCGGGACTGCTCCTCCAGCTTTTCGATCTGCTGCTGGGAAAGATAGACCGACTCGGGGACTTCGGCGACAAAGGCGGCCTGCCAGAATGGGTCGATGACCCGGACGAGCGCCAGCGTCGCGCCAGTGCCAGCGGCCAGCTCCGTGGCGTAGGGCAGCGCGGTTTCCGAGAGCGGCGAGCCGTCGAGTGGCACGAGAATCGTCCTCAGGTTCTCGTTTCGCACGGAGTGTTCATCTCGCACCAGGGCAACGGGCACCTTCGAACCGCGGATCACCTTGTCGGCGACGCTGCCGAACATGACCCGCCCGAAGCCGCCGCGCCCATGCGACGACATCGCAATCATCGCTTCGGGTGTGCGGTCGGCGAAGCGGAGAAGCTCCTCGGTCGGATTGCCCGTCAGGATGCGAGTTTCCACCTTCACGCCCTCCCCGATCGAAGCGGCGACGAAGGCGAGGTACTGTTCTGCGTTCGCGCGATCCTCAACGGTCATGGCCGGCGGAAGATCACTGAACGCTGGCTCATCGACGACGTGCACGAGGGTGATAGAGCCCCGACGGGCACGCGCGAGTGTGGTTGCCAGGCTCACCGCATGTTGCGATAGCTCCGACCCGTCCAGCGGCACGATCACCGTCTTCACGTCTCTATCTCTCCATTCGTCTTCACGTCGCATATATCTGCCCGACCCTGACAGGTCGAAATGTCACGCATCAGATAAAGCCTAAGCGAGCAGATGTTTCGGCTGTGTGATCTGTCGAACGGGGGTCGTTACAGTTTCGTGTACGTTTCGAAGCTCGGCGCTTTCCGTTGCGGCACGAGGGTTCTCTCCTGCGCTCGTGCAATAGACTAGAATTGCACCGTGATTTGCGGCAACGCGGGTGAGAGTGAGAGTGGCTGCGTGCGCAAGCATATGATCCTTGTTGCTGATGACGATGCGCCGATCCTGCGACTGGTGCGGGCGAAGTTGCAGACCGACGGCTATGCCGTCGTCACGGCGACGAACGGCGAGGAAGCAGTCCAGTCTGCCGAACGCGAGCGGCCGGATCTCGTCGTGCTCGATATTATGATGCCGGTGGTGGACGGGCTGGAGGCCATGAAGCGCATCCGCCAGGTATCCAACGTGCCGATCATCCTGCTGACAGCGCGGGCGAGCGGGGCCGACAAGATCCGCGGCCTGGATCAGGGCGCCGATGATTATGTCACGAAGCCGTTCGATCCCGACGAGCTCTCGGCCCGGATCGCGGCGATCCTCCGCCGCTCGGCCGGCGGCGCAACCCCGGCCAGCCAGATCCTGGAGTATCCCCGCGTCACGATCGACCTGGTCAATCGCAATGTGATCGTGAACGGCGCAGAGATCCAGCTGAGCCGGACCGAGTGGGAGGTGCTCTATCAGCTCGCCTCCAACGCCGGCCGGGTGATGCTCCACAGCGAGCTTCTTTCGCGCATCTGGGGGCCGGAGTTCCGCGACGAGACCTACTATCTGCGCACATGGGTGAGCCGTATCCGCAAGAAGCTGGATGACCAGGACAACGAAAACCCGCTGATCCGCACCTTTCCCGGGGTCGGCTACCGGATGGAGCCACCGGGCGAGGAGGGCTAATGCCCCTCAGTGTCATCAAGCCGGTCACCGAGGCGCTCTCCAGGGCGATTGGCGTGCCGGTGTCGTTGCTTGCCAGCGCCCCGGCTGCTGTCCGACGCGAGATAATGGCAGCCACCGTGCAACACGGCCTTGGCACCGTCGAGACGCAGATCAACTATCATCGCTATCTGGCCACCCGGTACGACGCGAGTCGCGATTCGGTGGTCGTCCTTGGCCCATATCGCCGGCCGATCGACAATCAGTCTGACGTCGCGACGCTGGATTCGGATGCTGAGGGGCGCGCGATCGCGGCGCTCCACGCAGCCTCGGTCGGATTTCGCCAGGCGATCGAGAATGAGCGTAGCCGCCTGAATCTCGCGTCGCAGCTTGAGGTCGTCAGTCGCTCGGTCCTGGCCGTCACGAGCGAGCTAGAGCTCAACACCGTCCTTCGACGGATCGTGGATCTGGCAGCCGAGCTGGCCGGCGCGCGCTACGCGGCGCTCGGCATCCCCGGCCCCGACGGCGAGCTGACGTCGTTCTTGACATCGGGCATGACCGAGGCCGAGGAGGGCCGAATCGGGCATCCGCCGCGAGGGCGCGGTATCCTCGGGTTGCTCCTTGCCGAACCGCGCACGATTCGACTAGTCGATCTGTCCACGCACCCGGCGTCGGTCGGATTTCCCCCGAATCATCCGCCGATGCGCAGCTTTCTGGGAGTGCCAATTGTTGCCCGCGGCCACGTGCTTGGAAATCTGTATCTGACCGAGAAGCGCTTTGGCGGCGAGTTTACCGACGAGGATGCCCGCCTCGTCGAGCTGCTCGCGCGTCACGCCGCCGTCGCGATCGAGAACGCGCGGCTGTATTCGGCGATCGAGCTTCAGCAGGAACGATTGCGCACGATCATCGACCAGTTGCCGGAGGCGATTCTCCTCCTCGAGCCAGGGCCGGAGGAGGAGGTGACGATGGCTAACTCCCAGGCATCCGAGCTGTTGGGGTGGGCGATCACGACGCCGATTTCGGTGGACGAGTTTCTCTCGCGTAACCCGCGGTTCGACGCCGATGGCACGCCCGTCGAGCGCTACGGCATCCCGATGGTTCGTTCACTCCTCGATGGAGAAACCGTTGCGCGCCATGAGCTCCGGTTGCTGCGCCCGAACGGTGACGAGATCACGATCCTGGTTAACAGCACTCCGCTGCGGGATTCGACCGGAATGGTGAGCGGCGCCGTCGTCGTGTTCCAGGACATCAGCCAGATCAAGGACGCCGAACAGCTCAAGGATGACTTCCTTTCGCTGGTTTCCCACGAGCTCCGCACGCCGTTGACGACGATCCAGGGCGGCGCGACGATGCTGCTGCGCGACTGGAGCGCGCTCGACGCGGAGAGCCGGCACGCCTTCCTCAGCGACATCGCCTCGGAGAGTCGCCGGCTGGCGAGCCTGATCGAGAACATGGTTCAGCTTTCGAATATCCGTGCCGGCCGGCACCCCCTCGAAACGGAGCCGACTCTTGTCCGCTCGCTGGTTCAGCATTCGGTCGACGCGGAGCGGCAGCTTGCCGAAGATCGCGCATTCTCTACATCGAGCGAGCCGGGCCTGATGCTCGACGCCGATCCCGACTGGATCGACCAGGTGCTGCGCAACCTGATCCACAACGCGGTGAAATACACCCCGGCCGGACTGCCGATCGAGGTGCTGGCGCGGGCGCGCGGCGAATGGGTCGAGTTCGCTGTGCGCGACTACGGCCCCGGAATCGACGAGGACGATCTGCCCCTCGTCTTCGAGCGGTTTCATCGCGCCGCAAGCGCTCGGCGATCGAACGCGCCGGGAATGGGCCTGGGCCTCTATCTCGCCCGGGTCGTTGTCGAGGCCCACGGAGGGCGGATCTGGATCGAACGCCCCGAGGACGGCGGGCTTCGCGTTGTGTTCATCATCCCCGCGCTCACCGGCGACGAGCCAGACTGAACCATCCCGGCTGGCGCCGCAGCTCGCAACACACCGGGTCCGCCTCCGGGTCGCGCGGGAGATCGTGGCAACGTCGCTGGCGCGAGCGGATGCGATGCTTCGCGTCGATTGCCACAGGCCGGAGCCTGGCCATCCTGTTACGCAAATGACACGCTGGCGCCCAGGATGTTATGCCTTTCTCAGGTGAAAGGGCACACAATATTCGCGCGACGCGAGCCAGCCCGGTTCGCGCGCTGTGGGTCGAACGTGTCGAAAGGAGCGCAACGTGAAGCTCATCTCACGCCTGTCGTTGTTGCTCGTCGTGTTGCTGATCGCACTCATTCCGTCGGTTGTGTTCGCTGCCGATGGCAACGATGTGGGCGATTTCATCCTGCAGGTCAATCGGCCGATCACAATTGATGCCGGCCAGCGCGCCGACACGGTCGTCGTCATTAGCGACGATGCGCGGATCGACGGAACGGTGACCGAGGCGCTGGTTGTCATTGATGGCGATGCCTGGGTCTCTGGCGTCGTCAATGGCGACGTGGTCGTCGCTCGTGGAACGCTCCACCTGCTGGCTGGCTCGCAAACGGGCGATATCAGCCTCTGGCGTGGCGAGGTCGTTCGTGAGGACGGCGCGGTCGTCACCGGCTCGATCGACCGAATAGAGGGCTTCAGCTACTGGGACGCCGCGCTCTTCAGCATCGTCTTCTGGATCGGCATGACGATGGTACTCGTCGTCGCCGGCCTGATCTTCGCGGCGGTTGGCGGGCGTCAACTGGAACGCGCGTCCGGGTTGCTCGGCCAGAAGCCGGCTGGGTCGATCGGCTGGGCGGCGATTCTATTCATCGGTCTGCCGATCCTGGCTGTTTCTCTACTGCTGACAATCGTTGGCATTCCCCTCGGGCTCGGAGTGCTGATCTTCCTGTTGCCAACGCTGTGGTTCCTCGGCTACCTGGTCGCGGCGACAGCAATTGGCAACTGGATGGCGCGCCGGTTTGGCTGGAGTCAGCGACCGGAGCGACCGTATCTGAGCGCGGTGCTCGGCGTGCTGACATTCGGCATCATCGGTCTGATCCCCTGGATCGGCGGGTTGATCGCGACCGTCGCCGCGACGGTCGGCGCTGGGGCGCTCGGGTACGCTGCCTGGCGGGGCTGGCGCGAACCCGCTGTCGCGGAGGAAGCGCAGCCTCGAGCGGTTGTTTCGAGCGCTGCCTGAGCGATCCTCACGCGTCCGGGGCCGGCCCGCCGGCCCCGGACGCCGTCTGCGACACCGCGACCATACATCCTCTATCCTTAGAAGATCGACCGCGCGGGCGTGGCCGCGTGGGTGGCAGGCTGGGCAGGTGGAGCGACGAGCATGACGACGACAATGGAGCGGGCGCCGGAGCTAGCACGCAAAGCGGGGGTCAACCCGATTGACTACCTGCGCAAGCGCGGGTTCGTGCAGGACGTGACCGACGAGGCTGGCCTCCGCGAGGCGTTTGAATCTGGAATCGTCACGCTCTACAACGGCTACGACGCGACCGCTCGCAGCCTGCACGCCGGCAACCTCGTCTCGATCATGATGATCTCCAGCCTCCAACAGTTCGGCCATCGGCCGATTGCGCTGGCCGGCGGCGGCACGACGATGATCGGCGATCCGTCCGGCAAGGATGAGATGCGCCAGATGCTGACGATCGAGGCGATCGAGGCCAACCTCGTCGGGATCAGGGCGCAGTTCGATCGCTACCTGGACTTCGAGGGCGCCCGCTTTGGCGACAATCCGCCAGCGTTGCTGATCAATAACGCCGACTGGCTGCTCAAGCTGCAACTGATCCCATTTCTCCGCGATATCGGCCGGCACTTCTCGGTGAATGAGATGCTGGCCGCCGAGACCTACCGCCAGCGGCTGGAGACGACCGGCCTCAGCTTCATCGAGTTCAACTACCGGGTGCTGCAGTCCTACGACTACCTGCATCTCTTCCGAGAGCACGGCTGTATCCTCCAGACCGGCGGTTCCGACCAATGGGGCAACATCACCGCCGGAGTGGACCTGATCCGGCGCGCCGACGGCGGCAAAGCCTACGGCCTCGTCGTGCCTCTGATCACGACCAGCGACGGGCGCAAGATGGGCAAGTCGGTCAGCGGCGCGATGTGGCTGGACGCCAACATGCTCAGCCCGTTCGATTACTACCAGTTCTGGATCAATACGACCGACGACGATGTCGCCCGATTCCTACGCATGTTCACCTTCGTTCCGGACGACCGCATCGATGATCTCACAGCGGTCTCGGGCGAGGCGCTCCGCGAGGCGAAGGCAGTGCTCGCCTGGGAGGCGACCGCGCTGACCCACGGCGCCGCCGCGGCCGATAGCGCGGCCGAGCAGACGCGCATGCTCTTCTCGTCTGACGAGGGGACTATCAGCGCTGAGGAAGCGGCGTCGATCGCGGTGGATCTGCCGGTGTCGGAGACAACGACACTCGCCGACGTGGTGATCGCTGCCGGCCTGGCGACATCACGCAACGAGGTGCGCCGGCTGGCGACGCAGGGCGGCCTGAGCGTCAACGGCGAGCGCGTCGAGAATGTGGACATGCCGGCCAGTGGTCTCGACGATGTCCTCGTCCTGCGCGTGGGCAAGAAGCGCTTTCGGTCGGTCCATCTTGTCCGCGAAGAATAGCGGCGTGCGCCATCCCACCGGCCATCAGGTCGAGTTCACCGCCTTCCCCCAACTCTGAGGGAGGGCGGCGTGTCCTCCAGTCCGCGAATGAGGGCTCGCCCAGTCCTCAGTGCTTCGTTTGCGGCTGGGTGATCACCTTGCCGGGGATGTGCTCGACATGCGCGTTGGGCTTGGGGGCGGGTTTCTCCTTCTTCACCTTGCGCGTCTCGCGGCCCTGCCGATTGCGTCCCTTCATGGATGATGCTCCTTCCATCGACGATGGATTGCGAGCCGGTGTGCGCCTGCTTCCGATCATAGCACCGTCTCCGAACGTGTCATCATGGCTGTTTCGAGCACCGCAGGCATAGCGTGGTGGGGCGCGTGGGATACTGATGGCCGATGGCACAGGGGATATGAGCGGAGTGAACGATGCAGATGGATCGACAGCAGTTTTCGTCGGGGACGGTCTGGGAGGAGCGTGTTGGATATTCACGGGCGGTGCGAGTCGGGCCGTTTGTGCACGTCTCCGGCACCACTGCGACCGATGATGAGGGAAACGTCGTTGGTGCGGGTGACCCGGCGGCGCAGATGGACCACATTATCCGTAAGATCGAACGCGCGCTTATCTCGGCCGGAGCGAGCCTGGACGATGTCGTGCGCACCCGCATTTACGTGACAAACGTCGATGACTGGGAGGCGATCGGCCGCGTTCACGGGCGATACTTCGCAACTGCTCGGCCGGCGAATACATTGGTCGAGATCAGCCGACTCGTGGGCGATAAGTACCTGGTCGAGATGGAGGCCGAGGCCATCATCCGGTCGTCCGAGGCCTAGGCGTGCGCTTCTCACTGCGGCTGAACAACGATCTGCCGATCCACGAGTATGTCACCTTGGCGCGCGCCGCCGAGCGGGCGGGGTTCGACCAACTCTGGGTCAGCAACGATCTGTTCCTCCGCTCCGCGCCGGTCGTGCTGGCCGCTGTGGCGCAGGCGACTGAGCGGATCGAGATCGGAACCTGCATCCTGAATCCCTACTCGATGCACCCGGCCGAGATCGCAATGGCTGCGGCGACGCTCGACGAGCTGAGCGGCGGCCGTTTCAACCTCGGAATCGGCGCTGGCGCGGAGGAGTTCCTTAAGTGGATCGGCGTCGAGCGAGATCGGCCGCTGGCGACAACCCGCGACGCGTTACGTCAGCTTCGCGCTGTCCTCGACGGCGAGCCAGCGCCTGGATGGACGCCAGAGGCATATCTGCGGTTCGGCGATCGCCGGGGCGCGCGGCGCATCCCGATCTATCTGGCGGCGCTCAGCCCACGAATGCTGCAGTTGGCGGGAGAGCTGGCCGATGGCGTGCTTCCGCTGCTCTTCCCGCCAGAGCACTACGAGACGGTCGAGCCACTGATCCGCGATGGCGCCGCGCAGGCCGGCCGGGACTTTGCCGCGTTCGATCTTGTGGCCTGCATCTGGTGCTCGGTGTCGGACGATCGCGAGGCCGCCGAGCGTGTGTTACGCGACAAGATCGCCTACTACGGACACGCGCTCAGCCCATTGATCTGGGATCGCCTCGGCGTTCGCCAGGATGACTTCCGGCCGATCGAGCGGGCACTGATGACCGACCGAGATCCCGAGGGCGCGCGGGCGCTGGTGAACGAGCGAATGCTGCGCATCGGCGTCGTTGGCACGCCGGCTGACCTGATCCCGCGGCTGGAGGGATTGGTGACGATGGGCGCTCGCCATCTCAGCTTCGGGCCACCGCTGGGGCCGGATCCTCTGGCGGCCGTCGAATCGCTCGGCCGCGAGGTGATCCCATACTTTCGGATGGTTTCATCGTCGGGGTGTTGAGCATCTGCCGCTTGTCGGTTATGCTAGGCGCAGCGGAGTACCCAGTATCTCCCTGCAGAAGGCGCCAGGTTCGTCGACCGTACTAAGGTTGGGGTTCGGTGGGCGAGTGAAGCCGGCATCTATGCTAGACTGGGCAGTCTGACACAGTCCTGCATCATATCTCCTGGGGGTTCGTCGTCGCGGGGAAAGGTTTGTGGGGGAATGGTTCGTCGCCTTCAGGGTCGACGGCCGGGCGGAGGCCATCGTGGCTATCTGTCGCGGACGTTGCTCATCATTACACTGACACTGCTGACTCTGGCGATCACTGCCTGTGGCAGCGCGCCGCAGTCGACTCTCATCAGGAAGGGCGAGGCAGCAGACCGGATCTGGGACGTCTACGGGCTGATCTGGATCGGTGCTGCGATCGTCTTCGTCCTCGTCGAGGGGTTGCTGGTCTACACGATCATCCGCTTCCGACGAGCCCCGCGCACGGCGCATGGGCGACCTGTGCCGGTGCACGGCAACACGAAGCTCGAGATCATCTGGACCATCATTCCTGCCGTGGTTCTTGTCTTTATCGCCATCCCCACGCTGCAGATCATTGCGGATCTCGCCGAACCGCCGACCGATCAGGGGGCGCCGCTCAAGGTCGACGTGATCGGCCACCAGTTCTACTTCGAGTTTTCCTATCCCGAGCTTGGAGTCAAGACCACCAACGCAATGCACATCCCGACCGGGACAATCGTCGACATTAGCCTGCAGTCCAACGATGTCATCCATTCGTTCTGGGTGCCGCAGTTGGCCGGCAAGACCGACCTGATCCCCGGCCGAACGAATCGGATGTGGCTGGAGGCCGCTGAGGCCGGCACCTACCATGGGCAGTGTGCGGAGTTCTGTGGTCTCGGCCACGCGCTCATGCGCTTCACGGTCGAGGCTCAGACGCAGGCTGACTTCGATGCCTGGGTCAACGAGCAGAAGAATCCGACCGCAGGCGGCGGGGGGCAGCAACTGGCCCAGAGCCTTGGCTGCACCGGTTGCCACTCTGTGGATGGCACTGCCAGCGTTGGACCGACCTGGAAGGGACTCTACGACCACAGCGTCAAGCTGAGTGATGGCTCTTCGGTGACGGCTGACGATGCCTACATCAAGGAGTCGATCCTGCAGCCAAACGCGCAGGTCGTCGGGGGCTTCCAGCCGATCATGCCGTCGTTCGAGGGCCGTGTCACCGACGCGGACATTCAGGAGCTCATCGCGTATATCAAGTCGCTCGGCCAATAACGCGGGCCGAGGCATAGTCGCGCGGTAGGGGTAGAACCTAGCGAGGGGTTATATCAATGGCAATGCGGGCGATCGCTCGCCCCTCTCAGGTCGGGGCGGTGCACGAAACGACCCTCACTGAGCCGACGGGGCTCTGGTCGTGGATTACGACAGTCGATCACAAGCGCATCGGCATCATGTATCTGTTCTTGTCGATCTTTTATCTGTTCGTCGGCGGTATCGAGGCGTCGCTGCTGCGTGTCCAGCTGGCGAAGCCGAGCAATAGCTTTGTCTCGGCCGATACCTTCAACCAGCTGTTCACCATGCACGGCACGACGATGATCTTCCTCGCGCTGATGCCGATGTCGGCAGCGTTCTTCAACTACCTGGTGCCGCTGATGATCGGCGCGCGCGACGTCGCCTTCCCGCGGCTGAACGCGTTCTCCTGGTGGGTGTTGCTGTTCGGCTCGATCGTCATCAACCTCGGCTGGTTCACCGGCGGGGCGCCGAACGCAGGCTGGTTCTCCTATGCCAACCTGACATCCAGCGCCTTCTCTCCGGGTCATAACGTTGACTGGTGGGTTCTCGGGGTTCAGATCCTCGGGCTGTCATCGCTGGCGACCTCGTTCAACATGATCGTCACGATCATCAACATGCGCGCGCCGGGCATGACTCTGATGCGGATGCCGCCGTTCGTCTGGATGACGCTGATCACTGCGGTTCTGATCGTCATGGCCTTCCCGGCGCTGACGGTTGGTGTCACCTTTCTGATGTTCGACCGCTTCTTCAGCACGAACTTCTTCGTTCCCGAAGCGGGAGGAAGCCCGTTGCTCTGGCAACACCTCTTCTGGGTGTTCGGGCACCCGGAGGTGTATATCCTGATCTTGCCGGCCTTTGGCATCGTGTCGGAGATCGTGCCAGTATTCTCGCGCAAGCCGCTGTTTGGCTATTCGGCAGTCATCTTCTCCGGCATAGCGATTGCCGTCCTGGGATTCAGCGTCTGGGCACACCACATGTTCACCGTTGGCATGGGGCCCGTCCCCACCTCGGTGTTCGGTCTAACGACGATGCTGATCGCGTTGCCGACTGGTGTGAAGATCTTCAACTGGACCTTCACGATGTGGGGCGGCCACCTGAGCCTCAAGTCGCCGATGCTCTTTATGATCGGCATGATCTCGATGTTCATCATCGGCGGCCTTTCCGGCGTCATGCACGCCTCGCCGCCGGTCGACGCGCAGCAGCAGGACTCCTATTTCGTCGTCGCGCACTTCCACTATGTGCTGTTCGGCGGCTCGCTGTTCGGGCTGATGGGCGCGATGTACTACTGGTTCCCGAAGATGGCGGGCAAGATGTTTCATGAAGGCCTGGCCAAGGCGCACTTCTTCTTCATGTTCGTTGGCTTCAACCTCGTCTTCATGCCGATGCACTGGGTGGGCCTCGAGGGCATGCCGCGGCGTATCTATACCTACGATGAGAGCACCGGCTGGGGCGGATGGAACCTGTTTATCTCGCTGGGCCTGTTCGTTCTGGTGTTCGGCTTCATCCTCTTTACGGTGAATATGCTGCTGAGCCTGGCGACCGGAGAGAAGGCCCCCGCCGATCCGTGGGACTCCGATACGCTGGAGTGGTCGATCCCGTCACCGCCGCCGTTCTACAACTTCGCCCATATCCCGACGGTGTTGACGCGCGTTCCGCTATGGACCGAGAAGTACCCCGATGTCTACGGCACCGGAGAGCATGGGCAGTCGACGGATGCTGAGCGGATGCATAACATCTACCCGGTCGATGAGCCCGCCGAGACAGGGTTCCATATGCCGAATGCGTCGATCTATCCACTGATCCTGGCGGTCGGTATTACTATCGGGTTCCTGGGACTGTTGATCAACCCGGTGGTTATCGTCCTTGGCGCCGCGATCGCCTTCATCGGTGTCTTTGGCTGGATCCTTCAGCCGGCAGTTGGTGATGGCACATCGCATGACGAACCGGTTGCTGCCGCGCCCGCAACGCGCTCGGCGAAGTAGTCGGATTGAAGAGGGCAGGAAACAGCAACGATGGCTGATCACGTTCTGGACCATCCAACAACAACCGGTCTCGACAACCGGAAGCTCGGGATGTGGGCCTTTCTCGCCTCCGACTGCATGTTCTTCGGCGCGCTCATCGCCGGATACATGGTCTCGCGCAACCGGAGTGTTGTCGGTCCGTACCCCGGGGACATTCTGAACATCCCATTCACGTCACTGTCCAGCTTCGTCCTGCTGATGAGCTCGCTGGCGATGGTGCTGGCGCTCTCGGCGATCCAGCGGGGCAAGATCCACCTGTTCCGGGTCTGGGTTGTGACGACGGCGCTACTGGGTCTGATCTTCCTCGGCGGCCAGATTTATGAATTCACCGAGTTCAAGCACGCCGGTCTGGGCATCAGCACCAATCTGTTCGGTTCGTCGTTTTTCGTGCTGACCGGTATCCACGGCACCCACGTTGCGCTGGGCGTTATCTGGTTGCTGTCGCTCTTCTATGGGTCGTTCAAGAAAGGGCTGGTCACGAAATCCAGCTCACTGAACGTCGAGATTGCCGGCCTCTACTGGCACTTTGTCGATATTGTCTGGATCATCATCTTCACGGTCGTCTACCTGCTGCCGTATTAGGCTGGAAACGGCCGGCGGGATGCCCACGGCCAGGATGGAGTTGAGAGTCGATGTCATCGGTTCCACAAGAACAAGCCGGGAGTCCCGCCCACGAGCATCCGACCTGGCAGACGTATGCGAAGATCGCCGCGATCCTGACGATCATCACCGCGCTCGAGGTGGCAACCTATTACCTCGATATCGGGAGCATGCTGGTTTACGTCCTGCTCGTCCTCTCGGCGTTGAAGTTCGGGATCGTCATCGGGTACTACATGCACCTGAAGTTCGACAACCGGCTGTACACGTTCATCTTCGGCGCCGGGCTCGCGGCAGCAATATCCATTCTCGTGGCGCTCCTGGCACTGTTCGATCGCCTCGGGTAGCGACGATGATCTGGCGGGGAGAGCCTGGCTTCTCCCCGTCGCGCTTCCCAGCCGCAAATGGGCGGCCTCAGTAGAGCATCTGCTCCCCGGGCCGGCCCCAAGGTGATGGTTACATTCATGGTTCTTCCCATATTCGCCACGACGGCCCCATTCTCGATCTGGACCTGGTCCTTCGACCCCGGCGTTATCCTCGGCGTCTACATCGCTGGCTTCTTCTACTATCGGGCTGTTGGTCCGCGCCGCACGCGCTGGTTTCCCGACTCGGAGCCAGCCGGCGTCCGGCGTATCGTTTCGTTCTATTCAGCGATGGCGGCCCTGCTGATCGCCCTGGTCTCCCCTCTCGGCGTGTTAGCCGACGATTACCTGCTCACTGCGCATATGATCCAGCACCTGTTGATCACGATCGTCGTGCCGGTGCTGTTCTATGCCGGCATACCGGTCTGGATGTATGCGCCTCTGGTCCGACGGAAGCGGGTCTGGCGGGTGTGGCGCACATTGACACACCCGATCCTTGCGTTTGCGCTGTTTCAGATCCCGTTCGCGGTCTCGCACGCGCCGGTGTTCTACGACCTGACGCTGCGCTATCAGCCGGTTCATATTGCCGAGCACGTCTGGTTCATCGCGTCAGCGTTTCTCGTCTGGTGGCCGATCATGGCGCCGGGCCGTGAATACGGACAGCTCGCGCCGATCATGCAGGTCGTCTATCTCTTCTTCCAGACGATCCCCGGGCAGATCGTCGGCGCCATGATCACGATGTCGGAGACGCCGCTCTATCCGGAGTATGCGCACGCGACGCGGGCGCTTGGTCTGTCGGTTCTTGCCGATCAGCAGGCCGGCGGCCTGATCATGTGGATCGGCACCGGCACGCTGTATCTGGCGGCGTTGATGGTCGTCTTCTTCCGCTGGGCCAACAGGGAGGAAGCCAACGAACGCTGGGTCGGCGCAAATGAGGTGACAAAGCCGTCATAGCGCCTGGCTGTCGCGTCTGATTACAGGCGCGCTGCCGCGAACGGCGCCCCTTGCCGGGATCTGTGCGACACCTGATGGCTCGTCCACGTGCCGGAGCTGGGGATACTGTCGGGGCTACCAGACGACGTTGGTGGTTATACTTCCGATGATCGATTGTCGCGAGTGTGTCCGAGAATCTGGCGATCGCGCGACCATCCCATCGATCGCTCAATCAGACGACGATGCCATTCTGGACAGGTGGGGAGACACGAGTGCCAGACGCGCTCCGGATCCTGATGCCGCTGTTGATCAGCGCAGTCGGGACCGGCCTGGTAACGGGATCGGGCGCACGCTGGCCCAGATCAGCCGCGCCACTTGCCATCACAACCGCTGCGCTGGCCGTCGTCGCCACGCTGATGATGCGGACGGGCGCGTCCGTGGATTATGTCTGGGCGCCTCAGTGGGGTCTCCGGCTCAATCTCGCGACCGATGGTCTCGCGAAGATGTACTCGCTGCTGGCGACCGGGGTCGGCCTGCTTGTCCTGATCTTCGCGGCTGGCTATATCCCGCGACACCTGAAGCACACCCATTCAGGGCCCGAGCGCGGAGCGCGGTTCTTTTCGCTGATCCTCCTGTTCATGACGGCGATGATCGGCCTGGTTATGGCCCAGGATCTGATCCTGATCGTGATCTTCTGGGACCTGACGGCGATCACGTCGTACTACCTGATCGGCTTTGACCACCAACGATCCGACTCTCGCCGCGCCGCGCTGACCGCGCTGTTGGTCACGATCATCAGCGCCATCTTTCTGATAGCTGCCAGTGCGCTGTTGCTGAACGATCTGGGGACGGCGTCGGCGCCGGAAATTCTGGCTACGGCGCAGGCCGGGAGAACGGTGACCATCGCCGGGGCGCTGATCGCGATCGCGGCGTTGGCCAAGAGTGCCCAGGCGCCGTTTCACTTCTGGTTGCCGCGCGCGATGGCTGCGCCGACGCCGGTCTCGGCCTATCTCCATTCGGCGGCGATGGTCGCGGCCGGCGTCTTCCTCCTTGGTCGGATGCATCCGCTGCTCGCACTGAGCCCGAGACTGCTCGATGCGCTGGTGGTCGTCGGGTTCTCCTCGATGGCGGTTGGCGGTGTCATGGCGCTCGCCCAGCCCGAGCTCAAGCGTCTACTGGCCTACTCAACGATTGGGCAATACGGATACGTTGTGGTCCTGCTCGGCCTTGGCGAGGTCGCGGCGGCGGCGGTCTACGTCCTGGTTCACGCGCTGATCAAGAGCGCGCTGTTTCTGACTGCTGGCGCGGTAACCGAGGCGACGGGAGAGGTGCGACTGGATCATCTCGGCGGGCTGGGCCGGCAGATGCCGTTGCTGGCGTTCGGCGGCGGGCTGGCCGCGGCGGGGCTGGCGGCCCTGCCGTTGACCGCTGGATTCTTCAAGGACGAGGTGTTCTTTGCCGGCGCGGACGGACGCGGAGGTATCGTGCCGTTTCTCGCCGTTGCCGGGGCGATCGTCACGTTTGCCTACACCTGGCGCTTCTGGAGCGGGATCTTCGCTGGCCCACGGCGGGCGACAGCGCGGCCGATCCCCTGGCTGCTCACTGCGCCTGTCGTTGTGCTTGGCCTGTTGGTGCTGGTCTTCGGGCTCGTGCCGGGGATCATTGTGTACCTCACCCGCGAGGCGGGATCGACGATGGCCGGCGCGCCCGTATTACTCGATCTCCAGTACCACTTGAATCTCCATGCCCCCAACGTCATGGCCCTGGCGACGTGGACCGGCGGCCTGGCACTGACGACGACCGCGCGATTCTGGCTGCCGCTGCCGCGACGGATCGCGTTGTGGGCACGCCACGTTGGGCCAGATCGTGCCGCGGCGCGACTCGTTCGCGGACTCTATCTTCTGTCACGGCGGATGCACGTCTATGAGGTGCAGACACTGCAGCAGCGTATCGGCACGATCTTTGTCGGCGCTGCTGCCCTTGTCGGCATCACGATCGTGTTCGCGCCACCCTGGCCGACGTTTCACGTCGGAGGGTTACCGGTCACCGACTGGCCGCTCGTCCTCTTCCTCGTGCTGGCGGGACTTTCCGGCGTGGTCGCGACGCGAGCGCGTGGGCGGCTATCGCTTGTGTTGGCGCTCTCGGCCGTCGGCTACTCGATGTCGGCAGTGTTCAGCTTCATAGGCGCGCCGGATGTCGCCATCGTCGCCGTTCTGATCGAGACGGTAATGACCCTGCTTCTGCTTGGGGTAATCAGCCTGCTACCCAGAGATAGCGTGCAACATCGGACGGCCGAGCGGGAGCGTCAGCGTCGTGGGAGCTGGGTCGTCGGCGTTCTGGCTGCGGCGTTTGCCTTCATCGTCGCCTGGGGTGTCCTGTCCCGCCCCGCGCCCGATGCGACGATGGCGCGCGAACACCTGAACCTCGCGCCCTCGGCGCATGCGGCTGATGTCGTGACGGCGATTCTGGCCGATTTCCGTGGTCTCGATACGATGGGTGAGATCACCGTGATCGCGGTCGCGCTCCTGGGCACACTGACGCTCTTCGCCACCCGGGCGCGGACGGAGCGACGATGAGCACGTTGCTGGTTCGGGGGGTTGCTCGACTGATCCTGCTGCCGACGCTGGTGACTGCCGTCGCCTTCCTCGTGAAGGGCTACGCAAGCGCCGGGGATGGCTTCAGCGCTGGCGTGATTGCCGGCGCGGCGGTGGTGCTCCAGTTTCTCGCCTTCGGTCCGCGCGAGTTGATCGATCGCTTCCCCGTGCTTCACTACGCGCCGTGGCTCACGTTCGGCGGTTTGCTACTGGGGTTGCTGACCGCGTTCGTCCCGGTTCTGCTTGGCGACCCCATCCTGACGCATTATCCGCGGGCAGGTGAACATGTGGCACACGTCGGTCTGCTCGCGATGCATACGGCGGTGCTGTTCGATGTAGCTGTGTTCATGGTCGTCTTCGGGTTCGTTGTCTCGGTGCTCGGGTTGATCGGCGGGATCGGCGTAGAGGGAGAAGGATCGTGATCCTGGCGATGGCGATCGGGATCGGGGCGCTGTTCGGCTCGGGCGCGTTCCTGCTTATGAAACGCGATCTCATCCGAGTCGTCGGCGGGGTGATCCTGATCTCGAACGCGATCAACCTGTTCATCATCGCGGCCGGGCTCAGCCGGGGGTTGGAGCCGATCTACCCGATCGAACCCGGCAGCCACGTGAGCGACCCGCTGGTGCAAGCGCTGGTCCTCACTGCGATTGTCATCACCTTCGGCACGACAGCCGTGCTGCTCGGGCTGATCTATCGGATCTATCATGGCGCAAGGCCAGTTGATCCAGTGTCCAGCGCGTCGCGAGCCGAGTCCGGCGTCGATGATCCGGAGGCCGGATGAGTGACGGGGCGCTGCTACTCTTGCCGCTCGGCATCGCCTGGTTTTCGGCGTTGGTGCTGGCGCCGCTCGACGGCCGGCGTCGCTCGGTCGGGCTGGCGGCTGTTGCCGCGTTGGGCGCAAGCCTGACGGCGTGGGTCTGGCTTGCCACTCGTGTCTGGCGCTCGGGGTCGATCGAGATGTTCGCCGGCAATTGGGGCCCGGGTGTCGGCATCCGGCTGCGTGCCGATGCGTTGGGAGTGGCGTTCGCGCTCGTTTCGATCGCGGTGTTGCTGGTCGCGCTCGCCTTCGAGGTGTTTGGCCGCGTTCACGAGCGTGCGCTACCCGAGCTGGTGCTGTTCATGGCAACCGGCCTGACGGGGATATTTCTGGCGGGCGACATCTTCAATTTCTACGTCTTCTTCGAGATCGCGATGATCTCGTCGTTCGTGCTGGCCAGCTATGGTACCGAAGATCGCCAGGTTCGGGCGGCGCTGACGTTCACTCTGGTGAACGTGCTCGGGTCGGTCGTGTTCCTCTCGGGTATCGCCTCGCTGTATCACATCACCGGCTCTCTCGATATGGATACCGTCGCGATTCGAGTAGCCGCCGCTCCGACCGGATCGGTGCTTCCAGTCGCCGTCCTGATCTTCATCGCCTTCGGGCTGAAGCTCGGGCTGTTCCCGTTCCACACCTGGGTGCCGCTCGTCTATCGCGACACATGGCCGGCCGTGGCCGCAATCCTCAGCGGCGCGCTGGCGAACATCGGTAGCTACGGATTGCTGCGGTTCGGGGCGGGACTGATGCCGCGTGAGCTCGCTATGACCTCCGGAGGCATCATCGTGCTTGGGAGCCTGGGCATCCTGTATGGCGCGATTCAGGCGATCGGCGCTCGCACCGCAAGGGAGGTCGTCGCCTGGTCGGCCATTGGCCAAGCCGGCTATATTCTTGTCGCCATCGGCATCGGCGGCAAGATCGGCCTGGAGATCGCTGTTCTCTATGCGCTGATCAATGCGTTGAACAAGCTGACACTGTTCCTGACGATCGGCCTCCGTGGCTGGTTGGTCGGGGCGTCGTTCGCTCTCGCGGCCTTCAGCGTCGCTGGTGTTCCTCCCACTGCCGGCTTCTTCGGCAAGCTTGGCTTGTTGCGAGCCACGATCGCCCACGGGAATATCACGCTCGTCGTTCTGGTGATCGTTGGCGGCTCGCTTTCGCTGCTCTACATGTTCTTGCTGTACCAGCGAGACTACTGGGCGCGACCCGAGGAAGGACCGGCTAGCCCCCTCAGCAGTCGCCTGATGGTGCTCGCGCTAGCGGCCTGCATCGTCGCGGTCGGGATCTGGCCGGAGCCGCTGCTGGCTCTCAGCGCTCGTGCCGCTGCAGTCCTGACTGGGGGCGGCGCATGAGCCGGGTTCTGCTGTGGTTTGTGCTGCTGACCGCCGTCTGGCTCATGGCGCTTGGACAGGTGAGCGTCGGAGATCTGTTGATCGGTCTGATTCTCTCGGCCACCCTGCTCTGGATGTTTCGCGTCGTTCGATCGAATGGGCCGTCAGACGACATGGGACGACGAGTCCTGTGGTTCGGGCCGTTTGCCGTCGCTGCCCTGCGCAAGATCGTTATCGCCACCTGGGATGTGTCGGCGATCGTGCTGGACCGACGAGCTGCGTCGCCTGGTTATGTCGAGGTGGCCGTTGGCGTTCGGACAACGAATGGAATCATCGTCACCACCTGGCTAACGACACTCATCCCTGGCTCGGCGATGGTCGAGATCGACGAGGAGCGCGGTGTCATGATATTCCACGTTCTTGACGCGGCCGATCCGGACGCCTTCCGATCGTCGCTCGATCGATTTTACGAGCGCTACCAGCGCCACGTCTTTCCGTGAGGCGAGTCGTTCGAAGGAGGGGCTGATGCATGGGATTGTCTTCAATCTCGCGACACTCTGGATGGCGATTCTGATCGGCGTCGGGGTAGTGCTGACACTCCGGGCCGGCACACTGCTGGTGCGGGTCCTGGCGCTGGAGCTCGTCACGACGCTGCTGATCGCGCTTCTGGCGCTCTACGCGGGCGGCCGGCACTCGGCCAACTACCTCGATGCTGCGCTGATGCTGGCGTTGCTGGCGTTTATTGGCACACTGGCGGCGGCTCGCTACCACCGGGAAGGACGGGTCTTCTGATGGCGGCGCTTCTTCCCTGGCTGGCTGACGTGCTCGTCGTCCTCGGGCTGGTGGTGCTGACGATCTCGGTCTTCGGTGTGTTGCGCATGCCCGATCTATTCCGCAGCTTGCACGCGGCCAGCATTGCGACAGCGCTCGGCGTTGGGCCGTTACTCATCGCCGCCGGGATCGGAGGCAGCACAATCCTGATGCGCGGTTCGCTCGTTCTCGGCTTCATGCTCCTGACCGCCCCGGTCTCTGCTCACGCGATCGCGCGTGCCGAGCGGCATGCTGAGGATCGCGCGGCAGTCGGCGAGCCAGACCCGATGACCGGTGATGGCTGGGCTATCCCGACTGGCCGGCAGGGGTTGCGGCGACCTCGCGCGCGCCGCTGAACCCGATCTATCCTCCGGCGCGCAGTCGTGGCAGCACGTCGGTCGCCACCCGCTCCAGAACGTCGAAGCGATTGCGCTTTGGCTGGTCGATGATCAATTCATTGATCCCCACCTCGCGGTACTCGCCGACCACCTGCTCAAAGGCGTCTACCGAATCCCAGGGATCGGCGGACATAACTGCCGCCCAGCCATAGAGCGAACGGATGATCTCGTCCGGATCGCGGCCGATATCTGCGCAATGTTCGTCGAGAATCCGATTGCGTTCGCCCAGCTCAGCGGCCGAGCCAGACGAGTTCCAGCGATCAGCAAACTCGGCGCATATGCGGAGCATCCGCGTCTGCTTCGCTCCGATCGTCAGTGGCGGGCGGGGTCGCTGGATTGGCAAGGGGATAGTTGGCGCATCTTCGAGCTGATAATACTGGCCGTGGAATGTCGTCGTCTCGTTGCGCAGCAGGCTGTCGATGATCTGGACGGCTTCGCGGAACCGGTCGACTCGCTCGCCCGCGGCCGGAAACGCCAGACCGAACTTCTCATGTTCGGGGACATACCAGCCAGCGCCGATCCCGACCTCCAGCCGACCGTTCGAGATATGGTCGATCGTCATTGATTCCTTCGCCAGTAGCGACGGATGGCGAAAGGTATTGCTCCAGACGAGAACCCCGATCCGCGCGCGCTCTGTCGCTGTCGCTAGCGCCGCGAGCAGCGTCGAGCCCTCAAAGTACGGATTCGCGGGGTTGCTCGGCTGGATCAGATGGTCGCAGAGCCAGAGACTATCGAATCCCAGCGCCTCCAGATAGCGCCATCGTTCGACCGATTCGTTCCAGGGCATGTTCTGGTCGGTGCAGATCCCAACGCGAAGGGGTTGTGGCATGGGCTATTCCTTTCGGCGAGTTGGACGTGGGGTAGTTCTTACCCCTGCCTTCCGACTTCAGGAGAGCCAGCGCGAGTCAATCCGGCTTCCGGGCCCTCACTCCATCGCTAATGAAAATGGTTGTGACCGCCACCGACGACGAGGTAGAGCGTGAAGGCGAGGATGAGCAGGCCGGCGATGATATAGAGCACCGCGCGCGGGATCTCGTCCTCGCCGCTCTCATCGAAATCACCCCAAGTATCGGCCGGCTCAGCTGGTGGGGCTGGCTCCACGACGTCGGTTTCGGTGGGTGGCACGGGCAGGCTCTCCGGTTTCGGGCGATCGGCGCGGACATCGCAAGGATACCGCAGCGGACGACGGCACCGATCTTGCCTCTCAATCGACAGGAACATCTCGAATCGTCAGGGAGGACACCACCATGATGACACACACCACCACGACACAGACCCTGATCGATGGACTGAACAGCGACCTCGCCGGCGAGCTCGCGGCAGTGATTCAGTACACCACCTATGCCGCGGTTGCCAGGGGGATCCATCGCACGGCGCTCGTCGAGTTTTTCGAGGCCGAGATCCCCGATGAGCTCGGTCATGCCAGATTTCTGTCGAACAAGATCGCCGCGCTCGGCGGCACGCCAACCACCAGGCCGAACCCGGTCGTCGTCCCGGATTCCAACCGTGGACTTCTGGAGGAGGTGCTGAAGGCGGAGACGCAGGCAATTGAGGACTATAACCAGCGAATCCGGCAGGCGGAGGATCTTGGCGATACGGGCTTGAAGGTCCAGCTCGAAGACCAGATACTCGATGAGACGAATCACCGCGAGGAGACGGCCAAGCTCCTTGATCTGACTACCAACACCAGTCAGATCTAGCTGGCAGTCGCCGGTCGTTCCGATTCGTATGTTCGCTGGATCCGGCTAGCTTCTTCGCCAGCCTGGCCCGACCAGCCCGCTCGCCCGATTCGCGACGACGCCGATCGTTGCGGCGGCGAACGCGCCGATGCTGAGCATGCCAATGCGTCGTAGCCGCCCGCCTCGTCGGGGGGCGGGTGTCACGACGGGCAGGTCGGCTGCCCAGGTGCTCGCCTTACGGACGACGACCCGCCGGACGAGCGGCAAGCGAATATCCAGCTCGACCTCCGACATGCTCATCCCATGGACGGTAGTGCGCGGAGCAGGCATGGCCGGCGCGAGGGTCTGCTTTTGCGACCGAGAGCGCTCGAGCGCCCGGAGAACGTCTGGCGCCATCTGCAGCGCAAGCCGCAGAACAGGAGATGCTGGCGCGGCCGGCCTCGTTCCTGGCGATAGGACGACGACGTCTGGCCGTTGTTCGGAGCCAAGCGGCGCCGGTAGCCGTTGCTGCATCGTCGCGCGTCCTCTCATCTCATGGGCTGGCCGTGGCGTGTCGAGCGAATGACTTGCTCTATCTTACTCGCTCGGGTGAGATTGACATCCTGTCAACCATACCTATTCCCCGGGTCGTCGCGGCGGATTCAGGCTGTGGCGAACCAGCACCCAGGCGGGGATCGCCGTGATCACGACTAGCGCGATCGCATATGGCGCAGCAGTGCTGAAGTCCAGTACCTCGCCGTTCGTCGTGTTCCATAGCGCGGTCGACAGGGTGCGTTTGCCGGTCGGGTGAAGCAGCAGGGTCATCGTCAACTCCTTCCCGACATTGAGGAATACCAGCATCGCGCCGGCCGCAATACCCGGGAATGCGAGCGGAAGCGTTACTCTGAAGAGCGTCGCCAACGGGCCGAGCCCGAGTGACCGGGAGATCTGGTCGTAGTGCGGCGCAGCGTGGGCGACCCCGACATGCTGCGCGCCGATGGCGATCGGAACGAAGAGGATCACGTAACCGGCAATGAGCAGGCTGCTGGTCTGATAGAGCGGATAGAGCCAACGCACCGACAGATAGACCAGCGCCAGCGACATCACGACGCCTGGCAGCGCATGAGCAATCCAGGTGGATCGTTCGACGAGCGTGGCGAGGCGCCCCGGGTAGCGCACACTGAGCATGCTTACTGGAAATGCCGCCACCGTCGCGACCACCGCGGTCACCAGCGCATAGCGCCCGGTGTTGACGGCCGCTTCGAGCAGCTCGCCCCAGCTGACACCGGCGCCGGAATTGCCGATCACCCGCGCCATCCCCGCGATCATCGAAAACAGCGGAACCCCGAGCGCAATCGCGATGAATGTGCCGCTGAAGATCAGCCAGACCGGAGTGGCATAGCCCAGCCGCCACGGCTCTGAGCGGCGGGCCACACCTGAGCCGGTCCGCACTGCGGTTGGCCGGCCGCGGAGCAGTCGGTCGCTGGCAAGAAACAGCAGCGCTCCGATAGCCAGCACCGTCGAGAGCGTGCGCGCCGCTTCTGGCGCGCTCAGCACTGTGACTCGTTGAACGATCGCCGTTGTGAGCGTCGGATAGCGCAGGAGCTCCAGCGCGCCGAACTCCGCCAGCATGTGGAGGGCGATAATCAGCCCGCCGCTGGCAATCGCGACGCGCAACTGCGGGAGTGTCACACGGAAGAACGCTTCGACGGCGCCCGCGCCGAGTGCGCGCGCCACTTCTTCCTGCGCCGGGTCGAGGTCGCGGAGCGCTGCGACGACCGGCAGGTAGATGTAGGGGTAGACGGCCAGGCTCAGGACCAGCACCGCGCCACGCAGGCCATAGAGGAAGGTTGCCTGCGGCGCCAACTGATAGCTGGCAGCAACCCATGTGTACGAGCTGACGAAGGCCGGGATACCGAGTGGCAATGCGAAGAGCACCGTCCAGACCCGTCGATACGGCAGATCTGTGCGGACCACCAGTAGCGCCAGCCCAATGCCGAGAATGGCACAGACGAAGGTAACGCTGAACGCCAGCAACGCGCTGTGGAGGATGAGATTACTGGTGGTCGGGCTTGAGATCTCGTGCAGGAACCGCTGAACTGATAGCCCTTCCCGCAGCAGCAGATAGGCTATCGGCGATAGCGTCAGAGCCGATACGAGTAGTGCTGGAATGATAAGGATCGCTGGCGGCCGCGCTTTGCGCGGTTGCCAGCGATCCTCGTGAGTGCTGCTCGGTTCAGCGGTCGTCTCGAATACCTGACGCACCATAATTATCTCAGCTGGCGCTGTGACCTAGACGATTCCCGCTTCGATGATCAGGTCGCGGGCCTTGCTGACATCCTGCAGCGATCCCTGATCGAATGCTGGTGGATCGAGCTGATCCAGTGGCCGCAGCCCCATCGAGCTCGTCACCCCGGGCGCCAGCGGATACTGCGGGGTGGTTGTTGCGATCACCTGCTGCCCACCATCGGCATCCGTCAGCCAGGCCAGGAAACGCTGGGCCTCGGCCTGGTGTGTGCTCGTCTTGAGGATCCCGGCGCCGGAGGCGAGCACCAGTGCGCCCGGATCTCCACCGCTCATGTAGTGAACCTTCGACTTCAGCTTGTCCTGCCCACCCTGCTGCTGCGCGAGGATATACCAGTAATAGTGGTTGCTCAACCCGAACGAGATCTGGCCGGCCTCGACGGCGTCCCGGATTGCGCCATTCTTCTGCAGATTCTCGCCGTTCGCCTTGATGCCCTTCAGCCATTCGAGCGTGGCATCCTCGCCGATCGTGTTGATCAGATAGGTGACGGTCGCGGTGAATGCGCCACTTGGCGCATAGGCGAACTTGCCCTTCCACTCGGGGTTGGCCAGATCGAGGATGCTCTGCGGCAACTCCGCCTCGCTGATCTTGTCGGGATTGTAGAAGATCACACGTGACCGTGCTGCGTAGGCGACCCAGTTGCCCGAGGCGGGATTGAACCGCCCATCGACGTGCGCCAGTGTTCCCGGATCGACGGCCTCGAACAGCCCCCGCCCATCGAGCGCGCCGGCCTGGCTCGGCTCCTCGGTGATGAAGACGTCGGCCTTCGCTCGATCGCCCTCCTCGATGATCTGATTTGCCAACTCCGCGTCGCTGCCGACGCGAACCTCGACCTTGATGCCAGTCGCCTTGGTGAATCCGTCGGCGAGCGCCTTTGTCAGCGACTCGTGCTGGCCGGAGTACACCGTTAGCGTCGCGTCCGATGGCGTGGCCTCGGTGCTTGTCGCCGTCGGCGCAGCGGCGCTGACCGTCGCGGTGCTCTCCGGCGCAGTTGTCGGTGTCTCGGCGCCGGCTGTTGGGGTGGCGGCAGTCCCCCCCGATGTGCTGGTGCTGGTCGCAGCTGCGCTGGCTGTTGCCGTTGGCGCTGTGGCGACGGTTGCCGTCGGTGATGCGCCGTCTCCGCAGGCCGCGGTCACGATCAGAATGCAGAGGCTCAGCGCCAACAGCGCACCGGAACTGCGCCGGATAGCGAGCATGCGGCTTGCACTGGTTCGTCTCACGCTCGGGATCCCTTCCCTGTAGTCGTTCGCTGCGGCCCATACCGCAGTCGATCACGCACAGCGTTGCCAGCGTCGTCGATTGCCGGCCGACGCCATACATCCGCTTCAATTTCCCCGACGTTATGGGGTCATCTGGAAAGCCTGGGCCTCGACTCCACCTGCAACGCGAACGGCAACGGTGTCGCCTGCCTTCGGCAACGCATGGCCCTGGGTTCGCACGAGCACCATCGGCCCGCTGCCGTCCGCGCCGAGCCGCAGTCGCACGATCCCGTCGTGGCCGTAGAACATCGTGCTCACAACCTGCGCCAGCGTTCCGTCGTCGGAAAGCTCGAGCTGCTCCGGTCGGAGCATCACCATGCAGTCCCCGCCAGTCAGCGCGCAGGAGGTGAGCAACCCGACGCGCCCGAGCGCGCACTCGACGCAGGGCGCTGGTGTGCGCCCCGCAATGAGCCGTGCCGGCAGTAGCACTGCGTCACCGATGAACTCGGCGATATGCGGGTCGTTCGGCGCGCCATATACGCCGTGCGGCGAGTCGACCTGCACGATCTTGCCGTTCCGCATCACAGCGATGTGATCGGCTAGCGACAGCGCCTCGTCCTGGTCGTGGGTCACGAGTACTGCGGTCGTGCCGACGCGACGCAGCAGCTCGCGGACCTCGACACGCAACTCGGCGCGGAGGTCTGCATCGAGGGATGAGAATGGCTCATCGAGAAGGATGACTTCCGGATCAGGGGCCAGGGCGCGCGCCAGAGCCACACGCTGCTGCTGGCCGCCGGAAAGCTCGTCGGGACGTCGCTTGCCATAGCCGGCCAGCCCGACCAGCTCCAGCATCTCGTCGATTCGCGTTGCCCGGTCTCGGCGAGCGCGACGCGAGAGCGAGGCGATGTGCCCGCGGACAAGGCCGAAACCGATGTTCTGAGCCACATCGAGATGGGGAAAGAGCGCCCCTTCCTGGGGGACGATCCCGATGCCGCGGCGTTCTGGCGGGATGTGAGTGCCGGGACCGGTGAGTAACCGGCCGCCGAGACGCACCTCGCCCTGATCCGGCTGGTCGAACCCTGCGATCACGCGCAGCAGCGTCGTCTTGCCACAGCCAGATGCGCCGAGCACAGCGGTAAAGCTGCCTTCGACGACCGTAAGATCCACCTGCTCGACCGCGCGAACCGGGGCCGGCCTGGCGGCATACGTTTTTGACACTCCGCGAACAGTCAGCAACACGCGCTCCAATGCTGCCGGCGAACAGTCTCGATGATCATAGTCGAGGCGAGCTTCTCAATCTCTCGCCAGCGACCGAGTGACACACAGGTCAGAATTCGGTAACGACCGAAACCCGATCCCGTTTGTCGGGATTATCCTACGGAGCGCGGCGACAGTCTGTCAAGGTCGAAATTGCGGTGGCGCGAGGAATGCCACCGAAGCCGAACGACTTCGGGCGGGGAGGATCATGGCGATCGACCGCTGAGCCTGGTGGTGGAGGCTATCGATCGGCGTTGCCGGGCGGCTCATTCTCCAGCTCGGCCAGCAGGCCGGCGAAGTCGAGGGGTTCGGTGACCATCGCGATCTCGCCATTGGCGTCGATCGGCCAGTCGGCGTGGGCGCGGTCGGCGTAGAGCTCCAGCCCGTTGCCGTCGGGGTCCTCCAGATAGATCGCCTCGCTGACGCCATGGTCTGCCGCGCCAGCCAGGGGGATGCCGTTGTCCAGCAGCCGGCGGAGGGCGCGAGCCAGCTCACGCCGGTTCGGGTAGAGGATCGCGACATGATAGAGGCCAGTTGTCCCCGGCGCGGGGCGTGGACCCCCTCGACTCTCCCAGGTGTTCAAGCCGATGTGGTGGTGGTAGCCGCCGGCCGAGAGGAACGCGGCCTGGCGGCCATAGCGTTGCATCAGCTCGAAGCCCAACACGTCGTGATAGAACGCAATCGCCCGGTCCAGGTCAGCGACCTTCAGGTGAACATGGCCGATCCGCGTCTCAGGGTGAATGGCGGTGGGCTGTGTGGACATGCAAGGTCTCTTTCAGGCTGTTGCCAGCTCGCGCTGGCCGACCAGCTCGATCCATCGCACGAACGATTCCAGGAAGGCTTCGATCCAGCCGCGAGTATCCTCATCGACCAGGTTGGCATCCAGGTCAAACTTCTGGGCCGCGTGATTGACCAGGATTTCCGGCTTGAGCATGACGCGCGCCTCGATGCTGCTGGCGAGGATCTGGCGGAGGCCCAACTGCGCGCGGACGGTGCCGAACTGCCCGCCAGAAGCGCCCATGATCGCGACAGGCTTGTGGCGCAGCGGGTTCATTACCGACGGACGCGAGACCCAGTCGACCGAATTCTTGAGAATACCCGGAATTGCATAATTGTATTCGGGCGTCGCGATCAACACGGCGTCTGCTGCGCGAATGCGCTCGACGAGGTCGAGCACGGGCGCCGGGATGCCGGCTGCCTCGACATCGCCGTTGTAGAACGGGATATCGGAGATGTCGTACTCCTCAATCTCAACGAAGTTGGGCGCAAGCTCAGCGGTGGCGCGGATCAACCCTCGGTTGTATGACCCGGCGCGAGTGCTGCCCGAGATCGCCAGCACCTTCAGAATGTCCTGCACAAATGTGTCCCTCCCCGGCATCGGCCGGCGCGCAATCTCGAGTATCTATAGAGCGAGCGGGGCAGATCCGCCCCGCTCCGTTGCCTTGGTTCCAGCCAGGTTGTGGCCGTTTGTAGCTTGTTACCCCTGAGCCTGGATCGCCGTGATGTTCAGCTCGACCTTGACCTTGTCGGCGACAACGACGCCACCGCCTTCGATCGCGCCGTTCCAGTTCACTCCGAAGTCCCGGCGGTTGATCGACGTCTCAACCGAGAACGCGATCCGACGGTTGCCCCGTGCATCCTTCTCCAAGATGCCTTCCATCTCGCCCTCGAGGACGATCGGCTTGGTGACGTCGCGGATCGTCAGGTCGCCGTAGAGCTTGAAATCATCCTCGCCATCCGGCTCGATCTTCGTGCTCTTGAAGGTGATGTAGCGGAACTCCTCAGCGTTGAAGAAGTCGTTAGTGCGCAGGTGGTTGTCGCGCATCTCGTTGTGGGTTGTGATCGTCTGAGTGTCGATCCTGGCCTCGACGCTGGAGTTCGCCAGGTTGGCCTCGTCGATCTCAATCGTGCCCTCAACGGCGCCGAACTGGCCCTTGATCGTCGAGATCATCATGTGCTTGACCTTGAACTCGACTGACGAATGCGTCGAATCGATCGTCCAGGCTTTCGTCGCGGTTTCGATTGGTGAAACGGTCATCGTGGCAGGTCCCTCCTGATATCTTGTTCCCGATCGACCTGCCCCAGTGCAGGTCTGTTACTTTCTGTAAGCCACTATAACAACGTTACAAGCCTGTTGTCAAGTATGTCGCTTCGGGCTACAATAGTGGGAGAACGGAGGCAGCATGAGCTGCAACGGAAACAACACACCCTCACCGTTCTGTCCGAAGTTCCATCACGCGGTCGAGCTGATCGGCCGGAGGTGGACCGGCGCGATATTGCGCACACTCCTCTCCGGAGAGACACGCTACAGCGACATCACCGCGGCGATCCCCGGGCTGAGCGACCGGCTCTTGTCGGAGCGGTTGCGCGAGCTGGAGGCAGAGGGAATCGTCATCCGCACGGTCATCCCCGAGATGCCGGTGCGGATCGAGTACCACCTGACCGAGAAGGGCCAGAGTCTGCTTCCGGTCATCGAGGCGGTCTCTGACTGGGCCGAGACATGGGTGGATGGCAGTGTCGCCGTGGCAGCCTGTCGCTCGAAGAGTGCTTCTCCTGCTACTTCCGCAACCCTGGAAGCCCCCACTCGATAACCTGACGTCCGCGTCAGCCGAGAACACCTGCAGCGATGCCAGCACTGGCCTGGTGATGGCGGGCCTCGGTGTGGCTCCAGTGTGCTTCCGTCGCTCATGTCAACGACGAATGCGTAGAGTTGATGCGTGAAACGGATCGGTGGAAGGGGCAGCATGCCGGCATACGGTCATACGCTACGGTTCGGGGTCTTTCTCACTCCGAATAGTGATAACCCGGACGAAGTCGTCGGTCTGGCCGAGCTTGCCGAGCAAGCGGGATTGGACCTCGTAACGTTCCAGGATCACCCCTATCAGGCGGCGCTGGACACCTGGACGCTCCTCAGCTGGGTTGCCGGCCGCACACAGCGTGTGCGTCTGGCCGCGAATGTCCTGAATCTCCCGCTGCGCCAGCCAGCAGTGATGGCTCGATCGGCGGCGAGCCTGGACCTGCTGTCGGGTGGCCGGCTTGAGCTCGGGATCGGCGCGGGCGCATACTGGCAGGCGATCGAAGCCATGGGTGGCCCGCAGCTCGATCCGGGCCAGGCCGTCGATGGGCTTGACGAGGCGCTCGATATCGTTCGTGCGATCTGGGACACGAACGAGCGCTCCGCCGTCACGCTCGATGGCGAGGTGTATCGAGTGAGCGGGGCGACGCGCGGACCAACGCCGGCCCACGACATTCCCATCCACATTGGCGGCAGCAAGCCGCGCATGCTGCGCCTCGTCGGACGCAAGGCGGACGGCTGGATCGTCAGCCTTCCTTATCTCCAGCCGGGACAGCTGGAGTCCTCGAACGCGATCATCGACGCGGCTGCCCGCGAAGCAGAGCGTGACCCGCGAGAGATCCAGCGGCTGTTGAACATCTCCGGCCGGTTCTCCGATACACGTTGCGGATTCCTCGATGGACCGCCGGAGGCATGGGTCGCTGACCTGCTGCCGCTGGCCGTCGAGCAGGGGGTCAGCGCGTTCATTCTGATGACGGATGATTCGTCCGATATCGAGCGGTTCGCGACTGAGGTCGCCCCGCAGGTGCGCGAGGCGCTGCGTCGCGAGTATCCCGAGCTGCAACATGCGACGAAATTGCGCCGCGCGGCGGTCCGCTCCATGCGGCGCGCTGGGATCGACTACGATCGGATACCGACCAGCCTGGCTGGCGACGCGGTCGAACCTGGCGACATTGGCTACGTGCGCTTTCGTTCGAACTATCTGCGTGGCGGCGCGCCGGGGCTGATCTTGCGCCCCGGCAATGTCGAAGAGGTGGCCGAAGCGCTGGCGTATGCCCGGTCGAACCCGGATGTCCCGCTCGGCATCCGCAGTGGGGGCCACGGGATCAGCGGTCGGTCGACGAACAACGGTGGGATCGTGATCGACATGGGTAAGATCAACGGAATCGAGATTGTCGATCCGGCCACTCGCCGCGTTCGCCTCGGCCCGGGCGCTCGTTGGGGGGACGTTGCTGCGGCGCTTGCGCCGCACGGTTGGGCGCTCAGCTCCGGCGACTATGGAGGTGTCGGAGTCGGCGGATTGGCGACGGCCGGCGGGATCGGCTGGCTCGTCCGCGAGCATGGACTGACGATCGACCATCTGCGGGCTGCCGAGGTCGTGCTCGCCGATGGATCTCTCGTCCGCGCCAGTGAGGACGAACACTCCGATCTGTTCTGGGCGGTGCGTGGGGCGGGGGCGAACTTCGGCATCGTGACGGCGTTCGAGCTCGAGGCCGATGTGGTTGGCGACGTCGGCTGGGCACAGCTCGTCATCGACGCGAGCGACACCGCCGGCCTCCTGCAGCGCTGGGGCGCGGCGGTCGAGACGGCGCCACGCGACCTGACCAGCTTTCTGATCGTCGGGCCGCCTCGCGGCGGACAGCCAGCGCTGGCCTACGTTCTGGCGGTCGTCGATTCGAACCAGCCAGAGACGATTATCGACCGCGTGCAGCCGTTGGCTGACGTTGGGCCGCTCTACAATCACCAGGTGGTCATCACTCCGTACGCCAGCATCATGGGCAACGCGCAAGGCGGTATCCACGATGCTAGTGGCGATCCCGCGGCTCGCTCAGGGCTGATCGAGCACATCACGCCGGAGTTCGCGGCCGCCGCTGCGCGGCTGATCCACAGCCGGGTCGTCTACTACTTCCAGATCCGGGCGGTCGGCGGCGCGGTCTCCGATGTCGACCCGGACGCAACCGCCTACGCTCACCGCGCGGCCAACTTCCACGTTACCGCCTTCGGCAGTAGTCACGCTCGGCTGAACCAGCTCTGGGACGATCTGCACCATCACTTCGACGGCATCTACCTGAGCTTCGACACCGATCCGCGCCCGGAGCGAATCAACGATGCATTCCCTCCGCGGACGCTTGAACGCCTGCGTGCGGTGAAGGAGCGCTACGACCCGGAGAACGTCTTCCGTGACAACTTCAATGTGGCGCCGCGCCGTGGCGATGAGTTTTCGCTCGAAGGGACTTGAGAGCTCGATGGCTGACTATCGACATGACCTGATCTTCGGTGCGTTCATTACTCCGACTGCAGAACCGATCATGCATGCCGTTGACCTTGCGATCGTCGCAGATCGCGCCGAGCTGGATTTCGTCACGTTCCAGGATCATCCGTACCAGCCGTCGTTTCACGACACCTGGACGCTGCTCTCCTACGTCGCCGCGCGCACCGAACATGTCCGGCTGAGTGGCAATGTCCTGAACCTGCCGCTGCGACAGCCGGCCGTACTGGCGCGGAGCGTCGCGAGCCTCGATCGCCTCAGCGGCGGTCGGGTCGAGCTGGGCATCGGGGCTGGCAGCTTCTGGGACGCAATCCAGGCGATGGGTGGTCGCCGCCTGAGTCCGGGGCAGTCTGTCGATGCGCTGGAGGAATCCATCGACATCATGCGCCAGATCTGGGACACGTCGACTCGTGGTGGAGCGCGGGTGGACGGAATGCACTACCAGGTTCGCGGGGCCAGGCGCGGGCCGGCCCCGGCCCACGACATCAACATCTGGGTTGGCGCGTACAAGCCACGAATGCTGCGGTTGGTGGGACGAAAGGCGGATGGCGTGCTCCCGTCGCTCAGCTACCTGCCGGGAGGGCTGACGGATCTCGACGGGATCAACGCGATCATCGACGATAGCGCTGCCGCGGCCGGCCGTGACCCTTCAGCAATCCGGCGGCTGTTGAACATCGCCGGCCAGTTCTCGTCGACCAGTCGCGGCCTGTTCAACGGAACTCCGAGGGACTGGGCGGAGCAGATCGCGGCAGTCGCGGTGCAGTATGGCGTCAGCGGCTTCTTTGTTGCCGCCGACGATGCGCAGACAATCGAGGTGTTTGCCCGGGAGGTTGCTCCCGCTGCGCGCGAGCTGGTTGCAGCGAGTCGCGGCGCTGGCGTGTGACATTCGCGGCTCTACGGTTTGCCGTCCGCGCGGTCCCGATAGCGCAGATAATCGGCGAAGCCGGCCAGCTCGCGGCGCTGCGCGTCGGTCAGCCTCGCTGCGGACTCGACGACACTCGCGAGCGCATGGTCACGGTTGGAAGCCGGGTGATCTCGCGACAGCTCATCGATGATCAGCGACAGGATGGCCGGCAGCGTAAGGTCGCAGGCTTCCGCGACAGCGGCCAGCGTCGAGACGCTGGGGATCGCGTCATTTCGCTCGACGGCATAGAGCGAGGTGTGCGCGATGCCGACACGCTCGCCAAACTCGCGGAGCGACCAGCCGCGGTCGGCCCGTAGCCGGCGGAAGACGACCCCGGCGGCATCGCGGTAGCGCGCCTCCGCCCGCTCCTCGACCGTCTGCCCGCGCCGCGCCGTCATCCGTTGCGCGCCACCAGGGCGGCCGCCCACGTCTCGCGCGATCGTTCGATCATCTCCCAGGCTTCGTCTACCTCGTGCCAGCCGAGCACTTCGGTGTCTTTCGGCTCCAGCAGCTTGTAGGTGGCGAAGAACGCCTCGATCTCGAGCAGGGTGTGCGGGGCCATATCACGCAGCGTGTGGACGTGGTCGAAGCGTGGGTCTCCGGTCGGCACGGCCAGCACCTTGAAATCGCTGCCCTTCTCATCGGACATGTCCAGCCCGCCGATGGGGCGCGCCTCGACGACGCAGCCGGGGAAGGTCGGCTCGTGGACGACGACGAGGATGTCGAGATGATCGCCATCCGGCGCGAGCGTGTGGGCGATGAACCCATAGTCGGTCGGGTAGTGGACCGACGAGTAGAGCACGCGATCCAGCCGGAACTGACCGGACCCCTCATCGAACTCGTATTTGTTGCGGCTCCCCATCGGAATCTCAATAAAGGCGTCGACGACGCCGCGTTCCGTGCTCATTATCTCTCTCAATCATCTCCCGGTTCGCCATCGCGATGCCGGTACTTTACGATCTCAACATCGATAACAGTAATCAGCCCCTCGTTCACCATGTCGTCGAGCATTGGCAGGATGCGTTCGATGCGTTCGGCGCTGTCGACGACATCGATCACCAGCGGCAGATCCTCCGACAGCCGCAGGATACGCGCGGTGTGGATGCGTGAGTGCGCGCCAAACCCCTCGATTCCTCGCAGAACCGTCGCGCCGGCCACCCCTTCGCGGCGCAACATTTCGACGATCGCCTGAAATAGCGGCTTGCCCTGCCAGCGATCCGACTCACCGATGTACACCCGTAGCCACTTGCCCGGCCCCTGAATCTTCATGGCCGTTGCCTCCTCCGCGTCAGTCATCAAATCAGCCGCGCGGCGATAATGCCGAGATAGACGGCCACCAGACCGACGACCAGTGATCCTCCGCTGTTCAGCCCGGCGCGCAGGTATTCGCCGTTCTGGATCAATTGCATCGTCTCATATGTCCAGGTCGAAAACGTCGTGTAGCCGCCGAGAATGCCGACCGTAATGAATACGCGATGATGCGGATCGATGATAAAGCGATCCTGCGTGAGCGTCGTGATGAAGCCGATGAGGAATGCGCCGGAGATGTTGACGACGAAGATCGCGAATGGTCCCGGCCCCAACGATGTATTGATCCACCCGGACAGCAGGTAACGGCTCACTGCGCCGATCGCTCCGCCAAGTGCCACCCAGATCGCAGCCATCGCCGTGATTTCCCTTACGTCGTTCGCACGAAACAAAAAACCCCTGGCCCGGCATCAGCTGGGGCAGGAGTCATTGGCGCGTTCGCGGTTCGGGCGGCATCGCCACCCTGGCGGACTCCACCGCCGTCCCGCATTCTATCGCACGTTGCTTCGAGGCATCCGCGACCGTGATCGAGCTGACTTACCCGGGCAGGATGTGTCTTCCCGCAGAGCGGAGCACGACGTATGCTGATCCAGGTTGGACGTGATGATCCCGGAAAGGACACGATGATGATCGACACTCTACCGCCTCGTAGTGCCCAGGCCAGCCGGCTCGTCCGTAACGACACGCCGATGCGCCAGGCTCGCACCTGTTACGACCACCTGGCCGGGGTGCTTGGTGTTCGCCTCATGGACGAGCTATTGAGGCGTGGCTGGCTGGAGGTCAATCGGGACGATGGACGCCGTGTTCACTACCAGCTAACGGACGCCGGCCGGCAGGCGCTGGCCGCGCGAGACGTCGATGTGGAAGCTGCCGAGGCGGCGCACCGGATGCACGCCTATGGCTGCACCGACTGGACGGAGCGCCGGCCGCACCTCGGCGGCGCGCTAGGCGCGGCGATTCTCGCCGCGTTGTCCGATGCGGATATCATCGCTCGGACGCCGGGTGACCGCACCGTCGCGGTGGCTGGCTCGCTCGACGCCTGGCTGGCCGGATAATGTCGGAGCTCGTGGCAAGATTACCAGCGGCTCGTCTGCTGGGGCGGCCAGGGGCAGGGAGGCCATGAGCACGAGCACGCCGGACGGCGAACCGATGCCGGAGGCTACCGAGGAAGCCGCAGCGGATGCGGGCCACCCACGGCCTGCCGCGAAGGACGAGTTCCTCGTCCCCGGCCCAACCTCGGAGTCGAATGCAGGGCTGGCGCGCTGGGGTATCACCTGGATCGTCTTCTCGATCCTGCTCATGCTCGTGATGCTCGGGATCACCGTCGTCTGCTATTTCATCGGAACCTGGCTGCATCTCGGCTGAGCGTATCCGCGCTGCGATTGCGGCGCTCCAGATGCTGGTTTCCTGCGTCCGCGCTGTGCCTCGTCGCCGAATCAGCATTTCTGATGCGCAGCATGCGTGGTATCAGTATTTCGTGAAATCGCATACAATATAGTTTGGCCGTTTCAATTGAATCGAACCGGCAGGGTTGAGACCGCGCGCGTCGCGGCCGGAGGAGAGAAGGAGCCAGGGTGGCACAGCTGACCGGGGGACAGGCGATCGTCCAGTCCCTGAAGAAACATGGCGTCGACACGATGTTCGTCCTGCCGGGCGTCCAGCTTGACAACATCTTCGACGCGCTCTACGACGAGCAGGACAGTATCAAGCTCTATCACACCCGCCACGAGCAGGCGACGTCGTACATGGCCGATGGCTATGCGCGAACAACCGGCAAGCCTGGCGTCTGCCTGGTCGTCCCGGGCCCGGGCCTGTTGAACGCGACTGCCGGCCTCTCGACCGCTTATGCGACGAACTCGCCGGTGCTCTGCATCGCCGGGCAGATTCAGTCCGACCTGATCGGCGTCGGCCGTGGGGTTCTGCACGAGATCCCGCACCAGCTGGAGATGATGGCCTCGGTCACCAAGTGGGCAGCGCGGGCCGAGAAGCCCGAGGATGCCCCCGCGCTCGTTCGCGAGGCGTTCCAGCGCATGCTCTCCGGCCGGCCGCGCCCGGTCCACCTGGAGATGTCACCGGACATCATGGGCAAGCTCGCCGAGATGACGCTGCTCGACCCGGCCGAGATCGAGACCTCGACCGGCGACCCGGACAAACTCGAAGCTGCCGCCAAGGCGCTCGGCGGCGCCAAGAAGCCGGTCATCTTCGTCGGCGGCGGCGTGATGGACGCGACCGAAGAGCTGCTGGCCCTGGCCGAGATGCTCGAAGCGCCGGTTGTGATGTCGAGCAACGGCCGCGGCGCGGTCTCATCCCGTCACTACCTCGGACAGAACATGCTCGTCGGCCGCGATCTGTGGAAGGACGCCGACGTCATCCTCGGCGTTGGCACGCGCATGTCGCAACCGCTTGGGCAGTGGGGCACCGACACCGACTGGACATTGATCCAGATGGACGTCGACCCCGAGGAGATCGGTCGCACCTACGAGCCGACGATCGGGATCGTCGCCAACGCCAAGGCTGGCCTGGCCGCGCTCGTCGAGCGCACCGGCAAGTACAACTCCAAGCGCGACTCGCGCGAGGATGAGCTGAACGCGCTCAAGGCGCGGATCGACGACGTGCTCCACGAGCTCCAGCCGCAGGCTGCCTTTGCCGGCGCGGTTCGGGCGGCACTGCCGGACGATGGGATCCTCGTTGCTGAGAGCACCCAGGTTGGCTACTGGTCGAGCAATGGCTTCCCGGTCTACGAGCCGCGCACCTACGTGACCTCGGGCTACCAGGGCACGCTCGGCTACGGTTTCGCCACCGCGCTGGGCGCACAGGCCGGCAACCCGGACAAGCGCGTCGTCTCGATCAACGGCGACGGCGGCTTCATGTACAACGTCCAGGAGCTCTCGACCGCCGTCCTGCACAAGATCCCGCTGACGACGGTCGTCTTCAACGACAACGCCTTCGGCAACGTCAAGCGCATCCAGCAGGAGAACTACCGTGGTCGGACGATCGCGAGTGATCTGCTGAACCCCGACTTCGTCAAGCTCGCCGAGTCGTTTGGCATGTTCAGCGTGCGAACCGAGACACCAGACGGCCTGCAGGACGCGATCGCAGAGGCGTTCAAGCAGGACGGTCCGGCTCTGATCGAGGTGCCGGTCGGCCCGATGCCGAACCCGAGCCGCCTCCTCGGCTACGGCGTGCCGCCGAAGAAGCACCGCAAGGACTGAGCATCCCTACCCGAATACACTGATCTCAGCCCGCAGCCCCTCGCACCGTCGAGGGGCTGCCCATTCTCAGGAGGCATCATGTCCGAGGCTCGTGACCTGCTCGCCGAGAACCGCGCTCATCGCCGCGCCATCTTCGACCAACTGGATGGCATCCCAGCCGAACGCATGGGCGACGAGACAACCTGGGCCGGCGGGCCGGTGGATGTCCGCTTCATGTTCCTGCGCTTCGCCGACCATGAGGAGGAGCACGAGCTCTCGGTCCAGACGCGGCTGATTGAGTCGGGCTTTCGCCAGACGACGGCCCAGCGCATCCTGGCTCGCGCTGAAATGACCCGCGGCGATCTGCTGGCCGCGCTGGTCGGGCTGAATGACGCCGATCTCGACCTCGCGCCGGAGGGGGAATGGCCACTGCGCCGGACGCTGGCCCATGTCATCAACAGCGAGCATTCGTATCGGGTCCAGACGCTGCACTCGGTTGAGCTCTTCCGGGCTGGCAGAGCCTACGAGCGACCATCGGATGATGTCCTGCCGCCGTCGGTTGATACCCGGCTCGACGGCACGCTGGATGACTTCATCCTTCGGTTCGACGCGGCCCGGGAAGCGGCGCTCGCGGCGCTGGCCGGCCTGCCGGACGATGCCCTCGCCGCGCCGACGGTCTGGTTTCAGCGCCCGACCGACGTGCGGTTCCGGCTGATGCGCTTCGCCCACCACGAGCGCGAGCACACCGCCCACATCCTCAAGTGGCGCGAGCAGGTCGGCCGCGCGCCGACCGAGGCCCAGCGACTGCTCGGACTCGCCTGGCGCGCGCGCGGCGTCCTGGAGAGCCACCTCGTCGGCATTTCGGATGAACTGCTCTACATAGCGCCCGAGGGCGAGTGGCACATCCGCCAGATCCTCGCGCATCTGGCCGGAACGGATGCCTGGCTGCGCGACCAGATTCTGGGGGCGACGCGGGCCACTTCGCAGGAGTAGAGTCGGCCCTACGGATGGGTTGCTATGCAGACAAGAAAGGACGAGGCGCTCATGTCGCCTCGCCCTTTGCGTAGATCGTCTTACAGCCTGTTGGAGGCGACCTCTCCGCCCTTCATGACGAACGAGATGCTGGCCGGCTGGCGGAGGATGGCGACGTTGTCCAGCGGGTCGCCGTCGACCAGGATCAGATCGGCCCACTTGCCGGCTTCGAGCGTGCCGGTCTTGTCGCCCCATTGCAGGAGCTCGGCGGCCGTCTTCGTTGTCGCGACGATGGCGTCCATCGCCTTCATGCCGGCCCGGCACATCAGATCGACCTCGATCGCGTTCTCGCCCTGCCGATTGAACGGGGTGCCCGCGTCGGTCCCCATCGCGATCTTGACGCCGGCCTTGTAGGCGCGGGCGAAGCTCTCCAGGTGCGCCTCCTGGGCGGCGCGAGCCTTGCGCACGGCATAGACCGGGATGCCCGCCTCTTCGCCGTACTCAACGATCTGGTAGACGGCGTTGAGCGTCGGGACGAAGTAGACGTTGTTGTCGATCATCATCTGGGCAGCTTCGTCGTCGATCCAGAAGCCATGCTCGATGCTGTTGATACCCGCGTTGATCGCGTTCTTGATTCCCTGGTTGCCCTGGGCGTGGGCGAAGGTGTAGACGCCGTGCATCCTGGCCTCGTGGATGCCGGCTGCCATCTCTTCGACGGTGAACTGCGGCACGGCCGGCTCGTCGCCGTCCGACATGACGCCGCCGGTGGCCGAGACGAACTTGATGCAGTCCGCGCCCATCTTCAGCATCAGGCGGGTTGTTCGACGCACTTCATCCGGGCCGTCAACCAGGCCGGCGTTGTCGATGTGGACCTCGGGCTTGTAGTAGCTATCGCCGTGGCCGCCGGTGCTGGTCAGGCCGTAGCCGGGCGCGCGCATTCGTGGACCGACGACGAGTCCGGCGTTGATCGCGTCACGGATAGCGATGTTCGTGTAGCCGTGCGCGCCGGCGTCGCGGACGGCAGTGAATCCGGCCTCCAGCAGCGCCTTGGCGTGGACAACCGACTTGATCGCGGCGTATGCGTTCGTCTCCTTGAGCCGACGCATCGGGTTCGGGCTGCCGTCCGAGCCGATATGGATGTGGGTGTCGATCATGCCCGGCATGATCGTGCGGCCCTTGGCGTTGATCACCTCGGCGCGGCCGGCCGATATCGCGCTGGCTGGCCCGACCTCGACGATCTTGTCCCCCTCGACCAGCACCGCGCCGTCAACGATCGGATCCGTGCCGGTGCCGTCGATCAGCACACCGCCGCGAATGAGATACCGTCCTGCCATTGTGAATCTCCCCTCTCTCTGCTTCCCCACGCCGCGTCACGGCGTTTTCGGGGGTACTGTACCGCAACTGGACCTCACCCCCTGCCCCCTCTCCCCGCGGGAGAGGGGGCAGGGGGGGTGAGGTCCCCAACACCAACGCGGGCGGAGGATCACTCCCCCGCCCGCGTCCCGCATCCAGTCTCCTGGCCGCTATGCTGCCTTGACTGCCTCGATCAGCTTGCTGAGCGAGGCGCGGGCGTCGCCGAAGAGCATCGAGGTCTTCGGGTCGTGGAACAGCATGTTCTCGATGCCGGCGAAGCCGGAGCTCATGCTGCGCTTGAGGACGATGATGTTCTTCGCCTGGTCGACGTTCAGGATCGGCATCCCGTAGATCGGGCTGCTCGTGTCGCTGCGCGCCGCCGGGTTGGTGACATCGTTCGCGCCGATGACCAGCGCGACGTCGGTGTTGGCGAAGTCGTCGTTGATCTGCTCCATCTCGTAGAGATCGTCGTAGGCGACGTTGGCCTCGGCGAGGAGCACGTTCATGTGGCCAGGCATACGGCCGGCCACGGGGTGGATCGCGTATCGCACATCCACGCCGCGCTCCTTCAGCATGTCGGCCAGCTCGCGAACCTGTTGCTGAGCCTGGGCGACGGCGAGGCCGTAGCCCGGCACGATGATGACACGCTCGGCGTAGGCCAACGGGATCGCCGCGTCCTCGGCGGTGATCTCGCGGATCGGCAGTGCGTCGCCACCTGCGCCAACGGCGGCGCCGGTGGTGTGGTGCGCGCCGAACGCTCCGAACAGCACGTTGGAAACCGAGCGGTTCATTGCGCGGGCCATCAGCAGCGTCAGGAACGCGCCGGATGCGCCGACAAGCGCGCCGGCCACGATCAGCGCCTGATTCGACAGCTGGAAGCCGGTGATCGCCGCCGCAACGCCGGTGAAGGAGTTCAGGATGGCAATGACGACCGGCATGTCCGCGCCGCCGATCGGCAGGACGGTTCCCAGCCCGAGCAGCAGCGCAAGGGCGAAGACGGCCAGCAGCATCAGCTTGGCAGTGCTGCCTTCGACGAAGCCGCCAGCGACCGCGACACCGAGCACGGCGATGCCGAGCGCGACGACCGCGTTGATGACATTCTGACCGGTCCAGATAATCGGCCGGCCGGAGATCTTCTCCTGCAGCTTGAGGAAGGCGATGACGCTACCGGAGAACGAGATCGAACCGATGATGACGCCGAGAACGACCGAGACGGTCTGTCCGCGGCTGAGGTCATCGCTGAGATGCATGAACTCGCCGATGGCGACTAACGCCGCCGTCGCGCCACCCATGCCGTTGAAGATCGCGACCATCTGCGGCATCGCCGTCATCGGCACCTTGCGCGATGGGTAGGCCGAGGCGACTCCACCGATCGCGATGGCGACGATGATCAGGGCGACGTTGGTCATCGACATCCCGACGCCATGCTCGTCGTGGAGGAAGAACGTCGCCAGCACGGCGATTGCCATGCCGACCGCGGCGATCTGATTGCCCTGTCGCGCCGATGTCGGGCTCGACATGTAGCGCAGACCGAGAACGAACAGGAACGCGGCGACGAGATAGGCGAGACCGATCAGCCCGTCGCGCGTGGTGAACAGGTCGATCATCGCTTCTGCCCCGCCGATCCAGCGCCCGGCTTGCGCTTGAACATCTCCAGCATCCGGTCAGTGACGACGAAGCCACCGAATACGTTGGCCGCGCCGAGGATGACCGCGAGGAACCCGATGGCTTGCAGCCACCACTGGTCGGCCCAGCCGAGCACGATCATCGCGCCGAGAAGCACGATCCCGTGGATCGCGTTCGTTGCCGACATCAGCGGTGTGTGCAGCGTCGACGGCACCTTGCCGATGACCTCGACCCCCAGCAGAATCGCCAGCAGAAACACGTATATCCCGAGGATGACCTCGTTATCCATCCGCCTGCTCTCCACTCATGACGCTCTACCTCTCCTACCCCTACGACCGGTTTCCGGTCACGTACGCTAGCTGCGCGGCGCCATTGCGTTCTTCGTGGCCTCGTGGACGACCTCGCCGTTCATCGTGATTGTCGTGCCCTTGATGATGTCGTCGGCGAAGTTCATGTTCAACGTGCCCTGCTTGGTCAACATGATCGCCAGGAGATTCTGCAGGTTTTTGGAGTACATCTGGCTGGCGTGGAATGGCAGCGTGCTCGGCAGGTTCGTCAGGCCGACGATTGTCACGCCGTTCGGAGTCGTGATGACCTCGCCGGGGACGGTCAGCTCGCAGTTGCCGCCGGTCTCGGCCGCCATATCGACGATCACAGAGCCCGGCTGCATTCTGGCCACCGTGTCGGCCATGATCAGCTTCGGCGCTGCTCGGCCCGGGACAAGCGCGGTTGTGATGACAACGTCCGAACGCGCGGCGCGGTTGGCCATCGTCTCCTGCTGACGGCGCAGCAGCTCCGGCGATGCCTCGCGCGCGTAGCCGCCCGTGTCCTGCGTCTGCGCCTCGATGCCGGTCATGTCGACCTCGACGAACTTGCCCCCGAGCGACTCGACCTGCTCCTTGACGACCGGACGAGTGTCATACGCCTCGACAACGGCGCCGAGGCGACGGGCGGTCGCAATCGCCTGCAGGCCGGCAACGCCCGCGCCGACAATCAGCACCTTGGCAGGCGCGATTGTGCCGGCGGCAGTCATCAGCATCGGGAAGATCTTCGGCATGTTGTCGGCTGCCAGCAGGACTGCCTTGTAGCCGCCGAGCGTGCTCATCGCGGAGAGCACGTCCATTGATTGGGCGCGCGTTGTCCGCGGGATAGCGTCCATCGAAACCGCCGTCACCCCGCGCGCGGCCAGCGCGCTGACGAGGTCGTGGTTGACCAGCGGCTGGAGCATCGCCAGAAGGGTGCTGCCCTTCCGTAGCAGCGCGACTTCCTCCGGCTCCGGCTTCTGGATCTTCAGAATCAGGTCGGCCTGACCGTAGACAGCGGCAGCGTCTGGGACGACTGTCGCGCCCGCCGCCGCATAGGCGTCGTCGGTGTGGGCTGCCTCGAGGCCCGCGCGAGACTGGACGAGGACCGTGTGGCCGGCGGCCACATACTTCTTGACAGCGTCGGGGATAAGCGCGACTCGGCGCTCGCCCTCGACGATCTCCTTCGGCACGCCGATCGTCACCGGGCGGGCCTGGGCAGCAGCTGAAGGTGCGGATTCCACCATAACCGGTATGCCTCCCAGAGATTGAACGAGCCAATAGATGGTCATCGCCCACCGCCGCGCAACCCGTGCCTGGCGGTGCGCCAGATGCCTCTCGTCGGCCTGACGTGGGTATCGACGGCTCGTTGGCCCAGCCTCTGCCGCGGCCATGATCCGACCCCCATCGGACGGCCCGGTTTGCTGGCCGAAGCGCGGAAAGCGCACGTCGCCCCGACGGCCCTGCGCGTCGACACTCCTCGAATTGTGAATTCTACAACGAATTACCACTGCGCGCTCGGGTGCGCAAATCTCGATTTCCGGCCGGGAGGCGTGCCGAGCAAGGTCGAGCCTGGTCTCCTCGTCCGTCCCCCGGCCGGCCGTTGGTCGATGGTTCGCGCGTCTGGCAACCGGCGTGCCCTGGCAGGTCAGGGTCGGCAGGCGTCAGTCTGGCGGGGAATACTTCTGATCGACGGCGGGGCCGGGAAGTCCTGCCGTCACTGATGTCTGCCGCGATTGATCGTCTTGAGGGTATCGAACCGTGCGATTCCGACCCGCGCTGATTCTCCTGCTTGTTGTGCTCTTCGCGTTCCCGCTCGTCTCCGCCGTCGCCAGCACCGGGTCGCCGATCTGGAACCCTTCCTTCCAGCGAACCTGGGCGCGGACCGACCAGCCTGTCTCCGATCTGGGCGTCAGCCGCACCTGGATGTGGGGGCCAGCCGGATACAGCGGCGGCGTTGTCGAGCCCTACGCGGAGGCGAAGGGCGGGAAGCGCATCGTCCAGTACTTCGACAAGTCGCGGATGGAGATCTCCAGCGACCCGACAGTGTCGCCGGATTCCGCCTGGTACGTCACCAACGGGCTGCTGGCCAAGGAGCTGATCACCGGCAAGGTGCAGGTCGGCGATAACAAATACTGGAGTTGGGAGCCAGCCCAGATCCCGGTCGCGGGTGACGCAGTCAACCCGGTTGCGCCAACCTACGCGACGTTCGGCATGCTCCTTGGCGCTCGGCCCGCGACAGATGGTCAGACCCTGACGACCCGTGTCTGGCGCGAGGGCCGCACCACGCATGATGCGCAGCTGGCCAAGCACGGTGTCACTGCCGGTCATCGGGTCCAGGTCTGGGGTATCGACCACCAGGTGGCGTCGGTCTTCTGGGAGTTCATGAATTCCAGCGGCCTCGTGCTCGACGGCGGCAAAGTGGTTCAGGGCAAGCTGTTCCAGGACCCGTTCTACGCGACTGGCTATCCGATCACTGAGGCGTACTGGGCAAGGGTGAAGCTGGCGGGGGTAGATCGCGACGTGCTGATCCAGTGCTTCGAGCGTCGCTGCCTGACCTACACGCCCGACAACCCGGCCGGCTGGCAGGTCGAGGCCGGCAATATCGGGCAGCACTACTATCGCTGGCGCTACGCCGACAAGGCTCCGGTTCCAGCGCCGATCGGCTGATGCGCGTGGATCATCGGGCCTGCTCGCCAATTCTCACCTGAAGCACGGTGTTCCCCTCTGTTGCGGTAGCGTGTATCGTGGCCGGCAGAAGACAGGGAGTGGGAACGGGGGAATGGGTGAGCTGGATTGATACTGGGCTGGACGCAGCGCTCGGCAGAATCGACGCATTCGTCAACAAGCGGCTGGGCCATGACACCGAGCCGGGCATCGCGCTTGCGCTGACGACGCGCGACCAGTTGCTTGGTGTCGCGACGGCCGGCCTGGCTGATGCGGCGGGCGGCGCGGCGCTACGCGCTTCTCATCTGTTCGAATTCGGGTCGATCGGCAAGTCGTTCACCGCCGTCGCGCTCCTGCAACTGCGCGAGGAAGGCCGGCTCGACCTCGACGCGCCGGTGACCGACTACCTGCCGTGGTTCGCGGTGCAATCCGATTACCCGCCGATCGCCACCCACCACCTGCTCAGCCACACCTCGGGGCTGACCGGTGGGACTGACTTCGCGCCGGATCCTCGGTATGAGGTCTGGGCGGCGCGTGATCTCCACGTCGCCCATGCACCCGGCGAGGCGTTCCACTACTCCAACCTCGGCTACAAGGCGCTTGGCCTGCTGCTGGAGCGGTTGGAGGGCAAACCGTACGCTGAGATTGTCCGCGAGCGTCTGCTCGACCCGCTTGGGATGCGCGACACCATGGCGGTGATCGCCAATGCCAACCGGCCGCGACTGGCGACCGGTCACGTCTATCGCGATACGGACCGACCGCATCGCCCAGGCGACCCGCTCGCGCCGGCCAGTTGGCTGGAAACGAACACTGGCGACGGCTGCATCGTCTCGACCGCTGCCGACCTGACCGCCTGGCTGCGGATGCTGCTCAATCGCGGGTCTGGCTCGGCCGGCCGGATCCTCTCCGAGGAGAGCTTCGCCCTGCTGACCCGGCCGGTCATCGAGATGTCGCCCGGCTCCGGCCGCTGGTATGGCTACGGGCTCATGACGTTCGAGCAGGACGGCCAGCGGCTGCTCGGTCACACTGGTGGCATGGTCGGCTACGTGTCGGCGATGTTTGGCGATGTCGAACGCGGAGTTGGCGCGGTCGTGATGGTCAACGGCCCCGGCGCGCCGTTGCGGATTGCCACCGACGCCGTCGCTGTACTGGCTGCCGCGCACGATGGCCGCGATCTGCCGTCCCTCCCCGACGAGCCGGACCCCGACGCAGTCCCCGATGCGGAACAGTTCGCCGGTGTCTACCGTTCTGGCGATCGCGCCTGGGAGATCGTTGTCTCGGGCGACCGGCTGTCGTTGGTGGCCGATGGCCAGCGTGCGCCACTCCTTCCGCTCGGGCCGGCCGCGTTTCGCGCCGAAGACCCTGCGCTCGCTCATGTCTGGGTTCGCGCTCAAGTCGAGGACGGTCGCGCCGTGGCGCTGACCCACGGCGGCGATGTGTTCCATCGCGAGGGATTGGATGCGCCGGAGACGGCCGCGCTGCCGGAGGAGTGGCGCGCCTACCCCGGCCATTACCGCTCGCACAACCCGTGGGCGTCCGATTTCCGCGTTGTCTCGCGCGAAGGGCGGCTCTTCCTGCTCTTTCCGGAGCCGCCGGACGGCTTCGAGGGCGATCAACCGCTGGACCCGCTGCCGGATGGCTCGTTCGCTATCCGGTCAGGCGATTATGCCTACGATCGTATTCGATTCGACACCGTTGTTGATGGCGAGGCGCTGCGGGCGAATCTCTCCGGCGCCGACTACTATCGGTTCTTCACGCTGTAATTCGCCGTGGCGTTGGCCGGCGATAGTCTGGGGGGTGACATGCTCCGCACACCACTGTGTGATCTGCTGAAGATCGACGCGCCGATCATTCAGGCGCCGATGGGGGGCGCGGCAACAGGCCGACTGGCGG